>ENA-OSEO01002309-OSEO01002309.1-sediment-metagenome-genome-assembly--contig:-NODE-2309-length-27791-cov-5.581475_pt1 | contig 27791 bp, 28 predicted proteins | sample MGYA00237883_ERZ534232 | MGnify/ENA metagenome assembly ERZ534232
AGAAGAATAATGTCGCCGGTGGAGCCGTGCATGTTGGTTACGCCGCTGCCCCTTTCTTCCCACATGTCGCACAACTTGCGTAAAATTTCAGTCGTGTAAAACTTGCTGGCCGGTTGATTCACACGGATGGTGTGAAAATGGGCCACGTCGGGAAACAGGTCGGGACGGTCACAGTAACGGCCGATTACACCGCCGCCATATCCGAACACACCAACAATACCACCATGCTTCCAATGGCCTTCCTTATCCCGATAGGACATTTCCATCAGTCCTAACCAATCATCACAAGTGGGCTTCCGGGCCGCCATTCGTTTCATATCTGTCACGAAACTCGGCCATGGCCCCTTTTCCAACTCATCAAGCATAGGAGTTGCATGCTTTAGCGCCATTCGATATACCTCCTTTAGCCAATTCATCGCTACTAGTAATAGCTATCAGACCACATTTCCATGAAACAACAATACCAGTCTCTCCCTTCACCCCCTTCCAATGAAATCAAATTTCTTTTCCCGCCATCAACTGCGTTGGTTCTATAGTTCCGCCAAACCCATCCTGACCCTGGCCGAACCCGGGCCTAGTTCATTCCCTTTTCTTCCTTATCCACATCTCCCTCACCGGGAAGCATATACATGGTCGTACTGCCGCTGGACCAATATTTCAGTTTGCCCTCGTTGACCAGCTCATTGACGACCTTTTTCGCTTTCATCATCTTCAGGTCGGGTACCGCTTTGCACAAGTCATTGAAATATAGTTTGCTTTTCTTTTGACTCTTGACATAGTCCATAATCTTTTGTTTTTCTTCCTCACTCATGGTAAACTCCTTTAATATTCACGGATTCATGGAAGAACCAGGATATTGGGTCCGCTACCATCCAGCAGGTTAAAAAGTGAATTCATTCACGTTGATTGTCTAGCGCGCCCGGAAGGCTTTGTCAATAGAAAAGTCCTTGAGAAATCAGGGTGGATCTGCTTTGAGCAGACAGCGCGGCCACTCGGCAAGCAATAGCACCTTGACACCTTTTTCACGCATTGTTAAGTATCCCTACCATTTCTCGGGTCTGCACCTAAACCAAAATAGAACTATTAAAACAGGATGACATTATGACAACGCAAGCCAGTGAACAGGAGACTCAACTGAAAGACTATATAAGATATTTGAAGGAAAGGATATTCTTCGAGCCTCAGTCGGCCACCTTCCACTACAATCTGGGACTTGCTTATGTGCGCAAGGGGGCAACCGATGATGCCATCTCGGAATTCAAGCAGGCTCTGGAATGCGACCCGAATCTCGCTCAGGCCTATGTGAACCTGGGCGGATTATATTTTCAGAGAGGGGAATTGGATCAATGCATCGAAGCCAATCGAAAAGCACTCGAGCTCAACCCCAATCTGCCCATGGCACACAGCAATCTGGGCTTTGCCTTTCTGCAGAAAAACGAGTACTCGAAGGCCATAGAATCAAGCAGGCGTGCTGTTGAATCCATGCCGGATTTCCTTCAGGCTTACAATACCCTTGCCGTTGCGTACCTGCAGACAGACCAGATCGAGGCGAGTATCGAAGCTTCCAAAAAAATACTCGGTCTCAACAACCGTTTTGCCCCTGCCCACTACAACCTGGCGGTTGCTTATCGGATGACAGGCGATCAGAAGCTGGCGCAAGAACACTACGATCAAGCCATCTCCCTTGGCTATCCGGTTGATTCGGAAGCCAAAGCGGAATGGGATGGTCTGGCATAAGTTCTATAGCAGAAACGAAGAGGTGCGATTGATGGAAGTAGCCAAGGATATGTGTGTCATTCTCGAATACAGCGTCCGCCTGGAGGACGGTTCTTTCGTTAAAGGTGAAAATGGACCGGTTTCCCTTAATTTTGTTGTGGCCTACAACCAGATACTCCCGTCTCTGGAACGAAGACTGTTGGGGCTCAAACAAGGTGATCGGACCGCTTTTGTCATTCCGGCGCAAGAGGCTTTCGGTGAATACGACCCGTCACAGGTCCGCACCAAGAGCTTCGATGAATTCCCCGAGGGCCGGAGCCTCATGGTTGGGAAGTGGGTGTTGGCGACCAATAATGAAACTCAGGCCCAGTATAGTTACTGTGTCAAGGAAAAGCGCGACGAATCGGTCACTCTGGACTTCAATCACCCGCTAGCCGGAAAGGATCTGTACTATGATGTCAATATCATTCACATCCGACCGGCTTCAAGTGAAGAGCTCATAGAACTGCGCCCATGCGAAGGAAGTGAGCGTGAGGAAAACCCTGACATATTTCCGACAGCCGTTTCCTGACGCGACCTGTTCGACCACCTCAGATCGGCTCCTGTGAAATTTCACGGAGCTTGGAGCAGGGAGTTGGAGAGTCTCGCGGTCTCATCCTTGGTTGTGATTGCCAGGTCTTGGCAGTTTTTGAAAAGCTGTCAGCTATACCGGCGAATGCCGTTATTCAGGGGTTCTTCCGGATTCCGGTGTTCGATGGGGGTGAGAACATTTGATGTGTCAGAGATTTGTGCAATCAAGCGCTAACTACCTGCCCTCTGTTTGTAAAAGCTGCAAAACTCAAGGATGATTCCGGCACGCATTTCGCCGCGCAGAAGCCCCACACACAATTCGAACAACTCCTTTTGAACCACCTCCGAAGGCCCGATCTGAGGATTGGCTTGGTAGAACTCTTTTAGAAGAGCATGGGCATTCATCGAAACCGGACTGAACAGCCGCTCGCGTGGATCCTTCGGCTCCTGGAAAGGATTCCATTTATCATAGCCCATCCGCAGTATTCGTTCCTGACCCCGTTTTGACATACCGTCAAAAATGGCTTTCTTTTTCTTCTCAGCTTCCTTTTCATCGTCAATCATTTTGCTCAACCCTTCCATCTCAATCTTTAAACGGCGGCTCTATCAATCCCAAAACAGCTTGAGCCGAATCTTCTTGAATTCCCTGGTGCTAAAATGGATTTCATAATCATGCAAGTGTATGGCATCAGCGAGTTTATCGGCAATCTTGCGGCATTCCCCGATGTTTCTGCCATGCACCATGGCGTAGAGATTGTATGGCCAAACCTGATGAGCAGGACGATGGTAGCAATGGCTCACCTCCGGATGCGAGGCAATGATTCGCCCATACTCGTCTATCCGCTCCTCGGGGCAGCTCCAGACAACCATGCCATTGGCGCTGAACCCCACTTGCCGATGATTTAAGACTGCAGCAAAGCGACGCATGTATCCCCGTTCGAGCCAACTGGAAATGAGCTGCAAAAGTTCACCCTCAGTCATTTCGAGCTCTTCTGCCCATTGCTCAAATGGCCTTTCCGTCAGCGGCAAATCCTCTTGAATACATCGCACGACCCGGATATTTTCCGGTGACGGTTCAAACGAATCCTTCGATTCGACCCTTGGCAGCTCAAGCGGTTCATCATTGGGCGCGGCCTCGCCTTCTTCCAAGACGTCCAAGACGACTGCCAGCTTGTATTTTTTCAGTGCCGGCAGAATGAGAGTCGGCCACCCGCCTGCGCACTGCGACAAATGGTCTACCGTCTGCTGCAAAGACTCTCCGGGCGGGACGGCGATGGTATACCAGACATTGTAGGCGCCCGGCCGCAAATAATTGTGACTCACCCCGGGATATCGATTTATCTCAGCAACGACTCTCTCCAATTCCCTTTCCGGCACCGCCATGGCCACCAGACTACTGCGATACCCCAACGCTCCGGTGTTGAAAATCGCACTAATCTGCCTCAGCAATCCCTCCTCCTTCAGTGCCCTGATGCGCGTGCGAACCTCTTGCGAATCAATTTCCAGTCCCTCCGCCAATGCGTCATAGGGTCTGGGCACCATAGGAAACGAGCGCTGTATGCGGTCGAGGATGATCCGGTTGGTGGCATCCAAGCTGAACTCCTTATTCCCGTCTGATCTGAGCAATTCTACGGACAGCCCCCCCATACCGCAGAGGAATCACTCGACTCAGGGCCACGATTAGACTTATGCAGGTTTCCGCATGAAAATCAGACCCATCACTGAATCGTTCCCTTTACACGATTAATTTGTTCTCAAAGCAGCACCATAATTTAATTTCTTAACACAACAGGCGTTATTTTGCTCAAGATTTACGAACTGTTTCGCTTCCGCCTTTCGACTTTGGTGATGAAGCCTCCATCTGACCAAAGTAAGCATGCCAACCATTTCTTATTTGTCCTGAATGGCTGGTCATGCTATGTGTCATGCACCACATCGCCAAATGAAAAGGGATTCCATCAATGTCCCCTGCCTTTGCCATACGACCTTCGATCAACACACCCCACGGGCTGCTGCCGTTGACGGCAGAGCGCACCCGGCTTCAGCTCCCCGGAGGTCCCGACAGCAAACAGTCATGTCTCTTTTATGGACCTTATCTCAATGCGATTTCTCAATTCTTAGCAAACGACTCTTTTCATGCTTTGCAGACCGCCTTATCCTTCCATCTCCAGCGATCCGTCTCTTTGCATGAAATCAAGCGCATCGAATTGATAAGTGAAAAACATGGCGCACTCTACCACGTCGCCCGTTTGAAAGTACACTTCGCCGATCAAATGAGCTCGCTGGCGGTAAACGTAGCGGTACAACCGGAGCAGCAAGCCTTCCTGGATAACGAATATGAGCTGTTGAACGATTTGGCTCGAAACTTCGACCGCACATTCCTCCCGGTTCCCTATTTGAAAGGGGAGGCCGACTATTATGACGACCAAAACGGTCACTTGCCGCTGAAGCTTTTTATCGCCGGATGGTTTGAAGATCATCATGAGTTCCATCTTTCATCCCATAAAGATACGGCGGTCCCCGTCATCAGCGTGTGGGATTCGGGATCCACTTGCGGCAGTCTTGCTAAAGAACAGTCCTTATCGCTTTACAGCCGTGCTGCCGCTATTTTGACATATTACCTGGATGGGTGCTCTTTCCAGCAGATCTACCCCTGGCACCACGCTGCGGGTGATTTTGTCGTGAAGCGGCAGGGCAAAGAGGTTGACCTGCGACTCATTACCGTGCGCGACTATCGCTGCCTGCTGCCCCCGGGGCAAAACTTTGAAGACATATGGATTGCCATCGTCCATTTTTTTCTCAACCTTTCCCTGCGCATCCGTCTGGATCGGTTCGATGGCACGGGTGAGCTGGCATGGGCCGGTCCCGACTGTCTGCATGGAGTGTTGGCCGGTTTTCTGCAGTCGTGGGCGCAAAAGGGTCTAAAATATCCCCATCTTCCTTCGAGCAACGAAGTACTGAACGTCTTGCGCTCCTTCAATCGGCAAGAGTGGCTTCCGCTGGCTCAGCTCGTGATGGAAGACGGGCTGGTGGAAGCTGACGAGGTGGAGTTCCTGGCACCACGTTTAAAGGATCACGTCGCCACCGTTACAGAGATAGTAAACGAACAAATCGCACAATTTGATGGTATCGAAAAGATGAATGAAAAAGCCAGGCGTTGATAAATTGACACTGCCTTCATTCGCAACACTCCTGGTCATCTGCTGCGGGGTGGCTTTTGGCGGCTATCTGGGCTCCCACATGCGGCTTCCGGTGGTGCCTCTTTACGCCCGCTCACTTGGCGCCGATACAGTACAGGTAGGCTTCATTAATTCTGCCTTCCTGTTGATGGCAGCACTTTTGTCCCTTCCGTTGGGCATTCTTTCAGACCGAATCGGGAGAAAACTGCTGGCCGCTCTCGGACTGCTGATTCTTGCATTCACTTCCTTCCTGCTCTATCTGAGCCGAACCCCTGTGCAGCTGTTTTGGATTTATGCTCTTTTCGGTGTGGGACTGGCTGCTTTCGGCCCCACAATGATGTCTCTGGTCGCCGACATTTCTCCTCCCACTCACTTAGGAAGGTCCTATGGATGGTACACAACCTCTCTTTATTCTTCTATGACTCTAGGCCCCGCCATGGGCGGCTTCATCGCTCAAAAATTTGGATTTCGAGACGTTTTTCTAACTTCTGCAATTTTGATTATTGCTGTTTTGGGGCTGCTTGTATTGTTGCTGCCGCGCTCGCAGATCCTACTCGCGAGCAGAAGAGATCAAAAGAAACAGCCAACCAGGGCAACTGACCTGCTCCATAATCGCCCGCTGCTTGGCTGCTGGCTTGCAACTCTGGGCGGGTGCTTCGGTCTCGGAATGTTTGTCACCTTTTTGCCCCTGCACGCTCAAAACCAGGGACTGAACGTGGGACAAATCGGAATGGTGTTTTTTGCCCAAGGATTATCCAATGCCGTTTCCAGGATCCCATTCGGCCATTTGAGCGATAAAATTCGAAACCGAAAAAGTCTCGTCTTTTGGGGCTTCATTGGTTTTGCAGCCTCCATGGCCGGGTTTGGGTTATCACAAAGCATTGCGGGCTTCATGCTGTTTTCAGTTGCTTTCGGAACCAGTATGGGGCTCGCGTTCACTTCGGTTGGCGCTCTAATCGCCGAAGCAGTACCACCCAGCGCACGAGGTCTGGCCATGGGCGGCTACAACACGTGCATCTATTTTGGCATGATGCTCAGCTCGGCGGCGATGGGACCGGTCATTCGAGCGATCGGATTCGCCGGCGGCTTTCTCATCACAGGCTTGATCAATTTTTTCTTGATTGGCTTTTTCTATTTGCTCATGAGAGATTTCTCGCCCTCCCGCAGTGAGCAAACCAGCCTACCTTGAGCGCTTCGGCCATGCTTCCTGACCTGACAATAGTGGGTGAGGAATTATACCAACAAGATGAATTACAAGGCCCGGGGCATCATTGGCTGTAAATGGTTATGAACAATCGTAGGATGGCGTAATTTTTGAGTGCCTTTCCGGGAACAGGTTTAACATTTCATTTAGGAGCAGCTCAGTTGCGGGGATGTCAAACAAACTCCCGCTTGAGCAGATGAACAAATTCATTCGGAGAGAAATTAAGCATAACATGGCAACAAAGGTAAGCGTGGATATCGGCAGTCCAATCCCTCTTGGGACATACAAACGTGACGGAGGGATCAATTTCGCCCTGTTCAGCCGCCATGCGACCAGAGTGTGGCTGGAACTGTTCGAGAATCCGGAGGACGCAACCCCTTCAGCAACCTTCGAGCTCGATCCCGGAATCCACCACACGGGCGATATCTGGCATATCAGGATCAAAGGCATCGCCGAAGGACAACTCTACGCATTTCGCGTTCACGGTCCTTATCGGCCCGACCAAGGGCACCGCTTCAACCGAAATAAACTGCTGCTCGATCCGTACGCCACTGCACTTGAAGGAACCAGTCATTGGAATTTCAGGAAGGCGCGAGGATACGATTTGACATCGAGCCGCAAAGACCTTTCCTACTCAAGAGAGGCTAATGCCGGTCAAAGCCCAAAATGCTTGATCGTTGATGGCGGATTCGACTGGCAGGGCGACAGGCCCCTGAAATTACGCTGGTCCGACACCATTGTCTATGAAGCTCACGTGCGCGGTTTGACCATCCACCCATCATCAGCGGTCAACCAGCGGGGAACTTTTCTGGGAGTGATCGAAAAGATCCCGTACTTCAAGGAGCTCGGCATAACCGCACTGGAGCTAATGCCCGTTCAGGAGTTCAACGAAAACGAACTGGAACGGCTGAATCCGCTGACGGGGGAGCGTTTGGGCAATTACTGGGGGTACAATACGGTGGCGTTTTTTGCACCGAAGGAGCAGTATTCAACTCAGACCAGCCCGGGCTGCCAGGCCGTCGAATTCAAAACCATGGTGAGAGAGCTCCACCGGGCAGGCATAGAAGTCATCCTGGATATTGTCTTCAACCACACCGCCGAAGGCAATGAGCTTGGCCCGACTCTCAATTTTCGCGGCTTAGACAACAGCATCTACTACATGTTGGACAGCGACCCGCGGCTTTACAGGAATTATTCGGGCTGCGGCAACACCAATAACTGCAATCACCCGGTAGTGAGGGGATACATACTTGATTGCCTCCGCTACTGGGTGGTAAGAATGCATGTCGACGGTTTCAGGTTCGATCTGGCCTCTGTTCTTGGTAGAGGCCAGGATGGGGTTCTGCTGCCAAACCCGCCTTTGCTCGAAACTATTGCAGAAGATCCCATCTTGCGCGATGTAAAACTGATTGCTGAAGCGTGGGATGCAGGCGGAGCTTATCAAGTGGGCTCGTTTCCCGGCCAGCGCTGGTCGGAGTGGAACGGCCACTTTCGGGATGATGTTCGACGCTTCTGGCGCGGAGACCAGGGCATGATCGCCGCCATGGCCAGCCGCATCTGCGGCAGTGCCGATTTGTATCAGCACATCAATAAAGAACCGCTTAACAGCGTCAACTTCATCACTTGCCACGACGGATTCACCCTCAACGATTTGGTGAGCTACAAGCAAAAGCACAATGAAGCAAACGGCGAGGGGAATCAGGACGGCACAAACCTGGATTACAGTCACAATTACGGCTTTGAAGGCGATACCGACGATCCTGAAATTGAGAGCATCCGCACCCGGCAGATCAAAAACATGCTCGCCACCCTCTTCATTTCACGGGGCGTTCCCATGCTGTTAGGAGGTGACGAGTTTCGGCGTACCCAAAGGGGCAACAACAATGCTTACTGCCAGGACAACGAAGTCTCCTGGTATGATTGGAATTTGTTGCGAAAGCATCATGAAATCTATCGCTTCACCAAGATGATCATCGCATTTCGCAAACGACACAAACTCCTGAGAGCGGAAAAATTCTACACTGAAAAAGAGATCTCGTGGGTTGGACCGAACGCTGAGCCACCGGTATGGGAAGGAGCAGGTCGAATATTGGGTTGCATCATACACGCCCGGGACAGGCAAAGGGAATGCCCGGATAAAGAGCTTTGCATCCTGTTCAGCGCCGAAAACAAGGAAGTGGACTTCAAGCTGCCGAATCCTCCCGCAGGGGAATTGTGGCATGTGGCCGTAAACACCGCCAATGCTTCTCCCGATGACATTTGCGAGGAGGGCAATGAACCCCTTCCGGCCAACCAGGATAGATTCCGCCTGAAAGCCGGATCGATGGTTATCCTGATCGCTGACAAAAAAAGCAACCGCACGGCGATGATTCGTACAACTCGTTGAACAACGTGATCTGGAACAGTCATGATAGGTATTAAACTCGTTCGAATTCCACGTCGCATAAGGAGTGAGGATGTCAACCTGCGCCTGTTTCGGCTGCGGGATCTATCCGCCCTTTCCGGACTGTTTCAAGAACATATGTCGGGGGGCTCCCGCGCAACGGGTGCCGTCCCGAAAAATTTGTGGGCCTTCAGGCAATGGGTTTACCGAACTTTCCAGCTATTGTATCTGATCGAGCGAAAGGCAGATAAGAAGACTACTATTCATGGCTTTATCGGCCTCTACAATATAAGGCTGGGAGAAAACTTATGTTTGTCCATGGGAATCTTCGACCCGAAGGATCGCGGACATCGCCTGGGTTCGAAAGCCCTCCAGGCGTTGCTGGACAATCTGGGGAAATGTGGTGCTGCAAATACTATCCAGGCGCAAGTCGCACAATCCAATCTAGCTTCCATCCACTTGTTTGACAAACTTGGCTTTGACATTTGCGAGCGGTCTGAAGACGATCTGGTCATGAAAAGGTCTATCAGGCCGACAACTCAGCGCCACTGGTATCAGTAGGCGCAAATTGCCGACCTGGAAGACTTTCCGAGCATGTCTATCGGATGTTATTCTCGCGGAGGCGCATTGACGTCAACTTAACATTCTAACCTCTGGTTCTGATGCCTTACACTGGCACAAAGCTCAATACGTCATTCCGGCGGGCGTTTGGCGGGAGCCCGCCGTGCGAGCGCCCGCCTGCCTGGCCGAAGCAGTCGCAGAGCAAGGATGGGGCATCACTACGGCTCGCAGCGCACACGGCGAAGGCTCAGGTCCGGCCAGCGCCCCTTTGTGGATTCCCGCCAGAAGCATGCGGGAATGACGGAGCACAGGACAAGGAGCTGTTTTCGGACAAGCTCCTGGTGCGCATGCCGCATATTCTGCACAGCCTCTGTGTTTGTAAAAAGTTATTCGGCTTCACTACGAGGAGACACAACAATTTTTACAAAATTGTCATTGGAAAAGTCGCACTGGATATCAGCCCTTGTGCTGCTACTAATTCTGACCGGCTCGACTCTTACCGTTGGCGCAGAAGATCCAGGCAAATCAACGATTGAAGATAGGAACGCTGCTGCTGTGCTGCTGATAATCTATGTGTTGTTGGCATTGGGCTTTTCGTTTCTGTGTTCAGTGGCGGAAGCGGTGCTCTTGAGCATTACGCCTTCATATATCGAAGGCCAGAAGCTAAAGCGACCTCAGCGTGCGGCGCTGTTGAGACGACTCAAGCAGGATAACGTGGACCGATCCCTTGCGGCCATTCTCACACTCAACACCATTGCGCATACGGTCGGTGCGATCGGCGCCGGGGCGCAAGCTGCAGTCGTATTTGGAAGCGCCTGGTTCGGCCTGTTCTCGATGGTCATGACGTTGACGATCCTTTTTCTTTCCGAAATCCTTCCCAAAACCATAGGCGCCGTCTACTGGTCGAAGCTGGTAGGACCGACTGCTTTTTTTGTGCAAAGCTTGATTGTAACTCTTTATCCCATCGTGTGGATCTCGGAGAGACTGACAAAGTTCATTTCGGGTGGAAAGAAGATGCACATTTTCAGTCGTGACGAGTTCATCGCCATGGCGCGCGTCGGCCAAAAATCCGGGCACATCCATGATAACGAATCTCGGATTATTCGGAATCTGTTTCTGTTCGGCTCGCTGCAAGTAACAGATATCATGACGCCACGCACCGTAGTTTCAGCACTCCCGGAGGATGTTACGGTAATGGATGCATTGAAGCACATAACTCAAACTCCATTCTCGCGCCTGCCGCTCTACACGATTGATATGGACCATATAACCGGTTTTGTTCTCAGAGATGACGTTTTGTTAAAAAAGGCGCAGGATCGAGGCGACGAAATGCTCAAGTCTTTGAAGCGTGACATCCTTGCAGTTCCGGAGTCGGTGTCGTTGTCGATGTTGTTGGATCGCCTCCTCAAGGATCGCCAGCATATCGCCATCGTCGTCGATGAATATGGGGGAACGAGAGGACTGGTGACGCTCGAAGACCTGGTTGAGACATTGATTGGCATTGAAATCATGGATGAAAGGGACAATGTCGAAGACATGCGCGTTTTGGCTCGGAAGCTCTGGATAGAGCGTGCCAAGGCGCTTGGTATCGAGGCTGAAATCGCCGAATAGAGCAAAGCTGAACAAGACGCCGCACCGGACGGCAATTCCGCTCTGCTCCATTGCCGATAACGAGCTTGTTCGGGGGATTTTAGCGGACTGGCCTGATCGTGAACCGGTTACGTAAATTACTCGCACTTAGTACATCCGATGGCGGAACAACCAGCTCGCAATACTCAAGTTGATCACTCCGATCATCGCCATCGGCCAGAACTGATCGATGAGCAGTGAAACCGGGGAGCTCTCCAGAAAGATCCCACGCAATATCACCAAATAGTATCTGAGCGGATTGAGCAGAGTAATTTTTTGCACCATCTCCGGCATGTTGGCAATCGGCGTGGCAAAACCAGATAAAATGATGGAAGGTACGATGAACAGGAACGCTCCGAGCAAACCCTGCTGCTGGGTGACCGACAAAGAAGAAATCATGAGGCCAACCCCCACGGCGGAAAGGAGAAAGAGCAGGATACCGGTGTAGAGCGTCAAAATATTTCCTCGAAGCGGCACCTTAAACCAGAGCACCGCCATCAGGATAATGAGTGAGGCTTCGCCAAGTCCGATGATGAACCCCGGCAGGGCTTTCCCCACAAGAATTTCCACAGGGCGCATCGGAGTGACCAGCAGCTGATCGAAAGTGCCCTGTTCACGCTCCCGGGCAACTGAAAGAGCAGTGACCAGGATGGTCACCACCAAAGTGAGGATGCCGACGATTCCAGGCACAATGAACCAGCGGCTCTCCAAGTTTTGATTGAACCAGAACCGGGTCACGAGCTGAGCCGGTGGCGTCGGCAGCCCCTGGCTACGAATCCACCGCTTGTTGTATTCACTAACGATGGAGCGCACATAGCTTAAGACCACCATAGCCGTATTGGAGTTTCTTCCGTCGACGATCACCTGCAACTCTGCCGCACGCCCTGCAAGGAGATCACGACTGAACTGGCGGCCGATGTGCAAAACCAGCAGGACTTCTCGGCTGTTTATCAAAGGGGCGATCTCGTCATCTCGAGAAATACGCGCGATCTCGCGGAAGTTGGTCGAACCGGTAAAACCGGCAAGCAAGTCTCTGGCCGCACTTCCCGGATCTTCATTGTAAACGGCATAGGGAACCCGGGTCAGGTCGAAGGTGGCTGCATAGCTGAAGACCAGCAACTGCACAAGAGGCGGAACGATTATAACGGTTCTGCTCCTTTTGTCCTTGAGCAATGCCAGAAATTCCTTGATCGTCAAAGCGAATATTCGTCGCCACACGAATTTGCTACTCCAGTCGTTTGCGGGACTTCCTGCGGGTCACTGCAAGGAATACGGCCGCCATCACGGTCAAAGCCAGAGCATTCGGTAAGATTACGGACCATACATTGCCCGCCAGAAATACGCTCTGCAGAATCGCTACAAAATACCTGGCCGCAACGATGTGTGTCAGGCCCTGCACCACCGGCGGCATGCTACCGATGTCAAAAATGAAGCCGGACAGAATAAAAGCCGGTAAAAAGGTGCCGATGATGGCTGCCTGGCTGGCCACAAATTGATTCCTGGCCAAAGTGGAAATCAGCAGCCCCATCCCGAGTGCGGTTAGCAGGAAGAGAGCCGACCCGGCGAATAACACCCAGAGCGACCCCCGAAGTGGAACGTCAAACAGCCAAACCGCCATGGCAACTGATAATCCCATACCGCCCATACCCAGGACGAAATAAGGCAACAGTTTACCCACAATCACCTCGCGCATGGCGACGGGACTCACCATTAGAGCCTCCATCGTACCGCGCTCCCATTCCCGGGCCATGATCAATGCTGTTAGCAGGGCGCCGATCAACGTCATAATGACCGCTATCAGTCCCGGCACCAGGAAATTTTGGCTTCTGACCTCACTGTTGAACCAGATGCGCTGCTGCACCTGAACAGGCAAAGAAAGCCCGCTTCCCCGCCGCAGAGATTCCCGCCTAACCCAGTCGCCCCACACTCCCTCGACGTATCCTGAAATCAATCTGGCGGTATTGGCATCGACGCCGTTAATGAGCACCTGAATGGAGCCCCCTTCAGCTCGCCTGAGTTTCTCCGCAAAATCCCCCCGCAAATAGACGATTCCGTTCGCCTGGTGCTCCAAAAGGGACTGAACCGCCGTTTCTATGCCAAAAAGCTGCTTCGGCCTAAAATAATCAGAGCCATAAAAACCCTCCGTAAATCCAGCAGTATCCGCACTTGGCTGCTCGACCACCAGGGTGATCGGAACCTGCTCCGCATCGAGCGACACCCCGTAGCCGAAGAGCAGCAACAACACAACGGGCATCAAAAAAGCGATGGCGATGCTGCTGGGATCGCGCAGGATCTGCAGAAATTCTTTGCGCATAAGTCCCCGCAGACGCATGAGCGCACCCCCGCGCCTGTCATGAGTGTGTCGGCTCACATTTTCCATCATCAGCTTTTGGCCTGGACAGTTACCTAAGCAAGGTAATCGCCCTTCTGATAAACCTACAACCATCGTACTCGCAAAGGCGGGGTTCCAGAATTGTCGAGGCCTTCCAAATTCCCTTCAGCGACAGACCGGCGAAGTCCCGTCGCGGCAGGTCCATGCCACAAGCGCCTCTCCGGATTCCAGCCTTCGTGGGAATGACATTCGGTTGGCATTGTCGGACAAGCTCCCGATATAGCGACTCTCGGCTTTCTCGGAGTCCACCGCGGCTACCCGTTGCGCTCGGAGCTTTGCTCATCCGCCTGTATAAGGTTGATGAAGGCGTCTTCCATACTGGGCTCAGGGTTTTCGGCCGATACGGCCTGTTCCTTTATATCTGCAGGCGCTCCCAATGCCAGTATTTTTCCAGCCGACATGATGGCCAGCCGGTCACAGTACTCCGCTTCTTCCATGAAATGAGTGGTGACCAGAACGGTAACCCCTTGTTCGGCCAGCTCATTTATCCTGTGCCAAAACTCGCGGCGCGCCAGGGGGTCGACCCCGGAAGTGGGCTCATCGAGGAACAATATCCCCGGCTCATGCATGAGCGCACATGCCATTGCCAGCCGTTGTTTGAAGCCAAGGGGCAGATCGCCACTGGTCGCATCGGCCTGTGCGGTCAAGTCGAATTGTTCGAGCACCCTGGAAATCCTCTCCGCCCGATGCTTACCTGAAAGTCCGTATACGCTGCTGAAAAAATTGAGGTTTTGCTGAACACTCAAATTGCCGTACAGAGAAAACCGCTGCGACATATAGCCGATGCGGGCGCGGGCGGCAGCGGCAGCGCGCCTCAAATCGAGGCCCGCAACCAACAGCTTCCCTTCACTGGCCGGCAGCAGTCCGCAAAGCATTCTGAAGGTTGTCGATTTACCGGCTCCGTTGGCGCCCAAAAGCCCGAACACTTCACCCTGGCGAACATCGAAGCTGACGTCCTTCACAGCATAAAAATCACCAAATCGCCGGGCCACATCTCGCACCTCTATGACCCGTTCTTTGCGGTTTATCCGCCGAGCCTGAACAATAGCGTTGCCTGCTGCCTTATGGTCTGACTCGTCGGCCTTCGATCTAAGCATGGCGATGAAGCTATCCTCAAATCGCGGCGGAACCGGTTTCAGCCAAGCGTCGTCTGCTCCGGGCAAAAGGTCTTGAATCCTTGGAGGTCTGTCCGAATCCAGCACCAGGCGGACCCTCTCGCCCTGAATGACGGCATCTATGACAGCATCCCCTGCTGCCAGAGTCTTCTGCACATTTCGCTTGTTCAAGCCTGGCGCTGCAACGGTGTACGTGTGCCCTTCCAGAGTTTCGCTGAACTCCTTGGGCGGCCGCTGCCCCAACAGTCGCCCCTCGTGGAGCATGATGACTTCGTGGCAACGCTCGGCTTCATCCAAATAAGCCGTGCTCAGCAGAACGCTGGTCCCTTCCTCTCGCACAAGCCGATAGACTATATTCCAGAGCTCCCGTCGCGAAACCGGATCGACGCCCACCGTCGGCTCATCCAATAGCAGCAGACTGGGAGGATGGACAAGCGTGCAGGCCAACCCCAGCTTTTGCTTCATTCCTCCCGAGAGTCGACCTGCCAGCCGTGAGGTAAATGGAGCCAGTCCCGTCATGCGCATCAATTCCCGGTAGCGCGGCGGGCGCTGACCTTTGGGAACACCCTGCAAATCCGCGTACAGGTCCAGATTCTCCTGCACTGAAAGGTCTTCATAGAGGCCGAAGCGCTGCGGCATGTAGCCAATGGATGCTTGCACCGCGAGCGAATCGCGAGTGGCATCGAGTCCGAGCACCGTGATTCGGCCTTCGTCCGGCACAAGCAAACCCGCCGCCAGTCGCATGAGGGTCGTTTTGCCCGCTCCGTCCGGCCCAATCAGCCCGGTGATCACCCCGGCCAATACCCGTGCATTGATCGCATCCAGGGCCATAATTTTTCTTTTGCCAGTCCTGAAACTCTTGCTGACGCTTCTGAATGCCAGGGCGATCTGTTCCGGCCGGTTTTCCTCCCGGCCTTGTTTGATGCTATCAGAGCTCACTGTTGTTTGCAGCGATATGGTTCAGCCTTCTCTTCCACTCTCGGCTGATCAAGAGGTATGGTTACGGTCGCCGGCATGCCCAGGCGCAGCTCATTATCCGGATTGCATACAAACACCCTCACCTGATAAACAAGCTTGGTTCTTAACTCGATCGTTTCTACTGTTTTGGGCGTAAACTCAGCAGTCGGAGAAATAAACCCCACCCACGCCTCATATCGCTTGTCAGGATAACTGTCGCTTTCGACCTTGGCCGACATGCCGGGCCAGATTTTGCCGAGATCCGGCTCGGAAACATATACCCGCACCCACACTGGATCCATGAGTGCCAGAGTGTAGACCGCCTTCTGCGGTGAAGCCATGTCACCCGGCTGCAAAATTCGGTTTTGGATGACACCATCAGATGGCGCATACAGTAAGGCGTCGGCCAACCTGCGCTGTTCGTAGGCGAGCTCAGCCCGATTGGCATCGAGTGTCGCTTTTGCCGAGGCAATGTCTTCTTTGCGCGGACCTTCGACAGTCAGGTCGAGCGCCTCCCGGGCAGCCTTTAGTTTTGCGTGGGCTGCGTCCGCATTGGTTTTGGCATTGTCCGTCTGCTCCTTGGAAACCGCATCCTGCTTAACCAAAGGTCGCCTGCGTTCGTACATTCGCATGGCATTGCGCGCTTCAGCTTCGGCTGCCTCCGCTTCAGCGCGGGCTCTGCGAATTTCCTGAGGGCGGCTGCCCGCTTCCAGACGGGAAACTACATCCTCCTGGGCCTTGACTTGTGCAGCAGCACGGGCAACAGCCTTTTCCAGGCGATCCATTTCCATCCCGGCTACCAGCTGCCCCCGTTTCACCGTGTCCCCTTCTTCAACCAGCATGCTGACAATTCGCTCGCTGCCGTTGAATGCCAGCTCCACCTGACGTATATCCACATTCCCGTACAACACCAGTTCCTTAATGGGTTCCTTCTGCTGTCCGGACCTCCACCACCAATAACCGGCGGCGGCGCCTGAAAACACCACCAAAACCAGGACTAAACCGACTCGTCCTTTTATCCGCATGTACTTAAATCCCCTGTTTGTCTGCTACAATTCCTCACAACTGGAGGTATTAAAGGATCCGGCGGCAGTCACGGCTCGAGAGAGGTGAGCCCTTCGCGGATGGCGTACTTGGTCAGATCAGCCAGGCTGCGAACTTTCAATTTATTCATGATCTGTTGACGATGCGTCTCCACTGTCTTTATACTCACATGCAATTGGGCGGCGACTTCTTTTGTCGCCTTGCCTTCGGCCAATAACTGCAGGACTTCCCGCTCCCTGGCCGTCAGCACGCTGAATCCCGATGAATCCGTCGTCGTCAGATGCCGCACATAATCGTCCATCACCGGTCCGGCAATTTCAGGGCTCAGATAAGTCTGGCCCGTCATTACAACACTCACCGCCTGCGCCAGTTCTTCAAAGGCGCAATCCTTGAGCAGATAGGCGGATGCGCCTGCTTTGAACATCTGAGCTACAAAACGTTTGTCCGAATGCATGGACAAAGCGATGATTTTTACTTGATCGACTTCCGCGATGATCTGACGCGCGGCATCTATCCCGTTCAGCTCGGGCATGCCGATGTCTATAATGACGATATCGGGATGAAGCTCACGGGCAAGTTGCACCGCTTTGCGTCCGTTCTCCGCCTCCGCGATCACTTCCAGACCGCTCTGTTTTTCGAGTAAGGCGCGCAAGCCATCGCGCACAATCTTATGATCGTCTGCTATTAAAATTCGAATCTTCATAACCATAACTGTTGCAACTCTCTGCAGATTACCTGACTGTGAACTGCTTTTCTGAAAAGCTGAATAACATGAAGCGAAGCGCCGTCGCCAGAAGTTCAAGCATCCTTGCTGATGCTAATCGGGGCAATGAGCACAATATGGGTGCCCCGGCCCGGTATCGAGTCTACCTTCAATTGTCCGCCGATGTGATTCAGTCGTTCGCGAATACTGAACAATCCGAACCCATCGGCACTGCTTCTGCGAGAAGCGGCTTCCGACACATCAAAGCCGACGCCGTCATCTTCAACATCCACCACAATGAGGTCGTCGTCTACCCGGCTGGACAGCAACACCGTCTTGGCCCCCGCATGTTTTACCACATTAACGAGCAACTCGCCCACCGCCTGAAACAGCAAAACACCAACATCGTCATCCAATAGTTTCGGGTTGTTGTCATTGTGATAACTGACACGAATGCCGTGTTTTTTCTGTGTCTCCTCCGCCAACCACTCCAGAGCGGCTTCGAAACCGAGCTCATAAAGTATGGGGGAACTGATCTTAAATATCAATGAGCGAGTATCCTGGATGGCCTGCACGACGAGCTTGCGGACTTCATTGACCATTGCGGCAAAGTCGTCGGAAGGAGCAGATTCCCTCAGAATACCAAGCTTGATTCTGGACATGGCCAACGCCTGCCCGACGTGATCGTGCAAATCTGTGGCGATCCTTCGCCGTTCTCGCTCCTCGGCCAGTAACAACTGCGAAGCCAATGAGCGCAGTTGTTTCTGATAGGTTAGAAGCTTTTCCTGCGCGCGCCTTTGTTCGGTGATATCTCTCATAATGCCTTGCAAGTACTGAGAATCATCTCCTTCAGATCGAACTTTGACCGCTTCATCAGTAAACCACAACTGCCGTCCGTCTTTCGAAAAAATTCGATATTCGCAGCGGAAACTTGTGGTTGATAACATTGTGCAGCAGCCAGCAAGCTCTTGTCGTACGCACTCCCGATCGTCCGGATGTATTTGTTTGACCCAAAGAAGAGGGTCCGCCAGCCATTCGTTGGGGGAAAATCCGAGTGTCTCGGTCACCTGAGGGCTGATATAAAAAGTGCTTCTGTTCTCATCCAGTCTGGCGGCGTAGGTTATCGCAGGTATTTGCTCGACAAGCGTGCGGTAATTTGCTTCTGCCTCGCGTAATTGCAGCGTACGCTGCTCCAGAGTCTCAGCCATCTCGTCGAAAGCACGGGCCAGCCCCTCTAATTCTCCGGTCCCGTGCGGCAAACCGCTGCGTGCCGTCATATCGTCTTTGGACAGCCGTTCGACAGCTCCGACCAACGCTTTCACCCGCCTCAAAATGAGCACCTCACTGCCATACCAGACCGCTAAAAGCGCCGTCAATATACCTATGCTCAGCCCTGCAAAATGGTGTATCAATACTTTTTGGGCTTCACTGTAGGCCACCCGCTTGGGAATTCCAACACCGATGTAGAAACCGGTGTCCACGATGCTGGAAAGGGGAGTAAAAGCATAGAGGCGAATGACGCCATCCAGTCCGGGGAGCTCTACTACCCCTTGACCTTTTGCCAGAATCGCAGCCAGGACGGGCTCTCGCTGTAAAGATTTGCCCGCCCATTTTTCATGTTCCGGCATGTGTGCCAGAATGTTGCCGTTCCGAGACACCATGAAAAACTCAGCCCTTGCCGGCAACTGAATATGATAGGCCAGCTGATTGATTTGAGCCATTTCCACCGCAGCAAACAGAACAGCTTCAATATTTCCGGCATCGTCAACCACAGGGTAGCTTACATTCAGAGTGGCCTCATCCCTGGTCGGGCCGATGGCAAAATCTCTCGCCTCTATGCTGTGCTGGAACCATGATTGACCGGCAAAATCGACGCTGTCGACCATTCGAACCGCGCTGCAGAACAGATGGCCATTCGGCTTAATAGCGCCAATGTTTGCATAGCGGGGATACTCCTCCAAAATGTGGGCAAAAACGCGGCTGCACTCCCGTCCGTCGGGATCATGGACTTCGGGTAATTTGGACAAGGCGAGGAGAATTTGTCTCGTTCTTTCAATGAGCTGTTCCTGATCACCGGCAATGAATCGGGCAATGCGCAAGACATCTTCGCGGATATGTGAAACGACTTGTTCCCGTTCCACCAGGTAGGTAAAAAATGTGAGGCCGAGTAACGGCAACATGGCGAGGAATACGAGCAGTGCCAAACGAGTTCGGAGGCTGGTTAAAGGCTGTCTTTTCATTAACATTTTTTACTGTTTTGCCCAATTCGATAGCAAGAATTAATGACTCATTTTTTTTGCATTGGCAACGAGTTACAGCATAGGATTTTTATCCTACTCGTTTACCAGTGAAGTTGCTAAAATGAAATTTAAAAATTGTCAATGCGCCTTGTCCATGATGTCAAATGAGCGATTTGGAAAAGCCATATCTATACCGGGTGAGGATGAAAAGTTGTGGGCTTCGATCATCGTTTCGGCTAAATCATGACCGTTCGTGCTGAAGGTATCGAAGCACGAACGAGACGGTTGGCCCTTCGATACCTCAGGGCGAACGGAGTTGTGGATGCAGATGGCCGAAACGATGATCATGGTCAAGTTGTGTTTTTTTGCGAAGCCTTGTCGATGGGCTCCGCAAGTACCAATATCTATTCAAACATCTCGTTCCCACGCTCCAGCGTGGGAACCAGGAAAAGGAGCAGGCGACGACGTAGGATGGCTGGAGCGGAGCGGAACCCATCAGAACTTAGAGGCACGAAAAGAAAGATTCTCATCCTTAACGGGTATATCTATTGCCAAATAAAGGACGCTTGATGAAACCATTGTTTTTGCTGCTTTTTGTATTCTTGGCATTCCCTGCATCGTCGGCTGTCGGCCAGGAATTTAAAGATATTCAGCACCATAGAACCTGTAAATATTGCAACATGGATCGTCTGCAGTATGCCCATAGCAGAATGTTGATCGTCTATGGCGATGGAACGGAGTTCGGATCATGCAGCCTCCATTGCATAGCCGTCGATCTTGCACTGCACATTGACAAGACTCCAAAAGTCATACTGGCCGCGGATTACAATACCAAAGAACTGGTTGACGCAGAGAGCGCCTACTGGGTCATAGGGGGAAACCTCCCTGGTGTAATGACCAAACGGGCCAAATGGGCCTTCGAGGAAAAACGGGATGCACAGGAGTTCGTCATTAAAAACGGAGGAGCTATAGCAACATTCGACCAGGCGATGAAAGCTTCTTATGAGGACATGCACGCCGATTCCAAGATGATTCGCAACAAGCGCAAGTTAAGGAGGATGCAAGCGCAGCCATGAGCTGCTTGACAGTGGCTCTGATAAATGATAAGCATAGCCCGTTCTTGTCGGGACGTGGCGCAGACTGGTTAGCGCGCTTGCTTGGGGTGCAAGAGGACGGAGGTTCAAATCCTCTCGTCCCGACCAAAATCAATTGTTAAATCAGCCACTTGGTCCATCACTGAGTGGCTATTTTTTTGCCGAAAATCGCATTTGTGCCGCCTCTGTGTACCTTTTGAAAACAAAAAGCAATTTCAGATAGTTATGGTAGAATTTACTCGAGAAATCCGCGACCCGAGACCGCGAAGTGTCGCGATTGCCCGGGATTTGCTGCCTAATATCGTCTGCTTGTGCTTGCATTTGACTACCAGCTTGATTTTTGACATGATTGCCCGAAGTCACGTCTTTTCAGTTACAGTCAGGATTTGTGACCGGGAAAATAACATGAAAACCTTCGCGACCCCCGCCAAGATTTCTCGGCCCAGTTCTTCCGGTGTTTTTCCCAGAGACCGGCTTTTTCGGCTGCTCGATCATAGCCGTGACCAGTCAATTCTCTGGATAACCGGGCCACCCGGTGCGGGCAAAACCACACTGATGGCAAGCTGGCTCGAAGCCCGGCAAATGCATTCTCTTTGGTACCAGGTCGACGATGGCGATTCAGACCCGGCCAGCTTCTTCTATTATCTGCGCCTGGCCGCGAAAAGAGCCAATCCTCGCAAAAGAAAACCCCTGCCGCTTTTCACTGCGGAGTATCAGCTCGGAGTCCCCACATTTTCGCGGCGGTTCTTTGAAAATTTGTACAGCCGGCTCATTCCGGTTGCGGAGAACAGCGCCTCACCCTTCGCCGTGGTTTTTGACAACTGCCATGAAGTCTCGTCGGGAGCGCTTTTTCACGACATTCTGCATGCAGGGATCGAGCATGTCCCGAGCGGGATGAAAATCGTCTGCATAAGCAGAAAAGACCCTCCGGAAACTTTCATCCGGTTAAGGGCAAACAGCCTGATGCAGACCATCGGCTGGGACGAGTTGAAGTTCACCCTGGAGGAATCAAATGAAATGGTCCGCCGGCGGGGCCATGAGGCGGTCTCACCTGAAGTGCTTGGAGAGCTTCATGCAAAAACCGATGGATGGGCTGCCGGAATCATACTCTTTTTGGAGGGGAAAAGGGGCGGGGGCATCGAGTCGGTCCTATCGAAGGTGCGGGCTTCAAAAGAGATCTTTCAGTATTTTACCAGGGAGATATTTAAGACGGCTGAGCCGGCAATACAGGATTTCCTGTTGAAAACTTCCCTCTTCCCGCTGATGTCTTCCAAGATGGCCGAGGCCCTTACCGGAAATCATCAGGCCAGGCGCATTCTCGCGGACCTGAGCGAAAGAAGCTACTTCACTCAAAGGCTGAGCTCGGAGACTCCGCACTACCAGTACCACCCTCTGTTCCGCGAATTCTTGCAGCATCTGGCCCATGAGGCCCTCGACGCCGCCGATCTGATAAAGCTTGAAACAAAGGCAGCAGCTATCCTCGAGGAAGACGGCCGTCCGGAAGACGCCATTGACCTTCTGCGAAAGGCAAAAGCTTGGCCCGAGGCGGTCCAGCTAATCTTGAGGCACGCCCCGAGCCTTGCCGCGCAGGGCCGGAGCAGGACCCTCGAAAGCTGGATCGAGAGCCTCCCCGCAGAGGTCGTCCAGCGAGCGCCATGGCTTCTTTACTGGAAAGGCGTATGCCGGCTTCCAGACGCCCCGCCTGAAAGCCGCACCCTGTTTGAGGCGGCATTCAACCTGTTCAGGACCGAGGGCGATGCGGTCGGGGTTTACCTTTCACTGTCGGGTTTATTTGATTCGATCGCCTGGACCTTTGGTGACTATGAGCCATTCGATGTTGCCCTCGCCCGGTTGGACGACGTAATGATTGAGCTCCCGGATTTTCCATCCCTCGAGATAGAAGCCCGATTGCTGGGCAACAAGCTCTTCGCGATTGTTTTCAGGCAGCCCTGGCATAAGGATCTCAAAAAGACAGCAGATCGTGCCCTTTCGATATTTCCGGAAGTTTCTGATATCAACATAAAAACTCTGCTGCTCCGCTGTCTGTTCCTTCACAGCATTTATTTTGGAGAATCGCAAACCGCTGAGACTCTGTTCGATTTATGCCGTGGACTGTTGCAAACACCGGACATATCCCCTCTCATTCGGATCAGTCTAAAAAATGATGAAGCCAATTATTACCGGTCAATCGCTGAATTTCAAAAGGGCAGGAAATCCGTAGCGGAAGCCCTGGACCTGGCTGCCAACACCGGCGTTCATGTGATGGAGCCCTTTTTGCTGGGACAGGGGGCAGTAGCCGCACTGGAGTCGGGATATATGGAAGAGGCTGATTCATTTCTTGACAAAATGGCGGCCTCCCTCAATCAGATGCCCCTCTGGGCCAGAAACTTTTATCATCACCTGCGTGGGTGGAAATCATTGGTACAGGGCGATCTTTCGAGCTCGCTTTCGCACACGGAGAGGGCTGTCAAACTGATTCTGCAAGCCGGTATTCCCCATTCTATTGCCCATAGCCGACTTGTCTATTCTCTCGCGCTGAATTCGGTCAAGAGAAACCATGAGGCGAAGGATCATCTTTCCAAGTGCCATGCCTTCGCGCGCAAGTCAGGCAGCCGCATCATCGAGTTCGCCTGTCTCCTGGCGGAAGCCAAATTCGCCTTCGATGAAGGAGACGATCGTTTCGGGCTCAGTTTACTTACGAAGGCTCTCTCCCTCGGGCGAACCAAGGGGATACCTGAACGTACCTTATTCCTGGACACCCTCCATGATGGCCGAGCTCTGCAAAAGGGCACTAGAGGCCGGCATCGAAGTTGACTACGTCCGGCAGTTGATCAGGAAGCGCAACCTCACGCCCGATCCTCCGCCCATCGATTGCGCACAGTGGCCCTGGGTGTTGAAAATCTACACCCTCGGGCGATTTGCGATTGTACGGGGTGATGAAGGTTTACAATTTTCAGGAAAGGTCCAGTAAAGGCCGCTCGAAATGCTTAAGGTCTTGATCTCGAACGGTGGCAGGGCGTCCCATGAATACGTCGCCGATTGCCTTTGGCCGGATGCTGCCGGGGATGCGGCCTACAGCGCCTTCAAAATGACCCTGTCGCGCCTGCGGCGGCTCCTTGGTGTTGAGGGCGCTGTACGTTTTCAGGAAGGAATAGCTTCCCTTGACCCGCACACCTGCTACGTGGACGCTCGGGCATTTTTAAGGATCATTGCGCGGTTTGAAAAAGGGATTAGTGAAACCACAGCCTGCCGAGAAAATTCAAGGACCCTTCAGCTCGCCGACAAGGCTCTCGCAATCTACCAAGGCCATTTCCTCTTCGAGGAGGAAGAAAAGTCCTGGGCTATCCCCTACCGCCAGCGATTGAGGAGCAGATTTTCGAGCCTGATTGCAAGGATTGGCGATCTGCTGGGAAAAACCGGGCAATGGGAAAAAGCATTGGAATTTTACCGGAAGGGGAACGACATCGATGACCTGTCCGAACAATTTTACCAGGGCCTCATGATCTGCCATCGAGAGCTTGGCCGCCGCGCTGATGCAATGGAGGCATACTATCATTGCAAAAAACTGTTTGCCACCAGATTAGGAATCGAGCCTTCCCAAAAAACCAAAGCTATCTCCAAGACCCTCTGAAGCATTTATTCGTATGGGACATATTCTTCGCAATTTTTATAGAATCCGTACTGGTCCTTGCCCCATGTGCCGAATTGCGTGTTGATTTTTGGGCTTGGTATATGGTATTTGATGCCATATGAATGCAAGGCTCATCTACCGAGAGAAGTATATTTACGCTGACGGCTCAGTTAGGGAAATGGCACTTTGGCATCTTTCCGGGACATCTGCCGATTGGCCACATGGCTTCAAGTACAGGCTCTATTACGGACTCGCAAATGGGACCTGCCTTGTACGGTACGATAATGAGAGGGGTAAGGGAGATCATAGACACCTGCGGAACAAGGAAATCCCCTACCGGTTTAAGAATGTCGAGAGCCTGGTGGCCGATTTTTTGTCGGACATAGAATATCTAAGGAGCGCTGAAAATGACAAAACACATTAAAATCGGTGTTTCGGATCCTGTAACTACGGCGAAGGGATTTATTGATGCATGGAAACAGGCCGAACGCGGCGAGAGCATCGAAGCCGAGGACAAGCTGAATTTCGAGAGCCTCGAGACCCTGCTCAAGATTCTAACCCCCGGGCGGTGGTTATTGCTTAAATCACTTCGGAAAAGCGGACCGATGAGCGTTCGCAGTCTGGCAAGTATGCTGAAGCGCGATTATAAGAATGTCCACACGGATGTGCGTCTATTGGAACAGTGCGGTCTGATTGATCGAACAAAAGATAACAGGGTAAAAGTCCCCTGGAGCATCATTGAAGCAAAGCTTGAGCTGGCGGCTTGAGCGCGACGGTATGACCAGATGAGCAGAGATTGAGAGGAGATTCTCGGGACTTATTGCCAGAGTAGGCGATCTACTGGGAAAAACGGGGCAATGGGAAAAAACATTGGATTTTTCCGCAAAGGGATCGACATCGATGACCTGTCCGAGGAATTTTACCAGGGCCTCATGATTTGCCATCGGGAGCTTGGCCGCCGGGCTGATGCAATGGAGGCATATCATCACTGCAAAAAACTGTTTGCCACCAGATTAGGAATCGAGCCTTCCCCAAAAACCAAAGCGATCTACCGGACCCTCTAAAGCATTTCCCTGCAAAAGAAAACCATTAATATGGAGTAAGAGACGATATTGAGTTAGAGTACATTTAAGGAGCGAAGGATCGTGAGCGTTCAAGAACTGCAGCAAAGCACCCGACAGCTTTTGCAGGACTCGCAGCTGGAGGGACAGGATCTAGATGCAAAGGTGCGTCTGTTGTTAAGGTCGGAATATCTGCGCCGACTTGCGCGGTATCGGCACGTGGACCACATGATGGCAAGCAAGTACGGCATGCAATTCGACGAATTCGTTGCCGGCCGTCTAGTCAAGGCAAAGGGTTTCACCTGGGACGTAGAATCAGATGCAATGAGCTGGGAAGCGGCTATCAGCGGAATAAAGACCATGGAGCGTAAGCTTGGAGAACTGCACGAAGTAGATCATGTATAGTATCCGCGACCTGCACGCCGAAGCCGAAGAAGCGGTTGAGCGAGTGTGGTTCGTGCAGTCAGTGCAGTTCATGGAACGGACGGACTTCTTTATCTCCTTGCGCTTGAGCATCCGTCCCGATCTGTTTGTGCAGGTATTCCTCGGCTAGCTGAGTGGCTCCCTCTCTTTTGCTCTCATTGCTGGAGGTCAGCGGATCTTTGGAATAGATCGGGACTCCGGGGAGTGGCATGTTCATCCCTATCACGCTCCCCATCGACATGAAGCACTCCTTGAGGGTCTGGAGCCAAAGCCGCTGCTGCGGTTTCTTGCCAGGGTCGAGGATTTGCTGATCGAGCAGGACTTACTCTGAAGCTTCTTGTAGAGAAGCAGATTCTCGATCCTGATTACGAGGATTGGCCATCTGCCGGGAGAAACCGGGGCAATGGGAAAGAACCCTGGAGTTTATCGCAAAGGGATCGGAATCGACGAACTCTCCGAGCAGCTTTAGCAGGGCCTCATGATTTGCCATCGGGAGCTTGGCCGCCGGCTTATGCGATGGAGACATACCATCACTGAAAAAACTGTTTGCCACCAGATTAGGAATCGAGCCTTCCCCAAAAGTGACCTATGGAAACAGATAGAATCGCCCCTATTTTGGTAGAGATAACCAACAGGCTAAAGAAGCTTGATCCGGAAAAGATCATTTTGTTCGGCTCGGCCGCTCGAGGGGAATACGATGGGTTCAGCGATGTCGATCTGATCGTTGTCTATCGGACTCCCAAACGGTTCCTTGATCGGCTTGGAGAGCTCTACAGCGCCCTCGGTTATGGGATACCGATCGATGTGGACATGCTCGCTTACACACCGGAAGAGTTTGCAAGTCTGCTGGAAGAAAGAGCGTTCGTTCAGGACGCGGTAAAAGAAGGAGTTCTTTTGTATGAAAAACAGCCATCAGGAAGCCAGGAGGTGGTTCTTTGAAGCGCAAAACGACCTTGGCTTTCTAAAGGTTTTTTTTGAGGAACGTCTCGGTGAAGGAGGACATTTCAACATCGGTTGCTTCATTGCCCAACAAGCTGGCGAAAAAGCTTTGAAGGCTTGTTTGTATGCTTTGGGGGAGAGAGTCGTCCTCACGCATTCCCTGCGCACCATGGTAGAGAAGCTGGTTGTCAGCGAGCCGACATTTGGCACCATCCATCACGAAGCAGCCAGATTGGATCGGCTCTACATCCCGACCCGCTATCCCAACGGGTGGCCCGACGGCTCTCCTTATCAGTACTACACTGACCATGATTTTGAAGAGGCATATGAACAGCTTAAAGCCGTTTTTGGCGTTTGCGAAGCTTTCTTAAGAGAAAAGAGAGTATTGGCCGACTAAACGTTTCGGATTACAGGATAGCCTGAGTGAACGCGAGACCTGCGCCTCATGATTTGCCGGCGAGAGCTCGGCCGTCGTGCTGATGCGATGGAAGCATGCCATCACTGCCAGAAGCTGCTTTCCACCAAATTAGGAATCGAACCTTCCGAAAAAACTACAGCCATCTGTAGGACCACCTAAAGAATTTTGGCTGTTCGTGGATTAGGTTGGTTCAAGTCTCCGACTTGAACCAACCACGCCTGGGGCGTGGCTAATCCGCGAAGAGCCAAGTGATCTTTGAAGGCCTGACCCGAAAGCTCTTGCGTGGGGACTGATGTCCAGTCATGCCCACATTCTGATTCGAAGCGGATCATATGGTCTGTCACAGTTCATGCACCAGATGCCAACCGGAAAAGAGCAATCCTGAATTGGAATGAATCCACAGTGACTTCCCGACCAGATATGCCAAGGAGGCCATTCCCACATTGCATGAAACAATGTCGCGAAAGAGATAGGAATAGGCCAACAGCATCTCATGAACAGTCTTTATATCAAGCAGTTGTCAACTACAGCT
>ENA-OSEO01002310-OSEO01002310.1-sediment-metagenome-genome-assembly--contig:-NODE-2310-length-27786-cov-4.497708_pt1 | contig 27786 bp, 27 predicted proteins | sample MGYA00237883_ERZ534232 | MGnify/ENA metagenome assembly ERZ534232
TCTCTTCCGCAGTGACTAGAAACGAAAACTCGATCAAGGGCGGTTAGCCCAGCCACGCCGCCATCGACTCGTCCTCGATTGCCTTATCGTAAAGGTTGATTCTTCCGGCCAAAGTGCGAGAGGTGATCCTCTCTTGGACAGGCGGAGAGCCTGGCGCGACGATGGAGGGGGTGATTGGAGTTATTAATCCGGCCAAATACCTCCGGTTTCCGGGTCCCTCAGCCGCCTATACGTATTGCGCGCCCGGCTGTCTACTCAAGTCCAGCTCTACCTGCCCGCCTCGGCCGGGGCTGCCGGCTCCTCGGCCGGCGGGCCGGGCAGGAAGACAGCGGCCAGGACGCCCAGCACAGGCAGGACCACCAGCAGCTCAAAGACCGTCCGCACGCCCCAGCCGTCGGCCACCCAGCCCAGGAAGGTGGCCCCGATGCCGCCGGCCCCGATGGCGAAGCCGACCATCAGGCCCGAGGCCGTGGCCGCCCGGTCGGGCAGGATCTGCTGGGCCATGACGATGACCACGGTCATGGAGCTCAACAGGATCGCGCCCATGAGAGCCAGGACGACGAAGAGCCCCCAGCCATCGGCCAGGAGAAAGGCGAACATGAGGGGCGTGGTCAGGCTGAGGGAGGCCAGGAGAAACTTCTTGGCCCCGTAGCGGTCGGCGATGGGCGCCCCGACCAGGGTGCCGACGGCCCCGGCCATGAGGAATGTAGAGAGCAGGCTGCCGACCATGAGCGGGTCGCCGTGGGCCGCCTGGACGTAGTAGAAGGGCACGAAGGCGGTCACGCCGGCGTGGACCCAGGAACGCACGACCACGGCCCCGGTCAGCAGGGCCAGGGGCCGCCAGCGCCGGCCGATGGGCTGGGGCGGCAGGGCCGCCGCTCCGGCCGCGCCGGCTCCGCGGCGGTAGGCGGTCAGCCGCGGCCAGGAGAGGAGAAGCAGGCCGGCCATGACCAGGCCGGGCAGCATGAACCAGGCCATCCCCTTGAGGCCGGCCCAGGCGTAAAAGGTCGTGGCCAGGAGCGGCCCCAGGGCCAGGCCGGTGTTGCCGCCGACCATGAACCAGGAGATGCCGGTGGCCTTGCGCCGGCCGGCCGAGGCCAGGACGCAGCGGTAGGCCTCGGGGTGATAGCTGGCCACGCCCAGGCCGCTTATGACCACGGCCGCCAGGAGGAGATGATAGTTGGGGGTCAGGCCGACGACGCCCAGGCCCAGCCCGGCCAGGGCCACGCCCAGGGGCAGGAGCCACATGGCTGACCAGCGGTCGGCGAAATGGCCGAACAGGGGCTGAATCACCGAGGAGGTCAGGTTCATGACCATGATCACGGCCCCGGCCTGGGTGTAGCTCAGGTGCAGGGCGTCCTTGATAAAGGGCAGCATCACTGGCAGACCGCCCTGGGGGGTGTCGGTGACCATGTGGCCCAGGGTCAGGAGCAAGAGGGCCTTGAAATTCATCGGCCGCGCCTCGGCAAAAGTCTTGAAAAGGCATCTTAACCGGGGATGGTCCTTCTGGCCAGGGCTGGAGAGTGGTTTTTTAGGCGGCGGCGGGAGGGGCGGACCGTCCCGAGGTGTTTCTCCGGTCGATCAGTGGTAAACTGTCAATTGTCGAGCGCCGGACCCGGGCCGCCCGGGCGGCCGCGATGGAACCGTTCGCGGGGGGTGGACATGAGAAACCTGGAGATCAAGACCAAAAAATCGCCGGCCGAGGTGATCGAGCGGCTCAAGGCCTTCTTCGGCCCGGGCGGCCTGGGCCTGGAGCTTGGCGAGGACCGGGACGACTGCCTGACCTTCCAGGGCGGCGGCGGCTACGTCCAGGCCTCGGTCAGTCGGGCGGACGAGAAGACCGTGATCGGCCTGGTCAGCCAGGAGTGGGAGCGGACGCTTGACCAGTTCGCCCGGGGCCTCTGAAGCCGGGTGCGGCTCCCCGGGGGTCAGGCCGGAAGAATGGGCTGAAGCCCTGCCCGGGTGATGGACCTCAGGCTTTCTGGTCAGACGCCCATTTATCTGTTGACCCGGCCCGCCTGATCAGCTTATGATTTGTAATGAACTGAAAGACGCTCGCGGCCAGGTTCCGGGAGCCAGGAAGGGGGAGTGGAGAGCGATGAGATGGGCTAGCAAGACCAGATGGTGGCTGGCTGGTCTGGCCCTCTGGGCCGGCCTGGTCGGCTCGGCGGCCGTGGCTCAGGCGGCCGCGGTGCAGTTCAGGCTCATGGTCGGGACGACCGACCCTTACTACGGTTACATCCGCCTGCCGGCCGGAATCGTCCAGGTCTGGCGCCACGGCCAGGTCTACCGGACGGTGGGCATCAGACAGGGCTTCACCACCCTCAACCTGGACAACACCGGCACCTGGCTGCTGGACATCGTGGCCAACGAGTTCGACACTCGCCACTTCCGCCTGACCTTCGGGACCAACGGCAACTTCCAGGCGACCAACGTGGACGAGCGGAACCAGGTCCTGGGCGTGGGCCGCAACGCGGACGGCAGCTACTTCTTCCACTACATGGGCCGGGGAGTGTTCATCCTCGACCCGTCCGACGCCGGGGGGCCCATTCTGGGCCCGTTCATGGACCGCTACCATGTCGAGCCGGCCTACCCGGTCACCTGGGGCGCGTCCGAGAACCAGAACGGGCTGACCTACACCCGTGAGTTCACCTTCGCCGACCCGCTCGTGGCCATGCCGGGCATGATCGTCAGGTGGACCTATCCCAACGCCACGGTCAGAACCTATTTCTACGTCATCCCGGCCGAGAGATACGTCGCCGGCGGCCTGTTCTGGTCCAGCCAATTCTTCCGCCTGGATACGGCCAACGGCCTGGTCTGGCGGCTGGAGCGCTACTTCCCGGCCAGCTTCATCCGCGCCCTGCCCACGGGGGTCCACGTCATGAGCTACCAGCTCCAGGACCATCCCAGCGGGGCCAGGTCGAACATCCGCCGGGAGTCGATCACCGTCACCCGCTGATCCGCCTCGGCGGGCGGGCGGCCAAGAACAATTCTGGGTAATGGCCCAGATTATCAGCTTCGCGGCCGGCCCAGGAGCTTGTCCCTGAGCCCCAGAGGAACCCAGAGGCCCTGGCTGGGGCATTGCTCCAGGCAGCAGTAACACTCGATGCACCGGCCGGCTTCGAAGTCGAGACGGCCGTCCCTGAGGCTGAGGGCCCCGGCCGGGCAGGCCTCGACGCAGGCCCCGCAGAGCTGGCAGTTCTCGGGTCTCAGGCGCGGCCGGGCCTCGGTGTACCAGTCCAGGACCCGGGCGGTCAGCCGCCGGGGCAGGACCCGGCCCAGCCAGCCCGGGGCTCGCGACCAGGGCCGCTTGAATCCGGCCAGGGGCAGCTCGGCCCACTCGGCCCCTTGCAGGTCGATTCCGTCCCGGTTGCCCTGCCCGAGCCCGGCCGCGGCCGCGGCCCTGATGGTCTCCACTGAATTCGGGTCAAAGCCCATCATTGTCGCGGCCACCAGGTCCAGGGCGACCCCATCGGCCGAGGCGGCCAGCCAGCCGGCCGGCCGGGGGCGGCCCTGGCTGGGGCCGGCGCCCTCCATGGCCACGACCGCGTCCAGGACATTCAGGGAGGGCCTGACCGCGGCGTAGAGGTCGACCAGGGCCCGGGAGAGCTGAGGTCCGGTGGGCGCGGCCACGTGGAGGGAGCGCTTCAGCCCGCCGGGCAGGAGCCCCAGGCAGTTCTTTACCGCGCTGGTCAGGCCGGTCAGGAGGTGGGTCTTCATCTTGGGCAGGTTGATCACGGCCTCGACCCGTCCCAGGAGGGCGGTGGCCTGGAAGCGCTCGATTTCCAGCCCCAGCGGGCTCTCAAGCTCCATCAGGCCCGGCCCCTGATCCAGGCTGACCAGCTCGGCCCCCAGCCGCTCGGCCACCCCGGTCAGGCCGATCTTCTCGAAAGCCTGGGCGGTTCGGCCCCGCGAACCGGCCCCGGCCGAGTCGGCGATAACCAGGTCGAGGCCGTGGCGCTCCTGGAGATAGCGGCCCACTGCCTCGACCACCTCGGCCCTGGTGTTGACCCCCTCCTCCGGGGAGTGGCTGTGGGAGAGGCAGTTGGGCTTGAGCAGGACCCGGCCCCGCTCGGGCAGGGGCAGCGGCTCCAGCCCGGCCAGGAGGCGTCCCACCGCCTCGGCCACCTCCTCGGGCCGGTAGCTCCGGCAGCGGACCAGTCCGACGACGGCCCGGCCCGGCTCAGGCCGCCGGCTGGCCGGAGTGGGGCTCATACCTCAGGTAGGCCTGGATGAAGTCATCCAGGTCGCCGTCCAGAACGGCGTCCACGTTGCCCCTCTCCTGTCCGGTGCGGTGGTCCTTGACCAGGCGGTAGGGCTGCATGACGTAGGAGCGAATCTGGCTGCCCCAGGCGATCTCCTTCTTGGAGGCGTGGAGCTTGTCCATCTCCTCCTGCCGCTTGGCCCGCTCGTGCTCGTAGAGCCGCGCCCGGAGGACCCTCATGGCCGTGTCCTTGTTGCGGTGCTGGCTCTTCTCGTTCTGGCACTGGGCGACGATGCCGGTGGGCAGGTGGGTGATGCGCACCGCCGAGTCGGTCTTGTTGACGTGCTGGCCGCCGTGGCCCGAGGCCCGGTAGGTGTCGATGCGCAGGTCCTTCTCGTCGATGACGACCTCGATGTCCTCGTCGATGTCCGGGTAGACAAAGACCGAGGCGAAGGTGGTGTGTCGCCGGCCCGAGGCGTCGAAGGGCGAGATGCGGACCAGGCGGTGGATGCCGATCTCGGCCCTCAGATAGCCGTAAGCGTTGGGCCCCTCGACGGTGAAGGTGATCGACTTGATGCCGGCCTCGTCGCCCGGGTTGAGGTCCAGGATGTCCACCTTGTAGCCGCGTCCCTCGGCCCAGCGGGAGTACATTCGGAAGAGCATCTCGACCCAGTCGTTGGCCTCGGTCCCGCCGGCCCCGGCGTTGATGGCCACGATGGCCGACTCGGCGTCGTGGGGTCCGCTGAGCAGGCGGGCCATCTCCTCCCGGGTCAGGCGGGCCTCCAGCTCCTTCAGCTTGCCCCTGGCCTCGGCCGCGGTCTCCTGGTCCGACTCCTCCACGGCCAGGTCCAGGAGGACCTCCAGCTCCTCGGCCGCCTCGTCCAGCTCGGTCATGTTGGTCAGCATCTCCAGGAGCCTGACCCGGCGCTGGCTGACCTCCTTGGCCAGCTTGGGGTCGTCCCAGAAGGCAGGGGCGGCCATCTTCTTGTCGAGCTGGTCTAGTTCACGGCGAACTTGAGGCGGGTCAAAGAAAGCTCCGCAGGGCCTCGAGGCGGCTCTTGAGATCGCTAAGCTGCTCTTTCTCAAAGTCTAAAATCATCTCTTCTTCTCCTCGCCGGCCGCCAGGCGGCCAGTGCGGCCAGGACCAGGCAGGCCGGCGCCAAAAGGTATCCCCCACGGACGTAAATAGTCATTTTCGAGCCCAAAGGCAAGAGCCCGGTGAGCTGGCCCTCCCGGCCCAGGTCCAGGGAGTCGATCAGGCGGCCGTCCGGGCCGATCAGGGCCGAGACGCCGGTCTGGGCCGCCCTGGCCGCGGCCCGCCGGGTCTCCACCGCCCGCCAGAGGAGCATGGACAGGTGCTGGTAGGGCGCCGAGGAGCGGCCGAACCAGGAGTCGTTGGTCAGGTTGGCCAGGAGCCCGGCCCCGGCCAGGACGTGGGCCCGGGCCAGCTCCGGGAAGATGGACTCGTAGCAGATCAGGACCCCGATCCCGCCGAAGGAGGCCCGGAGGAGCCGCCCCGGCGGGCCGGGCGAATACTGGCCGATCTGGGGCACCAGGGTGTCCAGGAAGGGCAGGAAGCGCTTCAGGGGCACGTACTCGCCAAAGGGGACCAGGTGGGCCTTGTCCATGTGGCCGGCCACCCGTCCCGAGGGGCTGAGCAGCCAGGCCCGGTTGTAGTAGGTCAGGCCCTCGGGCCGGTTCTGATAGGCCGGCGCGCCGAAGAGGAGCCAGGCCTCGAGCTTCTCGGGCAGGGCCAGGAGCCGGCCGCGCTCGGGCGTGTCCTCCTCGAAGAAAAAGGGCGCGGCCGTCTCGGGCCAGACGACCAGCTCGGGCTTGAGCGGCCCAGGGGCTTGGCTCAAGCGCTCGTAGCGGGCCAGGCTCTCCTCCCGGAAGCGCTGGTCCCACTTGCGGGCCTGATCTATGTTGCCCTGGACCACCCGGACCGCCACCTGGGGCGCGATCCGGGAGAGCTCGGCCGCGTGCTCCAGTTGCCAGGTTCCGTAGCCCCAGGCCGCGGCCCAGGCCAGGGCCAGGACGGCCAGCCGGCGCCGCCGGCCCGGGCCGAGGATCGTCTCGGCCAGGGTCAGGTTGGTGGCCAGGACCAGGAGCCCAGCCAGGCCCACGCCCCCCAGGTCGGCCATCTGGACCATGACCGGCCAGGGGGTCAGGACGTAGCCCAGGTCCTCCCATGGAAAGCCGCTCAGGAACCAGGACCTGATCCACTCCAGGCCGACCCAGAAGAAGGCCCCGAAAAGGACGGCCGGACCACCCCGGCCGGCCAGCCAGGCGACCAGCCCGGACCAGAGGGCCGGCCAGAGGCTGAGCAGGCTGACCAGGCCCAGGACGATCAGCCCGGCGGCCGGGCCGGACAGGCCGCCGTAATGGGAGATGACGTTGGCGATCCAGTAGAGCAGGCCGAAGCCCGAGCCCAGGCCGTAGAGGCCGCCCAGCCAGAAGGCCGGCCCGAAGCTGAGGCCGGCCAGGGCCAGGCGCAGGGGCACCAGGGCGATCAGGCCCAGGGGCCAGAGGCCGAACTTGGGCAGGGCCAGGACCACCAGCCCGGCCGAGGCCAGGGCCGCGGCCGAGCGCCACATGAGCGGCGGGTTCTTAGAGGGCGGCACTGGAGAGGGACTCAGGCGGCCCGGGCCCGGCTGACCCTGACCTTGATGATGTGGCGCTCGTCGGCCTCCTCGACCACCAGCTCCAGCCCGTCGAAGGTGATCCGCTCGCCGGGCTTGGGCACCTGACCGGTCCGGGCGACGATGAAGCCGCCGATGGTGTCAAAGCCGTCCTTGGGGATGTTGACCCCGAAGAAGTCGGCGATCTCCTCCACGTCCAGCCGGCCGTCGCAGAGGACCTCATTCTCGGAGACCGGGACCAGGAGGGGCTCCTCGGCGTCGTGTTCGTCCTGGATCTCGCCGACGATCTCCTCGATGATGTCCTCGATGGTGACGATGCCGGCCGTGCCGCCGTACTCGTCGATGACCACGGCCATGTGGCGCTGCTGGGTCCGCATCTCGGCCAGGAGGTCGGTGATCTTCTTGGTTTCGGGCACGAACATGGCCGGCCTGAGGATCGCCTCCAGGGCGACCTTGTCCTGGCCCCAGTAGACCAGGAGATCCTTGACGTGGAGGATGCCCATGATCCGGTCGATGTCGCCGTCGTGGACCGGCAGGCGGGAGTGGCCGTGGGTCTTGACCAGGTCCAGGATGGCCTGGATGGGCGCGTCCACGGCCACGGCGTGGACCTCGGTCCGGGGGACCATGATCTCCCGGGCCAGGATGTCGCCGAACTCCAGGAGGGACTCGATCATCTCGCCCTCCTGGGCCCCGAGGAGACCCCGCTCCTCCAGGTCCTGGATGCCGCGCTCCAGATCGGAAGCTTTCTTGGGCGAGGAGGGCCCGATGAGGCCAAAGAGTCTTTTCAGCCAGGGGCTTCGGTCTGAGTCTTCGTCCAACTAATCTCACCCCGCGGGCAAGTGGCTTGGTTCATTCTGGCCAAGAGCCGAGGGTTTGTCAACGCTCGGCCCCAGGCGATCAGAGCCCGGCGATGATCTCCCGGAACTCGTCCCCCTCCAGGACCTCCCGGCTGAGCAGCTCCGCGGCCGCCTTGTCCAGGGCCGCCCGCCGCCGGGTCAGAATCTCCCTGACCCGGTCGTGGGCCTCGGTGATGAGCCGCTCGACTTCCTCGTCGATGGCCTGGGCCGTGGACTCGGAGTAGTCCTTGCCCTGGCCCAGGTTGGGGATGTCCAGGAACATGGGCCGCCGCTCCCGCTCGAAGGTGACCAGGCCCAGGCGCTCGGACATGCCGTACTCCTTGATCATTGAGCGGGCGATATCCGTGGCCCGGTAAAGGTCGTTCTGGGCGCCGGTGGAGACCTCGCTGAAGACGGTCTCCTCGGCCACCCGCCCGCCCAGGAGCACGGCCAGCCGGTCCTTGAGCTCGGTCATGGTCATCAGGTAGCGGTCCTCGGTGGGCAGTTGGAGGGTGTAGCCCAGGGCGCCGATGCCCCGGGGGATGATGGAGACCTTGTGGACCTTGTCGGCCGTCTCCACCGATTCGGCCACCAGGGCGTGGCCGACCTCGTGGTGGGCCACGATCCGCTTCTCCTTGTCGTTCATGACCCGGCTCTTCTTCTCCAGCCCGGCCATGACCCGATCGACCGCCTTCTCCAGGTCGGCCATGTCCACGGCCGGCTTGCCCTCCCGGGCGGCCAGCAGGGCGGCCTCGTTGACCAGGTTGGCCAGATCGGCCCCGACCATGCCCGGCGTCCGGGCGGCGATGGTCTTGAGGTCCACCTCCGGGGCCAGCTTGACCTCCTTGGCGTGGACCCTCAGGATGGCCTCCCGGCCGTTCAGATCGGGCCGGTCGACCAGGACGTGGCGGTCGAAGCGGCCGGCCCGGAGCAGGGCCGGGTCCAGAATCTCCGGCCGGTTGGTCGCGGCCAGGATGATGACGCCCTTGTTCGACTCAAAGCCGTCCATCTCGGCCAGGAGCTGGTTGAGGGTCTGCTCCCGCTCGTCGTTGCCGCCGATGATGTTGGTCCCCCTGGCCCGGCCCAGGGCGTCGACCTCGTCGATGAAGATGATGCAGGGCGCGTTCTTGGAGGCCTGCTCGAACAGGTCGCGCACCCGGCTGGCCCCGACGCCGACGAACATCTCCACGAACCCGGCCCCGGAGATGGAGTAGAAGGGCACGTGGGCCTCGCCGGCCACGGCCTTGGCCAGAAGGGTCTTGCCCGTGCCCGGGGCCCCGACCAGGAGCACCCCCTTTGGGATGCGCCCGCCCAGGCGGGAGTAACGGTTGGGATCGCGCAGAAACTGGACCACCTCGACCAGCTCGTCCTTGGCCTCGTCCGCGCCGGCCACGTCCTCGAACTTGACCTTGGTGTCGCCCTCGGCGTAGATGCGGGCCTTGGACTTGCCAAAGGCCAGGACCCCGGCCCCGCCCCGGCCCATGCGCCTGAAGACGAAGCCCCAGATGGCCAGCATGATCGCCAGGGGCAGGATCCAGCCGTAGAGGAAGTTGTTCAGCCAGGTGTTCTCGGTCTGGCCCGAGAAGTCGACCTTCCGGTCCTTGAGCAGCTTGATCAGGTCCGGGTCCTCGACCCGGTTGACCAGGTAGATCTGGCCGCGCCGGCCCGAGGGGGAGGTGTCCTCCGGCCCGCCGAACTCGTAGGCGGTCAGGCGGCTCTCGCCGATGGAGACCCGCTTGATCTTGCCCTCCTGAACCATCTGGACGAACTGGGAGTAGCTCAGGCTCCTGACGCCGGGGGCGGTGATGACGTTCTGGAGGGCGGCCACCAGGAGCAACGCCCCCAGGACGTACCAGAGGGAGAAATGGATCCGCTTGTTCATCCGGTTATCCTGGTCCCTGAGAGCTTCTATACTAAAGGCTATGGCCCCGGGTGTCAAAACCGGCCGGGGGGTTACGGCCTCTCCGGGCCGGCCTTCTTGACTTGACTCCGGGGGCAATGGCAGGATCATCCGGGGAGAGTCGAGTGAGCGTCCGGCCGGCCATCTGGCCAGAGCGGTTCCGCGGCTCCCGGCCGCCGAAGGGCGGGCCCGGGTGATCGTCTACGTCTGGGCCGCGGCCATCGGCCTGGCCCTGGGCAGCTTCGTCAACACCCTGGCCGACCGGCTGCCCCGGCGCCAGTCCCTGCTCTGGCCCGGCTCGTCCTGCCCTGGCTGCGGCCGGCGCCTGGCCTGGTGGGAGCTGATCCCGCTCCTGAGCTTTCTCTGGCTGAGGGGCCGCTGCTCCCGCTGCGGCCGGCCCATCGGCTGGCGGACGCCCCTGGTCGAGGCCCTGGCCGGGCTGCTGGCCGGGCTGCTGGCCTGGCGGCTGGGCCTGGGCGCCCAGGCCGGCCTGGTCCTGGCCGTGGGCCTGGTCCTGATCGCCCTGGGGCTGATCGACCTGGAGCACGGCCTCCTGCCCGACGTCCTGACCCTGCCCCTGCTGGCCGGGGGACTGGTCTGGCAGAGCCTGGCCGGTACCGGCGTGAAACAGGCCTTCCTGGGCGGGCTGATCTGCGGCGGGCTGATGTGGGCCGTGGCCTTCGCCTACCGGCGGCTGACCGGCCGGGTGGGCATGGGCGGCGGCGACCCCAAGCTGGCCGCCGGACTGGGGGCCTGGCTGGGGCCGGAGATGGGCCTGGAGGTCATCGTCGCCGCGGCCGGGGCCGGGGCCCTGCTCGGCCTGGGCCTGGTCATGGCCGGCCGGGCCAATCTCAAGACGCCCCTGCCCTTCGGCGTCTTTCTCTGCGCCAGCGGCCTGATCTGGCTGGTGATCTGGCCGCCGTTCTGACTTGAGGAGGTGTTATGGCCCAGTCGGACTGCATTTTCTGCAAGATCCTGGCCGGGGAGATCCCCGCGATCAAGGTCCTCGAAGACGAGAGAGTCCTGGCCTTCATGGACATCAACCCCATCAACGAGGGCCACACCCTGGTCATTCCCAGGCGGCACGCGCCCACGATCTTCGACATCGAGATCGAGGACCTCAACGCCATCATGGCCGCGGCCAGGCGGCTGGCCCGGGCCATCAAGCAGAGCCTCGATCCGCCCGGCCTCAACCTGGTCCAGTCCAACGGCCGGGCGGCCAGCCAGATCGTCGACCACTTCCACCTCCACCTCGTCCCTCGCTGGCCCGACGACAAGCTGGCCGCGGCCATGAACTGGAATCTCCAGCCGGGGGACATGGACCAGATCAAGGCGGCCGCCGAGAAGATCAAGGCCCGGCTCTAAGGCTAGGCTTGGGTCAGGGAGGCGAGGAAGCCGGCCGCAGCGGTCTGGATGGCCTTGAGGATCTGCCAGGGCCTGAGTTCGGCCCCGGGCGGGGTCTCGAAGGAGTGGTTGGCCTGGGGGATGACCCTCAGGCTGACCGGGCTCCTAAGATTGGGGATGAGGCCCTCCAGGACCTTGAGCCGGCAGAGCGGATCGCGCTCGCCCTGGATGAAGAGGAGCGGCTGGCTGAGGCCGCGGAGGGGCCGGTCGTTGGCCCGCTCTGGCTGGCGGGGCGGGTGGAGGGGAAAGCCCAGGAAGACCAGCCCGGCCGGCTCCAGCTCCAGGGCCGCGGCCGCGGCCGTCCGGGCGCCCAGGGACTTGCCGGCCAGGACCAGGCGCCGGGCCTCCGGTTCAAGCTCCCCCAGGGCCCACTCGGCCGCGGCGCGATGGACCGAGGTCAGCACCTCGAAGGGGTCGGGCTCCTCCTCGCCCCGCTGGCGGTAAGGGAAGTTGAAGCGCAGGCAGGCCCAGCCGGCCCCGGCCGCGCCCAGGGCGGCGGCGACCAGGCTGGGGTGACCCAGGTCATTGATCCGGCCGTGGGCCAGGACCATCACCCCCCGGGGCCGGGAGGGCCAGGACAGGGCCGCCTCGACCTCGTGGCCGGCCAGCCTCAGCCGGGTCAAGCCTGGCTCGGGCACGAGAGCCTCGCCGGGCTCAAAGCAGGGCCGCGTTGAGACGGCAGCCGCGGCGACTCAGGCGTTCGGAAAGGCAGGCGAAAAGCTCCGAGGGCAGGAAGCAGGACCGAGTGTAGCGCAGGACCGGGTTCTCCAGGCGGATCTCGATCTGGCCGTCCGAGGAGCGGCTGACCCTGACCCCCCGGCTCCCTGCGGCGGCCATCTCCTCCTCCAGGGACCTGAGGAGCTTGTAGTAACGCAGGGCCCGGCCGTCCACCGTGTCCTCGAACAGATCGAAGTCACGGTTGCGGCTGGGCTCCTCCGGGCCCTGGAGAAGTCTGAGGATGTGGGGGATCAGCTCCCGGTCCATGGTCCCGGACGCCTCCCGTCAAGGGAATCAAGACCTTGCCTTCATCCTCAAGCAGCCCCGCGGGGTTGTCAAGAGCTTTGTACCAGGCTCAGGCGGCCCCGCCGGACCTGGACCCGCCAGCCTAAAGGAGCCATGACCAGACCGAGAGGCCGGCCCAGGACCAGGTCCAGCTCCTCGGCCCTGAGGTGGCCCTGGTCCAGGGCGAAGCGCCGCGCGTGCAGGTCGAAGCCGACCAGGTCGGTCAGCTCGGCCAGGGCGCCCCTGTCCCTGGCCGCCCGCTCGGCCAGCTCGACCAGGCGGCCGGCCGGGCAGCGGGCCTCCTGGGCGGCCAGATAGTCCAGGGCCCGGCCGCTCAGGACCTGGCCGCGGCTGAGATAAGACCCGGCGGCCTCTCCGGCCGAGCTCTCCGGCCGCCAGCACTCCAGGGCCCGGCACTCCTGGGGCCGCTGCTCGTAGACGGCGCAGCCGACCTGGGGCTCGTAAAAGAGGCAAGCCCCGTTCTTCTCCCTGAGCTTGATCCGTTCCCGTTCGATGACCCGGAGGGCCCCGGCCCGCCGGTCCACCACCGGCTCGCCGGCCCGGAGGGTGTAGACCTGGCCGGCAAAGGGCCCGCCGGCCGCGACCAGTCCGGCCTCCCCGGCCAGCAGGGCCGGGCCGCCGGCCCGGCAGCAGCGGCCGCAACGGAGGCAGTAGGGCCTGGTGGCGTAGGCGGCCTCGGTCAGGCCCTGGCAGAGCCGTTCAAAGGCGGCCCGCCGCTCTTCCGGATCCAGCCGGTCCCAGGACCCGGCCAGATCGGCCAGCCAGGCGCTGGCCCGGACCTGATCCGCCACCTGGCCGGCCTCGGCCGTCGAGTCGATCTCCTTGAGGAAGTCGGCCAGGAGAACGGGCCAGAGAGAGTCCACCTCAGGCCAGGATTCCGGCGGCTCGCTGGGGCCGGGACGGACGATCAAGGTCCGGCCTCAGCCGCCGGTCTCGGCCGCGACCCAGTTGAGGTACTCATTAAGGCCGCCGTCGACCGCCAGGCTGAGCACCTCGGGGACCTCGTAGGGGTGCAGCTCCTTGACCCGGGCCGTCAGCGGGGGGACCAGCCTCGCCTGGGTCTTGAGGATGAGCAGCAGCTCGGCCTGGTCCTCGATCCGGCCCTGCCAGCGGAAGATGGAGCGCAGGCCCGGGACCAGGTTGGCGCAGGCGGCCAGGCTCTCCCCGACCAGACTCCGGGCCAGCTCGAGGCCGCAGGCCTCGTCGGGCACGGTGACCAGGACCACCCGGACCTCTGACATGGCCTCACCTCCTCGGGCCAATCCTACTCAAGAGCCGGGCACTCTTCAAGGCCGGGCCGGCCGGCGGGCCTTCTTCTGGCGGGCCTCGAGGATCAGGGCCAGGGCGGCCAGAATGGTGGCGCCCAGGACGATGAAGGCGGTGGTCCGGTAGGTTCCGGCCACGCCGCCGGCCAGGACCGCCGGCGGCAGGACCTCCAGCCGGGTCCGGTCGACGGCTCCGGCCAGGCCGGCCAGGTGGGCGGTGAAGATGGCCCCGACCAGAGGGATGCCGGTGGTGTTGCCCGTGGTCCGGGTGAAGGCCAGGAGACCGGAGGCCAGGCCGAGCCTGTTCCTGGGGGCGGCGCCCATGACGGCGCTGTTGTTGGGGGCCTGGAACATGCCCAGGCCCAAACCCAGGGACAGGGACCGGACCAGGTAGCCCAGCCACCTGACGCCGGGGTGGATGGTGGACATGGCCAGGCAGCCGCCGATGATGGCCAGGAGCCCGAGCAGGCTGATCAGCCGCGAGCCGAACCGGTCGGAGAGGCGGCCGGCCCAGGGCGCCACCAGGCCCATGGCGATGGGCGCGGACATCATCAGCAGCCCGACCTGGCTGATGGAGTAGCCGGTGACCAGCTCCAGGAAGAAGGGAATGATGAAGCCGCCGGCCAGGACGATGAAGACCAGCCAGCCCATGATCAGGTTGAGGCTGAAGAGCAGGTTCCTGAAGAGGCCGAAGTCGAGCATGGGCTGATCGCTCCTGGCCTCGACGGTCAGGAAGGCCAACAGCCCGGCCAGGGCCAGGCCTAAGAGCAAGAGGACCCGGGGCTCGGCGAAGCCGAACTTCTGGCCGGCGGTCATGCCCAGGGCGTAGCCGGTCATGAAGACCAAAAAGATGGCCGCCCCGGGCAGGTCGAATCCCTGCCTCGGCCCGGCCGGGGCCAGGGCCGGGATGTAGCGGGGGATCAGGGCCAGGGCCAGGCCGCCGATGGGCACGTTGACCAGGAAGATAGACCGCCAGCCCACGCCGCCGATGAGGAGGCCGCCCACGGCCGGACCGAGGGCGATGCCGATCGAGACCACCGCGCCGACGATGCCCAGGGCCCGGCCCCGCTCCGAGGCTGGGAAGACCTGGGTGACGATGGCCAGACCCACCGCCTGGGTCATGGCCGCGCCGACGCCCTGGACGGCCCGAAAGGCGATCAGCCAGCCCACGCCGGGCGCCAGCCCGCACAGGAGCGAGCCGGCGGTGAAGACGACCACGCCCGCGGCAAAGACGGTCCTCTTGCTGACCATGTCGCCCAGGCGGGCGAAGACGAGCAGCAGGCAGGACAGGAGCAGGACGTAGGCCAGGATGACCCACTGGACCACGGCAAAGTCGGTCCGGAATATCCTGGCCAGGGTCGGCAGGGAGATGTTGACGATGCTCATGTCCAGGGTGCCCATGAGCACGCTCAGGGCCACGCAGAGCATGGCCCACCACTTGGCCCGGTCGTCCACCCCGGCCGGGACCCTGGCTTCTTCGGCCGCGCTCATTCCGCTCCCCCGGGGTCTGCCGTGATCCAAACCGCCGCCCGGCCTTCAGCCGGACGGCGGGGATACTATACTCCCCGCCCGGGCCGGGGCAAACCGGCCGACCGACTAGGAGCGAGGCCCGATGCAGCCGCGGTCGCTCCCGCCCCGGGGCCGGGAGCCCTTCCAGGCTTGACAGGCCCGGCCGGGCCGGTGTCTAGTGGCCGCAATCCCTTTGGCCCGCTTGGGCTTGACTGAGAGTCTGCCATGCCCGGCCTGATAGACCTTGAAGACCTCGAAGTCGGCCAGGCCCAGGACTTTGAGGCGGTCACCGGTCTGACCGCGGTCATCTGCCCCCAGGGGGCCGTCGGCGGGGTCGTCTTCCGGGGCGGCTCGACCTCGACCCGCCAGATGGGCGCCCTGACCGCCGGCCACGCCGTTCCCCGGATCCACGCCGTGCTCTTCACCGGCGGCTCCGGCTTCGGCCTCAACGCCGCCCAGGGGGTCATGGAATGCCTGGAGGCCCGGGGAATCGGCTTCGACGTCGGGGTGACCAAAGTGCCCATCGTGCCCACGGCCGCCCTCTTCGACCTCAAGATAGGCGACGCCTTCACCCGGCCCGACGCGGCCATGGCCCGGCGGGCCTGTGAGGCGGCCGGCCGGAAGGAGATGGCCGAGGGCTCGGCCGGGGCCGGCTGCGGGGCCACGGTGGGCAAGCTCTTCGGCCTGGAACAGGCCATGAAGGGCGGGCTGGGCGCGGCCTCGTTCAGAACCGACCAGGGCGTGGTCGTGGCCGGGCTGGCCGTGGTCAACGCCTTCGGCGACGTGGTCGAGCCGGGCAGCGGCCGGATCCTGGCCGGGGCCAGAACCTCGCCCCAGAGCAAGGAGTTCGCCGACACCGAGGCCCGGATCAAGGCCGGCCGGGTCCGCTCGCCCTGGTCGTCCCAGAACACCACCCTGGCCCTGGTGGCCACCAACGCCCGCCTGGACCGGCGGGGCTGCACCTGGCTGGCCAGCCTGGCCGAGCTGGGCCTCAGCCGGACCATCAGGCCCTACGGGACCCTCTTCGACGGCGACCTGGTCGTCGCCCTCTCGGTGGGCCAGCTCGAGGCCGACATCCACACCCTGGGCCTCCTGGCCGCCGAGGCCCTCAGCCAGGCCGTGGTCCGGGCGGTCAAGCTGGCCGACGGGCTGGGCCTGGTGCCGGACTACAGGAGCCTCAACGGCTGAGCCGGCCCGGATAAAGAAAAAACCGGCTGACCCCCGGCCTCCCCCAACCCCAAGCTTGGTTCAGTCCCAGACCCTCTGGTCCTCCACTTTCTTGCCGCCCTGGGGCAGGCTGCCCGCCGGGACTATCTCGACCAGGCCCTTGAGCCTGAGGATCTCCTGCATGGCCGCCTTGAGGCCGGCCTCGAGCCCGGCCGCGTCGCTCAGGGGCTCCTTGAGCTCGGCCTGGAAGGTCATGACGTCCTGGTGCTTCTCCCGGGTGACCACCACCCGCCAGGCACGAAGCTGGGGGAACCTGGCCGCGACCTGGTCCACCTGGCCGGGGTGGACGAACATGCCCTTGACCTTGGTCACCTGGTCCACCCGGCCCATGATCCGGGTCAGCTTGGCCGAGGTCCGGCCGCAGGGGCAGGCCTCCTCAGTGAAGCTGGACAGGTCGCCGGTGCCAAAGCGGATGAGGGGGTATGTCTCGTCGAAGTTGGTCGCCACCACCTCGCCGGGCTGGCCCGGTCCCAGGGCCCGGCCGGTCTCGGGGTCGACGATCTCGACGATGGCCTCCTCGACGAAGTGCATGCCCTCCTTGTGGAAGCACTCGTAACTCAGGCAGCCCACGTCGGCCGTGCCGTAGGACTGGCGGACGAGCATGCCGAAGGTCTCCTCCAGCTCCCCCCGGAGCGACTCGGGCAGCATCTCGGCGGCAACGAAGCCGACGGCCAGCCTGAGGTCCTTCCGGGGATCTAGCCCCAGCTCCTGGACCCGATTGGCGATGGCCTTGAGAAAGGAGGGCGTGCCCAGGTAGGCCTCGACGCCCAGGTCGCGCAGGGTCTGGATCTGCAGCTCGGTGTTGCCCACGCCGGTCGGGACCGAGCGGCAGCCCAGGGCGGCCAGAGAGGCGTCGAGCATGAAGGCGAAGGGGACCATGTGGAAGGAGAAGGTGATCAGGCCGGTGTCGCCCGGCCGGAAGCCGCAGGCGAAGAGGGCCTCGGCCCAGCGGTCGTCCTTGTAGTCCCTGTCCCAGGGCTCGTAGATCGGCCCGGGCGAGACGAAGAGGCGGCTCAGCTCCGCCCCGGGCCGGGCCACGAAGCCGCCGAAGGGCGGGGCCTTCTTCTGGAGCTCGACCAGGTCGGCCTTCTCAGTGATGGGCAGCTTCTGCAGGTCCTCGATGGTCCGGATGTCCTCCGGCCCCACCCCGGCCGCCTCGAGCTTGGCCCTGAAGGCCGGCGCCTTGGCCTGGGCGTGGGCGATGATTTTTCTGAGTTTGCCATTGAGCCGCTCGCGCCTCTGCTCCGGGCCTTGGGCCTCCTCGGGCTTGAAGAGGCCCTGGGTGCGCTTCTTGTCCATCGCTTCCGTCCCCCGGCGGAGAGCCGATCCGGCCCCGGGGCCTGGCCCCGGGGCCGGCTGGCCGGCTCACTTGCCGCCGAACTTGCCCACAAAGGCCGAGATCACGCTCCCGCCCTCGTAGTTGAACTGGGCGGTGCCGTTGTTGATCTCGATGGGGAAGGTGAAGTCCGGGATCTCGGTCCACCACTTCTTGAGCAGGGCCCCGGCGCTGTCGCCCTTCTCCTTCATCTTGAAGCCCGAGGTCACGGCCAGGTTCCCGGCGATGGCCCCGGTGGTGATGGCCGAGATCACCCGGACCTGGTTGGTCTTGCCGCCGGGAATCCACATCGTGTTGGTGTAGCTGCGGGTGGTGATGTCATAGCCGTCAAAGGAGTAGGTGAACTTCAAGTTATCCAGCTCCAGCGGCAGAGAGTTGGTGTTCTGGACGTTGAAGACAAAGGCCAGGACCAGGGGGCAGTTGCCCTTGTCCGCGGGTTGCTCCTTGGTGCCGTGCCAGAAGCCGAAGTAGTTCTGGACCTCGACCCGGTCCAATGAAATCACCGGCGCGACCATCTTGGCCGGGCCGGCCGCTCCGGCCGCCGGCGCCAGAGCCATGACCAGAACCAAGGCCAGTGGAACCATTCGCAGAAAAGCCCTTGACATGTCGCCTCCTCTTTTGCGGACGCGGCGCTAGGTCAACCAGCGCTTGCGCCGCTTGTAGTGCTTGACGTCCCTGAAGCTCTTGCGGCCGCCCACGTCGGTCAACCCCAGGTAGAAGTCCTTGATGTCCGGGTTGTCCATCAGTTTTTCCGAGGTGTCGTCCATGACGATGCGCCCCGTCTCCATGACGTAGGCGTGGGGAGCCACGTTGAGAGCCAGCTTGGCGTTCTGCTCGACCAGGAGGATGGATATGCCCTCCTGCTGGTTCAAGCGTGTGATTATGTTGAAGATCTCCTGAATCAGGAGCGGCGCCAGGCCCATGGAGGGCTCGTCCAGGAGCATCAGCTTGGGCTCGGTCATCAGGGCCCGTCCGACCACGGTCATCTGCTGCTCGCCGCCGGAGATGAAACCGGCCGTCTCGGAGCGCTTCTCCCGCAAGCGGGGGAAGTACTCGTAGACCATCTCCAGGCCCTGCTTGACCTTGCCGCCCGAGGACAGGTGGGCCCCGACCTTGAGGTTCTGCTCCACGGTCAGGTGCTCGAAGACCCGGCGGCCCTCGATGACCTGGACGATGCCCGAGCGGGCGATCACCTCGGCGTTGAGCCGGTCGATGCGCCGGTCCTCAAACTCGATGGAGCCGTCGGTCACCTCGCCCTCCTCGTGCTTGAGCAGGCCGGAGATGGCCTTGAGCGTGGTCGATTTGCCGGCGCCGTTGGCCCCCAGCAGGGCGACCACACCTCCCCTGGGCACCTCGATGGAGACGCCCTTGAGGACCAGGATGACCTCGTGGTACTTGACCTCGATGTTGTTGAGCCTGAGTATCGCTTCAGCGCCCTGCGCCTCGGCCATTAAACGAGCCTCCTTGAGCCGGCTCGGCCCGGGCGGCCTGGATGATCGGCCGCCCCCGACCGCTCACCAGCCTAGCCACTCCTTGTCCCACTTCTCGGGCCAGCGGGCCTTGAGGTCGACCGCTTCCAGCAAGTTGAACTTGCCCTTGGAGTACTGGTAGACGTTGATCACGCTCTGGGGCCGGTGGTCGCCAGCGGTGTAGGTCAGGGGGGCCACGCCGCCCAGGGCCATCTGCCAGTTGTTCATGGTCTCGAAGCCCTTCTTGACGATGCCCTCGCCGGTCAGGTCGCCGGCCTTGTCGGCCCGCTTCATGCCCTCGGCCATGAGAAGCACGTTGGCCCAGGCCTGGGTGGTCCGGAGCAGCCGCTTGTCCTGAGGCACGCCCGGGTTGAGCTTCTTGGCGTAGGCCACCACCTGGTCCATCAGGGCCACGTCCTGGCCGTACAGGGGGCACTGGGCAATGCCGATGACGCCCTCGGCCGCCTCCTGGGCCAGCCGGGGCATGTTCTCGTCAAAGCCCCAGTTGTTGAGGAGGTGGGAGACGTTAAGCCCCAGGGCGAAGCAGTCGCGAATGGCCGCGGCGCAGGACATGGTCGTGTTGCCGTGCCAGATGACGTCCGGGTTCTCCTTGCGCGCGCCCAGGACCTGGCTCTTGGTGTCGATGGCCGTCAGGGAGACGTCCTGATCCTGGCCGACCTCCATGCCCAGCAGGGCGGCCTGGTCCTTGATGGCCTTGATCGGCGCCGAGGCGTAAGGCGAGGCGAACATGTAGAAGCAGACCAGCTTGGGCTTGCGCTTGCCGGCGTCCTTGGACTTTTTCCAGACCTTCTCGTACCAGGCGGTCAGGGCGCCGCGGGCGTTGGAGGAGTAGTCCGAGGAGAAGAAGAGGTTGTAAGGCGTGCCCGAATGCTCCTTGCCCTCCTTGTCCTTCCAGGCCTGGGGGCTGGTCAGGTGGGCCGAGTAGGAGGCCGAGATGTAGGGCATCTTGTCCCGGGTGATGGTCGGCGAGAGGGCCTCGGTGTCGCCGGTGCCCCAGCCCTGGACGGCGATGACCTTGTCCAGGTCGCGCAGCCGCTTGTAGATGGTGATCGCCTCCGGGATGCGGTAGCCGTAGTCAAGCTGGATCAGCTTGATCTTCTTGCCGTTGATGCCTCCCTGATCGTTGACGTAGGCCACGGCCTCGGCGATGCCCAGGGCGTAGTCCTTGCCCACGTCCGAGGTGGCCCCGGTCATGTCGTTGATGGCGCCAACCTTGATCTCCTCGGCCGCCGCCGGTCCGACCAAGACCAGGGCCAAGGAAAACGCGGTCAACCAGATAAACAATCTGCGAATCATTCACACACCCCCTTGGTTAAATCCGTTGTTTTTCGGTCTGCGCGGCCCCAACCCGCACTAGATCAATCAACGGCCGTCCCTAGTACGAGAACGGCCAGAGATTGAAGTAGTTCTTGATCTGCCACCAGCGGTAGGCCAGGCCGTTGGGCTCGTAGATGAGGAAAACGGCGATGGCCAGGCCGAAGGTGGCCTCCTTGAGAAAGAGGAACTTCATGGCCAGCTGGGGGAAGACGGGCGTCAGCGGCACCAGGGCGAACTTGAGGGCCTCCATGACCAGGACCATGAACAGGGAGCCGAAGAAGACGCCGTGCAGGGAGCCGGCCCCGCCGATGAGGATGACCCCGACCAGCCAGAGCGACCAGAACCAGGGAAAGTGCTCGGGCGAGATGGCCGCCAGGCGGCTCAGGCCGGCCGCGCCGGCCACGCCGCCGATGAACCCGGCCGTGAAGAAGGCCAGGAGCTTGTAGTAGACGATGTTGATACCCAGGGCCTCGGCGGCGATGTCGTTGTCGCGGATGGCCACCCAGGCCCGGCCGACCCGGGAGCGGAGCAGGTTGGCCAGGGCCAGGGTCATCAGGGCCGTGGTCACGGCCAGGAGGTAGTAGATCGAGCGGTCCGACTCGATCACCCAGGGCCCGATCTTCATCGTGCCCGGCGGCAGACTGAAGGCCTGGCCCCGGCCCCCCACCTGGGAGACGTACTGGGTGATGACGAAATCAACGGTGATGAACTGGGCGGCCATGGTGGTCATGATCAGGTAGAAGCCCTTGACCTTGGCCGAGGGCAGGCCGAAGAGGACCGACCAGAGGCCGGCCGTGATCCCGGCCAGGGGCATGGTCAGAACGTAGGGCAGGTGGAGCTGGAGCATCAGCAGGGCCGAGGTGTAGCCCCCCACGGCCAGGAAGGCGGCGTGGCCCAGGGTGATCTGGCCGCAGTAGCCGATGAGGAGCTGGACGCCCAGGGCGCCCAGGATGGTGTAGGCCACCTCGGAGAGGGCGCCCAGATAGTAGTTGCCGGCCGTCAGGGGCACGACGACGAAGACCAGCAGGCCCAGGAGGATCATCTTGCCCCGGACGAAGCGGGTCCGCCACCAGGCCTGATCCTGCTTGTAGAACTCGTGGTAGACGCCGCAAGGCAGATAGGACATGTCTCAATCCCTGACCGGCCGGGCTAGACCCGCTCGATCCGCTCCCAGCCCCACAGCCCGTAAGGCTTGAAGAGCAGGAGCACGACCATGAAGACAAAGGGGGCCAGGTCCTTGACCCCGCCCGGGAAAAACTGGTCCAGGTAGGCCCCGGAGAAGTTCTGGAGCACCCCGATGACCAGGCCGCCGACGATGGCCCCGGGAACGGAGTTGAGGCCGCCCAGAACCACGGCCGGCAGAACCAGGAGGCCCAGGTAGCCGACCGAGATGTTGATGCCGTTGATGTTGCCCAGGAGGCAGCCGCCCACCCCGGCGGACATGAAGGCGATGGCCCAGGAGGCCGAGTAGACGAAGCGGGCCGAGATGCCCAGAGACAGGGCGGCCATCTCGTCGTCGGCCGTGGCCTGCATGCTCAGGCCCCAGCGGGTGTACTGGAAGAAGCCGACGAAGACGACAAGCAGGATTATCGCGGCCACGAAGCTCCAGAGGTATACCCGGCCGACGATGATCGAGCCGAAGATGTAGGGCCTCAGGCTGAACACGGCCGGCTGGAAGACCATGGTGTCGGTGCCCCAGATGAGCTCGACCACGCCCTTGAAGAAGAAGCTCAGGCCCACCGTGACCATGATCACCGTCAGGACCGGCTCGCCGATGAGCCGATCCAGGAAGAGGCGCTCGGTCAGGGCGCCCAGGACGATGCCCACCAGGAGGGTCAGGAAGAGGGCCAGGATGAAGTTGCCGGTCCACTGGTAGAACGAGAGCGAGACGTAGGCCCCGATGAGGGTCAGCTCGCCCATGGCCAGGTTGAGCACCCCCGAGCACTTGTAGATGATGGTCCAGCCCAGGGCGACCAGGGCGTAGATGCCGCCCAGCATGATGCCGGTGACCAGGGTCATGAGGAAGAGTTCCATGGCTGGCCGCCCCCCTAGTCCTCGACCCGCTGGATGCGCAGATCGGTCACGATCCGGGCCTCCCGGCCGTCCTCGTACTTGATGGTCGTGTCCATGTGGATGTTGTCCTCGTCCGAGTAAAGGGCCTGGACAATGTCCTTATAGCGCTCGGCCACGAAGGCCCGCCTGAGCTTGTTGGTCCGGGTCAGTTCGTCGTCGTCGGCGTCGAACTCCTTGTAGAGATTGATGAATTTGACAATTTTGGCCGGCGGCGGCAGGTCGCGGTTGACCTCCCGGACCTGGGAGGCGACCAGTTCGTAGACCTCGGGCTTCTGGGAGAGCTCGGGGTAGGAGGTGTAATTGAGGCCCTTCTCGTCGGCCCACTTGCCCGTGACCGAGTAGTCGATGCAGATGACCGCGGTGACGTAGGGCTTCTCGTGGCCGATGATCCAGGAGTCCTTGAGGTAGGGGCTGAACTTGATCCGCGTCTCCAGGAACTGGGGCGAGGAGAGCGAGTCGTCGGCCAGCTTCATCACGTCCTTGGAGCGGTCGAAGACGACCAGGTGGCCTTCCTGGTCGATGAAGCCCTTGTCGCCCGAGTAGAGCCAGCCGTCCCGGAGGGTCTTCTGGGTGGCCTCCTCGTTCTTGTAGTAGCCCTTGAAGACCGAGGGGCTCTTCTGGATGATCTCGCCCTCCTCGGTGATGCTGACCTCGGTCTCTGGCAGGGGCGTGCCCACGGTGTCGAACTTGATGTCGCCGTCGCGGTGGACGACCGAGATGCCGGCGATCTCGGTCTGGCCGTAGATCTGCTTGAGGTTGACGCCCATGGCGTGGAAGAACTTGAAGTGGTCCGGGCCCATGGCCGCGCCGCCGGTGTAGGCGTGGCGGATGCGGCTGAGGCCCAGGTGGTCGCGCAGCTTCTTGAACACGGCCGCGTAGGCCAGCTTCTGGCTCAGGGACAGCCAGAGGGGCAGCGTCTCCTTCTTGAAGCGCCTGCCGGCGTAGGCGTAGCCGATCTTCATGGCCAGGCGGAAGAGCCAGCGCTTCAAGGCCGTGGCGTCCAGGTGCTTGACCTGGACCGTCCGGGTCATCTGCTCGTAGATGCGGGGCGCGGCGAACATGACGTGGGGCCCGATCTCGCGGATGTTGTGCTGGGCCGTGTCCGGCTCCTCGGGAAAGTTGATGGTGAAGCCGACCTGCAGGCCGCAGGAGATGGACATCATCTGCTCGCCGATCCAGGCGAAGGGCAGGAAGCTGACGAAGTCGTCGCCGTCGAAGCAGGGATCGACCCGCATCAGGTTCTGGCCCATCTTGAGCATGTTGTAGTGGGTCAGGAGCGCGCCCTTGGGCAGGGCGGTCGTGCCCGAGGTGTAGAAGAGCAGGGCCAAGTCGTGGCTGTGGCCCTTCTTGATCAGGTCCTCGAAGAGGGTCGGCTTGCGCCTGTCCAGATCCCGGCCCAGTTCCTGGAGCCGGGCCATGGAGACCAGAAACTCCTGGGGATAGTTGCGCATGCCCTTGGGGTCGTCCCAGACGATGCGCTCCAGCTTGGAGCAGTCGTCCCTGATGCTCAGGCCCTTGTCCACCTCCTCCTGGGTCTCGGCGAAAAAGACCTTGGCGTCGGAGTGGTCGATGATGTACTTGACCTCCTCCATCAGGCAGTCGCGGAAGAGCCAGACGGCCACGCCGCCGATGCAAAGGGTGGCCATCTCGGCCCAGAGCCCCTCGGGCCGGTTGTCGCCCATCATGGCCACCTTGTCGCCCGGCTTGACGCCCACTTCCACCAGACCCAGGGCCAGGGCCTTAACGTTGTCGTAGTAGTCCTTCCAGGTGATGGGCTGCCAGACCCCGAACTCTTTCTCGCGCATGGCCACCTTGGCGGCGCCGTACTTGCGGCAGCGGTCCAGGAAGAGCTTGGGCAGGGTCAGTCCTTCGCTGACCTGAAAGCCGGCCTCCGAAAGGCTATCTGCGGGTGGCATACAAGTCCTCCGCGCCCAGGTAGGCCGAAATCACTTCGGGGTTGTTCTGGATCTCCTGAGGGGTGCCAGAGGCGATCTTGTTGCCGAAGTTGAGGACGCTGATCCGGTCGGATATGTCCATGACCACGCCCATGTCGTGCTCGACCAGGACGCAGGTCACCCGCCAGCGCTCCTCCTGGCTGACGTCCAGGATGAAGCGGGCCATGTCCTCGACCTCCTCCAGGTTGAGGCCGGCCAGGGGCTCGTCCAGGAGGAGCAGCTCGGGCTCCAGGGCCAGGGCCCGGCCCAGCTCGACCCGCTTCTGCAGGCCGTAGGGCAGCATGCCCACCACCTGGTCGCGGATGGCCTCGATCTCCAGGAGGTCGATGATCTCCTCCTCGATGAACTGGCGGTGCCCGATCTCCTCCCGGGCCGTCTTGCCCAGGTAGAAGGCGCCCGAAAGCAGGCCGGAGCGGAGGTGGATGTGGCGGCCCAGCCGGATGTTGTCCAGGACGGTCATGCCCGAGAAGAGCTCCAGCTTCTGGAAGGTCCGCGACAGGCCCAGATGGGCCCGCCGGTGGGGGCTCAAGTGGTTGATCCGCTGGCCCTTGAAGACGATGTCGCCCCGGTGGGGCCGGTAGAGGCCGTTGATGCAGTTGAGCAGGACCGTCTTGCCCGCCCCGTTGGGTCCGATGATCGAGTGGATCTCGCCCTGCTTGACGCTGATGTCCACGTCGATCAGGGCGGCCACCTTGCCGAAGTTCATCGAGACGCCCTTCAGGTCCAGCATCTTTTCATCCATGATCCTGGCCGCTTCGGGCATTAATCCTCGCCCCCGTTAATGAAGTGAAACCCAGCCGTCGACCCGAACCGAAGTGGGAACGCCGGCCTGTTGGGGCCGACTAAACTCGGGCTAGCAAGCCCTCGGCCAGGTTGACGTCGGTAACCAGAACGTTGAAGAAGCGCCCCTTCAGTGCGGCGCGGACAGCCTGAAGCTTGTAGCTGGCTCCGGCCAGAGCGATGATCGAACGGCCAAAGGCCTTGGCCGCCTGCTGGAATCCGTCCAGAGAGACGCAGATCATTGACCCTTCGAGGGCCTTCAGGGGCGGGCAGCTAGCCGAGGTCAGTATTCGGCCCTCGTCGTCATAGAACTGGTAGTTGATCATGCCCACCGCGCCGCAGGAGATCAGTTCCTCAAGGCTGAGCTCGTAGCTCTCCAGGAAGGCCTCCAGGGCCGGGTCGGGCTGATTGAGCGCTCCGACGCCCATCAGGAAAACGTCGGCGGCGCGAGCCTGGTCCACAATCCGCTTGAACAAACCGTCCTGGAGGATCAGCTCCAGGAAGGTGCGGTACTTGTCCAGTCTCTCCTTGCTCTCTGGCCGGGTGGGGATGCGGTAGGTGTAGGCCGAGACTCCCGACTCCTGCTGGTACTTGGTCATCATCAGGCTGGCCAGCTGGGTCGGGTAGAAGTGGCGGACCACTGAGGTTGATTCGGTTGACAGGGGGTAGAGGCGGTGTTTGGTGAAGGGCAGAAGGTCCAGAAAGTCGATCAGGCGCTGGACCGAGTAACCCGGCGCCAGGCCGATGGAGATGTCATCCTGGGCGATGCGGACGAAATAGTCGGCCCCGGCCTGGCCCACGGCGTCGTGGGCCTTGGCGTCGCCCGAAGGGACCACCACCGCGTCCTTGAGCCCGAAGGCGTCCATCAGCTCCAGCTCCAGGCGCTGCAGGCGCGGCGGTTCGATGGTCACCCTGACCACGCCCTCGGTCTGGGCCTGGCGGAGCAACCGGGAAACCTTGGTCGGGTTGATGTTCAACCGAGTGGCCACCTCGGCCTGGGAGAGCTCCTGGTCCCGGTCGTAGTACAACTGGGCGCACCTGACCATGAGCTTGATCTCCTCGTCGCGGCTGGACGATCGGCGGCTCATGGCGGACTCTCTTGTTTGACCCGAAGGCAACGGTGGACTCTGAGGTTCAGCATTACCCGAACCCAAGCGCTGTGTCAAGTGCGACTATGCGCTTTCCAGAAACTATTTTCGCTTGCCGCAGAAATTTGCTGATTCAATCCGGTCTAGAGCACCGGGCCGGGCAGGAGCAGGTCGCGGGCCTGCCGGAGGAAGTAGTCGTCGGTCATCCCGGCCAGGAAGTCACGGACCACCAGGGCCGGCGGGGTCCGGGCCAGGTAGGCCGTAGCCATGCCGGCCAGGAACTCGCGCTGGATCGGGCCGTCCTCCTGGCCCCGCTCGAGCTGGCCCAGGTAGGCCTCGAAGAGCAGGTCAAAGAGGTTCCTGATCTTGGCCGCGTGGAGCTTGGCCTTGGGGTTGAAGTAGATCCGCTCCCGGTTGAAGTCCTTAAGGGCCTTCAGGGCCGCGGCCACCGGCCCGGAGAAGCCCACTCCCGGCCCCTCGAGGCTGGTCTCGATCAGGTCCTCGACCAGGCGGTAGACGATGGTCCCGTTGGTCTGGCCCAGGGTCTCGACCACCCTGGCGGGCAGTTCCCGGCGCTCGATCAGCCCCAGGCGGATGGCGTCCTCCACGTCCCGGCCGATGTAGGCGATGGTGTCGGCCAGGCGGACGACGCAGCCCTCCAGGGTCATGGGCGTCAGGGACGTCTCGGGGTCTGCCCCCTTGGCGGCCATGTCCGCGGCCAGGGCCTTGAAGTCCTTGCCCCGCTCGGGCTTAAGGCCCATCTCGTCCACCTCGCCGTCGTGGCAGAGGATGCCGTCCAGGACCTGGAGCGAGAGGTTGAGGCCCCGGCCCTTGCGCTCCAGGACGTCCAGGGCCCTGACCGACTGGAGGGCGTGGAGAAAGGGCCCCAGGCCGTGGGCCTGGCCGACCCGGGAGAGATAGGCCTCGCCGTCGTGGCCGAAGGGGGCGTGGCCCAGGTCGTGGCCCAGGGCGATGGCCTCGATCAGGTCTTCGTTCAGGCCCAGGAGCCGGCCGATGGTCCGGGAGATCTTGGAGACGAGCTGGACGTGGAGAACCCGGTGGGTGATGTGGTCGTTCCTGACCAGGTAGAAGACCTGGGTCTTGTCGATGTAGCGGGTGTAGGCCAGGGAGTGGAGGATCCGGTCGGCGTCGACCTGGAAGTTCTGGCGGTGGCCGGTCTCGATGTCCGGGTCGGCCTGCCGCCTGACGGCCGCCGGGGAGGGGCAGGCGCCGGGGCTGAGCCGGCCGGCCTCCCGGGCGTCCATGTCCTGGCGCAACTTCTTAAGGTCCACGGCCAACTCCTGGCCGGAAGGTCTGCCAAGGTTTTAGGGAGAGAGTTCGAATCAGACTCTGTCTCAAGTCCCGTCATTATGCTGACCGCCCCGCGGGGGTGTCAAGAAGGGGGGAGTCTTGTGGGCGAAAATCAACCTCTTGGCCCCGGAGGGCTTGACGGCCGGGCCGGCCGGGCTTAAATGGAGGCAGGAGGCTGAGATGCCCATCTACGAGTTTTCCTGCCAGGCCTGCGGCCGGGTCTTCGACCTGCTCATCCTGGCCGGCGACCAGACCGAGCTGAAGTGCCCGGACTGCGGCGGCCAGGACATCGTCAAGCTCATGTCGGCCGCCAGCCACACCTTTGGCCAGAGCAACTACAAGTGCCAGGGCGGGCCGGGCGGGGTGACCACCCGCACCTGCGACTCGGGCTCGTGCACGACCATCGACATCCCCGGCCGGGAGCGCTGA
>ENA-OSEO01002312-OSEO01002312.1-sediment-metagenome-genome-assembly--contig:-NODE-2312-length-27728-cov-13.273408_pt1 | contig 27728 bp, 29 predicted proteins | sample MGYA00237883_ERZ534232 | MGnify/ENA metagenome assembly ERZ534232
ATAAAAAATTCCAGGACGAACCCGTCCATTCTTATTACAGGAAAGGACTTTTGGTTTCAACAGGAATTATTGTTTCCCTTTTTCCCGCCGAGGGCCATTGACATTTCCAAGGCGGGGCTTTAGGTTTAAAAAATGGCTTTTGTTTTTCCTGGGCAGGGTCGGTCGACCCGGAAAGGCCCAATCTATTAATTATACCCATCCAAACAACCCAAAGAAGTCTTTGGCCCGAGAAAAGACCGGTTCCCGGGCGTAATCAATTTTTTGGCTTTCGGCCGGGGGGAAAAGGAGAAAAAATGGGCGTCATCAAAGGGGATAAAGTTCGAATTCATTATATAGGCCGTCTTGAAGACGGAACGGTGTTTGACTCGTCACAGGATCGAGCACCTCTCGAGTTCACGGCCGGAAGCGAGGAGGTTATTTTCGGGGTCAGCCAAGCGGTCTTGGGCATGGAGCCCGGTGATTCAAAGACGGTGGAAATCCGGGCCGAAGAAGGTTTTGGCCTGCGCCAGGACGGCATGGAACAGCGGGTGCCTCTGGCCGCCCTACCCCATCAAGTCAAAATCGGGGACGCCCTCCAGGCCCAGTTGGAGGACCGGGATGATCCTTTGGTCGTTTGGGTCACGGAAATAAATGAGGATTCCGCCGTGGTTGACGCCAACCACCCTTTATCCGGGCATGATTTGACCTTCGACATAGAAATGGTCGAGGTAAGTTCCGACGTAGAATTATAAAGTTGGGCGGTTGGGAGCAAATCGGTCGGCCGGTGGACACGCACGCCCATTTGGCCGCCCTGCCGGACCCGGCCGCGGCCCTGGCCCGGGCCCGCCGGCTGGGATTGGGAGGGGTGGTGGGCGTGGGCGAAGACCTCTCCTCCAATCGCCAGATATGGGAACTGTCGCGGGCCGAAGCCGGCCTGGTCTGGCCGGCCCTGGGGGCGCATCCGTGGGCGCTCGAACCTGAAGGCTGGCGTGAGAACCTGGAGTTTGTCAGCCGGCGCCTGAAGGAAGCCGTGGCTTTGGGCGAAGTAGGTCTGGATTACCGGATCAAAGTCAAGAAGGAGTTCCAGCGGCAGGTTTTGGCCGAAGCCTTGAAGCTGGCCCGGTCATTGGACAAGCCGGTGCTGCTTCATTCGAGGTTTTCCCAAGGCCGTTGCCTGGAGATGCTCGAGAAAGCCGGCATCCGCCGGGCGGTTTTTCACTGGTACAGCCAGTAGTTAAATTAATTCAAGCTGCCTCTTGATAATCAAAGCCTTCAACTGGAAGATCTAATCTGTTTGAAAATTCTCGCTGGATTAAATCACTAAAATTTTCCGGATTCTCTTTTATTATTGCATCCAATATTTCTGCGAGAAGATATGGACCGTCTTTTTTCATGGGCAAATTCATCTTTTCAAATACATACCTTATACCCTTAATGCTAAAACCGATATATTCAACATTATCCGTATGATTAGCTTGATATATGGTAAAAATCTTGTTTAGCCTTATTTCGGTAAAACTGCAATCCTTGATTTGAACACGGATGCAATCTAAATGCTTATCATAATAAGCACATGGTTGAAAAGTCCCGGGAAAATTTTCTTTAAAAAATTGCGCCATTGCACTTGTCTCAAAATCACTCATTTCGTCCTCCTTTACGGGTGTATAATTTTTCCTTATATCGAGAAGACCAATTAAGTGGTACTTCTGGTAATTTAGGATCCTCATCCACCCAATTCCATCTATTTATCCACCCATAAATTTCGGGCCAATTTTCTTTGTGTCGTTTGTTTGGGCTAATAATCACCACAAAAGTACAATTTTGTACAGGAGGTAGCTTTCTCGGTTTGCTATAGGGATATGGCCAGTCAAAATCATTAGTTGGCCTCCATGTATGGATAAGTTTATCTTCATCTGCCTCCATAGACCCATCGTCATACAATCGCCTGTTCAACCCACGAAAAAAGTGGCGAGCAATAATTAGACCAGGGGCAACAATGCCATCGAATTGGGCCAACATGGAAATCTGCCCGCGTTCATTGAGCCTTATGAGATCACCCTGGAGAATTCCAAATTGTTTAACTTCAGGCTTCTTCTGATCATCAAGCGCCCAGCCATCAATCAAATAGGCCACGTTCCCGTTTTTATTTACAATTTTAGGATCATTGCTAATTTCAGTATACCTTTCTCATTATGATATTTTTTTGTTTTAACCTGTAAACGCATTTTTTCTCTTTTGTCAATAAAAAAACCCTGGCCTCAGCCATTTTTCTTGAATTTAGGCAAAAATCATACCACATGGCCTTTGGGCCGCCTAATTTGATTTTACTCCAAGTTTAAAAAAAATTCAAACTGACCCACTACCGGAATATTGACGATGGTTGACCAAGCCGGCCGAATCTGCGAAGATGGGCTGAAATAATTCGGCTCAGGGAAAAATGAGAAAAATCGAGATAGTCGGGGATAAAATTCTTTTAGATCATGGGGCCGGGGGGCGGGCTTCCCACGAATTGGTCACCCGGCTGTTCCTGCGCCATTTCGGGACAAACGACTCTGAGAGCCTTGAGGACAGTGTTCTCTTGGACCTGCCCAGCGGACGGCTGGCCTTCACCACCGATTCCTTTACGGTCACGCCCATTTTTTTTCCTGGGGGTGATATCGGGGAATTGGCGGTCAACGGGACGGTCAACGATCTGGCCATGAGGGGGGCCAGACCGCTGTATCTGTCGGCCGGATTTATTTTGGAAGAAGGCTTGGCTCTGTCTGATCTGGACCGGATTGCGGCCTCGATGGCTCGGGCGGCCAGGGCGGCCGGAGTCAGGATCGTGGCGGGCGACACGAAAGTGGTGCCTAAAGGGGCGGCGGACAAGGTTTTCATCAACACGGCCGGGATCGGGTTGGCCAACGAAGCGGTGGACATTTCCGCTTCCGGCGCTCGTCCCGGGGACATGGTCATTTTGAGCGGGACCATGGGCGACCATGGTCTGGCCGTTCTTTGCCAACGGGAGGGCTTGGTTTTAGAGACCGAGATCAAGAGCGACACGGCGCCGTTGTTCGGACTGGTCGAGGCCATTATCGGCGCGGCCGGCCGGGACGTTCACGCTCTTCGTGACCCGACCCGCGGCGGCGTGGCCACGACTTTGAACGAGATCGCCCTTTCGTCCAACGTGGGCATATTTTTAGAAGAAAGCAGTCTACCGGTGAATGAGACCGTGGTCGGCGCCTGCGATATTTTGGGATTGGACCCGCTTTACGTGGCCAATGAAGGCAAATTGTTGGCCTTCACGGCCTCCGGTTCGGCCGGCCGGGTTTTAGCGGCCATGAAGGAGCATGAGTACGGCCGCCAGGCAGCCATCATCGGCCAGGTTCAAGCCGATCAGGCTGGCCGGGTCTTTTTAAAGACCAGGGTTGGGGGTTTGCGTCTGGTGGACATGCTCAGCGGCGAACAGCTCCCCCGCATCTGTTAGTTCCGTTTTCCAAGGCCAGTTCGATGAGCCGGTCCATGAGCCGGCTGAAGGAATAGCCGGCCGCCTTGGCCGCCTGGGGAAAGAGGCTGGTTTCGGTCATTCCGGGGATGGTGTTGGTCTCGAGGAGGTAAAACCGGCCGTCCTTGAGCATCAGGTCCGTCCGGCTGTAGCCCCGGCAGTACAAGGCGCGATGGGCTTGAAGGCCGAGGTCGCGGGCTTTTTCAGCCAAGTCTTCAGACAGCGGGGCCGGACATATTTCCTTGGTCGCACCGGGCTTGTACTTAGCTTCGTAATCAAAAAAGCGATATTCGGGGCCGGGGATGATCTCGATCAGGGGCAAGTCTTCCAGTTGATCGTTACCCAGCACCGAGGCCGTGATTTCCCGGCCCTGGATATATTCTTCGATCAATAAATAGCGGTCCAGGGCGAAGGCTTGACTCAGGCCTTCTTCCAATTCGGCCCGGGTTTGGGGGATGGTCATGCCCAAGGAAGAGCCTTCGGAGTTGGGCTTGATGACCAGAGGCAGGCCCAGGGTTTCGATGATCAGATCCAAATCAAAAGGGGCCTGGCGGTCTAGAACGAGGTCTTGGGGCACGGGCAGATCATGAAAGCGGTACAGGGTTTTGCTGGCCCGTTTGTCCATGCACAAGGCCGAGGCGAGGACGCCGGAACCCTGATAAGGCAGGCCGATCAAGTCCAGGAGGCCTTGAATGGTTCCGTCTTCCCCCCAGCGTCCGTGAAGGATGATCAGGGCCACGTCAAGGTTCGGGGCGTCGCTGATCAAGCGCGGCAGGTCGGCGGCCGGATCGTAACGGAAAACCTGGTAACGTTCCGGGTCCAGGGCCTTGGCCACCTGGCTTCCGCTTTTGAGGGAGATTTCTCTCTCGCCGGAGACCCCTCCGCAGATAAGGGCTACTCTTAATCGGCCGCCGGACATAAAGCCATAATCCCTTTTTCCACATCCAGTTGGAGAAGCTGCTCGGGACCGTCCGGCAAAACCGCAAAAATCTCTTCTTCCAGCTGGAAAGCCAAGGAAGAGAATTGGTCGATCCGGGCCAGGGCTTCCGGGCTGCGGCCGTAGCGCCCGCGGATGTAGTGGAGACGTTCCACCAGGGTGGTGATCCGATCGTCGACGACGCGCTTGTCGGCGTAATTGACGATTTCGACTTCGGAAATGCGCCCTTTCGGTCGGGATCGAGAGAGGCGGACGTGCTGGCCCACGATCTGGCCGACTTCAGGGTAGCCCAATCTTTTAAGCAATTTGGCCCCGGTCAGGGCATGGTCGAGACGCACCTTGAAGCTGTAAGCCTTGGTGACGTCGTGCAGGAGGGCCGCGGCCCGGACCAAGTCGATATCTAAAGGATAGCCTTGGGCCGCCAGCTTATGGGTCAGATGGACGGCCACCACGCAAACCGCCAGGCTGTGGCGGACCACGTGGTCGGGGGTGTTATGCCGGGCCAGGATGGCCAAACAGGCGGCCGGGTCGGGTAAATTGAGACTTCGAGAGCGATTCATCGCCTCATTCTGACAAATGTCAGTTAATCATTCAAGTTGAAAACAAAACGAGCATCTTGCGTGGTTGACTATTATTCTTTCCCCCCTCATGCCAGACGGAGCTTGGGAAAGGGAATCAACCGGGTAGGGGCGAAGCTCGTCTTCGCCCTGGGAGCGGATCGGGATACCGGGGGAACACGGGGTTCGTCCCTACCGGTCTCCCTTCGATTCATAAACTATCTCCTGACCAAGATACAAGGGGCGACGCATGCGTCGCCCCTACCGCGTCCGACGCCGTAATTGTAGGGGCGGACCTGCGTGTCCGCCCTGAAAATCACCGGGGTGGGCACAAAGGGGGCGAAGGCAAAGAGGGCAGACACATAGGTCTGCCCCTACCGAAGAATGGGGAACGGTTTAAAATCGTAATAACCGTCGGGGCCAACCTATGTCTCCGCCCTCATCCCCCTGGGTGCCCCTACCGGAATCTCCATCTATCTATTGGTCAACATATTGAAATATATATAAATTGTAGGTTAGGTAGAGCCAAGCGCAACCCAACATTCCTTCCTTCCCCTGAAAAATACAATACCGCGGGTGGCCCCGACAACTCGTTGTCGGGGCGGCCGAGGCCGACAGGCCAAAGGCCGCAAGAGGCCACAGATAATGCTCCCCCCTTCCCAGCCTCCGCCCGGGACCGCCCTGTCTTCGCGCCTCCGCCGCATCTTTATCCGCCTCTCCAGCGTAGGGGCGGACCTGCGTGTCCGCCCTCATCCCCCGTGTCCCTCCCGACCATATAAGGGCGACCGGCCGGTCGCCCTTACGCCCCGTTTGGGCCGGCGGCGGTGTGGGACCGAATATCGAAATAAGCAGGCAGCGCCTGGAAAAAGAAAATCAACACATTTTTCGGGGTAAATTATTTTGACCCCCCCCAGAAACAAAACAATTTCAAATCCTAACCCACATCGCAATTGGCTCAAAACGGCCCACCAGCCGTATCGGCTGGGGTGATTTTAGGCGGGGGCGGAGCGGTTTTTAAGGGGAACGATTCAGCGGGCCGAACCTGCCGCGGGAAAGGCTTCGAAATCCGGTTCGGAAAATCGCCGGCGTCGGGCCAGAACCTGGCGGGCCCCGGCGATGCTGTATTTTTCTTCCTTAAGCAGTGATTTGATTTCCAGGATTCTTTGCACCGCCTGCTCATCATAGCGGCGCTGACCGCCTTCAGTCCTGAGGGGTTCAAAGAATCCGTTGAATTCGCTTTCCCAGTAGCGAAGTGTATGAACCGGCACCTCTGTGATTTCCGAGACTTCGCCGATGCTCAGCCGATCTTTTCTGATCATCATTGCTCAGCTTTTATCCTCCTGACTTCGGTCACTCAAAAGTTTAGCAATTTTCAGGCCAAAGGCCTGATGAAATAATATCCTTATTTTATTCAATATTAACCTTGCTCTATCCTAGGCCCTGAGAATCTTTTTGGGAAACGGGCAAAATATACCAGGGACAAGATTCATTTTTTGCCGACCATTTCGAGAGGGCTCGTCCCTTAGGCTCTTGACGAAACAGGCCGGTTCCGGTTTAGTAATACGTCATAATCCAAGCAGATGTTTATCAGGAGCAGCTCATGGCTATCGCCCAGGTCAGCATTGTGCCTTTAGGGACGGGGACGACCAGTTTAAGTCTTTTTGTGGCTGAGATAGCCCGGTGGCTGGAGGCGGCCGGCATCGTCTACCAGCTCACCCCGATGGGGACCATCCTGGAGGGGGAGGTCGGGTCTTTATTGGATATTATCAAAAAATTGCATGAATTGCCCTTTCAAGCCGGAGCGGCCAGGGTTATGACTTTGATCAACCTGGACGACCGCCGGGATAAACCGGCCACGGCCCAGGGCAAGATGGATTCGGTCCGGGCCAGATTGGGCCAGGTTTAGCCTGGGTCTATGCGGGTCAGCCGGAGTCAGTCGGTCTTGGGTCTCCAGTCGTTGTTTATGGCCTGAATAGTGGTTTTTTTCACAGGTCACTAAATTTCGGCGGACTTATTCGTATTTTTTATAACAATATTATTGACAATGTCCGGCTGAACGGGTAAAAAATACCAGGAACGGAGAGAAATGAACATGAGTCAGTCCGCGTGCGCATATTATTATTACTATTACCGGGGCCCAGGTATGGCCTAGGGTGCGGACGCGTTCGGTCAGGACAAACAAGCGGAGCCCACCCTCCGCTTTTTTATTTTGGTGCGCCCGGCCGGACCGCGGCGGACCAAGGTCCAGTCCTTAATAATTCTTTATGCGCCTAAGGAGGATAAAAACATGAAAAAGGCGGTTTTTTTGGCGTCCACAATCTGTCTGGCGGTCGTTTTTTTGCTTTTGGCCGGCGGTCCAGCCGTCCAGGCTCAGGAGTTCAAACTGACCTACAGCAATTTTTTTCCCCCCACCCATGTTCAAAGCAAGCTGGCCGAAGCTTGGTGTCGGGAGGTGGAAAAAAGAACCAACGGCCGGGTGGTCATCGATTATTTCCCCGGTCAGACCTTGACCAAAGGCAACGTCTGTTACGACGGCGTGGTCAACGGTTTGAGCGATATCGGTCTGTCCGTGTTGGCTTACACCCGGGGGCGTTTTCCGGTTATGGAAGTAGTCGATCTACCTTTGGGTTATAAAAACGGCCGTCAGGCCACGGTGGTGGTCAATGAAGTTTATCGTCAGATTCAACCGGAAGAACTCAAGGACACTCAGGTCATGTATCTGCATGCCCATGGACCGGGGCTGCTCCACACCCGGAAAGCCGCGGTCCGGAAACTCGAAGACCTCAAGGCCCTGAAAATCCGTTCGACCGGGACCAGCGCCAAGATCGTCGAAGCCCTGGGCGGGACGCCCGTGGCCAAACCCATGCCTGAGACTTACCAGTTGCTTCAGAAAGGGGTCGTGGACGGGTCCTTGAACCCCCTGGAGACCAACAAAGGCTGGAAGCTGGGTGAAGTGGTCGACTATCTGACCTTGAACTACTCCTCGTCTTACACCACCGGCTTTTTTGTGGTCATGAACAAGAACAAGTGGGCGGCCCTCCCCGAGGACGTCAAAAAGATCATCGAAGACATTAATCAAGAATGGATCGGCAAGACCGGCCGGGCCTGGGACGACAGCGACCAGGAAGGTCTGGATTTTCTGAAGGAATGCCAAGTGCAGGTCATTGAGCTTTCGCCCGAGGAAAACGCCCGCTGGGCCGAGGCGGTCAAGCCTCTTCTGGATGATTATACGGCCAAGACCAAGGAAAAAGGTCTGCCCGGGGACCGGGCTCTGAAGATTGCCCAGGAAGCCTTGAAAAAATAAGCAGACCGATCCGGCCCTATCGGCGCGGACCGTCCCGCCGCTAGGGCCGGTTGATGCTCCCGGGCTGTTTCGAGTATGGAGTCTCGGGAGATGCATCAGGCCGGCCCGGTGGAGGTGGATTGATGAAAAAACTGATCGAAGGCCTGGTTTCTTTGCTGAAATGGATCGGAGCTCTGTCCGTGGCCGCCATGATGGGTTTGGTCTGCCTGGACGTGGTCATGCGGGCCGCCGGCCGTCCGATCAAGGGAGCCGTGGAGTTCGTGGGGTTTCTGGCTACCATAGCCCTGGCCTGTTCCTTGCCTTACACCCATGCCCTTCGGGGCCACGTCGGCGTCGATCTTCTGGTTCGCCGGCTGCGCCGGCGAACCAGAAACATCATCGATTTGATCACGTCTTGCCTTACACTGGGCCTGTTTATTGTAGTGGCTTGGCGAACTATGGTCTATGCCTCGACTTTACGGGCCAGCGGGGAAGTGTCCATGACCCTGGAGTTTCCGGCCTATCTCTTTGTATATTTCATCGGTTTCGGTTTTGCCGTTCTTTGCCTGACCGTTTGGCTGGATATAGTCAGGTCCTGGCGGGAGGCGGCTGAAAAATGAATCCCACCCTAATAGGCCTGATCGGTCTGGTCCTTCTGGTGATAATTTTCTTCTCCCGCATGCCGGTGGCCTATTGCATGGCCCTGGTCGGATTTTTGGGATTTTCCTTCCTGGTTTCGGGGCAGGCCGGCCTCGGCCTCCTGGCCCGGGACATTTACGATGTCTTCTCCTCGTACGGCTTGACCGTGATCCCCTTGTTTATCCTCATGGGCCAGTTCGCCTCCCACGCCGGCATCAGCCGCAAGCTCTACGACACGGCCTACAAGTTCATCGGGCATTACACCGGCGGTCTGGCCATGGCCACGGTGGCCGCTTGCACCGCCTTCGGCGCGGTCTGCGGTTCTTCCCCGGCCACGGCCGCCACCATGGCCACGGTGGGCTTGCCGGAAATGAAGCGGTACGGCTACGGCGACGAGCTGTCCGCCGGTTCAGTGGCCGCCGGCGGCAGCCTGGGCATGCTTATGCCGCCCAGCGTGGTCTTGATCGTTTACGGCATCCTGACCGAACAGTCCATCGGCCAGCTTTTCATCGCCGGCATCATCCCGGCCATATTCATCTCCCTATGCTTCGTTGGAGCCATTTGGCTTTTCTGCCGGGCCCACCCGGAACAGGGACCGCCCGGACAAGGCTTTACTTTTAAGGAAAAAATCTATTCGCTCAAAGACATGAGCGAAACCCTGATTATCTTTTTGCTGGTTATGGGCGGCCTTTTTCTCGGGTGGTTCACTCCGACCGAAGCCGGCGGTGTGGGGGCCTTCGGAGTGCTGGTCGTGGCCCTGATCCGGCGACAGCTTTCCTGGGACGGCTTCATGGCCTCTCTGTTCGAGACCCTGCGCATGTCCTGCATGGTCATGCTCCTGGTGGCCGGGGCCGTCATCTTCGGCCACTTTCTGGCCGTGACCCGCATCCCCTTCCAGGTGGCCGGATGGGTGGCTGGCCTGCCGCTGCCGCCCTTCGCCGTCATCGGCATGATCGTTCTGGTCTACCTGATCGGCGGCTGCTTCATCGACGCCTTGGCCTTGATCATGCTGACCATTCCTATTTTTTATCCCATCATCATCGATTTGGGTTATGATCCCATCTGGTTCGGGGTGATCATCGTCCTGGTCACCCAAATGGGGGTGATCACCCCGCCGGTGGGCATCAACGTCTATGTGGTCAGCGGCACGGCCCCGGAAATACCCCTCGAAAGCATCTTCAAGGGGGCTTTGCCCTTTTTGTGGGCCTTGATCGCGGGAACGGCTTTGTTGGTGGCTTTTCCCCAAATCGTCTTGTGGCTGCCGCAGTTGACTTATCCTTAATGGACGAAAATTGAAAGGGGGGGCGGCGGCTTCCCCGGAGACTTTACCGGAAGGTGATTCAATATGAGCAAAGTCGCCTGGGAAATGAAAAACAGCGTGGCCGTGGTGCGGCTAAGCCACGGGGCGATCAATCCGATCAGTTGGGAGCTGGTTCAGGACTTGAGCCGGGCCGTCCAGCGGGCCGGACGCGAAGCCGGGGGGCTGGTCCTGGCCGGGGGAGAAAAATTCTTTTCCATGGGTCTGGACCTGCCCTCTTTACTGAAATTGGATCGGGCCGGCCTGGCCGCCTTTTGGGAAGACTTCAACCAAATTCTGCTTGATCTTTACACCTTGCCCATACCCACGGCTGCGGCCCTGGCCGGGCATGCTCCGGCCGGCGGCACGGTCCTGGCCCTGACCTGCGATTTCCGGTTCGTGGCCTCGGGCAAGACCAAGGTCGGGGTCAACGAAATGCAGATCGGCCTGCCTTTCCCCTATCTGCCCCACCTGATGCTCCGCCAGATCGTGGGTGACCGGGCGGCCACGGAAATGGCTTACTCGGGCCGGCTTTTCGACGCGACCGAGGCCAAGGCCATCGGCTTGGCCGACGAAGTCCTGCCGCCCGAGGAAGTGGAAAGCCGGGCCCTGGACAAAATCGCCGGCTTGGCCGCCCTGAACCCGGAGGCCTTTGCTGAAACCAAGACCGCCCGGATCGAGGAAGTCCGCCGTCGTTATGAACAAAACCGGGTCCGGGCCAACGAGGCCTTTGTCAAAGCCTTTTTTTCCGATCGAGCCCGGGCACTGCTTATAGAAACAGCCAAAAAGTTCTGAAAGGTCTTCAGGAAGATTGGCCAGCCTGGCTCTTGCTCGGCCCGACCAAGGCCAGACCCTGCTGATCTTCACCGTCCTGGTAGACGTGAAACATCCGCCCGCCCAACCATTCAGGCACATGGATGACCTTGATCACTTCGGCCAGATGGGCCAGGTCCGGAAGCATGGCCTCGAGCTGGTTGGGGGCTTGAAGGAAGAAATCTTCCTTGAAGACGGTTTGAGGTATGTCGGGGTACAGGGCCAGGGGGATGATCCGGGCTTCGACCAAATCGCTGAAGAAATGGGTGCCGTGGGAGACTTCCGGGGTGGAGCCTTTTTCTTCAAAAGCGATCTCGGCCAGGATCAGGGTGTGATTAATGTCCTCATAACCGACGCGGACGCCTAAATTTATATCGTTGCTGCCCCAGCGGCCGGGGCCGAACAGGACGTAGCGTTTTTTCTCGAGGAGCCGGTTCAGCCGGCCGACCGCCCGCCCCACGGCCGTTTTATCTTCATAGGTCTGGAGCCGGGCGTAGGCCTTGGGGTCCACGTAAACGATATATTCGATATCCTCGACCACACCGCTGATCACGCTCTGGTCATTGGTAAAGACGATCTGCTCTTCGGGCACGTCTTCGGGCAGATGGACCTTGCCCACGTCCTCGCGCAGGGACAGGCTGCGGCATTGGAGGATATAGAGCTTCCCGTCGTCCCAGGCAAATTCCACATCGACCGGCCGTCCGTAGGCTTCTTCCAAGCGGCGTAAAATTTTCTTCATCGAGTGGACGAAAGGAGTTTGAGTCAGGAGGTTGTCGAAGGTCAGGCAGGTTCGGAGGGGGTCGATTTTTTCGCCTTTGAACCGGGGCGGCGCCAGGTGGCCTTCTTCATCGAGGGACACGGCGTAAAACAGGTCGGGATGGTCGATCTGTTTGAAGAGTTCACGAGCCGGAACTGATTCTTTCCGGCGGGTGCGCAGGTTGATCAGGTCCACGTTCTTTTGGGAGTATTTTTTGATCTGGGCCGGATCGATCTCCGGCCGGAGGCTGGGATGGCTCAGACCGACCATCCGGGTGTAATCCCCGGCGATCCGGTCCACGGCCCTAGTGCCCAGGCCGAAAACCAGCCGAACCAGGCCGGCCTGCGGGTCCAGTCGCGGGCTCCAATTGTAAACGTTGCGTGAAAAAGCTACACCGGCGCAGAAAGGAAAGAAATAGTCGCCAAATCGGCGGCCGACCACCTTCTGGACCAGCACGCTCATCCGTTCATCGAAATCGATCAGATTGTGGTCCCGGCGGTAGATTATGGGGCCCGGGGCCCAAGTGCTCATCAGGACGTATTTCAAACCGGCGACGAATTCCTGAAGCCTGGTTTCCAAATCGCCTTGGTTGGCCAGGAAAAATGATTCATATTTACCGGAAAACGAGTAGCCGAAATTATCTTCCAACAAGGAGGACGACCGGAGAATAAGCGGGGCCTCGCCCACCTGGGCCAGGAACTCCCGGAAATCATCCACCACGTCCTGGGGAAATTGAGCCCGCTCTAGAATCGGACCCAAGGCGTCGAATTCCGACTCCAGTTCATCGCGGCTCTTGTACTTCCGGCTGTGGAGGCAATAAAGCTCATTATAGTCGACAAAATCAGAAAAGATGCCCGAATTGAAATACCAGGATTCGATCTCGGCCACGTGTTTTTCCAGATCGGGGTCACGTTTCTGGAGTCTGGGCAGAATGATCTTGTTGGCCAGGAGCATGCCGGCGGCCTTGCCCCCGATTTTGCCCGGTCGTCGGCGGTCCCAATACGAATGATCGAGCATTTCGTCGATGTCCCGGATGGTCAAATGGTGCTTGGCGATACCGATGAAAGGAAGTTGATCCGAGATAAAATGGTTGATCAGGGCCACCCGGACCACTTCGGTCTCCGTGGGATCCAAGAATAAATCTCCCTGGGGTATTTGGCAGAAGTCCTTGAGGGCTTTCTTGATCCTCTTGGAGGTGACGCCTTCGGTGTTGACTACACGGTGAAGTTCCTGGAAGCTCTGTTTTTTCCGGGCCAGGTTGATGTAGTTTTCGATCTCTTCCGGGGTGAAGTTCTCAGCAAAATAAAGGTCGGTCAGGGTCTCGACATATTCTTTCAAGATTTTCCCTTCGGGCTTTAGACCGGCCTGAGTCAGAAGGTCGCGGGCTTCAACTTCGATGACCTCCCTGGTGACCACGCCCCGCTGGGCCAGGGCCTCCAGGAAGAGGTTGCGCATGTCGGGGATCAGATGAGGATAGGCCGTCATTTGTCTGTACAGGCGGTAGGTCTGCGCAAGTTTCAAGACGAGGTCCCGGCCGCTCTTTTCTTCCGAAGAAAGAGACGGGGAAACAAGTCGGCCTAACTCAGGCTTTTTGCTCATTATTTTACTCCTCAAGGCCGAAACGGAGATAATATTATTCAATTATATCAGATATTGAGGATAAAGGGAAAAAGGTCGACTCCCTAAGCAACTTCCCGCCGGCCTGGAGGGCGATTGGCCAAGGGCGGTTCTTCAAAAAACAGGTTTTTACATGTCCTCCCCGCCTTGTTCCTTGGAGGAGACCCAGAAGGCAGGTCCCCCCACGTTTCCGGGCGTGGGCTGGCTGGAGTCGTCGAAAATTAAACGGACGTGTTCGATTTCAGGCTGGCCGGGATTTTGTTCTGCGGATAGCGTCTCTTCGGACAGGATTTGGCTCAATTGGTCCATTTTGAAACAGACCCGCAAAGCCTCCGTCGTCTCCGGCCCGGCCGGTTGTCCGGTGTCCGGATCAATGTCCACATAGACCACACCATCGGGCCGGGTAAAATCCCTGATCGGCCCCCCTTGGAGGGCTTGCTCCATGAAATAAAGAAAGATCGGGGCCGCAGCCCGGCCGCCGGTTTCGCCCGGCCCGATTTGCTCCCGGATGTCCCGGCCCACCCAGACCCCGGTGGTCAGTTCCGGGGTGAAGCCGACGAACCAGGCGTCGGCCAGATCGCTGGTCGTGCCGGTCTTGCCCCCCGCCGGCCGCTGCAAGGCCGAAACCCTGGCCCCGGTCCCGCCTGAAACCACGCCCCGGAGCATGTCCAGGACGGTAAAGGCCGTCTCCGGAGTCAGGGCCCTGGTGAGCCGCGGACGATTTCGCCAGATGACCCGGCCGTCCCGGTCCTCGATGCGGTCAATAAACATGGGGGCGACCCATTCGCCAAGATTGGGAAAGGCGGTGAAGGCCGCGGTCATCTCTAAAAGGGAAACCTCCGAAGTCCCCAAGGCCAAAGACCTATAAGGGGCCAGCGGCGAAGTTATGCCCATGGCCCGTGCGCAATCCATCACCGCCGGCAGGCCGACTTTTTCCAAAAGCTTGACCGTGACTACGTTGCGCGATTTGACCAGGCCGCTGTAAAGGGTGGTCGGCCCGGCGAACCGCCGATCATAATTCTGGGGACTCCAGACCCGGCCGTGATCTTTGTATTCCACGGGTTCATCCAGGACGATATCGGCCGGAGTGAAGCCGGCCTCGACAGCCGCTGCGTACACAAAGGGCTTGAAGGCCGAACCCGGCTGGCGTTTGGCCTGGACGGCCCGGTTGTAAGGGCTTTCTTGAAAATCCCGGCCGCCGATCAGGGCCTTGAGCGCGCCGGTCGAGGTCTCAAGGCAGACCAAAGCCCCCTGAAGGGGCGACGGACAATCCTGACCTTTCCGCTCGTGACGCTGTTCGAGTTCCTTAAGCCCGCGGGCCACAGCCGCCCGGGCCGCTTTTTGCCTTTCGATATCAACGGTGGTGTAAACTTTCAGCCCCTCGGTCAGCAGCCGCTCCCGGCCGACCAAGTCCTCGACCAGCCGCCGGACCTGTTCCGTAAAGTAAGGCGTCACGTTCAAATTCGGGTCGGGCAGGGCCTGATAACTCAACGGCTGGTTCAGGGCTTCTTTGGCCTGGGCGGTCGTGATGAAACCGCACTCGACCATTCGGCCGAGGACATAGATTTGCCGTCTTCGGGCCAGTTCGGGATTGACGAACGGGGAGTATCGGCTGGGGGATTTGACCAGACCGGCGATCAAGGCCGACTCGGCCAGAGACAGGTCTTCCACGTGCTTGCCGAAGCAGCCCTGGGCCGCGGCTTCCACACCGTAGCAGCCCTGGCCCAAGTAAATCTGGTTCAAGTAGAGGTGAAGAATCTCCTCCTTGGTCAAGTTTTTTTCCAGGCGGAAGGCCAAAACAGCTTCGCGAATCTTTCGGGAATAGGTCTTTTCATTCGAGAGCAGAAAGGTTCGGGTCACTTGCTGGGTGATGGTGCTGGCTCCTTGGACGATATGCCCGGCTTCGAGGTTGCGGAGGAAGGCCCTTAATATGCTTAGCAGGTCGATGCCGGGGTGTTGGAAAAACCCGGCGTCTTCAGCGGCCAGAAAGGCCTGGACCAGATGCTGGGGGACCCGGGCGTAAGGAACGACGATGCGGCGCTGGCGGAAGAACTCGCCGATGACCCGGCCGTCGTCCGAGTAAAAATACGAGACGTTTGCCGGCCGATAATTTTGGAGGGCGGCCAGAGAAGGCAGGTCCCGGGTCAGATGCCGGTACCCAAACCAGAGGCCCACAACCGTCAGGGCTGCAAGTAGACCAAGGAAGAGGAAAAAATCGAGCACCAGCCGCCGTTTCCATTTTGCCCACTTCCGGCGGCCGGGGTTTTCGGCCGGAGGTTTTTTCATCCTTTCCATCACTGTTTTGTCTTTAAAACTTATTTTATCAAAAAATTTATTTAAATCAAATTGTTTCATCATGGAGCCATTATTCAGTCAAGGGCGGCTCCCTTTGGGTATTGGAATTGTAAATCTCGGAAACCGTGCCGACCGGAGAATACTGGTTGGGTTTGGCTCCGGTCAACGCCGATCTAGCGGGCGGGGCGGCCATGCTTTTGCCGGGCGAACAGACAGGTTCGCCCTTACCGGGAACGCTCAACCAGGAAATGTGGGGGCGACACATGCGTCGCGCCTACAGATTAGAAACAGGTTGATTTTAGCAATGACAAGATATTAGGTTCATAGGCTTTGAAGGATCGGCCGTTGTTTTTAATCGGCCGTTGTTTTTTTGTTTCTCGTCATCGGTCATCATTAAGGGCTGTCAAGCCGGCTTGGACAGGTTAGGGTTTTCGGTTTCTTTATGGCCTTAGCCGCGGTCGCTGGTTAAAGCGCCCTTCCTTCCTTTTTATCTGATGGGGGCTGCCCTAGCCGGGTCTGGTCCGGGCCCGTCCACCTAGACCTTCGGTCACTAGGGCCGCCGGCAAGGATTGGCCCCTTTTTGTGGGGCGTCAGCCGTCTTATTGCCTAGCCCTTAGGTCTTATGGCGGCTGATTTTTTGGGCGTCCTTTCCAGCGACGATTTTGGGCTATTATACATCATGTATTAACAGATGTCAAGATAAAAGTGAGACGTATTGTATTTTTCAAGGAAAGAAAGGAATGTTGGGTTGAGCTTCGCTCTACCCAACCTACAATTTATATATATTTCAATATGTTGACCAATAGATAGATGGAGATTCCGGTAGGGGCACGCAGGGGGATCAGGGCGGACACACAGGTCCGCCCCTACAATTATGGTGTCGGATGGCCGCGGTGGGGGCGACGCATGCGTCGCCCGACACATGATGGTTCTAGCGCCCAGGCTCGGCCGGCTTATTGCGGAGAATAATTAATGAGCAAAATGCTGGCGGCTTAAAACAAATTGACATTTCCAGGTTTGGATTAGTATAAAATTAATCAGGGTCTCAGGTTTAATCAGCAAGGAAGGTTCGGGCAGGGGGGCCTGGGCCGAGGTTTGCGGGCCGGTGTTTGTTTTAAGCCGACCAGGCGCAAAATCCGGCTGGGCGGCTGGTATAGTGGATTGACTAAAGATTCCGAATTCCCTAGGGGAGAGGCTGGGCCGCGTTTAATTTTTACTTAAATTCAGTACCACATATACTAAGATTTAGACATATTACTACTTGATATTGTGTGATCGCCATCGTTTTTGCGGATGCTGACCCAGCCTCCGGACCAGGAGTGACGGTGGGGAATTTTTTGTCCGTTAATCAGCATCCTGCTTGATAAACATAGAGACCTTTGACCGAAGCCGCTGGGGCGATAGGGGGCAAGTTTCTTGGCCGTAAAACCAGAGCCGACTTTTTATGACAGAACCTGAAGTCTTTTTGCCGGGTTTACAGGTTGTGCTGCAGCCGTCCTATTCGGCCACGACACGTCTTACGGCCTTCATTCGAGGCAGCAAGGAGCAGGAATATCTGATTTTGGAGGCCCCGAATAAACAAGCCCTGAATTTTTTTCCGGAAGAGACCGCTTGCATCGTCAGATTTATCCGGGAAGGGAAGGCCATTGGTTTCCAGACCCATGTTCTGGGGGTGATCCGGAGTCCTTTTCCCTTGATCTTTCTTTCTTTTCCGGACGGGATCGAGTCGGCCAAATTAAGGAATTCGGTTAGGTATCCGGTCAAGATCGAGACGGTCTGCACCCCAAAAAAATTGGCCGGGGCTCTGGAGGGACATCCCCGGGCCACCATGCTCAACATTTCTTCCGGAGGCTGCCTAATTGAGGCCCTGGAAGAATTCGAGCGAAAAACCACTCTTTACTTGAGCTTTGAACTGCCGAGTCAAGGCCGGATAAACGATCTGCCCGCGGAAATCCGAAGCCGTGAACAGCAAAGCGACAAGTTTTTGCACGGCCTGGCCTTCTCCGATGGCTCATCCGAGAACTATCGAAAAGTCACTCAATATTTGAACTCTTTGGCCGCGTTGAGGATAAGGATATGAGCGCTGAGAACAAGAGTTTGAGAAGGATTCGGACTAAGGAGCTGAGGGTGGGGATGTATGTTCACGATGTGGGCCGCGACTGGCTGCATCGGCCGTGGTGGAGCCGGGGCAAGATGATCGCCAACAGCGATGAGATCAAGGACCTGCTGGAGTACGGCATTTCCGAGGTGACCATTGACCTGGCCAAAGGGGTGGCTCCGGACCAGATGACCGCCCAGGCCGGTCCGTCCGAGGCCAAACCTCAGGCCCCTCAAAAAATCCAGGAGTTGGAAAGGCGCAAACAGCCTCGCCCGGAAAAGCCTGTAGACCCGGCCGGTTTGGACGAAGAGATTCCCCGGGCCCGGCAGGCTTATACCCAAGCCTTGGGGATCACCCACCAATTTATAAACGACGTCAGGACCGGCAAGAAGATGGACGTAACCCAGGTGGAAGAAAGTGTGGAAAACCTGATCGACAGCGTTTTCAGAAACCGGGACGGGTTGCTGGCCATCCTCAAGTTAAAACAGTACGACGAATATACCTTCACTCACTCTCTGAACGTGGCTGTGCTGGCGGTTTCGGCCGGTCGAAGCGTGGATCTGGAACGAACGGAACTTCTCCAGCTTGGGGTGGGCGGCATATTCCATGATATAGGCAAGACCCAGATTCCCCCGGAGATTTTAAACAAGCCGGACCGGCTGACCGATGAGGAATTTAAGATCATGAAGCTTCATCCGGTGCGGGGCGATGAAATATTGGATGATTACCAGGAGGTGACCCCTCTGGCCCGGCGGGTGGTCAGACATCACCATGAGAGGCTGGACGGAACCGGTTATCCGGACGGCCTGGCCGGGGCCGATATCGCTCCTTATATAATTATCAGCGGTATGGCCGACGTGTACGACGCTTTGTCCAGCGATCGGGTCTATCACAAGGGCATGCTGCCCCATGAGGCGCTCAAGGTGATTTTCAGTTTGAGGGAGAAGCATTTCCCGCCGGTCTGGGTGGACCGGTTCATCCAGTGTCTGGGGATTTATCCCATCGGGACCACGGTCAGACTCAACACCGGGGAAATCGGCGTGGTTTGCGCGGTGAACCACGCCTCCCTTTTGCGGCCCAAGATCAGGCTCTGCCTGGACGCCCGGGGGAGGCGGATTCAACCTTTGAACAAGACCTGGGACTTGAACCATCCCGGCCTGGCCGACCGGGAAATCCGAGAGATCATCAATCCGGAGAATTTCGACATTGACCCGGCGAGCTGCTTCGAGGTTTAATCCGGGGCATGAATTTCGATTTAGCGGCCAGGATACAAAGCGTTCGGGACCGGGCGGCGGCGGCTTGCCTTCGAGCCGGCCGGGACCCTAAAGAAGTCCGGCTGGTGGCGGTCAGCAAGACCGTGCCGACGGATATTATTCGAGCCGGGATCGAGGCCGGCCTGACTATTTTGGGGGAAAATTACATTCAGGAGGCTCAAGGCAAGATTGAAGCTCTGGGCCGAACGGTCCAGTGGCATTTCATCGGCCGGCTCCAGACCAACAAGGCCAAATACGCGGTGCGGCTGTTCGACCTGATCCATTCGGTGGACAGTCTGAAACTGGCTGAGGAGTTGGACAAACGGGCCGCCAAAGAGGGCCGTCGGCAAGCGGTCCTGGTCCAGGTCAATCTTTCGGGGGAGGAGACCAAAGGCGGGGTTTCTCCGGAAGAGGCGGTCGATCTGGTTTATCAGATCATGGCCCTGCCCCATCTGGAAGTGCGGGGTTTGATGACTATGCCGCCCTTCTTCGACCAGCCGGAAAAGGCCCGGCCCTACTTCACGGCTTTGCGCAAACTGAAGGAGAAAATCGGGCCGCCATTGACGGAATTGTCCATGGGCATGTCGGGGGATTTCGAAACGGCCGTGGAGGAAGGGGCCACTTTGGTTCGGGTCGGCACGGCCATTTTCGGGCCGAGGGACTGAAGGGCCTCCAATTTATTTTCCGCTAAAATTCGATGGTTAAACCTTCCGGCGGCGTCGGCGGACAAATTCGAACATGGCCAGGGCTCCGGCCACGGCGGCGTTGAGGGAAGAAACCCGGCCGGTCATGGGGATGGACAGGAGCCAGTCGCATTTTTCCCGAATCAGACGCCTGAGACCCTGCCCTTCCCCGCCGATGACCAAGCCTATTTTGGGCGGGAAATCCTGGTCATAGAGGCTGTCTTCGGCCCCGGCTTCGAGGCCGATGATCCAAAAACCTTTTTCTTTGAGCCGGTCCAGGGTCCGGGCCAGATTGACCGTCCGGGCTACGGGCAGGTGTTCGGCCGCGCCGGCCGAGGCTTTGAGGGCGGCGGCGCTGACCGGGGCGGCCCTTTCCCGGGGAATGATGACGCCGCAAGCCCCGGCCGCTTCGGCCGATCTGAGGAGCGAACCCAGGTTCATCGGGTCCTGAACGCCGTCCAGCAGGAGGATCAGTTCTTCTTCGCTTTGGGCTTCAGCCAGGATTTCTTCGACTTGGAAATAGGGATACGGCCCGACCCTGGCTACGACGCCCTGATGGCCGCGTCCTTGAAAAAGGCGGTCCAGGCGGGACCGCTCCACCCGCTCGACCTTGATTTTCAGGTCGGCGGCCAGGTTTAATATTTCGTTGACGGCCGGCCCGGAACGTCCTGAGGCCAGGTAAATGCGCTGGACAGCCCGGCCTTGGGCCCGCAGGACCTCTAGAACAGAGTTTATCCCGCCGACGATTTCAGTCAAATCTTTTTAATCTCCAGGAGGTTCAGGTGGCGGAAGAAGCGAGGAACTCAGCCCAAAAAATTTTGGTTCGGGCCATCCGGAGACGGTCGGCGCGGATGACCACAGCCAAGTCCGCCGCGGCCTGTTCTATTTCTTGGTTGACGATAAGAAAATCATACATCTCCCTGGCTTCCACCTCCTCCCGGGCGCGCTTCAGTCTAGCGGCCATCTGTTCTTCGGTTTCGGTGCGGCGGAGCAGGAGCCTGGACCTCAACTCTTCGAAGGTGGGCGGGACGATAAAAATAAAGAGGGCTGAAGGGAAGTTGGTCTTGATGGTGCGGGCCCCGGCGATGTCGATGTCGACCAGGACGTCCTGTCCGGCGGTCAACCGGTTTTCCACCCATTGACGTCCGGTGCCGTACAAGTGGCCGAAGACCTCGGCCCATTCGAGAAAGTCGTAATTTTGGATCATTTCCTGGAAACGATCCTGACTGACGAAAAAGTAGTCCCGGCCGTGTTCTTCGCCGGGTCTGGGGGGCCGGGTGGTGTAAGAAACCGAATAGGCCAGGTCGGGAATGAGTTGAAAAAGGCGGCGGCACAGGGTGCTTTTTCCGGCCCCGCTCGGGCCGGAGACCACGAAGAGTCGGCCCATTATTCGGTCAGGTCCGGCTTGTTCCCATCGGCGCTGAAGCGCAGGGCGATGGTTTCGGCTTGAATGGCCGAGAGGATGACGTGGTTGCTGTCGGTGATGATCATGGACCTGGTCCGCCGGCCCTGGGTGGCGTCCACCAGCCGTCCGGCCTCCTTGGCCTCGTCCTTGAGGCGTTTCATGGGGGAGGAAGCGGGTGAGACAATGGCTACGATCCGACTGGAGACCACGGTGTTGCCAAAGCCGACATTGATTAATTTCACACCCATAACTGCCCTCTGTTTTTACTCGATGTTTTGGATTTGTTCCCGAAGTTTTTCCAACTCGGTCTTCAGGTCGACCACCAGGTTGGTTATGGTCACGTTTCCTGATTTGGACCCGATGGTATTGACCTCGCGATTGATCTCCTGCAAGAGAAAATCCAGGCGGCGGCCTGTTTCCGCCTCGCTTTGCAGCAAAGACCGGAACTGGTCGAGGTGGCTTTTGACCCGGACCGTCTCTTCGGTCACGTCGCTGCGGTCGACCAGGTAGGCCACTTCCTGCAGCAGCCGGCCTTGGTCCAGCTCGATGTTCTGAACCAGGGCCTTGATCCTTTCTTCGAGCTTGACCCTGGCCTCATTGATGACCGTCTGCCGTTGAGCGGCGATCTGATCGACCCAACGGCTGATTTTTTCGAGACGCGCGGTGAAATCCTGGGCGATGGTTCGTCCTTCGGTTCGGCGCATCTCCATGAGCCGGTCGAGGGCTTGGTCCAAGACGGGGCTCAATTCGGTCATGAAGGCTTCAAGATCGATCGGTTCTTCTTCGAAAACAATAATATCCCTGAATCCGATCAAATCCGAAAGGGAAATGCTCTCGTTGAGCAGGAATTCTTCCCGGAGTTTGATCAGGAGCCCGTAATAGATTCGGGCCAATTTCATATCCAGTTTCAGGGCGTTTTCCCGGCCGGCCGGATCGGCCACCTGGAGGGAAACCTCGAGCCGGCCCCGGGCAATCCGGGCGGCGATGACTTTTTTGATTTGGTCTTCAAGGGCGGCATAACGCTTGGGCAGACGGCAGACGATGTCTCGGAAGCGATGATTGACCGCCCGAATCTCGAGATTGACCTCCCGGCCCGAGACCAGGCCGGCGGCCTGCCCGAAACCGGTCATGCTCCGGATCATTTATCCTCCTGTCCCCGCCGAAGTTGGTCCAGGTACTTTTTCCTGATGTCGCCCATGGTTCGGAGGGCCAGGTCGGCGGCATAGTCGGGATAGGTCCAGGGCAGAGGCCGAAAACGTCCCTTTTCGAAGATGAGGGTCAGATCGGCCCAGACCCCTTGGCCGAGATAGATGCGATGCGCATAATTCTTGCCGGTGGCCAGGACCAGCCGCTCCGCGGAAATATAACCCGGATCGATGTTGACCCTTCTTTTTCCTTCCACCGTGAACTCGACTTCGACGGCCATGGTTTTAATTTTTATGTTCACCAACTCGGCCGGGTCAATCAGGTCTTCGGCGGAGAAGAACCTTTTGAGCAAGGGCCAGCCCATTTCCGCCCGGTAATATTCGGTCTGGTCGAAAAGGAACTCTTCGCCGGCGTAATCCAGGGGGCCGAGAATGGTTTCCAGACGTTCAGCCGCCTGGGCTAGCAGCGGCCGTTCGGCGGAAAAGACAGCGGCCACCGGCTTGACCGGCAAGGGCGGACGGAGCCGACTCACAAGGAATCACCTGCCCACGCAGGCGTAAGTGAAGCCCAACTCGCGCATGCGTTCGGGTTCATATATGTTTTTCAGGTCTATGACGACCGGTTCCTTCAACAATCCTTTGACTCGCGCCCAGTCGATGTTCCGGAACTGGTTCCATTCGGTGGCGATGACCAGGGCCTGGGCCCCGGCGGCCGTGTCGTAGAGGTCCCGCCCGTATTCTATATCGGGCAGCACCTTTTGGGTATTGGGGATGCCGGCCGGGTCGAAAGCCTTGATGGCGGCCTCCTTTTCCTTGAGCCGGCCGATGATAAACACGGCCGGCGACTCCCTGATGTCGTCTGTATTGGGCTTGAAGCTCAGACCCAGGAAGCCGATTCGTTTGCCCTTGACCCCGCCCATGGTCTTTTCGATCTTTTCGACCATGAGCTCCCGCTGCCGCTCGTTGACCTTGATTACGGCCTGGACCAGTTGAAAATCATAACCCTTTTCCTGGGCCAAGCGGGCCAAGGCCCGGGTGTCCTTAGGGAAACAAGACCCGCCGAACCCCGGACCCGGGTGGAGGAACTTCGAGCCGATGCGCTGGTCCAGACCCATGGCCTTGGCCACCCTGTGGACATCGACTCCGGTCAGGTCGCAGAGGTTGGCCATTTCGTTGATAAAAGAAATCTTAGTGGCCAAAAAGGCGTTGGAAGCGTATTTGATCATTTCGGCCGTGGGCACGTCGGTGACGACAAAAGGGGTCTCGATCAGGTACAGGGGACGGTAGAGGTCCTTGAGGATGGCCAGGGCCTGTTCGCTTTCGGCCCCGATAACCACGCGGTTCGGCCTCATAAAATCCTCGACGGCGGAACCTTCCCGAAGAAATTCCGGATTGGAGGCCACGTCAAAGGAACAAGCCTTGGTCTGGTTCTCCCGGATGGTCTGAGCTATCAAGCGGCCTGTGCCTACGGGCACCGTGCTTTTGGTGACCACCACCTTGTAGCCGTTCATACAGCGGCCGATGGTGGCGGCCACTTCTTTGACGTACTGCAGGTCGGCCTCGCCCTGGGCCCCGGAAGGAGTGCCCACGGCGATGAAAACGACCAGGGCCTCCTGAACGGCTTTTTCTATATCGGTGGTGAAATTCAGCCGTCCGTCCCGAAAGTTCTTGGCCGTCATTTCTTCGAGTCGGGGTTCATAAAACGGCACCCGGCCTTGTTCGAGACTGCGGATGACGCTCTCTTCCTTGTCCACACAAGTAACGTCCAATCCGAACTCAGCAAAACAGGCCCCGGTGACCAAACCTACGTAACCTACGCCAATCACGCAAATCTGCATCTTTCATCCTCACCGGCCCGGGTCGGGCCTCTTGGCTATATCTTCCTTTTTCTCCAGCGCGCCCCCGGCTCGCTCCGGTTAACTGTTGTCTTTAACTTATAAGGTTATCCCGGCCGGCGGGCAAGGAAAAAAACGATCCGGATAATATCAGCGGTTTTTCTCATCCAGACCCCGGGCGGTCTTTTCCGGCGGAAAACCGGGAGCGGGGTTAAGGTTTCAAGCGCCGGGGGCCGTCAGCCACCGATTCTTTAAGTTCCTGGGCGGTGACCGCGGAAGTGCCCACCTGGCCGACGACGATGCCGGCGGCGAAGTTGGCCAGCACGGCCGCTTCCAGTAAGGACAGGCCGGCGGCCAGTCCCAGGGTCAGGATGGCGATGACGGTATCGCCGGCCCCGGTGACGTCAAAGACTTCGCGGGCCACGGTGGGGATATGGGTGGAGGGGCCGTTTTTCTCGAAGAGGCTCATACCCTGTTCGCCCCGGGTGATGAGGACCGAAGCGCAGTCCAGGTCTTGGATGATCTTGCGTCCGGCCCGTTCCAGGGCTTTTTCCGAGTCGATGACCAGACCGGAACCCAAGGCGGCTTCATGGTGGTTGGGGGTGATGACGGTCACTTTTTCGTAAAGCTTGAAATTGTTGACCTTGGGGTCCACGGCCACGACCTGGCCCTTGGTTCGGGCGATCCGCCGGAGGCCGGTCATCAGTTTCTGGGTGACCACGCCTTTGCCGTAGTCGGAGACGATAACGGCGTCGACGGCCGCGGCGGTTTCGTCCAGAAAAGCCAAGACCTTGTCGTTGACTTCCCGGCCCAGGGGCAGGCGTTTTTCCCGGTCGAACCGGACCACTTGCTGGGCGTGGGCCACGACCCTGGTCTTGGTGGTTGTGGGCCGGTCAGGGTCCGGGACCAGGCCGGAGGCATCCGCGCCCAGATCGGCCAGCATCTTCTGGACCTGCCGGGCCTGACGGTCGGTCCCGACTACCCCGGCCAGAAGGGCCTGGCCGCCGGCGGAGACGAGATTGTTGACCACGTTGGCCGCTCCGCCCAGGTGCCTGGTTTCCTTGACCACGTCGACCACCGGCACCGGGGCTTCGGGCGAGATGCGTTCGACCCGGCCCCAAATGAAGACGTCCATCATGACGTCGCCGACGACCATGACCTTGACCTGGGGAAAGCGATCGACCGCGGCCAAGAGGCGGGGTATATGGTAATCAATCGGCATAACGGGCTTTTTACTCCATTTTCGGCTGAATATCCAGGGTGAAGTCCAAAATTTTTTCCATTTCGGCCAGAACCAGGTCCGGGGTGAGGGCCCAAAGGCAGGCGTTGGGGCGGCACTCTTTTTTGTGACAGTCGGCCAAGTCCGGGCAAACCGAGCGGTCGGCGATGAGCACGGCGGCCGGAGCGGCGGGCCGATAAGGTCCACTCAGGACCGGGTTGTCCGGACCGAAGAGGATGACGACCGGCACGCCTAAAGCCACGGCCAGATGCCCCAGGCCGCTGTCCGGGCCGATCAGGACCGCGGCCTGTTCGAGCAAGGCGGCGGTTTCCAGGAGATCGGGGCGGGCGACCACGGGGAGGTCTTTAAAACCCGAAGCTCCGGCGAGACGGTCCAATTCGGGTTTTTCGGCGGGCGAGCCGAAGAGGGCCGGACGAAAATCGGTTTGGGACCGGAGACGGCGGATCAGCTCCCGCCAGTGTTCCTCGGGCCAACGCTTGGCCTGGCGGCTGCCGCCGGGATTGAGCACGGCCGGCCTTTCTCCGGGTTTAAGGCCCTGGTCGCGCCAGAATCTTTCGGCCCAGGCTTTTTGTTTTTCCGGAACGGCCAGGCGGAGGGGTTCGGCTTCCAGCGGCCCGGCCACGGCCCGGACCAGGTCGATCCGCCTTGCGGCGATGTGGCGCTGGGGATCGGGGTTGGGCACGGCCAGGTCCAGGAGGAAATTGAAGCGGGTTCCGGACCGGCAGACGATGAAGGCAGCGCCCGAAAGATAGACCAGGGGGACAAGGTCGGGATCGTTGTGGTGGAGGATCAGGGCCAGGTCCGGAGCCGGGCGGCGCAAGGCGGAGAGCAGGGAGCGGACCCGGCGGTATTTGCCGGGGTAAGGGATGACCTGGAGGCGGCCGGGGACGGCGGCGAAAAGTCCGGCCCAGCGGCGGTGGACCAGGAAAGATATTTCGGCCTGGGGCCAGGCCCGGCGGGCCGCGGCCAGGGCGGGCAGGGACAGGATGGCGTCGCCCAGGCCGGTGGTGCTGACCAGAAGGACCCGGCGGATGTGGTCCGGCCGGGGTCGGGCTCCGGGACGCCGGCCCCGCCGGGCGGCGTGGAGTCTGAAGAACAGGGCCAGGAGGGCGGAGATCAGCCGGTTCATGGGGGGGAGGCTCCGGCGGCGGCGTCCAAGGCCTGGGCGAAATCTACGGCCCGGCGGCGGAGATCGAAGCGTTCTTCCACGGTGAGGCGTCCGGCCCGGCCCATTTCCCGGCGGAGATTTGGGGAAGCCAGCAGACGGTCCAGCCGGTCCAGCCAATCGCCCGGGTCAGCGGCCAAAAATCCGTTCAGGCCGTCCCGGACGATTTCGCGGTTGACGCCCACGGGCGAGGCCACGGCGGGGAGGCCGGCGGCCATGTACTGGAGGAGCTTGTACCCGCATTTGCCCCTGGACCAAGGGTCGTCGGTCAGGGGCATCAGCCCCAGGTCGAAGCTGACCAGGTCGGCGGGTTCGTCTTCGAGCCGCCAGGTTTTTTTGACCAGTTGGACGCCGGCCAGGTCGAAAAAACCGTCGCAGACGATCTTGAGAGTCAAGCCGGGATAGCGGCCGGCCAGGGTCTGGAAGACCGGGGCCAGGTCCTGGAGGTAGCGCAGGTTGCCTTTGGTGCCGATCCAGCCCAGGACTAGGCCTTGCTTGGTCTCCCGGACGGTCTTGACCGGCTGGGCCTGGGTGTCGACCGTGGTAGGGATGACCACGGTCCGGTCTTGGGCCGGGCCGGCCTGAGCCCGCAGGTACTCGCTACCGGCGATGACGACCTTGGCCCGGGCCAGAGTCCGGTCGAAGCGGCCCTGTCTGGCTTGGGAGACCGGCTGATGGGGATCAAATTTGTCCCGGCCGGGCAACATGACCATATCGTCGAAATCGTAGATCATCCCCAGACGGCCGGTCAAAAAGGGCAGTTCCCAGCCGCGAAAGAGTTTCTTTTGAATGACCACCAAGTCGGCTTGGGCCGCAGCCCGAAACAAGGCCGGTCGGCTGAAGATGCTGTTGGGGATGGGCCGGACCTGCCAATCGTACTTGCTCCGATCCAAATGGGGCAGGTAATTCAGAATCCTCACCCGGCTGGAAGGCGTATTCCGGCCTTCGAGCAAAAAGAGGATGTTCAACCGGTCCATCAGGGCGAGACCTGGTCAGGGACCACGTCCCGGCCGAACCACCAGGTAATGGCCTGGTCAGGGACGCGCTTGGCGGCCTGAACGGCCCGTCTCTTGGCCAGGACGCGGCGGCGCTGTCGGAGAAAATCCATCTTCCCGGCCAGGTAGGGCGCGGTCTCGCCGGTGTGAATCCTCTGGACGGTGTAGCGCAGAAAGAGTTCCAGGTGGCGGAGCAGGATGCGGGGCCATTTGGCGCGCCAGGTCCCGGCCGGAATGTTTTTTACCTGGCA
>ENA-OSEO01002313-OSEO01002313.1-sediment-metagenome-genome-assembly--contig:-NODE-2313-length-27717-cov-3.749096_pt1 | contig 27717 bp, 24 predicted proteins | sample MGYA00237883_ERZ534232 | MGnify/ENA metagenome assembly ERZ534232
TGAAGTATTTGTAAATGCTGGGATCAGAAGCGAACACATGAACATAATCAAAAGCAAGAAAATAAACCGGCTTTTTTTCATGATACCCTCCTATGGATCCATGGACTGATGCTGGATAAACGGTCTAAAAATGATCTCCCCTGACAGTGATATTTTTATTCAGCTTGATTTATGGGAATGCCCTCACCCCCTTTCACGGATTTTATTTCAGAACATCCCGATCCTTGGCGTCGATGCCGATACCGGAAAGGTGACGCCTCGCCGCCTATGGGCGCTTTGGGGTGCCTGTGGTTCAGGCGGATTTTTAAATGTGAAGGGTTAAGGTGTTTCCAGCTCAAAGGGACGGTCCCTATAGCGTCGGTCAGATACCAGTGCTCCTTGAGAGCCCTTCCAAGCATACTGCATCTTTGCGCTGGCGCGCAATCCTTTTTCCGCCGGACTTCGGTATCGGAAACGCGGGTTCCTATCTTCGCGCCAGCGCGAACTCACGGTGGCCCAGGATCTCGTTCCGTGTGAGCTTGCCGTTGGCCACCGCTATCATCTCCTCGTGCAGACGCCGCCCGCTCTGTTCCAATGTCTCTTCGCCGGTGAGTACCCCGTTGGCGTTGAAATCGATGTTGTCCCGCATGGTACAGAACGTGTTGCGGGTGCCGGTGATCTTCACAACGGGTGAAACGGGCGAGCCGACCGGGCTACCGCGACCCGTGGTGAAGGCAATGATTTGTGCTCCTGCCGCCGACAGATCAGAGACACGGAACACATCGGTGGTGCCGGAGCTTGCCTCTGTGAACCAGAGCCCCTTCCCATGTGGCGACTCCCCCCGATCAATCAGTCCCTGAACAGGGCTGGTGCCGCCCTTCATCAAACCGCCGATTTGTTTCTCAATCAGGGTGGTAAGCCCCCCCTCGATGTTGCCGGGGGTCGGGTTCAATTCGCCGAGGCTCAGACCGGAGCGTTTAGTTTTTTCCCAGCCTTTATCGAGAAAATCATATAGCTGTCGGCGAACCGCTTCGTTAGCCGCACGCCGGCCGATGATATGGTCTATGCCGGGGCCGATCTCGCATTGCAGGGCGGAGCCGCCCTCGGCCACCCACAGGTCGGTAGCCACACCCAGCACCGGATTGGCGGCCAGGCCGGAGTTGGCGTCGGAACCACCGCAGATAAGTCCGACAGTGAGATCGCCCAGTTCCGCCTCCTGCCGGCGAATGCCTGAGGCATACTGAATCAACTCCAGAGCCAGTTCCACGCCCTTCTGCACGGATTGGGAGGTGCCCCCGGCATCCTGAATGTTGAACCAGCGCACCGGTTTGGCCTTGACGTTTGTCCCAAGTTCCTCGGCACTCAACTGCTCGCAACCCAGGCCCACCACCAGAACGGCAGCCACGTTGGGATGGTTGGCCATGCCGAGCAGGATGCGCCGGGTCATCGCCTGATCGGCGGGCGCCTGCCCGCAACCGTAGAAGTGGGTGATGGGTACGGCATTCACCGAATCGGCGATCTTCTCCGCCACTGCTGACGAACAGTGCACCGTGGAGATCACCGCCACGTGGTTGCGGATGCCGACTTTCCCGTCATTGCGCACGTATCCCCGGATTTTCATGGTCTGGCTTCCTCTCTGAGCTTAAAGATCATCTCGTCTACCCGGTGCTCAACGTTATGGCGATGGACGTGTTGCCCCTTGGCGATGAAGGTCTTGCAGAGCCCGATGATTTCACCATACTTAATTACGCCCTTGCCGACGGGGATATCGGCCAGCGCCACCTTGTGGCCGAGGGGTATGGTATCCATTGCAACCAGCGTGTAAGGGCCGGCAACCACGTCAGCACCGGATGAGATCTCCTCAAGTGCTGTTGCCACGTTGTCGGCTGGGTTGAGCAACATGGCGTTTTGTCTCTGAATCATGCTCACCTCTTTGATATCTTAAAGATTTTTTATTTATTGCGGAGGTGTTTTTATTCCAATCAAAAATCACTTCGATAGGTTGAAAAATTTGTGTGCCGTATCATTCGACAATCTTGAAAAAGTCAGAGAGTGACTTTTTTGTCATTCCGGACCTGCAACACGTGCGGGAAACTTCAGGCAGAATCCAGTGATTTCAACAAGTACTGGATACTGGATCACACATGGGATGACGGTTTTCGGACTTGTTACGAAACCGTCGATTCAGAGTACTCAGATTCAATTCTGTCTGTCCTAATGAATTTTTTATAACTCCAAAAAAATATACTGTCAATTAAAAGTATGGACCCTGCTTTTGTTTTAAATGTTGACACTTTTTTCTGAATATAATATTCGCCCAATAGAGCGATCCTGCCGAACAGGGAAAAACCAACTCGAAAGGGAACTCGAAGAAAAAATCTGCCCCGATTCGATTCATCATCATTTACGCCGGCAAAGGGTTAAAAGATATGGAAAGCAAACAATCTGCGGATGTGGTCATTATCGGTGGGGGTGTCCGGGGCATGTCGGTGGCTTATTTTTTGAGCAAGGCCGGGGTGGGTGTGACGGTCCTGGAAAAGCGGTTCCTCTGCGCGGGCGCAAGCGGGCTCAACACAGGGTATGCCAACGTATCGGAGAAGGGACCCGGCCATTACACCCGGTTGAGCAAGATAAGCGCGGACATGTACCCGGCGCTGAACGAAGAACTTGGCGGCGGTTTCGGCTACGAGCGAAACGGGTCGGTCCGCGCGGTTGAAAATGAGAAGGAATGGGAAAAGCAGTCCTCCATCGTTACCGAGCGGAATCAGGTGCCGGGTCTGGACATGCGGATGCTCACCATAGAGGAGCTTCGGGGGCTCGAACCCGCGATTTCCCCACGCATGTTGGGCGGATCGTACTGCCCCATCGACGGGAGCCTCAATCCGTTGAAGTTCACCCGGGCCCTGGCCCGAAAGGCCCTTCAAAACGGAGTAAGAATCTTAACCGGAACCGAGGTCCTCTCGATTCAGGTGGTGGGTGACCGGATTGAGGAGGTGATCACGAATCGGTTGCGTATTTCAACCCACGTCGTGGTAAATACCGCCGGCATCCATGTACCCAAGATCGCCCAGATGGTCGGCCTCCATGTGCCGGTGAATCCCGAACGCGGACAAATCACGATCACCGAGGCGCTTCCGCAGTTTATCCGGCGGGTGGTCGGCCCTTACAAGCAATTTGAAGACGGACAGGTCTTGATCGGCGCGACAAACGAGCAGGTTGGGGAAAATACGGATCTGAAGCCGGAAATGCTTTCAGACCGCGTAAGCCGGGCCCTCCGGGTGCTCCCGGTGCTGAAGGCCGCCCACGGCATCCGGTGTACCGCAGCGCTTCGCCCCATGCCCCCGGACCGCCTCCCGATCTACCAGAAAATGGAAGGGGTAAACGATTTCTACGTTGCTGTCGGGCACAGCGGCGTAACCCTGGCGCCTGTCACCGGCAAAATCTTCAGCGAACTGATCACCCAGGGTCATACCGGTGTTCCCCTGCAGGACTACCGGGTTGAACGGTTCAGGGATCTCGGGGAAAAGGCGGTGCTGAAGGGATAAAATGCCGGAAGGTTCGGTCCGATTTCCCCAAAAGATGTCTGAATGGAATGTGTGAATAGGGGGATTACCCATGGGAATCCTTAGATTTATCATTCGCCGGCTGATATTCATGGTGGCGCTGGTGATCGGGGTCAGCATCCTGATCTTTTTTATGATCAACGCCATCGGCAACCCCATCGACATCCTTCTGGCGGAGCGGCCCGGGGTTACCCCTGAAGTCATTGAAATCGTAAAAAAATATTACCGACTGGACCGCAGCCTCACTGAGCAGTACATATCCTGGCTGGGCAACGTGGCCCGGCTCGATTTCGGAACCAGCATCATTTTCAACCAACCGGTCAAGGACCTGCTGGTCACCTGGGGGTGGGAAACCATGAAACTCCAGGTCACCGCCATTCTCATCTCTTTGGGAATTGCCATTTTCATCGGCGTCACGGCAGCCACCCGCCAGTATTCGAAGATCGACTTCGGTGTCATGAGCGCCGCGCTCCTGGGCCGATCCCTGCCCGGCTTCTTTTTGGGGATTCTTCTCATCCTGATTTTTTCTTACTGGCTGGGGATCTTTCCCAGTTACGGCGCTTATTCCACCCGGAACATGCTTTTGGGCAGCCCTCTTCTCGACAGTCTCTGGCACATGGTGCTCCCCGTATCGATGCTCGCCTATTTCAATACGGCAACCCTAACCCTGCTGATCCGGTCCAATATGGTTGATGTCCTTCGCCAAGACTTTATCATGGCGGCTCGGGCCAGCGGTCTTAAATCCCGGCACGTGGTTTATCGCCATGCACTGAAAAATGCCTTCATCCCGGCCCTAACCTATCTGGCCATCCTGTTCGGCCTGATGCTGGGAACCGCCCCGGTGACCGAGACCATTTTTACCTGGCCCGGGTTGGGTTACCTCTATATCACGGCCATCCAACAGCTCGATTTTCCGGTGATCATGGGAACCAACCTGGTGATCACGCTGATGCTGGTTACGGCCAATCTTCTGACCGATATCGCCTATGTTTTCATCGACCCAAGAATACGGCTGGAATAAATTATGGAACATAGACAAATTGGTACAAAAGCAGATGAAGAGGGGAAAGGATCTTTCCCAACCCCCACAGAAATCGATTCCCGGAAACACGGAATGTGGTCCCTGGGCTGGCAACGTTTTAAGCGAAACAGAACGGGGATGGTCGGACTGGCACTGGTCGCTGTGGTAGTCTTCTTCGCGCTGTTCGGTCCCTTTTTCGCCCCGTATCATCCGAATGACCAGTCGGCGATGCTGGAATTCCGATCCAAGGCACCCCCAAGCCTTAAAAACCTTTTCGGAACCGACCGTATGGGCTTCGATGTGGCCACCCGAGTCATTTACGGTGCTCCCACGGCATTGGTGGTCGGAGTCGGCTCGATGGCGATCGCCTCGATCATCGGGATTATCATGGGCGGATTCAGCGGATATATCGGCGGGATGGCCGATGAGCTGCTCATGCGGTTTACCGAGTTTTTTCTTGTCATTCCCATATTCATTGTCATCCTGATTATCGTGAGAATTTTCGGTATCGTGGTGGTTGGAACGGCGCTGGAAAATATCCCCTACTTGAACCTTTCCACGATCATCATTATCCTCGGGGTTTTCAGCTGGCCCCCCATCGCCCGCATGGCCAGGGCCGAGTTCCTGCGGTTAAAGGAAATGGAGTTTGTCGAGGCCGCCCGCTGCATCGGTGTCGGTCGTCCGGGGATCATCTTCCGGCACATTTTGCCCAACGCGATGCCTTCCTTGATCGTCCTCATTGCGCTGGGAATCGGTGGCGCTATCCTGATGGAGGCGATGATCAGCTTCCTGGGATTCGGAGATCCCAAAGCGATCAGCTGGGGGCAGTTGCTTTACTTCAACTACGAGTTTCTCAAAATCGCCCCATGGGCCTCAATCGCGCCGGGTCTGGCGATTTTCATCACGGTTCTGGGTTTCAACCTGTTGGCGGACGGCTTGACCGATGCATTCAATCCCAGGTTGAAAGAATAGGCGATCCATATGGACGAAAAGACGGATAACAAAGATATCCTGCTCGACGTCAAAGACCTGCGGGTATACTTCTATACCGGAGCGGGGATCGTGAGGGCGGTGGACGGAGCGGCATTCGGGCTGAGGTCCGCCCAAACATTGGGGTTGGTCGGAGAATCGGGCAGCGGAAAAACCATTTCAAGCCTAAGCCTGCTTCGGCTCATCCCGCGTCCGGGAAGGATCATTTCCGGCAGGATCGATTTTCAAAACGAAAACATCATGGAGAAGACCGAAGCGGATATGATCAAGATCCGCGGCAAGAAAATCTCCATGATCTTTCAGAACCCCGCATACTCGCTAAATCCCATATACACAATTGGTGATCAGTTGGGGGAGATTCTAATATGGCACGAAAAGATTAAACGCGGGGAAGCCAACGGCCGCATTGCCGAATTGTTGCGGTTGGTCGGCATCACCGACCCCGAGAGCCGGTCTCGACAGTTTCCCCACGAATTGAGCGGCGGGATGAAGCAGCGGGTTTGCATCGCCCGGGCACTCCTCTGCAATCCGGCGCTGGTTCTCGCAGATGAGCCGACCACAAACCTCGATGTAACCATCCAGGCCCAAATCCTTGATCTGCTGGCTGACCTTAAAGATCGATTTCATATGGCGATGATTCTGGTAACCCACGACATGGGGGTGGTCGCCCGGATGGCGGATCGAATCAGCGTGATGTACGCCGGACGGATTTGTGAAACCTCGGATGCCGGGACCATTTTCAGGGAACCTTGCCATCCCTATACCAGCGCACTTCTCTCCTCCATGCCCCGAATCGATCAGAGCTACTCCCGGACTGAAGCCAGGCGACTGACCGTCATCCACGGCCGAATCCCCAATCTGATTGACCCGCCGAGTGGGTGCCGCTTTCATCCCCGATGCCCGCACGCGGTAGAAGCCTGTGGGGAAATGATGCCCGAACCTGAACAGATTGGCGAGGATCACTTTGTCAGTTGCCATTTATCCGGCCAAATCAGAAAAGGGACTTAAAGAGGGTAAGATGGGAGACAGGCAGGACATCATCCGCATCGAAAAGCTGATCAAGCTGTATCCGGTGTTGCGAAGGGGGATTTTCCGCTCCAAGGAAGTCGGGATTATCCGGGCGGTGGACGATATATCCTTTTCCATCAAAAGGGGTGAAACCCTGGGGCTTGTGGGGGAAAGCGGGTGCGGCAAGACCACCACCGCCCGGGCCATGCTCTACCTGACCCGGCCGACTTCGGGCAGCGCCTATTTCAACGGTACCGACATTCTGAAGGTTTTCAGGACCGGCGCTAAAGAGGAGATATTTGAAATCCGACGCCGGCTGCAGTATGTTTTCCAGGATCCGTATCTATCGCTCAATCCGCGATGGAGCATTGCCGAAACCATTCTGGAGCCCTTCCGTGTGCACCGTCACCTGCCGCAGAAGCAATGGGAGGACCGCTTGATCGAACTGCTCGAACTCGTCGGACTCGAACGGTACCATGCATGGCGGTATCCCCATGAGTTTTCCGGCGGACAGCGACAGCGGGTCGGCATCGCCCGGGCCCTCGCCGTAGAACCCCAATTCCTGATCTGCGATGAACCCGTCTCCTCGCTGGATGTTTCGGTCCGCGCCCAGATCCTCAACCTGCTGGTGGAACTGCAGGAAAAACTGGGGCTGACCTACCTCTACATTTCCCACGATTTGAGTTCGGTGCGCTTTATCAGCAACCGTGTGGCGGTGATGTACCTGGGGAAAATCGTTGAAATCGCCGATGTGGACGAACTCTTTGCCCATCCGCTGCACCATTACACCCACGCGCTGCTGGGGGCGATTCCGGTCCCCGACCCGGAAGCTCAAACGGGGCACAGCATCCTGAAAGGCGAGGTCCCCAGCGCCATGAACCCGCCCCCCGGCTGCCGCTTCCATCCGCGGTGCGAAGCGGCGCTTAAGCGGTGCAGCGAAATCGAGCCCGAACTTATAGAATCCGGAGACTCCCACTCGGTTGCCTGCCATAACCCTCGGTAATCACCGTTTTTGCAGGCTTCCGGCATGCGTCGTCAGGTGTCCAGCAGGGCCTTGTGTTCCGCCAGCAGGGCGAGGGGAACCGGCTTTACCGGGGGCCGCGGGTTCAGATAGGCGATATCTTGAGGGGGAACCCCTTTTTCCCGGGCGATGATCTCCTGAATGGCCGGTCCACACATCCGCCCCTGGCAGTTTCCCATCCCCATTCGGGTCATCCGCTTGACCTCGTTCATATCGGTCGCACCGTTTTGAATCGCTTCCCTGATCTCCTTGAGGGTAAGCTCCTCGCATCTGCATACGATGGTATCGTCCTTTGCCAGTTCGTAGAGCCCCGGTCTGGGCATCGAAATTTCATCCAGCACCCGACGAAGCCGCTGCAATCCGGCCAGCCGCTGCCGGCTGGGCGCCATGCGTCTTTCGGCTTCTTCAGGGGAGATGTATCCAAGGGATCGGGCTGCGGCAAGCCCCGCGATGCGGCCCTCTTCCACGGCGACCATGCTGCCGGCGATACCGGTGCAGTCCCCGCAGGCATAGATTCCGGAAACGCTGGTTTCCATCTCCTCGGTCAGAACCGGAATCCAGCCGCCCAACAGCGGCTCGTACCGGTGCTCGCACCGGGCGATTCGGGTCATTTCCGTGGAGGGTACAAAACCGTACCCGATGCAGATCGTGTCCACGGGCAGGGTCCGCTCGGTGCCGGGTTTGGGCCGCCAGGATCGATCCACTTGGGCAACCACCGCCTCCTCCACCTGTCCGTCCCCCCTTGCTTCGACAATGATCTGGTTCCGCCACAGGGGGATTCCGGCCCTACGAATCCCCATCAGGTAATGAACGGCATCGGAAAGCAGCTGCCACTGGCCCCAACCGCCCCACAGCAGGCGGGGCCAGCTTTCGATTCGGCCGGCTTCCAAGATGGCCGCCACCTTGCCCCCGGCCTTGACGATTTGATTGGCCAGGGCCAGCTGCAGCGGGCCGGTTCCCGCCAGCAGGATGTTCTCCCCCGGCAGGACCCGTTGTGTTTTGACCAAGGTTTTGGCGCCACCGGCGGTAAAGACCCCCGGAAGGGTCCAGCCGGGGAACGGGACGGGACGATCGTAGGCGCCCGCCGCGACAATCAGTTTCCGGTAGCGTACGCTGTGGGATTCCCCCCGCCAGATGAAGGCCAGTTCGTTGTCGGGAAAGACCCCCCAGGCCAAGGCTTGATCCCGATAGTCGAGTTTGTGCCGGATGGACTCGAATTCAGCCAGCAGTCTTTTTCCCCTGGGGTAATCGCGGCCCAACGTTTTTTCATCGATCACCCGGTAGCCGTCGGCGAACTGACGATAGATTTGTCCTCCGGGCTTGACATTTTCGTCCAGTAGCATCACGTTTACCCCTGCCCGGACCGCTTCGATGGCGGCGGCAATCCCCGCGGACCCCGTACCGAGAATCATCAATTCGATTTCTTTCAACTTTCCACCTCCAATTTGCCCAACCCTTCCTGGGTCTCCACACGGCAGCCGGGTGTTACAAGGGTCTGGCAGGCCCGGGTATTGGGAACGCCGTCGATGGTCATCAGGCACTCAAAGCAGACGCCGATGCCGCAAAACATCCCCCGGGGGTGGCCCTTTTTGACGGTCCGACGGAACGTTTTCCCGCCGGCGGCCACCACCGAGGCAGCGACCGTCTCCCCTTCGTAGGCAGTCACTTTTCGGCCGTCCACTTCAATTTCCATGGGCCGCCCCCGCTTTACGCCATTTTCCACCCTTCGTCCTGCCATGGGTAACCCCTCCTTCAATCATTGCACCTGAATTGCGGCAAAACCGAGTTGAATGAACGCACCCTCCCCCGGCAGCCGATACCGGAAAGAGTCGGAATCCGCGCGCATCACCGGAATTCTCATAGCAGAAACTCTGACCCGAAACAATAGGGGATGAGATTCATCGCCATGATTCTTTTTTTCGACCTGCTATAGAGAAGGTTACCCTCTATCATGAAGGTGCATACCCAAGGCTCTGTTAAGACCCCTTTTCTGCGGGAAACAGATCTTCCTGCCTTGACACCGGCGGCACCGAGGTGGTATCAGAAATCAATTAACGTATACGCTGTGAGATACACAACCGGATGCGGCGGCACAGACACCGCCGGTTTCCCAAATCGCGCCAGGTGCAAAGCCCATGAACAGGTCGGCGGGAGTTCTCCAGACCAAAGAGCAGAGGCATTCCTTGACGGATGAAGCCTATGGGCGGCTTAAACGGGAGATCCTCGAAAACCGGATGCCCCCCGGGTATCAGACTCTGGAGCAGGACCTGGCCCGGCGGTTCAGCATGAGCCGGACACCGATTCGCGAAGCGCTGATCCGGCTCCAGAAAGAGGGCCTTGTGGAGCTGATCCCCCGCCGCGGCATGCGCGTTTTGCCGCTGTCCCCGTCGGACATGCAGGAAATCTATGAGATTCTGGCCTGTGTCGAAGCCGAAGCCGCGGCCATGCTCGCCAAACGGAAACCCGACCGTACGGAACTGGCCGAACTGGAACGGTCGACCGCGGATATGGAAAAAGCGCTGGAAACCGAAGACCTGGATGCATGGGCCCAAGCCGATACCCGGTATCACCGCGAACTGGTTCGACTGTGCAAAAACCAGCGGCTGGCCAATATCGCCAATACCCTGATGGACCAGGCCCACCGGGTCCGGATGTTCACCCTTCGATTGCGGGAAAAACCGATCCGCTCCACCCAGGAGCACCGGGATCACCTCTCGGCCTTTCTCAGCGGCGCACCGGCCGGCGTGCGCGAGATCTATCGAAAGCACAGAGAGCGGGCCGCCGCCGAACTCATGGAGATTTTATAGCAGTTCAACCTTCATAACTTGTAGGCAAAAGGAATTTTTCATTCCATCCACCCAGGAGAAGAAGATGACGACCCACGAATTCAACATCGCGGTTTTCGAAGGCGACGGCATCGGGCATGAAATCATGGATGCCTGTCTGAAGGTGCTGGAAGCGCTGCAGCATCCTGCCGGCGGCTTCCGGCTCGTTATGGAAAAGCTTGCCGGAGGTGCGGAGTTTTACCGGGAGACCGGCCTGGATATCACCGAAGAAGCGTTTGAAAAAGCGCGCCGGTCCGATGCCATCCTGTTTGGGGCCATGGGATTGCCGGATGTCCGCTTTCCGGACGGAACCGAGATCGCCCCGCACCTGACCATGCGGGTCGAATTCGGCCTCTACGCGGGGGTGCGGCCGGTAAAGGCGTATCCCAACGTGCCCAGCCCGCTGGCCGATCCTCGGGCCGCAGGGATCGATCTGATCATATTGCGGGAATGCACCGAGGGGCTTTTCGCCTCCCGGGGAAAGGGGCAAGTCATCGAGGACCGCGAAGCGCGCGACACCCTGGTCATCACCCGCAAGACCAGCGAACGGCTGTTCGATTTTGCATTCACCCTCGCCCGCCGTCGCAAGGAGAAAGGGGGGAAGGGCATCGTGACCTGCGTGGACAAGTCCAATGTCTTCCGGTCCTATGCGTTTTTCCGAAAAATATTTGCCGAAAGGGCCCAACGGTTTCAAGACATCCAGGCCCGCTGCCACTACATCGACGCCATGGCGCTCGACCTGGTCCGCCGGCCCTGGGATTTTGACGTTCTGGTCACCGAAAACATGTTTGCCGACATCCTCTCGGACCTGGGGGGGGGGATTATCGGCGGTATGGGCATGACCCCGACCGCGGAGATCGGCGATAGCCATGCCCTTTTTCAACCCGCGCACGGCAGCGCGCCGGACATTGCCGGAACGGGCAGGGCCAATCCCACCGGAATGATTCTGTCCGCCGCCATGATGCTGGACTGGCTCGGCCAAGGGCATCAGGTCCCCGAATGCCTGGCCGCCGCGCAGAAGCTTGAAACCGCGGTTGAAACCGGATTCCGGTCCGGGAAAATACGGCCCATGGAGTTCGGCGGCCCCCACGGCACCCAGGCGGTCGCCGAAAGGGTCATGGAGCTGATCTCCGCCTGACCCGAAACCGCCACCGGGGGATGGGAACGGAACTTGGGGATAAACCGCTGGTTCGGCGGGTGCGGCGGTATGGGACAACCGACACCCCCGATGGGCATCGCCCCAATCGGGGCATGATCAACCAACTCTTGGTAAAGGAGGGCGAAAATGAAGAGAAACGGATGTCGAATCGTGCTGTGCATTCTGGTATCTGTCCTGCTGTCGATCCCGGCGACCCCGGGGTGGGCCAAAACCTACAAGCTGGATTTTGCCACGGCCATTCCCGAAGGCGGCTCCGAGTCCGCGGCCATGAAGTATTTCAAAAAAATCGTCGAGGAGAAAACAAACGGCCAGGTCACGGTCAATCTCTTTCCCGGCGGGGTGCTCGGAAAGGAAAAGAGTGTCTTTGAGCAGCTTACCGTCGGTGAAGTGCAGATGAACCTGGGCGGAGAGATCGTGGTGACCACCTATGCGCCAAGCTACTATATCTTCGGGGTTCCTTTTATCTTTCCGGACCGGGAGACCGTCGGCAGGCTCGTCAAGGGTGATCTGGGAAAGCAGATGGCCGACGAGGTGTTGAAAAAATCCAACATCATGGTGGTCGGCTACTCGCTGAGAATGGGCCGGCAGCTGATCACAAAGGATAGGAAGATCTTCGGACCCGAGGATGTCAAGGGCCTCAAGATACGGCTCCCCAACATCAAGAGCTGGCTGACCGCCTGGAAAGGCCTGGGCGCCATCCCCACCCCGGTCCCGGCCGTGGAGATCTTCCAGGCCCTCCAGACCGGTGTGGTGGAAGCAGCGGAAAACCCCGTCTCCCCCATGGTTTCCATGCGGCAGCACGAAGTGACCAAATACCTCATCATGACCGACCATCTCTACAGCTTCAGGGGCTGGTCCATGAGCAAGCGCTTCTACGACAGCCTTACTCCGGATCTTCAGAAAACCGTTCTGGCCTGCGTGGATATGGCCACCGAATATATGAACGCCATCGAAAAGCAGATCGACATCGACCTTCTGGTCAAGACCCAGAAGGCCGGCCAGTGGCAGGTGATCATCCCGAACCGGGAGGCATTTAAAAAGGCGGTCCTGCCGGTCGTGGATGAAATCAGAAAGGACTGGGCCCCGGGTCTGTATGAAAGCTACGTGAAGCCTTACGTCGAATCGGCCCGGTAAACTTGCGAGCACCTGGGGCCTGGCCGATAAGCGTGCCGGCCACGCCCCCTTCCCATGCCACCCCGGGGTGAACCATGAAGCGCATCGGCAACATCCTCACCGCATTTGCCACCCTCACCTTCAGCACCATGTGCGGGGTGGTATTTTTGGGGGTGATCTTTCGCCACTTCCTCTCGCTGCCGCTGATCTGGTCCGAGGAGCTTGCCCGGATCATGCTCATCTGGACGGTTTTTTCAGGCGCGGCGGCCATCCTGATCCGGGGCGAACACATCGCCCTGGAATTTTTGCTCGAAAAATTGCCCGACAAGCCGGCGAGGGGGCTGCGGGTTTTCAATTCGCTGATCGCGATCTGTTTTCTGATCTGTCTTCTGATCGGAAGCTTCCGGATGATCCGGATCACCTGGGTGGTCCGCGCCGAATCGGTTCCCATCATCCGGATGGCCTACCAGTATATCGTCATCTTTACCGGAACCGCGGTGATGGTCGTGTCTTCCGCAGGATCGGTCTGGCGGATGCTCAAAACCGCGCTGTCGAAGAAAGCCGTATAGCATGATCAGCGTATTTATCGGGCTTCTGGTTTTACTGATGATCATCGGGGTGCCCGTGGCCTTTGCCCTCGGTTTTACCAATCTGGTCGCGCTGGTGCTGGACCGGGGAATCGCCGGCATTCCCTATGAGGTCATCGCCCAGCGCCTGGTCTATGCGCTGGACAATTTTCCCGTGCTGGCGGTGCCCTTTTTTCTGCTGGCCGGAAAACTGATGAATGTCGGGGGCATCACGGACCGGATCTTTGATTTTGTCAATTGCATCGTGGGCTATGTGCGGGGGGGGCTCGGGCATGTGAACGTGGTCGCCAGCATGATCTTTGCGGGCATGTCCGGGTCCGCCACGGCGGATGCGGCCGGTTTGGGGGCGATCGAGATCCGGGCCATGAAACAGGCCGGCTACGGGCTGGACTTCAGTATCGGGATCACCGCAAGCTCGGCGATGATCGGAACGATCATCCCCCCGAGCATCCCCATGGTGCTCTACGCGGTGCTGGCCGAGGTGTCGGTTGCGGAACTGTTTTTGGGGGGGCTCCTCCCGGGGGTGTTGATGGGGGTCAGTCTGATGGGGCTGGTGGTCTTATTTTCCGTCAGAAACAACTACCCAAAGGGGCCGCTGCCCTCCTGGAAAGCGCTGTATACGAGTTTTTTCAGAGCCTCGCTGGCGCTGCTGACCCCGGTGATCATCATCGGCGGGATATGGGGGGGCGTCTTTACCCCCACCGAGGCGGGGGCCGTATCCGTGTTCTATGCCGTCTTCCTGGCCTGCATCCTCTACCGGGATCTCTCCTTCAAAGGGCTTGTGGAGAGCATGGTGGACGCCATGCGGGATGTGGCCAAAATCCTCTTTATCCTCTCCTGCGGCTCTTTTTACGGATGGCTGCTGATCCGCTTCCGCATCCCCTATATGCTGACCGATTCCATCGTTTCCATCACCACCCACCCGCTGGGGGTGCTGATCATCATCAACATCTTTTTTTTGATCGTGGGCTGCTTCTTATCCACGGTGGTTTCCATCACCATCTTCACCCCGCTGATCATGCCGCTCATCAAGCAGGTGGGGATCGATCCCATCTACTTCGGGGTCATCATGGCCTTTAACCTGACCCTGGGCAACATCACCCCGCCCTTCGGCATGGTGCTGTATGTGCTGGCCGGGGTGACCCAGACACCTTTTCCCCGCGTGGTGCGCTCGGTCCTGCCCTTTCTGGGGGCGCTGATCGTGGTTCTGCTGCTGGTGATCCTGATACCGGCGCTGTCCACCTATATCCCCTACCATCTCATGCGGCGGTAGCCCCGCCTCCGGCAAACCGTTCGACCCTGCGGGCGACCGCTTCCACCCGGTTCATATCGGCCTCGGGCATGACATTGTCTGCAATCCCCACCAGGACCCTGCAGGGCTTGTCCCGGATGGTTCCGAACAGTTTTTCGAGATAGGCGTCGAAATCCGCATCCGAACAGATCGAGGGGATGACGATGTTGGAGGGAACCCCCCCGTAGATGACCACCTGATCCTGCCACGCCTCCACCGCCGAATCAAAGGTGGTGGAGACCAGCGGCGATGTGGCAAAGCAATCGATAAAGCCGAATCCCGAGTCCAGCACATTGCGGAAAAGCCCGCGGGTATCGGCATCTGCATGAAGCCCCAGGTATTTGTTGCGCGCCTTGAGCTCGGCGGCGAACGGTTCGAGATACGGCTTCATGTATTCATCGTAAAACTGGGGCGACAGGATCGTACCGTCGTAATGATAGCCGGCCAGAAGGATCCTGGCCGGCGAGTCGATGGCGATGCGCTTGAAGGTGTCGAACTTTTTGCACAGCGCCGCATAGAGCCGATCGATCCGGGGTTTGTGGTCGTGGAATTCATAGAAGAAACGGTTGTACCCGACAAGATTCTGCATGATCAGATACATGGGGTCCCGGTCCAGATTGACGATCGGCACCCCGTGTTCGCCCAGTTCCCGTTCAAAGGCGAGGTAATCCGCATAGGTCGGGCTGTAGGTGATGTCCTGATAGAGGTATTCTACGATTTCATAATCCTTTTCCGTCCGGATCAGATGTTCGCAAAGATGCCGCTGCATGGGCAGTCCCTTGGCGATCGCATCCGGATTGATCAGATAGGTTTCGGTCACGCTGCCGATGGGGGTATGGTAGGTGACCCGCTCCCGGTTGCCTTCCCGCTTGGTTTCGATTGTAACCGTATTGAACCGCTGGGCGATGATGTGCCCCTTGGGCTGGGGACCGCGCTGCTTCCAGGAAATCCTTGCCGATGAACCGGCGACCGCTCCGAGCAGCGACTCGATCTCGATCAGGCTTTTTCCCCGGTACTTTTCAGGCAAGGTCCCCTGGGTCTTGAGGGCCGTGTACCAAACGCGCAACCGGGGCGCCCAGAGCAGTTTTTCCACCGGTTTTCCATCGAGAAGATTCAAAAGGTTTTCTCTGTTTGTCATGGGACCAGTCCTTTCCGGGGGGTTGGCGGATTCGATCCACTTATCGGATGCCGGGCAAAAATAAAAGCATTTTCTGGATGCTTGACACAGCGAGGTGTCTCTATATATACACGTTTCAGGTTCGTCTCCCGGAAAGCGCATCGCTTCGGAAAGACTTTACCCTTGATCAAGGGAGGCCGCAAATGAAAAACCGGTTGCTCTACCTGTCCAAGGCCCAGGTTGAATCCGTCGGCCTGACCATGGGTGAAATCATCCAAACGCTGGAGCTGGCCTTCCGGGAAAAGGGCCACGGCCGGGTGGAGATGCCCCCCAAACCGGCCGTGCACCCCGGGGGGGGCGACAACTTTATCCATGCCATGCCGGCCTATATCCAGGCAATGGCCTCGGCAGGGGTCAAATGGGTGAGCGGGTTTCCGGAAAATTTCACGCGGAACCTCCCCTACATCACCGGGCTGTTGATTCTCAACGATGCGGAAACCGGGCTTCCCGTATCGGTGATGGACTGCGTCTGGATCACCGCCATGCGCACCGGGGCCGCCACGGCCCTTGCCGCACGGCATCTGGCGCGGCCGGATGCATCGGTGGTGGGAATCCTGGGGTGCGGCGTGCAGGGGCGCACCAATCTCGAGGCCCTCACCGTCCTGTTTCCGGTAAAACGGGTCATGGCCTACGATACACACCCCGATGCCCTCGACCGGTATGTCCATGAGACCGGCCGCCGGTTTGACCTTGAAGTGGTTGCGGCCAAAAACCCGAAGCAGGCGGTCTCCGGCTGCGATATCGTCGTGACCGCGGGTCCGATTTTGAAAAAACCCCATGCAACCATCCAACCCGGCTGGCTGGATGCGGGGGCCTTTGCTTCGCTGGTCGACTTCGACTCCTACTGGCATCCGGATGCGATGAAAGCCGTGGACAAATTCTGCACGGACGACACCCCGCAACTTCGACACTATCAAACCCTCGGGTACTTCAAGGACATCCCGCCGGTCCATGCGGATCTGGGCGAATTGGCAACCGGCAAAAAACCGGGCCGGGAACACCCCTCGGAACGCACGATCACCGCGAACCTGGGGCTTGCCCTGGACGATATCGCCGTTGCCCCCCGGGTCTACCAGCGGGCAAAGGAAAAAGGAATCGGCACGTGGCTGGAATTGTAAACGATCACCCTTGGCCCATGGAAAACCGACCCTCCACCTTCTGGGATATCGTGATCGTCGGTGGCGGAATCATCGGAAGCGCGACGGCCTATCATCTGATGCGGGCGGATTCCCGGCTCAGGGTGGCGGTCATCGAACCGGATCCGGCCTACACCCGCGCATCCACCGTGCTGTCGCTGGCCAATGTCCGTGTCCAGTTCAGCCTGAAGGAAAACATCCTGATTTCCCGCCACACCCTCGAGGTGTTGAAGCGATTCGATGAAGATACCGCTACGGACTCCGCATCGGTGCGGATCGCCTACCGGCCGGAAGGCAACCTGTTTTTGTGGGACCGGCAGGGCGAAGCGGCCGCGCGAAAGTCCCTTGACCTGCAACACTCTCTCGGCTGCCCGGTCCAGTGGTGGTCCCCCGAGCAGCTGCAGGCCCGCTTTCCCCTCTATGACCCCCGGGGGCTTGCCGGCGCCACCTTCGGTTCCGCAGACGGTCACATCGACCCCCATGCCTTTCTGATGGGATACCGAAACAAATCCATCTCCCTGGGCGCCCGGTATGTTCAGGACAGGGTGACGGCGGTGCTCACCTCCCCGGGCCGCGTCACCGGGGTTCGGCTGGCCTCGGGTACGGATCTCACCGCAAAATTCGTGGTCAACTGCGCGGGTGCCTGGGCCGCGGACCTGGCCCGCACCGCCGGGGTGGCGCTTCCCGTGGACCCGGTCAAACGGCAGGTGTTTATGGTCGACCCGGCCCAAAAACCCGGGGATGCACTGCCCCTCACGGTTCTGCCCTCGGGGCTCTACTGGCGTTCGGAAACCGGCGGGCGGCTGGTGATCGGAAAGTCCATGGAAGAAGATCCGGTGGGGGTGGATTTTTCCTGGAGCGAGGATCGGTTCATGGAGACGATCTGGCCGGAACTGGCCGAAGCGGTTCCCGCCTTCGATACGCTCAAGCTGATCCGCGGGTGGGCCGGACTGTATGCGGTCAACCGGCTGGACGGCAATGCCATACTGGGGGAATGGCCGGAGCTGAAAGGGTTTTTCCTCGCCAACGGATTTTCCGGCCACGGTCTCCAGCAGGCGCCCGCGGTGGGACGGTACCTGGCCGAGCGGATGACCGGCCGCACCCCGGTGCTGGACCTTTCCCTATTCGGCCCGGAGCGGATCCTCGACAACCGGCCGCTTGCAGAGTCCGGATTGGTGTGAGGCAAGCCAGCGGTACCGTCGCGGCGGGACAACGGGGGATGGGGTGTATAAAAGGCTCGGATGCCATTTGCGAGTTGACATCCGGTGCAAATATGGTTAAAGCTACCATTTAGCTATCCTTTTCGAAACGACATCTCATGGATTCCCAAGTAAAATCGGGTCTTATACAAAGACCGGATACCCTTTGAAAGGAGGTGGTGGGCCGACCCGAGGACATCCGCAAAATCACCGTTTCAAAGCCGTTAACCCGCTTAGATAGGAAGGAGAAAAATATGAAACGCTTCATCGCTTTTTTCATCGTTCTCTTTTTTGTTATCGGTCTGGGGACCGCTGCCGCAGCGGACAAGGGGGTGGTGACCGTCAAAAAAGGCGAACCGGTCCACATCGCCTACTGGTTTGTGGTTTCCGGGGCGAACACCTCTTTGGGCATGGACACCGTGCGGGGATGTGAGATCGCCATCGAGGATTTCGGGGGCAAGGTCAAGGGGCATCCCGTCAAACTCAGCGGCCAGGACTCCAGCTGCAACCCCGAGGGGGGCCAGGCGGCCGCCACCAAGATCGCCTCCGACCCCACGGTGGTCGCGGCGATCGGCTCCAACTGTTCGAGTTCCGCCAAACCGGGGGTACCCATTCTGTGGGCAGCCGGCATCCCGACCATCTCCCCTTCCAACACCGCGCCCTATCTTACGGACCCCAAGCGGGGCGAAGGCTTCAACGGCTACCTTCGAACCTGCCACAACGACACGGTCCAGGGGGCCGTTGCGGCCCAGTTCGTCAAAAACGTGCTGAAGCTGGAGAGAGCCGCCACCATCCATGACGGCAGCGTCTACGCCGAGCAGCTCACCCAGGTTTTCGCCGAAACCTTCAAGAAGATGGGCGGCACCGTAACCGCCCAGGAGGCGGTCAGCCCGGGGGATACGGACATGCGCCCGGTGCTCACCTCCATCGCAACCGGCAAACCGGGAATGATCTATCTTCCCATCTTTATCGCCGAGGGCGGCCACATCACCCGGCAGGCCAAAGAGGTTTCCGGCCTGGAAAAAACCAAGCTGATGGGGGCCGACGGTATTTTTTCCCCCGATTTTTACAAGGCCGCGGGTGAAGCCGCAATCGGCATGTTTCATACCAGCCCGGACTTCTCCGCATTCCCCGAAGGGTACAAAAACTTTCTGAAAAAGCATCAGGAAAAATACGGCAAAAAGCCCGAAGCCCCCTTCCATGCCCATGCCTACGACGCGGCCATGATGATTCTTAAGGCCATCGACAACGTCGCCGTCGCGGGCAAAGACGGCTCGTTGACCATCGACCGGAAAAAACTGCGGGATGCCCTGTACGCCACCAAAGGATTCAGGGGAATGACCGGCACCCTCAACTGCGACTCCCACGGCGACTGTGCGGACCCGCGCATCGCGGTGTATGAGACCAAGATCGAAAACATCAAGAAAGGGGAGATGCCCACCCAACCCTACTGGAAGCCCTACTGACCAGAGCGGAAGGATGAGAACCCAGAACGCATGAGAAACCCGGTTTCAGCCATGAAACCGGGTTTCTTCGTGGAGGGGAGTATGTTTCAACGCTGGAAGGAAAGTATCACCCCCACCGATATCGTGATGTGGCTGATCGGGGGGTCCCTGCTGCTGATGATCCTCTGGGGATCGGCCGCCACGATTGCCGCGGGCAAATATACCGGTCGCCATTGGATCGATTTCGTCATTTTCGGTTTGGCACAGGGCAGCATCTATGCCCTGATCGCCACGGGGTACACCATGGTGTACGGCGTGCTGAAAATGATCAACTTCGCCCACGGCGAGATTTTTATGAGCGGACCCTACACCGCGTATTTCGTTGCCGCCGCCATGTACCGCTCCGATTTTTTGGACCACCACCCGTATACCGCCCTGTTGGTCATCTTCGTGGTCGCCATGACGGTATCCACCCTCATCGCCTATTTTCTGGAAAAAATCGCCTATCGCCCCTTGCGGGACGCGCCCCGGTTGATTCCACTGATCACCGCCATCGGCGCGTCCTTCTTTTTACAGTACACCTTTCGCGGGCTTTACGGTTCCGGTTTTCAGGCCTATCCGGTCATCAAGATTTTCGAGGGCCACTGGACCCTGCTGGGGATCCGGATCCTCAAATTTCAGGTGGTGGTGATCGTCGCCGCCATCCTGCTCATGGTGGCCCTCTACAGTTTTATCATGCTGACCCGGGCGGGAAAGGCGATCCGGGCCGTCTCGGAAGACAAGGAAGCCTCTTCCCTGATGGGGATCAATGTGGACGGAATGGTTTCCACCACCTTTGTGATCGGGGGGATGGCCGCAGGCGCGGCCGGTGTCCTGTACGCCCTGATGTTCAAACAGGTGCACTTTTTCATGGGATTTATCCCCGGCATCAAAGCCTTTACCGCAGCCGTCCTGGGGGGTATCGGCAACATTCCCGGAGCCATGCTGGGGGGAATTTTCCTGGGGCTGATCGAATCGGTGGGACCGAGTCTGTTCCTGGACGGGCTGGGGATTCCGGCCCCCTACCAGCTCAAAGACGCCATCGCCTTTACCATGCTCGTGCTGGTGCTCATCTTCAGACCGACGGGCATCATGGGTGAACGCCTCGCCGCAAAGAAGGCGTAACCGTCGGAGAGAAAAAGGGAAACCACGGGCTTATGATACGAACGCGCGCGTTATGGGAACATGGCGTAAAGACCGGAATGATCGGCGGGATCAGCGCCTTGCTCGTCGCACTGGTGGGCATGGTGGAGTCGTTTCATCGCCGCGACATCATCGCCGAAATGGTCACCATGGGACAAATCCTGCTGCTGGCGCTGGGGATCATGATGGGCTACATCGCGGCAAGGCGAACCCCCGACCGGGAGCCGGCCACCCGGTGCCTCAACGCGATGATCGGCAGCCTGGTCACCGGAGGGTTCTTGGCCCTGCTGGTCGCTTTCGGAAGACTGGTCAATTTGCGGGACGTGCTGGTCAATGCCTCCCCCATGCTCTATAAGCTGTTGACCCTGGGGCACAGCGGCATCGCCGGGATCCTGCTGATTCTGTTGATCGGATCGGGCTGCGGGGTATTTTCGGCCGTTCTGTATTTCCTGCCGCACCTGGTCCGCCGGGTGGCCATTGCGTCATTGAGCAGCATGATCGTCGTCGGGGTGTTGCAGGATCTGATCCGTCCGGTCCTTTCGGCCTGGGGGCCGGTGGCCGTTATCGGCGATTGGCTCTTTACCGGCAACGGGCTTACCCTTTCCGGGGCGATATCGATTGTCGTGCTGATCGCGATCATCACCTCGGTGTGGGCCCTCAAAGGCGAGACCATTCGGACCGGATACACGCGCCTTTCGGGGGGAAGCCGCCGGGGGATCAGGGCGGGGGGACTGCTGATCCTGGCGCTGGTCCTGTTCGCGCTGCCCCATATTCTCGGTCTCTTTCTGAGTGAAGTGCTCACCATCGTGGGCCTGTACGTGCTGCTGGGGCTGGGGCTCAACATCGTGGTGGGATACGCCGGGATGCTGGATCTGGGGTATGTGGCTTTTTTCGCCATCGGCTCTTACGTGACCGCCATCCTGACATCACCGGAACTGGGTTTCTTCAGCTTCACCTTCTGGCAGGCGCTGCCCTTTGCCGTCATCATCGGGGTTTTTTCCGGTGTCCTGCTGGGCATCCCGGTGCTCAAGATGCGGGGCGACTACCTGGCCATCGCCACCCTGGGGTTCGGTGAAATCATCCGGATTCTGGTGCTTTCGGACTTTTTGCGGCCCTGGCTGGGGGGCGCCCAGGGGGCCGGAAAGATCCCCAAGGCCTCGATTTTCGGCTATCTGTTCGTCGGCCCTCAGCAGATCTACTATCTTATTCTGGCAGGTTGTCTTCTGGTGGTCTTCATCTCGCTGCGGCTCAAGGGCTCCCGGCTGGGCCGCGCATGGATGGCCATGCGGGAGGATGAGGACGTCGCCCAGGCCATGGGGATCAATCTGGTGGCCACCAAGCTGCTGGCCTTTGCCACCGGTGCCGGCTTCTCCGCGCTGAGCGGCGCCGTCTTCGCCAGCAAGCTCGGGTCGGTATACCCCCACAGCTTCAACGTGATGATCTCCATCAACATCCTCTGCCTGATCATTGTGGGGGGCATCGGAAGCATCCCCGGGGTGATCGTCGGCGCCGCGGCGCTGGTGGGATTGCCCGAGCTTCTCCGGGAGTTTGCAGAATACCGGATGCTGGTCTACGGAGCGGCGCTCGTGGCGATGATGCTGTTGCGGCCCGAAGGGCTCTGGCCGGAAGCGCGGCATCGAATCGAGTTTCACGAAGCGCAAACCGAAAGCCGGAAGCCCGAACCGTCCCCGGCGACCTGAACCGGCCTTGAGGAGGACGCATGGCTGCCATTCTCACCTTGACCCACATGACCAAACGATTCGGCGGCCTGGTGGCCGTCGATGCATTGGACGTTGAAATCAAAGCGCACAGCATCCACAGCATCATCGGCCCCAACGGTGCCGGAAAGACCACCGTCTTTAACTGCATCACCGGCTTTTACAAAGCCGAAGAAGGGGCCATCCGGTTCAACGGCCATTCCCTGCTGGGTCTGCTCCCGGACCGGATCGTTCATCTGGGTGTCTCCCGCACCTATCAGAACATTCGCCTCTTTCCCAATCTGACGGCAAAGGAAAACATCCTGGTCGGCCTGCACTGTCATCTCCGGTCGGGATTCTTCGGCATCGTGCTGAACCTGCCCAGGACCCGGCAGGAAGAAAAAGAAGCGTCCGAAACCGCGGACCGTCTGTTGAAATTTATCGACATGAACGACAAGGGGGGTTTTCTGGCCAAAAATTTTCCTTACGGCGAACAGCGGCGCCTGGAAATCGCTCGTGCGCTGGCGGCCCGCCCCAAACTGCTGCTCCTGGATGAGCCGACGGCCGGGATGAACCCGAGTGAGACCCAGAAGATGATGGATTTCATCCGGCACCTGCGGGACGAACTGGGGATTACCATCATCCTGATCGAGCATCAGATGCGCGTGGTGATGGGGATCTCCGAGACCGTGACGGTTCTGGATTACGGCAAAAAAATCGCGGAAGGACCCCCGGACGCCATCAAACGGAACCCGGAAGTCATCGAGGCGTACCTGGGCCGGGGGAGCGCGGCGGAAGCGAGGTAAATCGAAATGGCGATGCTCGAAGTCGAAAATGTCCATGCCTACTATGGAAATATTCATGCCCTCAAAGACATCTCGCTGCACATCGACCGGGGCGAAATCGTCACCCTCATCGGCGCCAACGGGGCGGGGAAAAGCTCCACCTTAAAGACCATGAGCGGATTGCTGCGCCCCCGTCAGGGGTCGATCCGGCTGGCGGGCGAGGAGCTGACGTGTCTTCGGGCCCATGAAATCGTGACCCGGGGGGTGATTCAGGTTCCGGAAGGGCGGAGGATATTCGGACAACTCACGGTAATGGAAAACCTCGATATGGGGGCCTTCACCTGCCGGGACAGGGGAAAGATAAAAACGAATCTTTCCCGGGTGTTCAGCCTGTTCCCGAGGCTGGCCGAACGGAGCCGGCAGGTGGCGGGCACCCTGAGCGGCGGCGAGCAGCAGATGCTGGCCATGGGCCGCGCCCTGATGGCCGAACCCCAGGTGCTTTTGCTCGACGAGCCGTCCATGGGGCTGGCCCCGGTGCTGGTGGACAGCATTTTCGATACGATCCGGCAGCTGCACGAGGAGGGCACCACCATCCTTCTGGTGGAACAGAACGCCCGGATGGCGCTGCAGGTGGCGAGCCGGGGGTACGTCATTCAAACCGGTGTGGTGGTGCTCGACGACAGGGCGGAAAATCTGCAGCAAAACGAAATGGTGCGAAAGGTGTACATGGGGGAAAACTGACGGCCGTCGGCGTTTTTCCATTCCGGCCATCTCAAGGAGATAGATGAAGATGGAGCCGAACATTTTCAAGGAAACCATTGAATCGGCCATCATTCTGGCGGAAGCCTGGCAAAACCGTGCCAACGAACTGCTCACCCATGAAGAGCGCGGCATACAGGAGCAGATGCGCCGGCTGGTCACCCGTACCGGCGACAAGGTGGCCCTGACCAAATTGATCGATCAGAGCTTTCGTGCCCATGACACCGCCCGGGTGGCGGACCAGGTCAATCACCTGCTCCGCGAATACGGCGTTCCGGAATTCTTCTCTTCGGTGGAAAAGCTGCTGGTCCAGATGTTCATGGGGCTGGGCCGCTACATCCCGAGCATTTCGGTTCCCCAAATGATCGAAAAGATGCGCCACGACAGCAGCCGGGCCATCCTCCCCGGCGAACCGGAGGTGTTGCACGCGCACCTGAAGAAACGGCACGAGCAGGGCGTGCGCATGAATATCAACCACCTGGGAGAGGCCGTGCTGGGTGAGGAGGAAGCCCTCAGCCGGCTGCAAACCTATCTCGCCGATCTGAAGCACCCCGCCATCGAGTACATATCGGTCAAGATCTCAACCATCACCTCCCAGATCGCCCCGCTGGCCTTCGAGCAGACCGTGGAAGTTCTGGTCGAGCGGCTTTCCCAGCTTTACCGGACCGCCGCCGCGCATCAATTCGTCCGGAAAGACGGCACCCGGGTGCACAAGTTCGTCAACCTGGATATGGAAGAATACCGGGATCTGGCCATCACCACCGAGGCGTTTCGACGCACCCTGGATCGGGCCGAATTCAAAGGCTATTCGGCCGGAATTGCGCTCCAGGCATACCTTCCCGATTCGTTCACCATCCAAAAGGAACTGACCGCCTGGGCCCGGCAGCGGGTGGCGTCCGGGGCCGGCCCGATCATCATCCGGATCGTCAAAGGGGCCAACATGGAAATGGAGCGCATCGAGTCTGCGCTCAGCGGCTGGGCGCTGGCCCCCTACGACACCAAACGGGATGTCGACGCCAATTACAAGCGGATGGTGGTCTTCGGCATGCGGCCGGAAAACATCCGGGCCGTTCGCCTCGGCATCGCCTCCCACAACCTGTTCGAGCTGGCCTTTGCCTATCAGCTTGCCCGGAAAAACGGGGTGTTGGAATATTTTTCGTTCGAAATGCTCGAGGGCATGGCGGACCACATCCGCCGGGCCATCCATGAAATGACCGGCAACATGCTGCTCTATGCACCGGTGGCCACCCGGGACCAGTTCATCAACGCCATTGCCTATCTGATCCGGCGGCTGGACGAGAACACGGCGCGGAACAACTTTCTTCGCTACTCCTTTCACCTTTCCACCGACGCGCCGGAGTGGCGCTTTCTGAAGGACCAGTTTGTCCAATCCGCCCATCAGATCGACACCCCGGCCACCACGCCCCACCGAACCCAAAACCGGATGACCGAAAAACTTTCGGATATCCCAGGGACCTATTCCACCGGAGAATTCCGCAACGAACCGGATACGGACTTCACCCTGGCCGGAAACCGAAAATGGGCCGAAGCGATCCGGGAAAAATGGAAAAAGCCCCCCCAGCAAGCCCCCGAAGAGATACCGGTTGTCGTCGGAGGGGAAACGATTTTTGACGGCAGGCGCACCCGGGCGTGCAAGGATCTTTCCAGAGCCGATCAGGACATCACGCTGGCAGCAGTGGCCATGGCCGATGCACAGGATATCCAAAGGGCCGTTGCCATCGCCAGGGCCGACCCGGACCGGTGGCGCGACAAGCGCCCGGGCGAACGGCACCGGATTCTGTCCCGGGTGGCCCGGGAGATCCGCCGGGCCCGGGGGGATCTGATCGGGGTTGCGGCGGCCGATACCGGAAAGGTATTTACGGAAGCGGATCCCGAGGTGTCCGAAGCCGTCGATTTTGCCGAGTTTTATCCCTTTTCGGTGGAAACCTTCACCGATATGAAACATGTCCGGTGTCGGGGAGCCGGGGTGGGCGTGGTGATCTCGCCCTGGAATTTTCCCATTGCGATTCCGTGCGGGGGCATCCTGGCGGCCCTTTCGGCCGGCAACACGGTGCTGTTCAAACCCGCATCCGCTGCCGCACGCGTGGGCTGGTACCTGTGCCGGTGTTTCTGGCGGGCCGGGGTCTCGCAAAACGTTTTGCAGTTTCTCCCCTGCCCCGGCGAGGATGCCGGCGACACCCTGACCCGACACCCGGATGTGGATTTCATCATCCTGACCGGGGGCACGGAAACCGGGCTGTCCATCCTGAAAAACCGCCCCTCGATTTTTCTTGCCGCAGAGACCGGCGGGAAAAACGCGACCATCGTCAGCGCCCTGTCGGACAGGGATCAGGCGATCAAAAACCTCATCCATTCGGCCTTCAGCAATTGCGGGCAGAAATGTTCCGCAACCTCCCTGCTGATACTGGAAAAAGAAGTCTACGAGGATCCGCTGTTCAAAAAACAGCTGGTCGATGCGGCTAAAAGCGTCTCGGTGGGGTCGGTTTGGGACTTTCACCATCGCATGGGGCCGCTCATCCAGCCTCCCTCCGGGGCGTTGCACCGGGCCTTGACCCAGCTTGAGCCGGGGGAGACCTGGGCGCTGGAGCCGAAAACGATCAACGGCAGCCCCTGGATGTGGACCCCCGGCATCAAATGGGATGTGCAGCCGGGCGGCTTCACCCACCGGACCGAGTTTTTCGGTCCCCTGCTGGCCGTGATGTGCGCGGACGATCTGGACCATGCCGTCCGGCTGGCAAACGAGACCGGCTACGGGCTCACCTCGGCGCTGGAGAGCCTGGACGACCGGGAGCAGGAACGCTGGAGCGAAGCGATAACAGCCGGCAACCTTTACATCAACCGGGGAACCACCGGTGCCCTCGTCCTGCGCCAACCCTTCGGGGGCATGGGAAAGTCCGCTTTGGGCGCCGGCATCAAGGTCGGCTTTTTCAACTATGTATCGCAGTTTATGGAATGTGAAGACATCGGGTTCTCCCCGGCCGGCGCCATTAGAACCGACCATGCCCTTTTGCGCATGGCCCACCGCTGGCAGAACAAACTGGATTGGAACCGGCTCGAACCCCACCGGGAGGATCTCTACAAAACCATCCGCGCCATCAAGAGCTACCTTTACTGGTACGAGCAGGAATTTTCGCGCAAAAAGGACTGGTTCCATCTTCGCGGCCAGGACAACCGGATCCGCTACCTGCCCGTGGGAAGGATAATCATCCGGGTGCACCCGGACGATTCGCTGTTTGACGTGCTGGGCCGGCTGGCGGCTGCACGGATATCGGGCTGCACCCCGATGGTCAGTCTGCCCGCAGACTTGAAAAACAGGGTGACCGATTTTTTCCAAACCTTGGAGGGCCGGCAGATCCTGGGGAAATCCCCGGTCCGTGCGGAATCCGATTCGGATCTGGCCGACCGGATGTCAGCGGTTCAAAGAATCCGGTACGCCGCTCCGGACCGGGTTCCCGCGGTCCTTTTCGAAAGGGCCGCAGAAACCGGTTTCTATATTTCCAGAAACCGGGTGCTGATGGAGGGTCGAATCGAGTTGATTCACTATTTCCGGGAGCAGAGCGTGTGCAACACCTACCACCGCTATGGAAACCTGGGAGAAAGAGCGTTGCTCGAAGAGGAAGATGCAGCGTGAGGCCACGCCGGTTGCTCGTCCTGTTCAAGTGGTGCCTTCGACCCGGGGGGTTCTCCTCGGCGTCAGCTGGAAATATTAGCACCATGTCCTGCCCCTTCCACGTAGCTACTCTCGGAGAAACATTTTCG
>ENA-OSEO01002316-OSEO01002316.1-sediment-metagenome-genome-assembly--contig:-NODE-2316-length-27706-cov-8.528575_pt1 | contig 27706 bp, 23 predicted proteins | sample MGYA00237883_ERZ534232 | MGnify/ENA metagenome assembly ERZ534232
AGGTGTTACAGTGATGCCAAGCTCTTCCAGACTTGTAATATTATCAGAAACATAGCCGCTGAGTACCTTCTTGTCAGTTTCCGATAGTATATAAAAACCATTTGGTCTCAGACAGACTATTGTGTCAATACATGCTATTTCAGGTACAATAGTATCAGCAACAGTAATAATTTGAATCTGATCATCTGCGGCATTTCCGCAACTGTCGGCAAGGCTCCAGGTGCGGGTAATAACTTTAGAACAACTTGTAATATCTTCCACACTGTCTTCATAAGAAGGTTCACCAACCTTGCAATTGTCAGATAATTCTGTCACCCAGCCGGTAACTTCAGGATCAGCATCATAACTACCGTCAGCTTTAAAATAAATTGTCGTATCTGCCGGCACCGTAAAAGTCGGTGGAATAGTGTCGTCAATAATAATTACCTGTGTACAGGAAGTTTCCTGTTCACCCTCGTCCCAGGTCCCATTACCATTCAAATCGTCCAGAATGGTATAGGTTCTGATTATAGCCTCGGGACACGACAGCCCATCTGTTGAATCCCTGGAAGATATCACTATTGTACCGCACTGGTCGATGAATTTGACACCCATACTATCAAGACCGGTGGAATCAGTCACTGCGAGTGGAGCTGAACATTGTGCTTCAAGGGTATCAAGACTGCATTCAACATCAAGAAAACAACAACTATACACTTCCAAAGAATCAGTATGTGATTTTGAGATACCATTATCGTCAGTAACATTTAATGTGACGACTTTTATCCCGGGCGATTTGTATGTTACTACAAGAGTATCATTTGTCAACGAGGAGTATTCATGAACATAATCGGTAGTATCACCCAAATCCCACAAACAAGTATACGGACTCTTACCGCCTGTAGTCTGGCTGATATAGGAAACAGTCTCAAATGGCTTTCCTTTACATTCAGCTATCATATCAAACTGCGGTACTAACGGAGTAAAAATTTCGATTGATTCTGCAGGAGCATAACATCCTTTGTAGGTCTCACAACTACAAGGACTTGAAGCGGATACCTGCCATGAAATCCTAAAATTATCCAGTTGAAGTCCGGTACCACACTCCCAGTAAATCGTATCAATCAAAATAGGAGTGTTACCCGGTATTGCCTGATACTCAAACAGACAACCGGAATAACATTTTGAGCTGTCAGTATCAAAATGCAGATCAAATGAATAGCTTAACGAATACCTGGTAACACCTCCTCCGGCAGGAACAAGCATAACATATAAATAGGCTTTCGTTGAGCTGCCCTCTATACACTCGAAATAGGGATCTAAAGTATCGCCGTTAATGTCCCCCAGGAAAGCTCCGGCTCCAACAAAATCCTTACTGTCAGTAGGTGAACAGTCACAAACATCACAGACCTGTGAATAACCAATATTTCCTGCAACGGAAATAAACAAAATTGCCACAATGGCAAAAAAACGTAAAAATTGCTTCATAATGCAGTGGTTTTTAATTTATTAACACTTAAATATATAATATTACTTATGTAACTGATCTGCTCAAATCAATCATATCTGATTATATTCTGCTGATGAAACTTAAGAAAAGAAAAAGGAAGCGTCCCCTGCCCTTTCCCCTTATTTCATAAATCCTCTTTTTTACCGAAGCAATTTACGACAAAATCATTTATTGCCAAAATATTTTTTGTCTGAATTTTTTTAATTTTATTAAACATAAAGAAAAATAATGATTTTATTTAGCTATGGCCTCTTTTTTCAATTCATTTGGCATCTTCTCTATTGCATATCTCAGTGCAGTTCGGGGCATGACAGATTTGTTACTCATAACATATTCAAAAATCTCATACTGATATACCTGGCTCGCAACTTTTAATAACCAGCCATATCCCTTTTGAACCATATCATCCTTATCCAATAAAAGAATATCGGCAATTTCAATAATATCACTTAAAAACAAACCTTTTCGTGCAGGAACGATCAAACTTACAGCGGAGGCCCGTCGCATCCATCTGTTTTCAGATGTGGCAAATTTCTTCAACTTTGATAAATATTCAGGATACATTTCAATAAATGCTCCCATTGTGTGGTTGCAAAATGTATCGCATGACGCCCAATTATTAATATAAAAATCGATCCATCTTTCAAAAATGCCAAAATCTTCAGGTTTATAAGATTTATGGAGGGAGTATGACCAGTTACATGCTATAAAAGATTCCTCAAGATATCCGGATCTCCATAATTCTTCACACAAACTAAAAATTTCTGTTTTTGGTTTATCTTTAATGGCTTGAAAGAACTTTTTCCCGATTCTGGTGACAACTGCAGTTTTTACCCCATAGATATTCACAAATTCTTTAAAAAAGCGCAATCCCGATTCCCTGGTTCTCTCATCTGCATTATCTTTAAGTTCTTTGCGCACCATTTTCAGAGTATTATCTGCACTGCTAACTGCATGAACCATCCATATGTATATTATTTCACGAATTTCGCTATTTATACTTTCACATTTTTCTGTTTTCACGTAGCTGAAAATTAAATTCTTACAAAATATTTTTATTGAAAACTCCGGACTTTTCTGAATAAATTAACCATTTCCTGTCAAGTTCGCATTCCAGGAATAAATTTATTAATATTATTAAAAGTCATATTTATCAGGCAATTTCAAAGACCAAACATCATTGACAAGAGGAGGAGTCATACCGCCGGCAATCCATATTTTATCCTTGAACACAAAAGCAGAGTGTTCATGCCTCTCTTTCCATTTAGGCCCTGGCCTAATCAATTCCTTCCAGCTCTTCCCGTCATCAGAGTACCATATATCACCCCAGTTTTTATATGGATTATCCGACCAACCTCCCATTATCCAGATATGTTCCCTGTACACTACAGCAGAAAACCATATTCTCGGTTTCCAGTCTGCACTATCAGTCTCCTCTCTCCAGTTAATCCCGTCTGCACTGCTCCAGACATCATTATAACCATGATATTCAGGATCATAATTTCCTCCTCCCATTACATATATCCTATTGTTCAAAACTACAGCCTGATGATACGCCCGTGGCGGCCATCCCGCATTATCAGTCGCCAAAATCCAGTTTTTGCCATCCTCTGAATACCAGACATCGTTTAGCAGGCAACTGTCTCCGCAGTCATAATATTCACTTGTTCCTCCCAAAATAAATAATTTCCCCCGGAATGTCACAACAGCAGCCGCACACCTGGGTGACCATCCTGCTGTCTCAGTAACCAGATCCCAGTTCTTCCCGTCTGTTGATGACCAAACCATATTACTTGCTGATCTGCCTTCAAGACGACCCTTATACCAGCCTCCCATCATCCACATTTTATTATCAAAAACCGCTGACACAGGCAGGTCACTGTGAATCCAGGGAGCATCCACAGACACACATTCCCAGTCTTTTCCATCTTCAGACCGCCATACATCCCTGGGAGGAGACTCATAGGAACTGTGCCATCCTCCGAAAATCCACATATAGCCGTTATAAACTACCTCTCCCTGAGAATCCCTCGGTGTCCAGTCAGCCTGCTTATTTACCAGAGTCCATTGAGGTGCTGACTCCTGTGCAAAGAGAAATGCAGGATGCAGCAATATGATAATAATAAATTTCATTAACTGAGGTTTCATAAATAAATTTAATTTGTATTTCAATAAGTTAAAAGTGCAATTTGACTTACACCCGATATTAAACTATTATACAGAGCAGGGTGATTAATTAATATCTGTACTAATTTTCAAAGAAATAAAGGTTAGAATATACCAGTCAGCCTGGTATTTGCATATCCGGGATTACCTTCAGGACTACTACAAATTTTCCACTCCTCAGACCGGACAATTCCATCTCCGTATCCGCATATTTCCCGGGTTGATGTTACCTTTTCAAAAAGAAGATCAAAGAGGTCTTTAGCCTTCATGGTTGCACCTGGCATCAAACCGAGTTTCTGGAATACATCAAGATCTTTTTTGTAATCCCTTATTAATCCGCATGAATGAACACAACGGCCGTTAGAAGGATGGAATCCGTCACAACAGTCACACGCCATACATGTACCTTCGACCAATGTTACCGGTATATCAGGCTCATTGCGTATACGTTCCCATATTTCATAAAGTGTATCATTGCTTCTTGGTTGTTGCATACCTTTTCCCCCATTATAATCACAACTAAGGCACATTAAATGATGCGGGCGGATAAAAAGCCTGCCTGTTTTTCTTATTTCTTTAGTATTTCTCTGTCTGAATTCATCTCTTTCAGCGGCAGAGCGGAGGTAAACCAGCGACTGCCAGCCTTTGGCACGGACATTTTCATAAATTTTGCTGTGGGCTAATTTACAACCTTCCCAGCCTTCAGTATCGTAAGAACAAATATTAACAGGTGTTTCAATACGGTTAAACAGCAATTCAAAAAGATATCTTGCCCGCCTTGTATCTCCTGGCGCAAGTCCAAGTTTCTGCAATACATCAAGGTCTCTTTTCCTGTTAAAAACATCAGTATAATCAGGATCAGAAAGATCCTCAGGATCAATTCTGTCGAAACGTGGAATCCTGTCTGCATGAGTTTCCAAACGAATAGTAACCGTTGGATCATTCTTAATCCGTTCAAGTGTCAGGTTTGCTTTTTTGGCATCTATTAACGGGCAGTCATTTCCCCCTGTAATGCATGCTAAACTAATCAGATGACGAGGTTTTAAAGAAACAGCGGCGTTACAAAGACCATCATCCAATAAATATTTATCAGATCTATTTAACATTGTTATTTTTTCGGAGATTTTTTGTCCCGGAACAGGTGACAATGAAGCATTTAATCCTTTACAGGCCGCAAAAACAGCTGCCGAAGTCAATCCGGCATTTTTAACAAAGTGGCGTCGGCTAAAATAATTTTTCATAATATTTTAAAGTTTAGATTTATATCTGCCATTCCCAAATACCACATAAAATAAATACCCATTTTACAGGTATATCCAAGCAAACCAAATCATCTTATTTATAAATAAGATCTTCTATCTCATAATAATATTTCATAACATGCATGTTCATTTTCCGGATATCTTTTCTGTAAAATATTGATCAAAGTCCGGCATTTCTGAAGACACTCTGTATAGAAAATTCTTATGGCAACAAGTCTGAGTTCATTACCAAGTGAGAAATTTATTTAAAAATTTCATTAATTACAATAATAAATCTAATTTATTCTATTACGATTATTTGTGGCAGCAGAAATAAAAATATTCATTCATTTTAGAATAGTAATTTTTAAGATACTGTATAGACAGTGCAACCATTTTTTAGAGTTATTAAAAATTTTACTTCATGAACATGAGGACATAATACTTGCATCATAATTTGAAAAATTATAACTTTGATAGAGAAAAAGTATTAATCATGACTAAGGAAAAAATAAAAGGAGAGAAACACGACAAGAAAGCTGCAGCAAAAACACTGAAAGAAAAAAGAGCTGCAAAAGCAGCCAAACGCGAGGAGAAAAAACACAGCATCTGAGATGCTATTTAAATTTCAGAAAATACTTATCATTTTTTCTGCACTTTTTAAAGTACAGGAATAAGTTCTTATTGTTTTGTTTGTAAAAAAATATTCAAATAATTTAAATAACATATCCAATGGCTAATAATAAATTCTCCCGCAGAAAAGCCATTGCAACATTTTCTGCAGGAGCTTTGGGAACAATGGCAAATCTCTCTTTCACCACAGTCAATCTTAATAATTCTGTTAAGCTGGCATTACTGGGAGGAGAAAAAGTTCGTACTTCTGAATGGCCTGACTGGCCGGTATGGGATAAATCTGCCGAACCAGGTATTCTGGAAATGTTACGAAGCGGTAACTGGTGGAGAGGGAGTGGAGGAAATATTTCAAAATTTGAAGAAGAGTATGCCCGCATAATTGGTGCAAAACGGTGCCTGGCAACTGCAAGCGGCACTACTGCACTACTTATTGCATTGCATGTTCTGGGTATTGATGCCGGCGATGAAGTATTGGTTTCCCCTTACACTTTTATTGCCACTTACAATGTCATTTTTATGAGTAAGGCCCTTCCGGTTTTTGTAGATTCCGACCCCGAAACCTTTTTGATCAATCCTGACAAAATCAAGGAGAGAATTACCGAGCGTACAACAGCAATTATACCGGTTCACATCTACGGATTACCGGTTGATATGGACAGAGTAAATTCGATTGCCGGAGAGCATAATCTAAAAGTGATTGAAGATGCATGCCAGGCATGGTTAGGCGAATACAAAAGTAAAAAACTGGGAACACTCAGCGATTTAGGATGTTTCAGCTTCCAGAATTCAAAGAACCTGCCGGCGGGCGAAGGCGGAGCCATTGCAGGCGGCAATGATGAGATAATGGACAGATGCCATGCATTTCATAATTGCGGAAGACCTTATGGCACTGTTCCAAGAACATCCAGTATACCTATGAGGGGAAGTAACCGCAGGATGCAACAAATTCAGGCTTTGATTTTGCTTTCACAAATGAAGCGGATTCAAAAAGACGCAGATATTCGTCTTGAAAATGCCCGGTATCTTGACAACAAATTAAAAGAAATACCCGGAATAGCTCCTGCTAAACTGGTGCCGGGCAATAACCGGTCTGCTTATCATTTATATGCCTTCCGTCTTATTTCAAAAGAGTTCGGCGGAGTATCAAGAAATAAATTTGCTGAAGCATTGAGAGCTGAGGGAATTCCCTGCGGCACAGGATACAGGCCTCAAAATAAAGAGGGTTTGATTGAAGAGGCACTCAGTTCAAAAGGTTATAAAAGACTATTCCCCGAAAGCAGATTAAAACAGTGGCGAGAAGAAAATCACCTTCCGGGGAACGATCAGCTCTGTAGTGAAGCGATAACCTTTTCTCAAAGTATGTTACTGGGTAGTAAATCTGACATGGATGATATTTGCAATGCAATTGCAAAAATCTATGAAAACAGAAAATCTTTAGTTTAATACTCTGTCAATCCGACCATTATATTAAAGTGCGTCCTGCAATGCAAGGAAAAGAGCACGGAAATTACTCAGATACCTTATTGGTTCGCAACTCGCAGGAGATACTTCAATATCCAAATACCCTTTATACCCGGAATTGCTTAGCAGCCTGAAAAGATCACGCCATGGATAATCGGTGGAGAGATCCCTAAGATGAACACAACCAATTCTGTCTTTTACCAAATTAAATTGTGCTTCAAGGCCCATTCCTTCATAACCCTTTGGCAATCCCTCGCTGGTATGGTCACTTTGAGAGCAATTCCATATGACATATACATGAGGATTATCCGCATAATCCAGTATTTTTCTGATAACAGGTATGTTAGCTGTCCCTCTTCCATGTTCTTCCAGGCGTACCTGTACACCGAGATTATTACCGACAACTGCGCACTCAGCAACTGATTTCCCGATTTGTTCAAGTATTTTCTCCCTGCCATTGTCACCCTCATCAGGAACGGCATTTGGGAAAACACGTATTCCCTCTGCACCTATATCAGCAGCCAGTTGAAGATACTCCTTGGTTCCCTCGATGTTTTTACGTAATTCTGCCTGATCCGGTGAGTGATAAGAAAAAGCGCTGGCAAGACTGATCGCAATGTTTTCATCAACAAACCGTTTTTTCACATCGTTGCGTTGCTGTTTGTTTAAAGTTACCTCAACACCATGCTTGTGTGTTGTCCGCAGTTCAACATGCTCAATTTTTGTTTCGTGAAGATTTTTAATAATTGTATCAATATCCCAGGCGGCACCTATCATATAGGTCATAAGTCCGAGTTTGAGCGGATTTTGATTTAAAGTAAAATCTCTTCTAACCTGCTTTGAGAAAGGAACAGGATTAAAACCCGGCACTGCAGCTGCAGCAACTGACATAGCTGCGGCATTGATAAAGTTTCTTCTTGATGTTTTAGTTTTCATTTATATAAAATTTAAAAAGAGTTTCATAATTAAATCCTTGTCATAAAAAATTATCCCTGAGTTTTATCACTAATGTTTTTTTATCTATTTTAGGAATGGCAGCCATTTATTTGCCAAATTTAGGCTAAAATACTAAAAAAATGGTCAAACAATAAAGCTCGCATGACTAACCAAATATTTTTTTGACTTACTCCGGTTGATTAATTAAATTATATTCTATAATTTCATCTGATTTTTAAATTTAAACACGAATGACAACTTTTAAAATCACCGTATTTGCAGTTTTTTCAGTCCTCTTATTCAACTGCAATATTAAATCTGACAACAGTCTCAGTATTAGTAGCGAAAACCCCCGTTACTTCACCGACAGTTCGGGTGAAGCGGTATACCTTACCGGATCGCATACCTGGAATAATCTGGTTGAAATGTCTGGCGATACCCGGATTGATACATTTGATTATCAGGCTTATCTCAAATTTTTAAAATCATATAATCATAACTTCATCAGACTGTGGGCATGGGATCTCCTTACATGGAATACTCAGGGCAACAGGGAAGAGAATAGCAAAATAGTAGAGATATTTCCCAAACCTTGGTTGCGGACAGGCCCCGGAGTTGCAACTGACAGAAAGCCAAAGTTCGATCTGACAAAATTTAATCAGGATTATTTCGACAGACTCAGAAGGCGAGTGATTGCTGCCGGTGATAATGACATATATGTCTCAGTAATGCTTTTCGAAGGCTGGGGACTGCAGTTTTCTCCAAATGGTTTTAAAAATCATCCGTTTCATCCGTTAAACAATGTCAACGCAATAGAAATTGACACTGCAGGAGATGCTAATGGCTTTGAGATATATGAACTTTCAAACGATAAAATTACCAGGTTACAGGAAGCATATGTAAAAAAGGTAATCGAGACTGTCGGAGACCTGGATAATGTTCTGTATGAAATTTCCAATGAAAATCATTTATCATCCACTGAATGGCAATATCATATAATACGCTATATTAAGGAGGTTGAAGCTCATACTGGAAAACAACATCCCGTAGGAATGACATTCCAGTACAAGGGAGGAAGCAACAAAGATCTGTTTGAGAGTCCGGCCGACTGGATATCACCTAATCCTGAAGGCGGGTACAATAATAATCCACCTGAAAATGACGGATCTAAAGTGATAATCACAGATACTGATCATCTTTGGGGAATAGGCGGAAACCGGAAGTGGGTCTGGAAAAGTTTTATGAGGGGGTTGAATACCATTTTCATGGATCCATATGATGGCAAAGTACTGGAAAGGGGATCGGGTGAAACCTGGGCAGAGGAGGTCAGAGTTGCCTTGGGGTACACCAGACAGTTTGCAGACAAGATGGATCTCATAAAATCAGTAACTGCCGGGAATATTGTTTCATCGGAATACTGCCTTGCTGTTCCGGGAAAGGAATATCTTGTTTATATTCCTGATGGTAACAAAGTTGAAATCGATCTCTCTTCAGCAGAAGGAAATTACAAAGTGGAATGGTTCAATACACTTAACGGAGAAGTACGACAAGCCGAAGATATAAGGGGAAACCAAAAAACAGAATTGATTTCCCCTTTTGAAAATGATGAAGTTGCAGTTTATCTCAAACGAAAATGATTATAATACATATCCCAGAGTTTTTATCAGCTCAAAAACAGGATCAGTCCTTTTAGGATTCCAGGGAGTACCTCCCTCGATACCTGTATCAACCAATTTATCAACTTGCCGGGCTGCTGATATATTATTCCGGAGCATATATTCACACCACCTTAAAACGGGATCTTCAGGAGAGGACTCTCTCCAGCGGTTTAAATATTCATTGATCTGTGATTCTTTACCCATGAGACGTAATGTGAGCAAATATACATAATCGACTGAACTAAGTCCTCTTGCACTATTCTCACTATATGAGATAACCTTTTGATAGAGTTCCTGAGAACGGGCTTTCCGGTCAGCAACCTGGCTTAAACATTCAGCTTCCAGAAAATCCTCAATACGTTCATCAGGCTCATATGGTCTCCCCACGCCGAGATTCTCCGGCCATAACCTGGCCTGGTCTACAAATTGCCTTGCTGATTCAAAATCTTTTTGCCGGTAAAACTCAATAGCCTTCATCAGAGTAGCCTGTCTGTATATTACCCTTCCCCTGGATGCCCCTTCGTTGGGAAGAATATTACTTCCCTCCAGTACCTCAAGACATTCAGAAAACTGTCCATTAGCTAATAAACATTTGGCAACAGCATATCTTACCTCATAATTGGACGGAAAGTCTTCCAGTGCTTTATTGGCGATATCAAGAGCCTGCTTCGTATCTTTTTTATCGAGATAGTAATCGATGAGCATTTTTGACGGCCGCCACTCATCAGGCTTTAAACTTCGGGCTTTTAACAGATCATCTTCCGGATCATAACTCTCTTCATCTCCGAACAATCCCGGTTTTGCCGCATAAAACCAGAAGCGGCCAGGGGTATTACCGCACTGTGTAAACATTGTTCTTGCTTCATCTTTATTACCTAAACTCCAGTGTAAAACACCTAAAAGATATTTAGCGTGCCATGTATCAGAATGTGCCACTGCCCACTCCAATACAGGGATGCTCTCTCTCCTGAACGGAAATACAAAATCGGGTGAAGATGCAGCGGCTTTTTTCAAATATTCATCTGACTTTTGCATCTGACTAGTAAGATTATATAAATAGGCCAGCTTAAAAAAGATCAGTGTATTTCCCGGAGCTGTTCCCAGCAGTTTAATTGCTTCATCAAAGTATCCGACACTTTCGTACCAACCGGTCATCTCCATGAAAGTCTCATTCGGCAATTCATTCTTTATCATCGATACAAAATTCTCTTCGGATTCATTCGTCTCATTCATCAGCATCTTCTCAAATCGTACGAAATGATTTAAGGGAGTAATATCTGCCAGTTTATCAAGATATCTGTCTGCTCCATCAACATCTCCGGCTTTGCGACTTATTACAGCCAAAACCTGAATAGCTTCGGGATTGATTGGATTTATTTCAATCACCTTTTGAATCTGTTTTGACGCCTTTAGCAGATCACCCTTTAACATATAAAGTTTTGCTAGTTCTATACCCGCAGAAATCCGTGAATATGGTGACAGCATGGCAAGTGAAAATCCATCTTCTGCATCATTTAAATTTCCAAGGTCCCTGTTAATCAATCCGTAAACAAAATTTGCTTTGGGATCATAAGTATCAAGTGAAAGTGATAGTTTTGCCAGGCCAAGCCCATCTTCAAGGTTTCTCTGACGATAATAAAGTTCAGCCAATTGGTTGAGCGCAGGGGCATAAAATGAGTCCAGTTGCAAACACGCCTGAAATTTAGCAATTGCCCTGTCCTGATTATTCTGGTATACCCGGTTCAATCCCTCTGTATACAATCCGTAAAGTGAATTCCAGTCAAATTCTTCAGGTATTCTTACAGGCCGGTTAAGATCTTCCGGTTTCTCGCAATACTCTAATTTTTTATCTCCCAAAATAATTTTCAGAGGCTCAGAGCTGCTGTTGACAGACAATTTTGTCTTCCATGTTTCCAAAGGGTCAAGAGTGACTTTATAACTCTCATGAAGATTATTCCCGAAGAATATTTTTATCTCATCATCTGTCTTCTCCAACGGACAAAAACTGATTTCAAGATCACTACCGTCTCTTGTAACATTCAATGCTCCGAAGGCATTTGCCTGCGTTACTCCACCGGTTGATAAAACGGGGAACCAGTATTCCGTGAATATATCGGTTTGCCAGGGTTCGAATCCCGAGTGCTTAAAGGGTGTCCACATGCTGCTGGTACCTGCCTGATTTAAAGATTTACCCGATTGCATCTCAACATACTGACCGTCAGTATCAGTGAGTAGATCCTCCCATATTCCTCCTGAACGCGACTGTGCCCATGAGAAGATCTTTCTTCCGGGTTTATCTCCATAATGAGCATAGTGACCTGATCCAAAATTATAATCATGCCAGTAGGCTGCATAAAAGCCTTTCGTGCTTCCCATTATCATGTCAGATTTTGCACCACCGAATGCATTATTTTTATACCACGACAGATTTCGTCCTTCATTGTCTGTGGGCCAGCCCCGGGCTTCACCTCCATGACCCAACCGGACATCTCCCGGAAAACAGTATTCAAGTCCTCCCTCTGCCTGAAAAGCGCCATTATGCCACTGATAGTATGGCTGCAGAAAAGAGGTGGTATTTTGAAAAGTTGTAGTTGTTGAGAACCATGCTTTATCTTTTGGCAGCCTAATCTCAACTTCCCACCGCATTCTTGTTAGCAGTTCGTTGGATCCGACAATGCAGCTCACACTTCCGTCATCATTTTCCTTTATAATATAATCCACAGTATTTGATGTTGTAGGAGCATGACCTATTGTTCCGAAATTGAACTCAATCCCACCTGATGTCCAGGGACCACGCATTGCTATATCACGAAATTTCACAACTGAATTGTAATAAATAAATTCTCTTCCCGTCGACTTCTCAATTGCACCCCAGATTTTACCTCCAACTTCAGGAAAAATAAACACTTTTATGTAATCATTCTCCAGAGTCACAACTTTCCAGTCCTGATCGACCGGGTCAAGAGTGAACCCTCCGTACCTAAAATAAGGGTAATAGTCTCTGTCAGGATTGGGTATTGGATCCGGATCAGAAAAGGGATAGGTAACAAATGACTCAACACTCTCCTTTATTGATGCATTTCGATCTGAACATGCATATAAAAAGATCAAAAAAAGAAACAGAAGAAATTTATTATTCATAATTTACAACTTTAATTCATGATTGGCAATACGTCAGATTAATTGCCTGTTATTATATTCAGCAGATTATTTCTTACCCTTTCATAATCATCGCCATGCTCCGACCAGGGAACAGGTTCTTTTCTGTCTACATCGCTAAGAGCCCTGGGAACTACTTCACTTATTATTTCTAATACACGATCTTTACCGATCTTTTGTTCAGCCATCTTCATTATAACAGCGTCTTGCTGCCCCCTCCGGATATTTTTCAATCTTATTGATGGTATAATAGCATTAAGTCCCCTGTCTTCTTCCGGATAATATAGCATCCTCCCCGGGTAGAAGAGTATACCATCTCCGTTCCCATAGCTATACTGGCCGAAATTAGTAAATGATAAGGGATTTTGAAAAATATTCTGATGAGTATTCGCTTTCGGACCCTGGGAGTTATGCCGCCAATGGGTTCCATCCCATATATAATTTCCGTTTTTGGACGGATGGTTGGTATCATTTCTGAATACTTTTTCCCCATCGCTCAGTGCCCATACATTTTTTATCTGAGAATCAGCAATTACGGGAACCATTATCATTGCCAATAAGACCAAAAACACAGATTTCCTGTTTTTTGAAAATTCAAAATTTATTCTTTGCATTTTTTAAGATTTTAATCTGGTGATAAGAGATAGCTATGCTTACCTGCTCAATTCCTCAAGTCTTTCAGCCATTGATTTTCTTGTATTATAAAGGACTTCAACATTACGGGTAAATGCTTTTACATCCACAACCATGTTTCTGACCAGTTCGCTGCCAAACTCCTCATCACCGAGATTCTTCAGCATCGAAAGATATACATAGTCCTCGATACCTTCCCTCAGTAATTCAAACCGCAGTGAAGATACAGGTCCTTCAACATTTGGCTGACCGGTATACCTTTCAGTAAAATCACCCGGATACCACAATGATCCCTCTCCGTTTAACACCCAGCCTCCGCTGCACAAAAATCCTGAATGAAATGTATTGGCATCCAGCCACGGATTAGATGTCTGCGACCACCAGTTAATTGCCCAATACAGTATACCATCCATATCATACCTTGCGGTAATCCACGGCACCATAACAAGATCCATTGCCGGTGCATCAATAAAATAGTTTGGCTGCGGATATCGCTGATCACAGGAAATATACCATGTCAGCTCCCCGCCATTAGCCTTTTCCTCCTGAATAACACGCATCAGTTCGGGATCATTCATCTGGTTGCCATGTACTGAATAATTATCAACATACCCCCGGAAGGTACCCCATTCAGGATTGCTTTTGGGAGGAACCGGTGTTCTGGTAATCAGGAAAGAAACGTCAGGAGTAAGCATATCATTAAACCAGGGTTCCATACGATTTGCATAGAGTTTTTCATAATAGACCTGGGTAAGATTCTCAATATCCTCTGAATCTCCTGGTTTATGATAAAAGCCGGCCAGTTGACCTCTTGAAACGTTCATATAGGTGATAAGAGGTGTTTCATCAGTCAGGGAAAACTTATAAACATATACTTCAACACCAATTTTTGCAACAGTTTCATCGTGTTGGGTAACAGTTATGGTTCCCTTATAATTACCTCCCTGGGTTCCTTTGGGAATGAACAGGTCTGCCCACAGCGGACGGTTTTGTACTAAATGATAGTGTGCGTTCATATTAAAAGGCACTTTAAGCGGAGCCAGGGCATCAGGCCAGTAGCCTGTAGCTCCGACAGGACTCGATGTTGCATAAAGCATAATATAGTGCTCTACATAAAATTTAAAATTAATCTGATGAATTTTCTGATAATATGCTGGTACAATTTAAACTTCCCGATTATTGGTTAAAAAACGAACTTCAAAAAGATGCATTTAAGTGCCTTCATCACATTAATAATTTACTGTGCGATAACAATCAGCCAAGTCTGATCGACCGCTGGAATTTCATTCAGGATATGGATAATCTGTACTATATGGGTAATCAGTTTTTTTCTGAAGAATATAGTCAGCAAAATTTCAGCCCGTTTGAGAGTCCTTACCATGCATTTATGAATTACATGAATATTTTGGATGATTTTACCCATAGATTAGAAAAAAACAATGCCTTATTAAATGAATCTTTAAATAATAATTTGACTGAAGAGAGGACATCATGCAAAAACCTTTAAAGAAAGATCATTCAAGTTCCCGATTTCCTTTTTAATTCCCGGAACTCTTTTCAATTCTTAATACAAGAATTGCGGAGAGTTCCTCTTTCCTGTAACCCTCATTATTGCAACAGTTATGTAAATAATTGTAAATCAATAGAAAAGTATTCGGCCTTCCACGTATTGCAGCAATAAATGCATATTCATATCTTGCTCTTCAAAAATGGTAAGGCCACATACAAATGAGAATTAGTATCTCTTAATCCTGCGACACGCATACAGTGCAAAGTCTATTTTAGAGTGTTTTCGTGGCATAATGATAAAAATATTAGTAATTTGTTATTAATTTTGTAAGTGTTATGGAAGAAAAATATGGTACAAAAATAATCCGTGAAAACCGGTTAGAAAAGTTTGAAAACAGAAATAGGAAGAGAGATTATACAATTGAGTTTACAATTCCGGAATTTACATGTTTATGCCCAATTTCAGGATTCCCTGATTTTGCAACACTATATGTAGAGTATCAACCTGATGAATACTGCGTTGAACTGAAAAGTTTAAAATTATATATCAACAATTTCAGGGATAAAGGAATATTTCATGAAGAGGTAGCCAACATAGTTTTGGACGACCTGATTAATTTACTAAAGCCCAAATATATGAGTGTATTGGCAGATTTTAATGTGAGAGGGAATATTCATACACGGGTTAAAGCTGTTCACGGGAAAAAGAATGAGGATACATAATAATGATTAACACAAAATCGGATAATGCCTTCCTCTTATTATCGGGCGGGCAGGATTCATTTACCTGCCTGCTTTGGTCACTGAATCATTTTTCAAAAGTTGAAGCAGTCACCATCGGATACGGGCAAAGGCATGAGAAAGAATTAATATACGCAACTAAAATTGCCAAAGAATTTAATATTCCTCATTATATATATAATATAGGTAATTTTATACAGGCTATTGCGGCAAGCACTTTGCTGAACGAAGGCGATCACAGCAGCCATCATCCGGTTGCCAAAAACCTCCCTGCCAGTTTTGTTCCGAACAGAAATGGAATATTTCTGACCATTGCAGCAAATCATGCATTCAATAAGGGTGAGAAATATATCCACCTTGTAATCGGTACCTGTCAGACCGACTATTCGGGATACCCTGACTGCCGGGATAATTATATCCGCACTAAAGCTGTTGAATTATCTCTGGGGCTCGATGTTCCGGTTAATATCCACACCCCGTTGATGTGGCTTACCAAAGCCGAAACATTTAAAATGGCTGATGACGAAGGGAAATTAAAAGTCTTAAACGAACTAACCCTGACGTGTTATAACGGCATAGAAACTTTACACGACTGGGGTCGGGGTTGTGGAAAATGCCCGGCATGCAGGCTCAGGGAAAACGGGTATAACGAATTCCTGAAAATGTAAATCAGCAAATCTTTTAATAAATTTAAATAACTAAAAATGGATTATTTATTCCCTGTATCGGAAATATTTGAATCGATCCAGGGGGAAGGCGAACATGCAGGGATGCGGGCATTGTTTGTGCGTTTCCAGTTTTGTAACCTCAACTGTGTATGGTGTGATACAAAATATACATGGTACAGGGATTCGGGATATTTTAAGTGGTATTCTAATGATGAGTTAACAAAAACAATCAGGGAGAATGGAGTTAAACAGGTTATTTTTACAGGTGGAGAGCCAACACTTTTCAGGCTCGACAAACTGGTCGAACCGGATTTCTCTTATCATGTGGAAACCAATGGTATGGTAATTCCCATAAAACCTCTTGAAATCAAATTGAAAGACGATACACTGATTAAAAGAGAGGCAATGAACAAAGAAATAATCAGTGCGTTTAATTGGGTGGTATCGCCGAAACTGAGTAATTCGCGGCAAAAATTAAATAGTAGGTCCCTGAAGTACTGGGCTGAACAGAATTTTTGTATTTTTAAATTTATTTGCCGCACCGAAAAGGACTTGGATGAAATTGAAAAAGCCATTCAGGATTTCAGGATCGATAAAAATAAGGTTTATATTGGATTGGAAGGATTAACACTAAAGTCGCAGTTACAACCGGGGATGGTGGATAAAATTGTAGCCAGGGGATTTAATTTTTCACCAAGATTACATGTAATGTTATGGGGAGCAACAAGAAGGAAATAATATTTGAACTGAGCAGGGAGTTTCGGTTTGAAGCAGCACACAGAATTATAAAAAATTACTCGGGAAAATGCAGCAACAACCACGGGCATTCATGGAATGTTATTGTTGTTTTGCATGGTATTAAGCTTGATGAAAGGGATATGCTCATCGATTTCAATGATTTAAAGCCATTAAAAAATTGGATCGATAAACATCTCGATCATACTACCATCTTATGGGAAGAGGATCCGATGCTGGATTATATAAAAGAAAGCGGACAAAGGTATTTTGTCACAAAACAAAATCCCACATCAGAGCACATCGCTAAAGTTATCCTGTCCAAAGCCATTGAATTTTTCGACAATCAACGAATTAAAGTTAAATACATTGAGGTAAAAGAATCGTGTACTTCAGGGGCTAAAGTTTATTCCGAAAATTCCCTTTAACGATCTCATTTTGTTGTTAAGATTAGAGCAGCCTCAACATTATTTTGACTGAAAAGCTTTTTGTATGAAAAATTTATAGCCTGTATATTCTGCAAGCGATTTGATTTCATTTTGTAGTTTCCTGGCTTCCTCGATTTTGTGTTGAAAAAGTAAAAAATCAAGTTTGATCAAGTCACTGTTCATTTGCATAAAATGTCTCAGATGTGGAGGAAAAGGATTAACTCTGATTTTGTGAAATAATTCCAATGCCTCAGAAATGTTCCCGGTATGCAATAATGCTCTGGCCTGACATAATTTGTAAAACTGATAAAAACACAGTGATTTTGTATGGGAAAAATCATAATTCTCCTCAAGGTATTGGGAAAGAGTCAGAATGTTTTCAAACTGATCACACAAATTTAAATTGTAAATTATACAAAATTCAAAATATACCTACACAAATCATCATATTATTTTTCTTTAGATTTTGATTGTTATATTTGTTAAAATAACAACATATAGAAATGCAAAAAATTATTATAAACGGGGCAAATGGGTATGTAGCATCTTACTTTATTAAAGAACTGCTATCAATGAACTACGAGGTGGTTGCGCTTGCAAGAAACAGTAACACTATCTCTGCCGAACAAAGGATGCGAAATGTATTGAAAAAGATCAGTGGTCAGCAGGTACTGAATCTTAATAATTTAAAAGTATATAGCTATTCTTTGCTTACTAAAAACTATGGACTTAGTGAAGAACAACTAAGAAAAATATTTGAAGGAGAAATAGATTTTTTTCACTTTGCTGCCTCCTTAAAATATCATATTAGAGATAAAGAAGAAATAATGGCAACAAATGTAGGTGGACTGGAGAACACTCTGGATGTTTTCTTAAAATATGCCTCCCCGGCTTCACGATTCTTTTTTATAAGTACTGTATATTCCTGCGGGAAAACATCTGTGCCTGTTAAAGAGATTTTTTTTGACGATAACGGGATTGACAGATTCAGAAACTATTACGAACAGTCAAAGAGAATTGCCGAAAACAGAATCAGAATGTATATTGAAAAAGAACAACTTAAGGCTCATATTTTAAGATTATCCCAGGTTATTGGTGATAATATAACAGGTATAACTACAACAGATTACGGAATTTTTGATTTCGCAAAAAGGGTGTACAACTTTTCTGAAAAATATTCCGGAGAGACAGTAAGAATAAAGATTAATCCGGAAGGATCTCAAAATCTAATTGCAATTGACAATGTGGTAAATTATCTTATTAGTTCAACTACAATAAATGATTTACCAACAATCATTCATCTTGCAGGCAAAAAGTCAATTAAAAATGATAATATTATAAAAAGTATTTGTAGCCTTATTCCTATTAACATTATCCAGGACAAAACACGTGAAAAAAAAGACATGAATCCTCTTGAAAGAATGATTGCTACAAGCATATCATTTACCGGAAGTTATGCGGATATTGATTTAAAATTTGAAATCCGGAACCTTGATAAACTCAATGTAAAAAATTGTAATGAAGTGAATATTAAATCATTGCACCAAATGCTTGAATATTATATTAATTTACAAAAAAAATCATTGCTGTGAAAATATTAATTTTTCCATACTTCTTCGTCACAGTTATGTACAATTGCTTTTACGTAATATTTTTTACGATAATAAAATATGATTATATAAACTGGTTGAAATATTTTTATAAAATAAAATCCATAATTAGGGCAAATTGATATATATTCGGACATTTACAAAAAAGTATTAACCAGTCTTGAAATTCAAACAAATGAAAAAACAGATCTTAAACACGACTATTTTGCTGATTATATGGACATTAGCAATTCCTTGTGATTTATTTTCACAGTCTTCAAAAAAAGCGGTACTTGACTATTTGAGTGAACCTCAAACGGTAGAGAAATTCGGAAAGATTGCAGATGCAATATGGTCCTATGCAGAATTAGGTCTGCAGGAGTATAAATCGGCCGGGTTACTTGCCAAGACCCTGGAAGAAGAAGGATTCACTGTAGAGATGGGACTGGCTGATATGCCCACCTGTTTTGTTGCTTCTTACGGATCAGGAAAACCGGTAATTGGCATTTTAGGAGAATTTGACGCACTACCCATGCTTTCTCAAAAAGGGCGCGTCCCTGAACAGGATCCCCTTATTGCAGGAGCCCCGGGCCACGGGTGCGGTCATAACACCATGGGCACAGCAGCTTCAGCCGCTGCAATAGCGGTCAAACGGGCAATGGAAAAACAAAATATAAAAGGAACAATAAAGATGTTCGGCTCTCCGGCTGAAGAGACACTAATAAGCAGGCCGTATATGATCAGGGCCGGACTGTTTGAGGGTGTTGATGCGGTTATCGACAATCATAGCAGCAGCAGCTTTGCTACAAGGTATGGCGTCAATGGCAGTGCCATGTTTTCAACAATTTTCACCTTCAAAGGTAAAACCGCCCATAGTGCCGGATCCCCCTGGAGTGGCAGAAGTGCGCTTGATGCAGTGGAACTTATGAATGTTGCCACAAATTATCTGAGGGAACATCTCCATTTCGGATACAGAATGCATTATGTAATAGTGGACGGAGGTGAAGCACCTAATGTTGTGCCTGACAAAGCTAGTGTCTGGTACTTTATAAGAAACAGCGACGAAAAGGTTGAGGAGATGTATGAACAGGTCATCAACTGTGCCAAAGCAGCTGCACTTGCCACCGGAACAGAATTAACAGAAATAAGATGTCTGACTGCTGCCCACCAGAGGCATTCTAACAAAGCTGCAGCAGAGCTTTTCCAGAAGAACATCGATCTCGTGGGAATGCCTGAATGGACAGAAGAAGAACATGAATTTGCAAAGCAGCTCCAGAAAAATCTGGGAGCAAAAGAGAAAGGAATGCCTGTGGAAGTTGATTCCCTGAAAGCCCCGTCGGGACCATTCACAGGAGGTGGATCTTCGGATGTCGGTGATGTTACCTTAATTGCTCCGACAGCCACTATTAATTTTCCAGGCGGCGTTCCGGGAAGTATAGGACATCACTGGTCGGCTGTTGCAGGCAATTACGGCTCCACTGCATGGAAAGGGCTCAATGCAGGGGCAAAAGCTATGGCAGCATCAGCAATTGACCTTATGACTCAACCCGATGAACTTAAAAAGCTCAGAGATGAATTTGAGGAGTACTCTAAAGAACATCCATATAAACCCTTTCTTCCGGATGATGCAATGCCGCCACTTGACCTGAACAAAGCATTAATGGATAAATGGAGAGGATTGATGGAGGAACACTATCCGGACTATTAATGCATTATAATTAAAGTATGAGACTGAACTAATATGGGATAAAAGCTTCTTATCAGGCAAATAAAAAAACTAAAATATTTGATTTAAATAATTTTAAAAAAATTAAATTCTGTAAATTATTGTTTTTAAGCAAGTTAAAGGATTCCACCTTATGTTAATTAATATAGATGGAATCCTTTTTAATATGACTATCAGCCTGAAACCTTCGCGTCAAACCAGGTCTTGAAATATACAGTCACCCATCCGAATGCCAAACCTGCCACTGAGGCGATAAGCAAGGGAACGGCAACATGTATGTACCATAAATAAGGATCAGTGCCATCAGGGCGCTGGACGTATGAAATAATTGCAAAATAGGCTCCTGATCCAATAAAATAGGAGGGCAAAAAATTAATTGCAGGAACTCTGTCGGCAGAGATTATAAGAAATGCCACAAAGAAAACAGCCAGTACCGTTCCCCATGCGACAACCCGGCCATCAAGAGCACTGAATGCTCCTCCCAGTTCAATCAGGATAACAGAAGCAATAATTCCGCCGATATAACCAGCGATGGTTTTAAAGGCCATCTTAATAGTCGCACCTCCCAAAAAATACATAGCCCATGCCTGGAATGCAGCCCATGTTAATAGTCCTGCTCCCATAGCTTCGGGAGTAAATGGGATAAATGGAGCAATTGTTAGTAATACCACTGCCTGCAGACCAACAAATGCCGGAAATCCCATAAATTTATGGAATGGCAGGGAGTCAGATTTTTTACTCATAGGAAAAAGTTTAATTGTTAATATTAAGGTTATAAATCAGATATTCAGGCATTTTGCTCAGCAGATCTGTCCGCAGTAAAAATTACTTCATGTGTATGAAGGGCATCTGCCAGACTTGTTAAGGGCATCTCCCTGCCCTCTTCTATTGCCTGGAAAAAGGCTTCAAACTGTGTTTGATAAGGATGATCCGAGACATCACCTGAATCAAGCATCTTCATAGAAAGTTCACTCCATTTGTTTTTATTCAGTCCGGGCAGTTTATTTGAATGAAATTTATTGTCCAACAAGCTTCCCTCACTGCCAACCAGATGAATATGAAAATAATATGGTTGCAGACAATCTATTACAGAAGCTACCTTTCCTACACTGCCGTTTTTAAATTTCAGTATACTGACTGATGTTGTAGGGTATTCATATTTTGCAAAGTCTTTATTCGATGAATTGGTTGCAAAACTATTAACAGAATCTACTTCATGACCCATGCATAACATTAAAGCATCAAGGGCGTGACAGCCGGCTGACAAAAGACTGCTGCCTGCTGCATCTTTCTTAACATTCCACCGGAACTGCCCGTACCAGGGCCCGACACCATGATAGTAATCTACTTCACCATAATGGATTTCTCCCAACAGACGGCTGTCGATAAGTGCTTTTGTTGCTGTCAACTGACTTGAGAACCTGCACTCAAAACATACGCAGGTTTTCACACCGGCCTCCTTAACTGCTGATTCAATCGCAAGACAGTCATCCCAGGTCAGGGCAAGAGGTTTTTCAATGATCAAATGCTTACCTGCTTTGGCAGACATGACAGCCTGTCTGGCATGTTCGGCCGGATAACTGCAAATTGACACTATATGCAGGTCAGAATCTGCCAGCATCTCTGACAAATCGGTATAAGTTTTAATATTACATTTATGCCTGGCACTTAATTCAGCCGGATCCAGGTTGCGTGATGAACACACTGAAGTGACCTGTGCCAGGGAAGTCTTGTTAATTGCATCAATATGGGCTCCTGCTGCCCAACTGTAACCGATAATACCTACATTATATTTCTTCATAACATATTAAGTTTTAAAAGTTATTATATCATAATTTAATTATAACTATTTACCGTATAATCATGCTGTGATGATCTTTCTCTTTTTATGATCATAAAAAGTCTTACGTCCTGTTTCATATGATTTCATCGCCATAAGTACTGCAACCGCATGCTGATAACCTGCATCTATTGAGGCCAGAGGCGTTTTGTTGTTACGAATGCACTGAAGCCAGTCCAGGAAATGGTCAGGTCCCTCAACCGGATCAACAGGAAATTCTCCGTTAATACTTCCATCCTTATTAGGAGAACCTTCATCACTATAAACAGGAGTATTCCAGTTACTCATTTTAATACTGGCCTTATCACCATAAAAATTACGGACACTGCCCAGGCTGTTGCCCAGATTATTTGAGCTGCTTACCAAAAATCCCTCAGGGTAAATCCAGGTAGCCTGTATACAGTCGGGGGCTGTAAATTTGTGTTCATCTTTCCAGGTGAAGGTATCTCCAAGGCATACGCACGATTCCGGAAATCCGGCACCTGTTACAAAATGTACAATATCAATAAAATGAGCACCCAGATTTGGAATCGGACCATGAGAAAACTCATAATATCCGTACCATGCCGAATACACTTCCGGATTGAAAGGCCTCGCAGGAAGGTCATCTAAGAACTCCTTCCAGTCTACATCCTGTTCCTTTACCTCTCTAAGCCGGCTGTACCAGTATGGCTTCTGACTGTTCCGGCACTCTTCCACGCGTGACAGCTTACCAAGCTTACCCGTCATAAAGACATTTCGTGCGCCTTTTATTCCGGGCAGACTGCGTAATTGTGTCCCAACCTGCGCTACAATACCTGCTTCTTTAACTGCATCAACTGCTTTTATAAGTTTATCCATCTCCATTGCCAGGGGTTTCTCCACATAAACATGCTTTCCTGCCTTTGCGGCAGCTTCCAGGTGAAGAGTGTGCAGATGGTCGGGTGAGGCAATCATTACTGCATCAATATCGTCTGTTGAAAACAGGTCGCGGTACGATACAACCTGCCTTGCATCCCTTCCAAACCACTTTTTAACCTTCGCATTGGCAGCTTCCCTCATTTGCCGCCATGGATCGCAAAGTGCAGTGATCTCTAAATTCATCTCATTAACGTGTTTATACACGCCATCCATGAATACCTTATTCCCTCTGTCTCCGCTACCAATTATACCTATGCGGATACGATCGTTAGCACCTTTTGCCCTGCCCTCTTTCAGAATGGTAAGTGAGTCGGGTAAAACTGCAATACCTGATGCAGCAATGGCTCCGGTCTTTAAAAAATCTCTTCTTGATTGATTCTCCATATTTTTAAATTTATTAAAAGTAATCATCATCAAATTTAATTATTTGTTTAATGCCGGTGTTTCCACCTCCCAACGACATATCCAGGTCAACAGGAGCGTTGGTTTTGTAAGCACCGCGTGTAAAATCAGGTATACGGACAGGATTAGACAGATTGGCAACAGACCATTCACTCAGCGGCACTATTGAACTCCATGCCGCAGCATCATAAACATCCATATCCAGGGGAAGGCCATTTCTAAGACAATCTACCAGCCTCCACTGCATCAAAAAGTCCATGCCGCCGTGTCCTCCAACCTTTTTTGCCATCTCCCCTACTATCTTTACTATCGGCGGCGTATATTTCTCTTCAAGTGCTTTTAACTCCTCAGCACTTACCCATCCGCCTCCTCGGGCAATCCTTGAAGGCAATGGCTGTTTTTTCGCAATTCCCTCAGTGCCGACTACCCAGAAAACACGACTTCCCGGACGGGGATTTCCCACATTATACTGTAATTTTATCGTTTTACCGTTCACAGTCTTAATAGCACAAGTATTCATATTCCCCAATTTCCACTGTCCGATAAACTGTTTGTAATAATCATCCTCCCTGGCACGTTTTTCAATTTCAGCACCCATTGTAAAATCATGTGAAGACATTGATAACATATAATCCAGCCTGTCGCCCCTGTTGATATTCAAAACCTGACATGCAGGTCCCAGTCCGTGTGTAGGATAGATATTCCCGTCGCGATTTATGAATTCTCTTGTACGCCATTCCATATCCTTACGCAAATTTATATCTATCTGATTAGAGATATATGCAGCATCAACATGAACGATTTCACCAAAAAATCCCTGTCTTACCATGTTTAGTATCAACAATTCCCAAAAATCATAAACGCAGTTTTCGATCATGCTGCAATGCTTCTTTGTTTTTTCAGACGTTTCAACCAATTGCCAGCACTCATCTAAAGTTCGTGCTGCAGGAATTTCAGTTGCAGCATGTTTCCCGTTTTCCATTGCGTATACACACATTGAAGGATGCAGATCTCTTGGAGTTGCCACGTAAATCAGATCAATATCTTCCTGCCGGCACATCTCCTTCCAAAGTTCCTGGCTTCCGTCTGCATAACCCTTAGCAGGAGGCATTCCCAACTTTTTAAGGTAATCCTGGGCTTCATTTACCCGGTCAATATGCAGATCACTTAATCCTCTGATCTCTACTCCCTCCAAAAGACTCATTCTCTTCACTGCCGCCAATCCTCGTCCACCGATTCCGATATAGCCAACCCTTAGGACATTGAGTTTTGGAGCAGCAAAACCACTCATATTAAATACCTGACTGCCTGTATTTTCAGAAATATCCCATATTACAGGCTTACAATTTTCATTAGTGGAGGTAGTTCCGCATGATGCAAGCCCTCCGGTTGCTACTAAACTACCTGTCACTCCGGCAGTTTTAATAAAATTCCTGCGATTTGTTTTCATCTGTCAGTGTTTATTCATTTTATTGGTTTACGACATAACTAAAAAAAATAAGCATAAAATATTTACGCATTAAATTAAAAGATTAAAGTTTTTTATATTTGGCTTATAATATTCTCAATATACACTTTTGCTTTCTGTGCTTCTGCATTTATAGAGGGAATTTCTCCCGGATCAAGGCATTCGATAATAAGGGGACCACCATTGAATCCTCCCTTGTTCAGCCGTGATATTAATGCAGGAAAATCAACCATTCCCGTTCCCGGTGTAATATTAACATCTTTTGGCATCCTGAAATCTTTAACTGCCATACCTACAACAACACCATCGAGAGAGTCAGCATCGTCAACCGGATTGACCTTTCCTTCAGTATAATAACAAACATTGCCCGGATCATACCATAATTTAAAATTCTTATGGGCGACTTTATCAACGAATACACGACATTGTGCTCCTGTTGAACCATGTGGTTTAAGTGTTATCATTACTCCCTTTTCAAATGCATAATCACAACACTCTGCTATCACTTTGTAAAATGTATCCACAAGGTCAGGCTTTGACATATCATTTATCTGTATTACCGGCGCTCCGCAAGCAGCAGAGTTATCAATCAGACGACGTAGCTGAACAATACCTTCATCAACAGGTTTAGCAGCATCGAAACTGCCTCCTGAATTTGTTACCAGGGTCAGGCCACGTTTTCTGATCTCCTCTCCAACAATTGCAGACTCTTCGGGGGTACTGTTATAATCAATTACCCTTCCTTTGTCATGTGTACTTAAACCAACATATTTAAAGCCGGCTTCTGCCATTCCATCCAGAGATACAAGATAATTCCGGCTTCCCCATGCCCTGGTGTAGCATCCAATCTGCCAGGAAGATGATTTACATGAACTCAACAAACTACCTGCAGCTGTTGCCATCATTAAGGTACTAATAAACCTGCGGCGGGAGATAGATTTAAAGTTGCGGTGATCTTTCATAAATTCGACAGTTGATTTAATAATAATTTAGTTGTCCGCTAAATTTAAAAAAAAATAAAGCAGGTCATAAATAAAAACATAAAAACTAAAGACAATTAAAGCTATTTAACAAATTTTACTGAATTCCATCTGCTTTTAGGGTATAACCGGAATATGCAAATTCTGTAATTTATTACATTCTGAAAAATGAAATATAAAAGGTTATCAGTTAACCATAATAATGGAACTGAATAAATAATGATTGATTCAATTCCAAAAATTGCATAAATGGCTGTTCAATAAAAAATATTGATATTTATTATACTGATAAATATTAAGTTAACTGAAAATAAAATCAACCTTTCAGGCATTATTATAAAGAATAGACTCATTCTTAACCGGAAAAATTTAATTACTTCCCGTAAGTCCTGTCCCCATTATACAGATAGAACACTTTTTCATTAACTAATTTTAATTAATTTGTAAAAAATACCGGCCCTGTTTGCCTGTCAAAAAATAAATATTACTTTTGCACCCGCCTTTGAGAAACAAAGGTCATTAAGGATGACTCAGTAGCTCAGCTGGCAGAGCACATCCCTTTTAAGGATGGGGTCCTGGGTTCGAATCCCAGCTGGGTCACAAATACCGCTATAATCAATTGATTCATAGTGGTATTTTATTGTTTACACACTCTTTTACACACTTTTAGTTTAATTTTTTGAAGAAATTTACAACATTTCAAGGTATCTAAGCTATGATGTTGATTATTATGATGGTGTCATCATTTCATAATTCACGACCTCATGATTAATTACGGAAAATGACCTTACATGGTTGTATAATTCATAAGGAAGTTTATTCAAGGTTCATAATTAAAAGCATAGCCAGGATAAGATTATAATTAATGATTTAAATACCTGCAGATCCATAAAAAAACAGGTGTATACCCTTTAGCCCTTCTAACCCTGTTTTATATATAGATAAATTCTATCACTACATTATATATTATATATAGCATTATATTTATGTAAATATGGAAGCCTTTTGTTGGTAATTTTCCCCACCTTGAACTTATATCCTTCCATTATTTTGTCTAAATTTCCTCATCATTACAAAGAAAAAATATGATATAAAGGTTATGCCTCAGAGAAGTTATATACAAACGATTCTGAATGCTTTCTCATCGATGGATATTGAAACACTTCGCCTATATCTGAAAGATGAATATTCGTACGAAGACACCACGAAAGAAATATTCCTTAACGAGATAGAAAGGCTATTTAAACGTCACAAAAATGCCGGAGACACTAAACTCCTTATCTATGAAGGTAAGTGCACAGATGATAATTATGGTAATAGAGGATACCGTTTTGTCGGCAATCG
>ENA-OSEO01002323-OSEO01002323.1-sediment-metagenome-genome-assembly--contig:-NODE-2323-length-27616-cov-4.318966_pt1 | contig 27616 bp, 33 predicted proteins | sample MGYA00237883_ERZ534232 | MGnify/ENA metagenome assembly ERZ534232
TGACGGCGCCCCGGCGGCCCGCTTCCTCAAGACGCTCAAGGACATGATCGAACTGCCCGGGCTGATGATTGGTTGAGCCCCTGGGCCGCTGCTCAAGGCGGCCCGCCGGGGCCTCTGAAACCAGGGCCCTCTGAGCCCGTCATGGGAATGGCGGAATTGCTAATAACAGGGGACTAAAAATGGTCGCACCTCGCGACCCCTGACAGGCGTTTTCAGTCGATTTTTTAAAGTCAGGCCCCCCGCCCTGCCAGCCTGATCTCCATGTTTTCCTGGTACCCCCGGCCCGACTCGAACGGGCGACACCCAGATTAGGAATCTGGTGCTCTATCCTCCTGAGCTACGGGGGCAATCCGCGAAAACACTGGTATCACGCGGGCCTGAGGGTGTCAACCGGATTTGGCGAGCCGCCCGCTACAACTCCAAGGGTCTCTCCAGAATATCGGTCTAGAGGGTTGGGAACCAAATCCTCTTGTTCCCTTTAGCCCTGCCCCTGTCCGCCTCGAGCCCGGCCGGCCCTGGAGGTTGACTGAGCCTCGAACCTCGCTTCCCGAGTGTTACAATTGAACGGACGAAGAAGAGCCTGGAGTGGAGGTGGGAGTTGAGGGTCCTCCTCGTATCGGCCAGCCGAGAAGAGATCAACATGGTCACCCTGCCCCTGGGTCTGGCTTACCTGGCCGAGGCCGTGAGCCGGGCCGGGCACGAAGTCAGGCTGGTGGACCTGATGAGGGTGGCCGACCCTCTGGCCGCGGTCAGCGAGGCCATCCTCGCCTTTCAACCCCAAGCGATCGGCCTCTCGGTCAGGAACATCGATGACCAGAACATGCAGGCGCCCAGGTTTCTTTTGGATCAGGCCAAAGAGGTCGTCTCTTTGTGCCGGGAACACAGCCCGGCCCCCGTCATCCTCGGCGGGGCCGGTTACAGCATATTTCCGGAGAGCGCTCTGGCCTACCTCGGGGCGGACATGGGCCTTCAAGGCGAGGGAGAGCGGACCCTGCCCATGTTGTTGGACAGATTGGCCGGGCGAAAGGATTATTCTGACGTTCCCGGACTTTACCTGGCCGGCGGCGGCCTCCAGGCGGCCAGGACCTTCGCCGGAAAACTGGACGCCCTGCCCTGCGGGGGGATCTCTTCGTGGTTTGATCCCAAAGGCGTTGACCGTGAAGCCTGGATGCCCGTCCAGACCAGGCGGGGCTGCCCCATGGCCTGCAGCTACTGCTCCACTCCGGCTATCGAAGGGAAAATCCTCAGGAAGCGCTCGCCCGAAGCCGTGGCCCAAGGCCTGGCCGAGCTGATGACGGCCGGCTTCGAGAACTTTTTCTTCACCGACAACACTTTCAACCTGCCGCCCGCTTACGCCAGGGAGCTGTGCCTGGCCCTGACAAGACTCAACCCCAGGCCCCGCTGGAGGTGCATCCTCTACCCGGCCAGGCTCGACGAAACTCTCGTCAAGGACCTGGCCCGGGCCGGATGCAGAGAAGCCAGCCTCGGTTTCGAAAGCGGCTCGGGGCTGATCCTCAGACGCCTGAACAAGCGCTTCACGCCCCAGGAGATTCGCCTTGCGATCGGGAGGCTCGCCGATAACGGCATCCGCTGCCAGGGTTTCCTGCTCCTGGGAGGGCCTGATGAAACGAGGGAGTCAGTCGAGGAGAGCCTGGTCTTTGCCGACTCCCTTCCCCTGGCCGCCTTGAAGCTGACCGTGGGCATCCGCATTTACCCGGCCACGCCTCTGGCCCGGTCAGCCCTGAAGAGGGGCTTGATCTCACCCGCGGAAGATTTGCTCCGCCCTCGCTTCTACCTGGAGCCCGGCCTGGAAGAATGGCTGCCCGAGACCGTTCGGGACTGGGCTGACAGCCGGCCCAACTGGATCTGTTGAGCCGCGACCTCAGGGAGCAATCAAGAGTGGAACAGCGACGTGAATTCTGGCGCGTCCGGCCCATGTTTCCTGGTAAATCAGTGTAACCCTGAGCTCACCTGGGCCTTTCAAGTGAAATGCGGACATTCCTTTCAGTTCATAAAATCCTGTTCGTTCCATAAGGCAGGGGAAACTGGAGGCGTCCTGGACAGAAGGCGGAGCGGTCTTTTGACAGGTTCAGGAGGTAGACAGTATGATCCCGTCACTCCTATCTGCTCTGTCGAGGCGCACCATGCTGCCATGGTACGAAGATGATCGTTTGTGGGCCGCTCTCGAACCCCACCTGTTTGACGAAGAGAGAAAAAACGCGGCCATTGAGGAGGTCGATCACGTCTTGAAGCTGCTCCGACTGGAAGCGGGATCAGAGGTCCTTGACCTGTGCTGCGGTCCGGGCCGCCACAGCTTGGAGCTGGCCCGGCGTGGTTTCAAGGTAACCGGCGTGGACCGTACCGCCCGCTACCTGGAGAAGGCGCGGATGGACGCGGCCAGTCAGGGCCTGACGGTGGAATTCGTCCGGGACGACATGCGGACTTTTCGGCGTTGCGGCGTGTTCGACGGCGCGATCAACCTCTTTACCTCCTTCGGCTACTTTGAAGATCCCGAAGATGACCGCGTGGTGCTGAGGAATCTTCGGGAATCGCTGCGGCCGGGCGCGCGGTTGGTGCTGGAAATGGTCGGCAAGGAAAACATCGGCCGGACTTACACGCCCAAGGATTGGGTCGAGAACACTGACGGATCATTTTTTCTGGCCGAGCGGCGTGTGTTGCCCGGATGGATGATGATGCGGAACCGGTGGATCATTCTACGGGGAGGTGAAAGGGCGGAGTTCGATTTCAGCCATCGGATTTTTTCGGCCGTGGAGCTCGAGGCATTATTGAAGCAGGAAGGCTTTGCCGTTGAAGGTGTCTTCGGCGGCCTCGACGCCTCCCCCTATGACCTCGAAGCGAAACGTCTCGTCGTCGTCGCCCGCGCCTGATCCTGCCCGGCCTGAGGCGGCTAACCTCTTAAAATGCTACTTATTTCAATGAATAAAGTCTCTTTGATCCAGAGACATTCATCTTCGAGTCCGACAGGAGATTCAGAGGCCGCTCGGCTTCAGCCCCGCACCCGGCCGGGCACCAGCCTGACCTTCCTGGGCGCGGCCAGCCAGACAGCCACCCCGGCCAGAACGAAAAGCCCGCCGGCAATGGTGAAAGGCAGGCGGTAATTACCGGTCAGCTCGAAGAGCAATCCGCCCAGCCACGGTCCGATAGTGCCGCCCATGGCGAAGCTGAACCAGAAGAAGCCGACCGTGGCCCCGACCTTGGGGCCCTGGAATATGTCGGTCACCACCGCGGCCACCAGAGGGGCGCACAGGCCGAAGCCGAAGCCGAAGACGATGGAAAAATAATAGAGCCTCCAGGGCTGGCTGGCGTCATTTATCATCAGCAGGACCAGCATCGCCGACAGCACGGCCGACAGCCCGATGGTCATGGCTGACTCGCGGCCGATTCGATCCGAGATGAGGCTGGCCAGGGAGCCCAGACAAAAGGTCCAGCCCCCCAAGGACAAAACGGCCGAGGCGTAGAGCCGATCAAAGCCCACGTCAATGGCAAAGGCTATCTGGTGGGTGACCAGAATGTGGTGGCCAACGCCCCACATGCAAAAGGTGACCAAACACAGGAACCAGAAGCGGGAGGTTTTCATCGCCTGGGGCAGGGTCCACTCCCGGGCCGCCCAATCCTGGTCAACAATCCTCTTCCGCTCGACCTCCAGCAGTTTCGAGTTGTCCGCTCCCCGGGCCAGGCCGTCCTGGGCAAGCCCCTTCTGGCGGGGGTGGTAGACCATGATCAAGCCAATAACCGGCCCGAAGACGGCGATCAGGATCAAGCCCTCGAGGACGTAAGCGTCAGGCCAGCCAAAGGCGTCGATCAGCCAGGCCACGGCCGGGTAGCAGGCAAAGGCCACCCCGTTACCCAGGAAGGCCAGAGAGAAGGCCGTGCCCCGGCGCCTCTCGAACCAGTTGCGGATGACCATGGTTATGGGCACTGAGCCCAGGAGGCAGAGTCCGACGCCGCAAAGAACACCGAAGGTCACGTAAAAATGCCAGGGCTTCTGGCCAAAGCGGCTCAGCATCAGGCCCAGGGCCAGGAGACCGGTTCCGGTGAACATGGTCCTTCTGGATCCGATCCGGTCGACCACCCCGCCGGCCAGGGGGGCGGTCAGGCCGTAAAAAAGCAGATGCGTCGACAGGATCGAGGCGCCCAGATCCCGGGGCCAGCCGAATTGATCGAGCAGGGTCGGAAAGAAAACGGAGAAGGAGTACCGGGCGCCGTATCCCAGGGCGTGGATGGTCAAGGCGGCGGCGACGATGTACCAGCCGAAGAAGAAAGGACCCGTTTTTGCCACTGGAGTCTGGGCTTTGTCAATCCCGGCTTCAGTCACGGAGAACATTCTGATCCTCAAAGGAGTAGGGGTCAATCTGATTGAGTCGTAAAATATTCAAGGGCCAAAGCCCTGGCCGACCGGCGAGCGGGGCTCCGAAGCCGCTTCGGAGCGTCTCTTTAAATACCGAGCCCCCGGAGGGGAGAAGGTTGAGGCGTTAGAATCGAGCCCAGCCCTCGGCCCTGGCCCAGAAGTCTTGACAAGGGACCGTTCCTGGAGTAACTGATTTTTCTCAGCGGCGGTGTAGCTCAGTTGGTTAGAGCATGCGGCTCATATCCGCAGTGTCCGGGGTTCAAGTCCCTGCACCGCCACCAACCAGCCACAAACAAGGCCTTTGGGGCGGACCCAAAGGCCTTGCTGACTGGATAGCCTAGACTGGAGGCAACCATGAACCCGGCCGTCAAGTTTATCATCCGGGCCGTGGCCGGGCTGGTCATGGCCTACTTTCTGGCGAGGGTCTTCTGGAGATTCACCGACTGGCCTTGGGTCCTGCTCTTCGGGGCCGTTCTGGTCGGCCTGGCCTATTTGGCCGAAGGCATGCGGCGGAGCCGGGACTAGTCTCCTACTTGTTCTTGTGCCGCATCCGGCTGCGGAGCTTCCGGTACTTGTGCTTGCGGATCTTCTTGCGCCGCCACTTGACCACCGAACCCATACACAACCTCCCTCAAGGAAGCGCGATAGTACCAGAGCCCCGACTCGATGTCAAACGGCTATCTGGTCTTCAGGCCGGCCGGCGGCTGGTTCTGGAGGAGGAGCTCCAGGACTTCCTCGAGCCAGGTGCCGGCCGCGGTGGGCGGGTCGACGAAGCTGAGGCCCAGGTAAAGAACCTCGTCCTGGTCGTCCTGACTGGCGTGGACCACCCGGGCCTGAACCTTCAATTCCTGGGCTTCCGGCCGCTCCAGGGCGAAAGTCAGAGTCAGGACGTCCTCTTCGGCCGCTCTGGCCTCCGGGTCCAAGGCCAGGCGGCAGTCGCCCAGGGAGAGATCGACCACCCGGACCGCCTCGGCCAGGCCCTGGATGCCGGCCCTGAGCCCCAGCTCGACCGGAACCACGGCCCGGTAGTGGTGTCTCAGCGTGGTCAACTCCAGTTGATGGGGGTAGTGGGTCACGATGACCGGTCCGCGCCAGAACGGGCTGACCTCAAAATCCTTGCGGAACTCGACCACCCGGGAGCGGAAGCCGTAACGGCTGGCCGCCTGGCCGGTCAGGGTCTGGTCGCGGACGACGAAGCTGATCTCCAGCGAACGGTCCTTGAAGCCCTCCCAGTCGGCGGCCAGATAGAGCCGCCGGCCGACCTCAACCTGGTAGAGGGTGACCGCCTCCACCTCGCCGTTGCCCCGGCGGACTTCTAGCTGGGCGCCGGGGACCAGATGCACCTTCAGGAGCAGTTCGGCCTGCTCTTGGCTCAGAGCGCTGCCGGAGTTCTGGCTGGCCACTCCCCTACCCTCCCTGATGGCGCTGGCGCATGGCCCGCTCTATCTCCCTGGACTCCTGCCGCTCCTTGATGGTCTGGCGTTTGTCGTGCAGCTTCTTGCCCTTGGCCAGACCTAACTGGACCTTGGCCCGTCCGTTCTTGAAGTAGACGGCCAGGGGCACCAGGGCGTAGCCTCGCTCGGCCACCTTGCCGGTCAGGCGCTTGATTTCGCCCCGGTGCAGGAGGAGCTTGCGGCTCCGGAGCGGATCGTGGTTGCCATAGTGGGCGAAGGGATAGGCGCTGATGTGGACGTTCTCCAGCCAGACCTCTCCCTGGCTGACCTTGGCGTAACCGTCCTTGAGGTTGACCCGCCCGTCCCGGAGCGACTTGACCTCGGTGCCCAGCAGGGCCAGCCCGGCCTCCAGGGACTCCTCGACCTGATACTCGAACCGGGCCTTGCGGTTCTTGGCCACCATCTTGACCTGATCGGCCATCTGGGCGCCTCCCTGAGCCGCCGGACCAGCCGGCTGTTGGCCGGAACAGGGCTCCTGCTTAATTCTCAGTATTCAGTATACAGAAAATCGCGGACAGAGGAAGCCTTATTCGAGGGGCGGAGTTACGGGGTTGAAACCGGGACTGGCCTGACCCGCCTCCGGGCCGGCCCAGGGCGCGGCTCAGTAGACCATCTGGCCTTCGGAGCTGAACAGATCCGGGAAGAAGCGCCCCAGTTCCTGGTTGATGAACTCGGTGATCTGGGCCTCGGTCTCGAAGGCCATGACCCGCCGGGCCAGCCGCCGGCAGCGGCGCCGGTCGGCGGACCTGAGCACCCGCTTGACCCAGGGCACGGCCCGGGGATTGACCGAGACCTCCTCCAGGCCCAGCCCCAGCAGCAGCGGCACGGACAGGGGCTCACCGGCCATCTCGCCGCACATGGCCACGGGTATGCCCCGTTTGCGGGCCGCCTCGATGGTGGCGCTGATCATCCGCAGCACCCCGGGGTGGAAGGGCTGGTACATGTGGGCCACGTACTCGTTGACCCGGTCGATGGCCAGGGAGTACTGGATCAGGTCGTTGGTGCCGATGGAGAAGAAGTCCACGTGGCGGGCCAGGAGGTCGGCGATGAACACGGCCGAGGGGACCTCCATCATGCAGCCGACCGCGACCTCGGGATCGCAGGCCAGACCCTGGGACTTGAGTTCATCCTGGCACTCCTGGAGGGTCTGGCGACAGCTGAGCATCTCTCCGATGCCCGAGATCATCGGGAACATGATCCGCACCCGGCCGTGGACCGAGGCCCTCAGGATGGCCCTGAGCTGGGTCTTGAAGATGTCCGGCCGGCGCAGGCAGAGGCGGACCGCCCTCAGGCCCATGGCCGGGTTCATCTCCGGAACCAGGTCGAAGTGGTGGGCGAACTTGTCGCCGCCCAGATCCAGAGTCCTGATGGTCACCGGCCGGCCGGACATGCGCTCGACGACCTCACGATAGTCCAGGTAGAGCTGCTCCTCCGTGGGCAGTTCCTGCCGGCTGAGGTAGAGGAACTCGGTCCGGAAGAGGCCGATCCCCTCCGCGCCCAGGTCCAGGGCCGAGACGGCCTCGTCGGCCTGCTCGATGTTGGCTAGGACACTGACTCGATGACCGTCGGCCGTCCGGGCCAGCAGGTGGGCCTGGCGGCGGATCTCGACCGTGTAGCTCTCGAAACGGGCCTGGCGCTCCTGGTAATCGAAAAGAGTTTCCTCGTCCGGATCGACGACCACCTCCCCAGAAGTGCCGTCGATGACGATCAGGACGCCGCTGGGGATGCTCTCCAGGGCGCGCTCCAGGCCGACCACGGCCGGAATTTCCAGGGCCTGGGCCACGATGGCCGTGTGCGAGGTCCGGGTGCCCATGGCCGTGACCAGGCCCATGACCCAGTTGGTGTCGATCTGGGTGGTGTCGGCCGGGGAGAGGTTGCGGGCGACCAGAATACCTTTCTCCTTGATGCCGGCGATGTCCTCGGCCGGCTGGCCGGCCAGCCGCCTGAGGACCCTCTCGGCCACGGCCTCCACGTCCTCGATCCGGCTCCGGAGATAGAGGTCGTCAATGGCCGCGAACCGGGCGGCGATGTCGCAGGAGGCGGCGTAGACGGCCCACTCGGCGCTGATCATCTCTTCCTCGATCAGCCGCCGAGCCTGGCCGTAGAAGAGCTGATCCTTGAGCATCATCAGGTGGGCTTCGATGAGATAGACTTGGGCCGGCAGCTCCTTCTCCACTCGGGCCTTGATCGCCCCCAGTTCTTCCTCGGTCGCGGCCACGGCCCGCTCCAGGCGGTGGAGCTGGCTGAACACCTGGCCCGGGCCGATGATCTCCTGATAGACCACCTCGGCCCTGGTCCGCTGGACCTGGTAAGACCGGCCGATGGCGATGCCCGGCGAAGCGGCGACGCCCTTAAGTCGCTTCATGACGCTCCAGCTTACTCCTCGTCAAAGCAGCGGGCAAAGAGTCCGCTCAAGGCCTCCAGGCAGGCCGGCGCCTCGGGTCCCCACGCCTCGACCTCCACGGCCGCACCGTGAGGACAGTTCAGGGTCAGCAGGGCCAGGATCGAATCCCCGTCGGCCTGATGCCCATCCTTGGAGAAGACGATTTCACAATCGAAGCCCTGGGTCAACGCCACTATTTTAGCCGCGCTGCGCGCGTGCAGGCCCAGGCTGCACTCGACCACCAGCCGGCAGCGAAGCGTCCCGTCTTCCGACTCGGTCGAGCCCTGTTCCTGGTCCGCGCCGCTCGGGCGGCCGGGCTTTTCTCGCTCCTCAGTCAATCCTTCACGTCCAGTCCCAAGCGGTAAACCTCGCCCCGGGTCAGCCCCAGTTCCCGGGCCACCTCCCTGGCCGCCTCGGAGGCGGACAGGCCGGCCGCCCGGCGGGCCGCCAGGGCCTCTTTGACCTCCTCGTCCGAAGCCCGGCCGGCTTCCTCCCCGGCGCCGGCCACGACCAGAGTCACCTCGCCCTTGACCTCTCCCTCCCTGGCCCAGGCGGCCAGGCCGGCCAGATCGGCCAGCCGGACCTCCTCGTTGATCTTGGTCAGCTCCCGTCCCAGAGCCGCCGGCCTGGGGCCGAAGACCGCCAGCATGTCGGCCAGGCAGCGGGCCAGGCGGTGCGGCGCCTCGAAGAAAACCAGGGTTTCTCGGCGCCGGGCCAAATCCTCCAGGAACTTGAGCCTGGCCCCGGCCTTGGCCGGGGCGAACCCGGCGAAGGTGAACCTATCCGCCGGCAGCCCGGCCACGGACAGGGCCGCGGCCAGGGCCGAAGGCCCGGGCACGGGCACCACCTCCAGGCCGGCTTGATGGGCCAGCCGGACCAGCTCCGCCCCCGGGTCGGACAGGGCCGGCGTGCCCGCGTCAGCCACCAGAGCCACGCTCTTTCCGGCGGCCAGACTCCTGATCAGTCTGGGGCCCACCCTGGCCCGGTTGTGCTCCTGGTAGCTGACCAGTCTGGCCTTGAGGCCCAGCCGGCTGGTCAGCTTGCGGGTCCGGCGGGTGTCTTCGGCCGCGATCAGATCGACCCGGCCCAGGGTCTCCGCCGCCCGGCAGGTCAGGTCGTCCAGATGCCCGATGGGCGTGGCCACGACGTAGAGACGACCTGCCCGGCCGCTTAAGGGCTCAGTCTTGGGCCTCAAAGGCGTTTTCAAAGACCTCCACTTCCAATCTGGCCGCCTCCTCGAGACGGACCGTGACCACGTCAAAGCGGGCCGGCTTGCCGACCAGCCCCTTCTGGGTCAGCCACTCCCGGGCCAGGCGGGTCAGGCGCCGCTGTTTGTTGGCGTCCACGGCCGCCTGGGGCGGTCCAAACCGGCCGCTGGCCCGACTCTTGACCTCGACGAAGACGATCACGCCCCGGTGGCGGGCGATTATGTCTATCTCCCCGGCCGGACTGGAGACGTTGCGCTCCAGGATCCGGTAGCCTTTTCTCTTGAGGGTTCTGGCCGCCTCCTCCTCGCCCAGGCGGCCCAAGCCGGGTCCCCCTCTCACAGCCACTCCCTGACGCCTCTGAAGCTGCGCCGGTGGGCGAAGCAGGGCCCCTGGCCGCGCAGGGCCCCGCGATGCTCCAGGGTGGCGTAGCCCTTGTGCCGGGCGAAACCGTAACCGGGGAAGATGGCGTCCAGGACGTCCATCATGGCGTCTCGGGCCACCTTAGCCACGATGGAGGCCGCGGCCACGCAGGCCGATTTGGCGTCGCCGCCGATGACCGCCCTCTGATCGACGTCCAGGTCCAGCCGCATCCGGCCGTCGATTAGCAGGAAGTCTGGCTGGGGCTCCAGCGACTCCACGGCCCGCCGCATGGCCAGCAGCGAGGCTCGGAGAATGTTCAGCCGGTCTATCTCACCCGCCCCGGCCGCGCCCAGGCCGACCGCGATCTTGCGGCTCAAGATCCTTTCCCGAACGATGCCTCTTTGGCGCGGGCTCAGGGTCTTGGAATCGGACAGGCCCTCGATGCTGGCTCCCAGGGGCAGGATCACGGCCGCGGCCACCACCGGCCCGGCCAGGGTTCCCCGGCCGACTTCATCCACCCCGGCCACGAGCCGGTAGCCGGCCCTGAAGGCCTCGTATTCCAAGGCCCAACCGGCCGGCGCGCCTCCAGAACCCGGGAACAGGCCCGCCATGATCGGCCAGCTAGCGCCGCTCCTTGATCCGGGCCGCCTTGCCCACCCGCTGGCGCAGGTAGTAGAGCCTGGAGCGCCTGACCTTGCCCCGGCTGACCACCTCGACGCGCTCGATGGCCGGCGAGTAGGTCGGAAAGATGCGCTCCACCCCGACCCCGTAGGAGACCTTGCGCACGGTGAAGGTCGCGTCGGTCCGACCCTTGCGCCGCCTGATGCAGACGCCCTCGAAAACCTGGATCCGCTCCTTGTCGCCCTCGCGGATCCTGACGTGCACCTTGAGCTTGTCACCGGACCTGAAACTGGGCAGGTCGGTTCGGACGTGCTCCTTTTCGATCGACTCAATAATGATGTTCATGTTCATCTCCCTCACAGCGCCCTACCAGTCTATCGAGCATCACGGCCGCGGCCGATCGGACTGACAGGTGATTATACTCCCCCGCCCCCTCGAGGGGGGCCAGAATGTGATCGCAACGGTCCAGCACTTCCGGAGCCAGGCCCCAGGCCGTCCCGAAAAGCAACAGCACCGGCCTCTCGCCGCCGAGCATCTCCCTGGCCCGGCCGAGGCCGAGCCGGCCCTGGCCCTGGCGGGCGCAGGTGCCCCAGAGCAAGGGGTCCCTGGAGACCAGATCCCTCAAGCCCGCCACGGCCCCGTCCAGGTCGGCCGCGATCCGGATCAGGTCCAGGGCCTGGCCCCGGTTGGGGTTGTACTCGGCGCCAACCCCCTTCTGCCAGAAGCCGAGCATCCGCTGGGCCAACCGCTGCTGGTCCTTAAGCGGCGTGACGATCCAGAGTCTCTCCACGCCGTAGGTCCTGGCCGAGCGAGCCAGATCGTGCAGATCGGTCGGCGTCAGGGCCGCGGCGATCAGCCGGCCGTTCTTGTCCACCACCGGATAATGAACCAGGGCGACGTCAATCATCGGCCCGGTTCCCGGCCCGCCTCTAGCTCGGCGGCCATCTCGGCCAGCCAGTCCCGGTCCCGCTGGCTCAGCGTCGCCCGGTCCAGGAGCTCGGGCCGCCTGAGCAGGGTCAGGCGCAACGACTCCCGGCGGCGCCAGTCCCGGATCCGCTGGTGGTCGCCCGATATGAGCGCCTCGGGCACGGCCAGGCCTTCGAACAGCCGGGGCCGGGTGTAGTGCGGGTATTCCAGCAGGCCGTCGCCAAAGGACTCCTCCTGGCTGGAATCCTGGCCGCCCAGGACGCCGGGCAGCAGCCGGGCCGTGGCGTCCAGAATGGTCAGGGCGGCCAGCTCGCCCCCGGTCAGGACGTAGTCCCCGACCGAGATCTCCTCGTCCACCAGGAGGTCAATGACCCGCTGGTCCACGCCCTCGTACCGGCCGCAGACCAGGATGAGCTTGTCCAGCCGGGCCAGCTCCTCGGCCTTGGCCTGGTCAAAGGACCGGCCCCGGGGCGAGGTCAGAATCACCCGTCCCGGCAGGACCGAGCGGATGGCCGCGCAGAGCGGTCCCGGCTTCATGACCATGCCCTGGCCGCCGCCAAAAGGCCGGTCGTCGGCCGTCTGGTGCTTGTCCCGGGCAAAGTCGCGGATGTTGGTCAGCCTGGCCTCGACCAGGCCGGCCCGCCGGGCCCGGGCCAGGATCGAGGTCTCCAGATAGCCCTTCACCGCCTCGGGAAACAGAGTCAGTATTTCAAAGAGCATGGCCCAGCCGACCTTGTTCAGTCCTCGGCCAGGCCCAAATCGGCCAGGTTCCTGACCTTGAGCCGGCCCTGGGCCAGGTCAACCTCGGTCACCACCGACTCCGCGGCCGGGAGAAGCACTTCGCCGGCCGGGGTGTCGATCACCAGAACGTCGTTGGCCCCTGTCTCGAACAGGGCCTTGACCCGGCCCAGCCTCGAGCCGTCCTCGCTGACGGCCTCCAGACCGATCAGGTCAAACCAGTAGTACTCGCCCTCCTCCAACTCAGGCAGGGCCGAGCGCGGCACAGCCACCTCGGCCCCGACGAGGCTTTCGGCCTCGTCCCTGGTCGCGACTCCGACCAGCTTGAGCACCAGGCCTCGGGAATGCTCTCTGGCCGCCTTCAGGCCCAGGACGCTGCTCTCCCCCCCGGGCAGTTTGAGCCAGACCTGTCTCAGCCCCGCGAAGCTCTCACCCGACCGGGAATAAGACTCGATCCGGACGGCGCCGCTGATTCCGTGGGCCCTGGCAACGCGACCCAAGACGACCAGCCGCTGGGAGCCTAAAGGATCACTCAATTATCTCAAGGACCGCGCGCTTCCTGATCTTTGTCGAGGCGGCGCTCAGGATGGTCCGCATCGCCCGAGCGGTGCGGCCCTGCTTGCCTATAACCTTGCCCAGGTCCTCCTTGGCTACCCTCAACTCAATGACCGAGGTCTGCTCGCCCTCGATCTGAGAAACCTGAACCTGATCCGGATTGTCCACCAGCGACCGCGCGATGTACGTTATGAGATCCTTCATTTCCCCCTCCGCTCCTTGCAGGTCCGACTCGGGTCAGGCGGAGGACCATCAGGAAGAGACGGCCTTCCTGAGGAGGCTGCGGACCGTGTCGGTCGGCTTGGCGCCCCGGCTGAGCCACAGATCGACTCTCTCCCGGTCGATCTTGACCTCCACTGGGTCCTTCCGGGGATCGTAGGTCCCCAGAACCTCGATGAAGCGCCCGTCCCGCGGCGCCTCCGAGTCAGCCACCACCAGGCGGTAGAAGGGTCTCTTCTTGGCCCCCTTACGCGACAGTCGAATTTTTACCGGCATCGCTCCTCTCTCACTCTCCCTGATTATTTTAAGTTAAGATGCGCTGTTTGCAAACCATTTACCGTCCCTAACCCGAAAATAGGTCGGGAATCTGGGGCAGACGGCCAGGTTTGCCGCGGCCCATCTGCTTGACCATCTTGCTCATCTGATCGAAATTCTTGACCAATTTGTTAACGTCCGCCACGGTGGTTCCCGAGCCGAGGGCGATTCTTTTTCGCCGGGAGCCGTTCAATATCTTGGGATTGCGCCTCTCCTCCCGGGTCATGGACAGGATGACCGCCTCGATCCGCTTCAGCTCCCGCTCGTCCGGGCTCAGGTCCTTCAGCCCCTTGAGGCGGCTCATCCCTGGGATCATGCCCAGCAGGCTCTCCAGGGAGCCCATCTTCTTGAGCTGCTTGAGCTGGGACAGAAAATCATCCAGGGTGAACTCGGCCCGTTGCAGCTTCCTGGCCAGGCGCTCGGCTTCCTGGCGGTCGACGGTCTCCTGGGCCTTCTCGATGAGCGAGAGCATGTCGCCCATGCCCAGGATGCGCGAGGCCATCCGGTCCGGGTGGAAGGCCTCCAGGGCCTCGACCTTCTCGCCGACGCCCAGGTACTTGATGGGCACGCCCACCGCGGCCTTGATGGACAGGGCCGCGCCGCCGCGGGCGTCGCCCTCGATCTTGGTCAGAATCACGCCGCTCAGGCCGACCCGTTCGTGGAAGGCGGAGGCGGCGTTGACGGCGTCCTGGCCGGTCATGGCGTCGGCCACGAGCAGGACCTCGCGGGGCTGGAGCGCCTCCTTGAGCCCGGCCACCTCGGCCATGAGCTCGTCGTCGACGTGGAGGCGGCCGGCGGTGTCAACGATGAGCAGGCTCTGGCCGCTGGCCTGGGCCTGGGCCAGGGCCAGGCGACAGATCTGGGCCGGCGCCTGGTCCGGACTGGACTCAAAGGCAGGGATCTTGATCTGGCGGGCCAGGGTCTTGAGCTGCTCGATGGCCGCCGGCCGGTAGATGTCGGCCGGGACGAGCAGGGGCCGCTCCTTCCGGCTCAGATGCAGGGCCAGCTTGGCCGCGGTGGTCGTCTTGCCCGAGCCCTGCAGCCCGACCAGGAGGATGCTCCGGGGCGGCCGCCCGCCCAGGTCGAGCTCCTGGTGAGCCGAGCCCATCAGCTCGGTCAGCTCCTCGGCCACGATCTTGATGACCTGCTGGGCCGGGGTCAGGGAGGCCAGGACATCCTGGCCCAGGGACCGCTCCCGGATCCGGGCCACGAAATCCTTGGCCACCTTGTAGTTGACGTCGGCTTCCAGGAGGGCCAGCCTGACTTCACGCAGGCCGGCCTCGATGTTGTCCTCGGTCAGCCGGCCGTGGCCGCGCAGTTTCTTGAAGACGCCGCCCAGGCGCTCTTGCAGGGCTTCGAACATACTTCAGCAGGCCCCTCCGCCCCGGACGGGTCTCCGGAGGCTGGAAAGCGCAATATTAAGCGGAACTAGCCCTGCTGTCAACCGGATTTCTGGTCAACCTGGCCAGCAGCCACTCGCTCAGCCGCCGGCCCAGGCGGCCCTGAAACAGGCCGGCGGCCAGGTTGCCCCCCAGGCAGCCGATCAGGCCGCCGGCGACCACGTCCGAGGGGTAGTGCTCGCCCTGGATCACCCGGCCCAGGGCCACGGCCAGGGCCAGGACCAGGGCCGCCACTCTCAGCCAGGCGGAGTTAAAAAATCGAACCGTGACCACGCCGCCGACCGCGGCGTCGGCCGAATGGCCCGAGGGCAGGGCGTGGTGGTCAGGGTCGGCGGTCAGCCACCACCAGGCCGGGTCAGTCACGAACGGCCGCGGCCGGCCAAGGAGCATCTTGCCGGCCCGGACGACCAGGAACGAAAAGACCAGCTGAGCGGCCAGATAAGCCAGGGCCGCCCGGAGCCGGCTCCGGTCGCGGCGGGCCAGACCGGTCAGGAAAATCAGGCCGTAGCCCAGGTAGAAGAGCCACAGCCCCTCCGCGACCACCAGCCTGACCGCCGCCGGAAGCCGGTCGAACCAGGCCTGCAGGCCGGCCGAATGGTTGACCAGCCAGTCGTCGGCCCAGAGCCAGCTGACCAGCAGCAGCAGCCCTCCCAGGGTGATGAAGGCCAGCCAGAAGCGACGTGAGGGCAAGACGTTCTCCCGCAGTTTTCCTACCGGGGGGCCAGTATATCAGCCCGGGGCAGCCACCTGAATCTGTTTTTATGCTATTCTGCCCCGATGAACGGAAACAATCCAGAACCGGCCGTCATCAACCCCCGGCGCCTGCCCGGCGATCCGGAGCTGGGCCCCCTGGCCATCCTGGCTCTGGTCCCGGCCGACCTGAAACTTTTCAGCCGCCTCAGTCAGCCCCAGGCCAAGCCCGTTGAGGTGCGCGAATACTTCAAGCTGTTCGATCTTGGCGGCGGGCTCAGCCTGGCCGGACCGGCCATCGGCGCGCCCCAGGCGGTCCTGGTGGCCGAGAAGCTCTTCGCCCTGGGCGTGCAGCAACTCCTGGTCCAGGGCTGGGCCGGCTCCCTCACGCCCGGGGCCAGGCTGGGCGACCACATCCTGGTCACCGGCAGCCTGAGCGAGGAAGGGACCTCGTCCCACTACCCCCTGGACCGTGAGGCCGGACCTGACCAGAAGCTCAACCAGGCCCTGGAGACAAGCGCGGCCGACCTGGGCCTGGAGATCAAGTCCGGAACGGTCTGGAGCATTGACGCGCCCTTTCGCGAAACCAAATCAAAGGTGACCGCCTACGCCCAGCAGGGCCTCATGGCCGTAGAGATGGAGCTCTCGGCCCTGTTCACCGTGGCCGCCTTTCGCGGCCGGGGAGCGGCCGCCCTGGTGGTGGTCACGGACGAGCTCTTCGGAGCGGACTGGCGGCCCGGCTTCGCCTCGGACCAGGTCAAGGCCAGCCGGCGGCGGGCGGCCCAGGTGGTCTTGAACGCCGCGGCCAAGTTGATATAGTTCTTGGCAATGAGCAAGACGCATCACCACCACCATCACCACCATCATTCCCCGCCGGAGCAATGGCCCGGCCCGGCAGAGGCCGAACCCGCCTCCCCGGAGCGCTGGCTGATCGTCGACGTCGGGGCCGGCACCCAGGACATCCTCTTCTACGATCCCCTGATGCCCCTGGAGGCTTGCTACAAGCTGGTCCTGCCCTCCCCCTCCCTCATTGCCGCCCAGAAGATCAGGGCCGCCACCCTGGCCGGCCGGGACGTCTGGCTCTACGGCTCGCTCATGGGCGGCGGGAGCCTGCCCGACCGGATCAGGGACCACCTGGCCGCCGGCCGCAAGGTCTTTGCCCAGCCCCAGGCCGCCCTGAGCCTGCACGACGATCTGGACCGGGTCCAGGCCCTGGGCGTCGAGCTGAGCCAGGAAAAGCCGCCCGAGACCACGCCCGTGGCCTGCGGCGACGTGGACCCGCATTCCCTGAGCCACGCCCTGGAGCACTTCGGCCTGAGCCTGCCCCGGCGCTTCGCCGCCGCGGCCCAGGACCACGGCTTCTCGCCCAAGGCCTCCAACCGGGCCCGCCGCTTCGCCCTCTGGGAGGAGTTTCTGGCCGGCGGCGGCCGGCCGGCCGACCTGATCTACCGCCGGCCGCCCCAGGACATGACCCGGCTCATCGCCCTGACCGAGGCCCTGCCCGGGGCCATCGTGGCCGACTCGGCCACGGCCGCCCTGCTGGGCGCCCTCCAGGACCCGGTCGCCGCCGCGGCCAGGGCCGAGGAGGTCATGGTCGTCAACGTCGGCAACGGCCACACCGTGGCCTTTCTGGTCAAGGGCGAGCGGGTCACCGGAGTCTACGAGCACCACACCGGCCTGCTCAACCCGGGGCTCCTGGCCAACCACCTGGACAGGTTCCGCCGGGGCGCCCTCGGCCATCAGGAGGTGGTCGAGGCCGACGGCCACGGCTGCCGGGTGGTCGAGGCCGGCCGGTTCGAGACCGTGGTCATCACCGGACCCAACCGCCATTTGGCCAAGGGTCTGGGCCGCGAGGCCGTGGTCCACGGCGACATGATGCTCAGCGGCTGCTTCGGCCTCCTGGAAGGGGCCCGGCTGATCGGGGCGATCAAGCCCTGACCGGGCGGAGCGCGGCTGATGGCGGAGGCCGGCAAGATCAGGGCTGAGATCGAGCGGCTCAGGGCCGAGCTGAACGAGGCCAACTACCGCTACTACGTCCTCGACGACCCCAGCATCTCCGACGCCGAGTACGACCGCCTCCTCCGCCGGCTCCAGGAGCTGGAGGCCGAGCTGGGCGAGCCGGTCCCGCCCGACTCGCCGACCCAGCGGGTCGGGGCCGAGCCGGCCGAGGGCTTTGCCACGGTCAGCCACGCCCTGCCCATGCTCAGCCTGGAGAACGCCTTCGACTTCGAGGAGGTCCGCCAGTTCGAGGCCCGGGCCAAGCGGTTCCTGGGCCTGGAGGGCGACCTGACCTACACCTGCGAGCCCAAGGTGGACGGCCTGGCCGTGGAACTGGTCTACGAGGACGGTCTGCTCAGCTCGGCCTCGACCAGGGGCGACGGCCTGGTCGGCGAGGACGTGACCCGCAACGTCCGGACCATCCGCCAGATCCCCCTCCGCCTCCAGGGCCGGCCGCCCGGCCTGGTCGAGGTCAGGGGCGAGGTCTACATCGGCCGGGAGGACTTCCACCGGCTCAACCAGGAGCGGGAGCGCGAGGGTCTGAGCCTCTACGCCAACCCCCGCAACCTGGCCGCGGGCAGCCTGCGCCAGCTCGACCCGGGCGTGACGGCCGGGCGTCCGCTGCGCTTCTTCGGCTACGCCCTGGGCCGGATCTCGGCCGCGCCTCCAACCGGGCAGCGCGAGCTGCTCAGTTCACTGGCCGCCTGGGGCCTGCCGGTCAACCCGGACGTCCGCCTCTGCCCCAACCTGGAGGCGGCCATCGAGTTCTGCCAGGAAATGGCCGAGCGCCACCACCGCCTGCCCTACGAGCTGGACGGCGTGGTCATCAAGGTCGACGACCTGGCCCTCCAGGAGCGCCTGGGGGCCAAGTCGCGCTCGCCCCGCTGGGCCGTGGCTTACAAGTTCGCCGCGCCCGAGGAGGCGACCACGGTCCGGGAGATCGAGGTCAGCGTCGGCCGGACCGGGACCCTGACTCCCATCGCCCTCCTGGAGCCGGTGGTCGTCTCCGGGGCCACGGTCTCCCGGGCCAGCCTGCACAACCAGGACGAGGTCCGGCGCAAGGACGTCCGGCCCGGCGACCGGGTCCTGGTCCGGCGGGCCGGCGAGGTCATCCCCGAGGTGGTCAAGGTCCTGGACCCGGACCGGACAGGCCGGGCCGAGCCCTTCAGCCTGCCCGACCGCTGCCCGGTCTGCTCCTCCCCGGTCTTCCAGATCGAAGGCGAGGTGGCCCTGCGCTGCCTCAACCTGGCCTGCCCGGCCAGGGTCAAGGAGTCCATCCGCCACTTCGCCTCCAAACCCGGCCTGGACATCGACGGCCTGGGGCCCAAGCTGATCGACCAGCTCGTGGACAAGGGCCTGGTCAGGGACCCGGCCGACCTCTTCAACCTCAGCCGCGAGGACCTGATCGAGCTGGAGCGCCTGGCCGAGAAGTCGGCCGACAACCTCCTGGCCGCCCTGGAGCGGGCCAAGCGGCCGCCCCTGGCCCGGCTCATCTTCGGCCTGGGCATCCGCCACGTGGGCGAGCACCTGGCCCAGGTTCTGGCCGACGAGTTCGGCTCCCTGGAGAACCTGAGGCGGGCCGACCAGGAGCGACTCCTGGCCATCGAGGCGGTCGGACCCCAGGTGGCCGAATCCATCGCCAACTTCATGGCCACCCAGGCCAACCAGGACCTCCTGGCCCGGCTGGAGGCGGCCGGTCTGAGCCCCCAGTCGCCCGCGGCCAGGGCCGGCCTGGGCGGGCCCCTAAGCGGCAGGACCCTGGTCCTGACCGGGAGCCTGGCCAGGATGACCCGGGCCGAGGCCAAGGCGGCCATCCAGCGGGCCGGGGGACGGGTCGGCTCCTCGGTCAGCCAGAAGACCGACTATCTGGTCGTCGGGGCCGAGCCAGGCTCCAAGCTGGACAAGGCCAGGGGCCTGGGCGTCCGGATACTGGATGAAGAGGAATTCCAGAACCTGCTCCGGCAGGCCGAGGAGGGTCCATGAACCGGCAACGCCTCTCGGTCAGGATCAAGGGCCGGGTCCAGGGGGTCTGGTTCCGGGCCTCGACCCGGGAGGAAGCCCGCCGCCTGGGCCTGACCGGCTGGGTGGCCAACCTGGCCGACGGCTCGGTGGCCGCGGTCTTCGAGGGGACCCAGGAGCTGCTGGAGGCCATGCTGGCCTGGTGCCGCGAGGGCCCGCCCCACGCCCGGGTGGACCAGGTCGAGGAGACCTGGGGGGAAGCCAGTGGTGAGTTCGGGGAGTTCAAGGTCAGATACTGATTCGGTCCTTCAGGGCGGACCGCCGGCTTTGAGCCCCAAAGCTGGCGACTCCGGCCGGAGGCGGGCCTCGGGCAATTGTCACCGCCGGACCTTGATTTGGATAGCCCTCCGCTGAGCCCTACTCGAAAGGCCCTGCCCAAGGCGCCGGGGGAACCGCCGGAAAGGTGAAGAGGCAGTGAATACAAGACCGTACCTGATAATTCTGTTGGCCTCCTTCGGCCTGATAATAATCGGGGCCATTATCGGCAACGCCCTCGAAGCCTCGGGGACTCTCAGCCAAGAAAACCTGGGCGCCAAAGGCGTCGCGGCCGTAAAACTGTCCTTTTTTGCGGTCTTTTTGATCATGTCCTTCGCCCTGATCCCGGTTGTTCTGCGAGCCTTTCTCTCCGCGCAAAACAGGATCGGCAACGCGGAATTCTTCCTGGTGAAACTCCTTTCCGCCAACGAGCAAAACGTGGTCTATGGCTTCTGGGGGCTGATCATTCTCGGTCTGGCCACAGCCTTTTGCCTGAACAGGAACGAGATTCTCGGGCTCCTGGAATAAGTTGACTCGATGCGGCCGGCGCCGCAGACCCTTGCCGAGCCAGGATTTCCTGGCCTTTATCCCGGGCGGCGTCGTGGGGGACGAGCCGAGGAGCCTCAATCGGGGTCTAGGGGATGGATGATTCCTACTGGGCCAGCTTGAAAGGCTTGGGGATATTTTTATTCCTCTGCCTCTTGGCCCTGTTTTTGGGCTTAACTATTTTTACCTATGTTTATGACTATGTAAGTGTGTTCCCAGTCTGGGAGTCTCCGCTCTGGTTGAGGCTGAAAATCCCGGTCATCGTCCTCGGGGCGAGCGGCTTCCTGTTCGCCCTCATTCTGTTCATCCGCCGCCAGGGGATCAGGGAGCTGCGGGCGATCCAGGAATACGCCCGGAGCCAGGGCTGGGGATTTTCGCGGAATGACCCGGGGGATCTCAAGCAACAGGTAGCTAATATTCTTCAAGATCTTAGGTTTTACCTGCGCTACGTCAGGACGGTGGAAACCGGGAGAAGGAAGACCTACCTTTTTGACTGCTCCTACAAGCATCGGGACGAAAGGGGCAGTTCGCACGACAGCCAAGGGACCGTCTGCCTGATCCAGTCCGAACGGTTCCGGGCGGACCGAGCGCCCGTGGAGATCATCACGCGGGACTGGACCGAGTTCATGGTCTCGGACAAGGTCGACCTGGGCCCTTCCCCCTTCTCCAAGGCCTGGCTGGTCCTCTCCAAGGACGCCGACCTGGCCAGAGGAATTGTCAGCGAGTCCGTTCAGGCCGTCCTGCTCGATCATCTGCGCCAGCCAGACCACGACTCGGTCAGCGTCACCATCGGCCCCGGCGGAGCGGTCGTGCTGACCGGGCGGATAACGGAACAGGAAAGGCTGCAGGTCCTTGTCGACCTGGCCCGTGACCTTGAGTCGGCCATGGACTAGGCCGTTCGGCCAGTTCAATGAAGGCGGTAGTTCTTGCTTCAAGGAAAGGAGCCTCGCATGAAGACCCTCTTGAAAACATCGATCCTCGTCGCGCTCTGCGCCCTGGCCGGAGCCTCGAGTCTGCTCTTACAGGCTAAGTCCTGTCGGGCGGAGCAGATCAACGCCGCGCTCAACGTCATGGCCTATGACCATGAGGTCAGCGTCAGGATCAACGGCGTTCACCTCAGCAAGATAGAGGGCGGCCGGTCCCAGTCAGTGAGGCTTTTCCTGGCCGATGACCCGGCCATAAAGGAGCTGCCTGCGGAGATGCAGCAGAGCATGAAGCAGTTGTTCTGCCTCAAGGAAGGCGACAACACCATTGAGATCTCGGTCAGGCCCAGACAAGGGGTGACGCCGCAGGGTCAGATGACCATTAGTATCCAGGCCTGCAACTATGAGGTACCGGTCCTGGAATACGCCCAGGATCCTTCGGTGAAGGAACGCACCGTGCAGGGAGCGTTTCAAGTATTCGCCCAACAGCCGGCCGGCTTCAAGACCGCGGTCATCAAATAGGCGCTCTCAAAGCCACGAGAGCGCTGTCCGGTTGGGGCGGCTTGACGCACCAGATCCGCTCGGCCGAACCAATCACCTCGGACCCTGGAGGAGGCCATGATGGAAAGAGCTTACAGATCCAGCCGCCTCGGACTGCCGGCGGTCGCCCTGGCCCTTCTGCTCCTGAGCTGCGCCACCGCGCCCGATCTGGTCGGGAGCTGGCGGGAAATCGGCAAGACCGCCTCCCTGGAATTCTTCCCGGACGGCTCGTTCAAGGCGGTGGACAACCAGGGCCTGGCCGTGAGCGGGAAGTACGCCCGGCTCGAATACGGAAGAGTCAGGTTCGAGGTTCTGCACCCGGGCTCCTCCACCGAGATCGTGGAGGTGAAAATCTCCGTGCAGGGCGACGAGCTGACCATCTTCACCGAGAGGTCCGGCGAGGTGGAGAAGTACAAGAGATTGAAGCCGTGAACTGAACACGGGGGAAACAATGATGACCGCCAGGGCTCGGTTGCTTTTTCTCGGCTTGATTTTCCTCCTCCTATTCCCGGTGATCGCGCGGTCCCAGGAAGCGGTGATCGTCGAATCAAAGGTGGGGGAATGCCGGTTCAGCCTTGAAGCGAACGACCGATGGCGCACCCTGCGGCTGCGCGCGCTTCATCCCCAGTACCACGGCTGTAATATCGACCAGGAGGCCATGCTGTCGGCTTTGGAAGCGGCCTTTTCCAAGACCGAGGCGCCCAAGCTCGAGGGGACCTACTCGTCGCTGTCCCTGGGCCGGCTCATCGACTACCCCTGGATGTGCCAGTACCTGGCCAACGCCGCCCGCCATGATCGCGCCTGGGACTTGAAGAAGGGGCGGCCCGGGTCCATGGAGATAAACAAGTACGTGGCCGACCTGCTGTTCCAAAAGGAGCTGATCGGGCCGCTGGAGCCGGTCCTGGCCAAAGGCGGCTACCGGGTCGTGGGCGTGTCCGTGGAAAAAGTGCTCGTGGGCGGCGCCAAGGAAATTCCCCTCTACCAGGGGGAGAGGTTTGCCGGACGGGTTCCCTTCGACGCCCAGGTCTGGTTAAGGCTGGAGAAGGATTGAATGGGCTTCGGCCGCTTGGACTAGGCCCTGGCATCAGGCCAGGGATTGGCCGCCGTTGCCGCCGAGAGGCTATGGATGGGCTCTTCCAGACCTCTGAACCCCGAAAGTGCTATAATAGTTTTGAGGAGATGCTGAAAGCACCGGATGAATACACGGTATTTTGAGCATCCCCAGGTCCGGGGGTGGAGCGGCTTGACTTTCACGGGCTGAAAAGGGACAAACCCGGGACCAGGGTCGCGGTGAGAGAAAGAGCCTGAGTTATACACCAGCCAGGAGGCCAGCGTTCGGTAATTGGGATCACTGTTTAAGCGAAAGCTCTCCAGGCTGGTCATAACGCCTGGTTGGTTCATTACAGGCCCCTCAGAGGCTGCTCCAACCTCGGCCGCTGTCTTGTGGGCGGAATCAATCACTCGTCCAGCCCAAAAGCTGAAGGATAAGAAGGCCAGTAAGACAACCAGAGGAGCCGTGGAATGACCGCCAGGGGGAACAAAGCTCGCCACGGACGATTCCTGGCCGGCCTGCCCGCCATCTTGATGGTTTTATTGTGCTTGGGGATATCACTGGCGGGCGCCGATGATCGGGTTGTAACCGTCGGCGTCTACAAGAACGCACCGAAGGTCTTCTTCACCGAATTCAGCAAGCCGGCGGGGATCTTTATTGACATCATCGAGGACATCGCCCGCAGAGAGGGCTGGCGTCTGCAGTACGTGCCCGGCACCTGGGGCGAGGGACTGGACCGCCTGGAAAAAGGCGAGATCGATCTCATGCCCGACGTGGCCTACACGGCTGATCGGGAAAAAACCTTCGCCTTCCACAAGGTGCCGGTCCTGTCCTCCTGGTTTCAGGTGTACGCCCGCAAAGGAAGCGGGATCAAGTCGATATTGGACCTCGGCGGAAAACGAATCGTCGTTCTGGAGCGCTCGGTCCAGGAGGAGGCCTTCGCCAGACTCGCCGCCAGCTTCGGTTTGAGCGTCAGCCTGAATTCCCTGCCCGATTATCAGACAATTTTCGAGAAGGTGGCCAAGGGTGAAGCCGACGCGGCCATCACCAATCGTTTTTTCGGCTCGATGCACGCCAAGCAGTTCGGCCTCGAAGATACGGCGGTGCTTTTCAACCCCTCCGATCTCTTTTTCGCGGCGCCTAGAGGCGGCCGCGAGGATTTGTTGAAGGCCATCGACACACATCTCATAGATCTTAAAAAAAATACGCAATCGGTATATTATCAGTCCCTGAAACGATGGATCTCCGAGGAGGTCGAATTCAAACTGCCGGCCTGGGTCGAGGTCGTCGGTTTTATCGCCGGCGTTGTCCTGCTCATAAGCCTGGCGGGCAGCGTTGTGCTCAAGCGGCAGATAAACGCCCGGACCATGGCCTTGACTCGGCGTAACGAGCAGATGGTCATCGTGGACCGCACGCTTAGGTCCACCACCACTGAGCTCAAGCTGAAGCAAGTTCTTGAAAAAGCCCTGCAGGGCGCGCTGGATCTCACGGGGCTCGAAGGAGGCTCGCTCTTCCTGTTCGATCGCGACACCGGACGGCTGGTTCCAGGAGCCTCCATAAACACCCCGCCGGAAATGACCGCGCTGTTGAGCCGCCAGGCGAGTCAAAGCCTAGCTCGTCCGCCCGGCCGCACAAGCCGCGACGGCAGGCCTTTCATGCTCTGGTACGACTCCTTATCAAGCGCCGCTGTCCCGAACGAGGCCCTGCGCAAAGAGGGAATCCGGTTTCACGCCGCTTTTCCCCTGATGATGCGACAAGAGGCGATTGGCGTCCTGTGCGTCTTTTCCCGCACCGAGGCCAAGCCTGAATTCCTCAAGCTCGACATAGTTCAAGACATCTGCGCTCCCGTGGCCCTGGCCATCGAAAACGCCCGTCTTTACGAACAGATCAAACTTCACGCCGACGAGTTGGAAGAGCAGGTCGAAGCCCGAACGGCGGAACTGGCCGCGGCCATGGAAAAAGCCCAGGCGGCCGATCACCTCAAATCCGCCTTCCTGGCCACCATGTCCCACGAATTGCGGACGCCTTTGAACTCCATCATCGGCTTCACCGGCATCCTGCTTCAGGGGCTGGCCGGACCCCTGAACGAGGAGCAGCAAAAGCAGATGACCATGGTCCAGAGCAGCTCCCGCCACCTCCTGGCCCTGATCAACGACGCGCTGGATATTTCAAAAATCGAGGCCGGGCAACTGGACATTTCTTTCGGCTCCTTTACCTTGAGGCCCTCCATCGAGAAGATGGTCGAGCTGGTTTCGCCGCTGGCTGAAAAAAAGAAGATCGATCTTAAGTTGGACATCGCCGCTGATGTTTCAACCGTGACCTCGGATCAGCGCCGCCTGGAGCAGGTCCTTCTCAATTTGCTCAACAACGCCGTCAAGTTCACGGAACTAGGGCACGTCATCGTTGCCTGCCGGACCGACAACGACCATTATCTTCTGTCGGTCACCGACACCGGCATCGGCATAAAGCCGGAGGAACTAGCCGGCCTTTTCCAGCCCTTTCACCAGATCGACACCGGCCTCTCACGCAGGCACGAGGGCACCGGCCTGGGGCTGTCCATCTGCCGGAAACTGATGGACCTGATGGGCGGAACCATCCATGTTCAAAGCGAATGGGGCCGGGGCAGCACCTTCAGCGTGCGCTTCCCGCGACAGAGGCAGGCAGGAGATCTGTCATGAGTGACAAGTTGCTGATCATTGAGGACAACGAGCAAAATTTCTACATGATGCGCTTTCTTCTGGAAAAGAACGGCTTCACGGTCATCGGCGCGGAAAACGGCCGGAAAGGCATCGATGAGGCCTTGCGCCACAGGCCCCGGGCCATACTGCTGGACATCCAGCTCCCCGAAATGGACGGATACGCCGTCGCCGCGGAGTTGAAGCGGCACCCCGAGCTGAAGGGGGTGCCCATCATCGCCGTGACCTCCTACGCCATGGTGGGGGATCGGGAGAGAATCCTGGCCGCCGGAGCCACCGGTTACATCGAAAAACCTATCAACCCCGAGACCTTCGTGGCGGAGATCATCGGGTATCTTTCGCAGGATCGAGTCGATCAGGAGAGATGACAGTGAAAATACTCATCGTCGACGACCATGAAGAGAATCGATATCTGCTGGAAGCCCTGCTCAAGGGCAACGGTCATGAAGTCCATTCGGCCGCCAACGGCGCCGAGGCCCTGGAAAGGCTCGAGGCCGGCGGGTTCGAGTTGATCATCAGCGACATCCTCATGCCGGTCATGGACGGCTTTCAGTTGTGCCGGAAAATCAAAACCGACGAAGCTCTGCGCCGAATCCCGTTCATCATTTACACGGCCACCTACACCGGCCCCCAGGATGAGGCCTTCGCCCTGAAGATCGGCGCTGACCGCTTCATTCAAAAGCCCTGCGAGCCGGACGTCTTCCTCAAGGCCATTGACGAGGTAATGGCCGCGGCCAGTCGCCCGGACAGCGACTCAGCGCCGGAACAGGCGCAGGAAGAAGAGATCCTCAAGCTCTACAGCGAGCGGCTGGTGAGGAAGCTTGAGCAGAAGATGCTTCAAGCGGAACGGGAGATCCAGGCGCGCAAAGAGGCCGAGGAAGCCTTGAGGATCAGCAACACCCGGCTGCGACTGGCCCTGGCCTCGGCCAATATCGGTCTCTGGGACTGGAAACTGGATACCGACGAGGTCTGGTTTTCCCCGGAATGGAAGGACCAGATCGGTTACGACGACAATGAAATATCCAATCGCTACGAGGAGTGGGAAAGCCGACTCCATCCTGAGGATCGGCCGGGCATTCTGGCCGAGGTCGACGCCTAACTACAAGGTCGCCGTCCCGACTACCGGGTCGAATTCCGCCTGCGCCACAAGGACGGCCATTACCGGTGGATTACCGCGTCCGGCAGGGTAATCCCGGGAGCGGACGAAAAATCCAAGCGATTCATGGGCTGCCATGTGGATATCACCGAGCACAAGCGGGCCGAGGCCGAGAGGGAGCGCCTGATGGCGGCCATCGAGGGCGCCGGTGAGACCGTCTTCATCACCGACGACAATGGCACCATCCAGTATGTCAATCCGGCCTTTGAGACGGTGACCGGTTACACCCGCGAAGAAGCGCTGGGGCAAACCCCGCGCCTCCTGAAAAGCGGCCAGCAGGATCGGGCCTTCTACGAAGATCTGTGGAGCACGATCACCTCGGGCAAGACCTGGAAAGGTCGCATGATCAACAAGCGCAAGAACGAGGAGATCTACACCGACGACACCACTATTTCGCCGGTCTGTGACGCCGCGGGCCGGGTCGTCAACTACGTGGCCGTCAAGCGCGACATCACCGAACACCTCCGGCTGGAGGCGCAACTGTTCCAGGCCCAGAAGATGGAGTCGGTGGGGCGGCTGGCCGGCGGAGTGGCCCACGATTACAACAACATGCTCAGCGTAATCCTTGGTTACTCAGAACTGGCCATGGGCCGGGTTAGCCCGGCCGATTCGCTCCGCAAGGACCTGCAGGAGATCTACACGGCCGCCAGGCGCTCCGCGGACATCACCAGACAGCTGCTGGCCTTTGCCCGCAAGCAGACCATAGTGCCCCAGGTGCTCGATTTGAACGAGATCGTGGAGGGGACGCTCAAGATGCTTCGCCGGCTCATCGGCGAGGACATAGACCTGGTCTGGCTGCCGGCCACGGACCTGTGGCCGGTGAGAGTGGACCCCACTCAGATCGATCAGATCCTGGCCAACCTCTGCCTCAACGCCCGCGACGCCATCGAAGGCGTGGGCAAGATAACCATTGCAACAAAAAATATTTTTTGCGACGACGATTTTTGCGCCCAGCACGCGGGTTTTACGCCCGGGGAATTCACCCTCCTGGCCATCAGCGACGACGGCTGCGGCATGGACAGAGAGACTCTGGACAAGATTTTCGAGCCCTTCTTCACCACCAAGGAGGATGGTCGAGGCACCGGTCTGGGGCTGGCCACGGTCTACGGCATCGTCAGCCAGAACGATGGGCACATCACCGTTTACAGCGAACCCGGGGAAGGAACCACCTTCAAGATCTACTTGCCGCGCTA
>ENA-OSEO01002325-OSEO01002325.1-sediment-metagenome-genome-assembly--contig:-NODE-2325-length-27607-cov-4.611951_pt1 | contig 27607 bp, 14 predicted proteins | sample MGYA00237883_ERZ534232 | MGnify/ENA metagenome assembly ERZ534232
AACGAGGGCGGTTCGTGGAATCCTACATTGTTGCCGCAAGAGAGAACACCGGTATAGCCTGGGCGGTCTGGAACATGCGCGAGAGCGTGGAGGCAGACCTGCGGCTCGGAGAGCCGACAGTGCTGGCGGGAGTCATTGTTGACGACGCAGGCCAGCACGTGGCGGACGCGGAGGTCCGCGCCAATCTGTATCGGATGGTAGCGACGGCCGACGGCGGCAAGAAGAGAGAGTGGCTGCCTGGCATCCCGCCTTTGCAGGAACTCCTCACACGAACTGACGCTCAGGGAAAATTCGTCTTCGGCAATCTGCCCGCGGACACGAGTGTCGATTTGCTGGCAAGAGCACCGGGAAAGGCCACAATCTACACCTACCAAACAGCACTCGGACAACCTGCCTTCACGAGCGGACGGACGGATATAAGAATCGTCCTGCCGCCCGAAGCGCGTATAGAGGGCAGGCTCCTCAACTCTGCCACCGGCAAGGGTGTTCCACGAACTCATCTCGCCGTCGTCGATCCTTCGGGGTTGTTCTTTTACCGCTTCGTTTGCGCCACGGACGCGGAGGGAAGATTCAGCATCGGAGGGCTCAGGCCGGGTCCTTTCCACATCAGGGCGGACTATATCCCGGGCCTCGACGTGGAAGTCAAGTCGGGCCAGACGACACGGGTCACGATGGGCACGGGGACACCGTAATGAAGACGGGCGAGGCGGCGGAGGCCTCGCCCGCCGCCTTGTCTTCGTACATCCGCTTGTAGCGTGGGCCGCCGCCTTTGGGGGCCGTCCAGCGGATGTTGTCGAACGGGCACTTCCGCTGGCACGTCTTGCCGTGCAGACAGTTCGACCGGTCGGCGGGTTTCACCTCGTCGTGGATCGTCTCGCAGACGCCCGCCGGGCAGAACATTACATGCGAGACCTTACAGACCGGGGAAAATTCTTTTTGAAAAATCCAGTTTTTTCATTGACATATACGTCATAGTGACGTATGTCTTACTGACGTAGACAGAAACGGGATATGGAATGCTGTTGACGAGGTACGCCGATGAACAGGCAACCAATGGACCGATTGGGCAAGTTGCAGCGGGCGGTCGTGGAAGTCGTCTGGGAGTTGGGCGAGGCGACCGTCCGGCAGGTGTGGGAGCGGCTGTGCCCGGAGAAAGAGGTGTCGTACACGACGATCCTGGCCGCCATGCAGCGGCTGGAGCGGTCCGGTTGGCTGCACCACCGGGCCGAAGGCAAGAGCAACGTCTACCTGCCGACCCGCACGCGCGAGCAGGCCGGGGCGAGTTCGGTGCGGACGTTTGTCCAACGCATGTTTGACGGCAACGCCCTTCTGATGTTCCGCCATCTGGTCGAGGAAGGCGAACTCAATGACGAGGAACTGCAAGAGCTTCAGAGACTGATTGGGAAGAAACGAAAGGAGAGACAGAGATGATGCGCGAGCTATTCCTGCAAAACCTGTCGTTGTGGGACTGTCTGTGGCAAAGCACGGTCTTTCTCGTGCTGGGTTTGGCCGCGGGCTGGCTGTTGCGCCGTCGCCCGTCGCGTGCCTACGCGGCGCTTCTCTTTGCCATGACGGTCGCCGCATTCGTGCCGTTCCTGAGTGCCATGGTCAGGCACTACAATCTCGGTGCCTTCCCTGACGGGCCGCAGGAGCCGGTCCAGGTATGGCTCCACGCACCTGGAACCGCCACGCACGGAATAGCCGATGCCCCACCCGAGATCGACGTTCCCACGCCCACACTGGACAGCGCCCCTGGACGGAGTTCATCCACGACGGCGCTCCTTCCCTGGCGGATGATTCTGCTGTATGCATGGCTGGCCATGACCCTTGCTCTTTGGGCTCGACTGGGAGCCACATTCCTATATGGAGCCCACATAGTGCGACACGCACAGAGCTTGGGGTTCGAAGAAATCCAGCAGGTCGTGGAACACACGGCATCCAGGCTGCAACTGACGAACGGACCCCGGGTCCGCGCGAGCGAGCGTATTGGCAGCCCCGTGGTGTGGTGCTGGACGCGCCCACCCGTTTTGCTCGTGCCTCGCACACTGAACTGCCGGGACGTCGATTGGGCGGGTGTTGTAGCCCATGAACTGGCACACTACCGGCGATGGGACCATGTTACGGGACTCATCGCGGAAGTGACCGCGAGTTTGTTACCCTGGAACCCGTTGACATGGCTGGCGCGAAGGTCGCTGGTCCGGCTGGGCGAACAGGCCTGCGACGATTGGGTGGTCGCCACAGGGCAGCCCTCAGAAGACTACGCGGAGTTGCTCCTTCGTTTCCGGGTCCAACGACAAATGGCCTTCTGGCCGGCGATGGTTTCCAGCAAGACGGGGTTGGCCCACCGGGTCAGGCGGATTCTGAACGACGCCTGCGGCAATCCTCAAGCGGGCCTGCGGTGGGCCTTGACGCTGAGCATCATCGCGACATGTGTCGGCGTCGGCGTCGCCTTCGCACAGACCCGCGCGGCGTCATCCGAGGCCGCAGCCAGACAGGACGACGAAACCGCCGGGTCCCTTCACCAAGCCGCAAAGGCTGGCGCTCTGGAACAAGTCAAGGAATTCATCCGTGAAGGCGCCAACGTGAACACAGCGGAGGGCGACGAGAAGTCGACGCCGTTGCACGCGGCTGCGTCCGGGGGTCATGCCCAAGTGGTCAGGGCGCTGCTGGACGCCGGAGCGAACGTGAACGCCGGTGATTCACACGGCCACACCCCGCTGTACTACGCGATCTGGAACGATGGTGAGGAAACCGTTGGAGTCCTGATCTCCGGCGGCGCCGATGTCAACAAAGGTCCAGCGGGTGACTATCCCCCTCTTGTCTATGCGATCTGGCAAGCCAAGAAGAGCCTTGTCGAGCGCGTACTCAACGCAGGAGCCGACATCAATACGAAGGATGAACAGGGGTACACGCCGCTCTACTGGGCGGCCTTCACCAGTGTCCGGGATGTGTTGGACTTGGTTCTCCGCAGAAAGGACTGGCCGGATACCATCCACTTGGCCGCCTGCAAAGGAGAGTTGAAGAAGGTGACGACACTGATTGGAGATGGCGCCAACGTGACCGTGAAAGACGAATTCGGCTGCACGCCCCTGCATTGGGCCGCCCTGGCCGATACGAATGACGTGGCCGCTTTCCTCTTGGCCCAAGGGGCCGATGCAAACGCCAGGGACAATATGTCTTTCACGCCGCTGATGGCCGGCCACAGAATCGGTATGGTCGCATTGCTCATTTCCCAGGGCGCCGATGTCAATGCCAAAGTCGCGACACACGGGCGGACGAGACTGCATATGTCGTGCTATGCCGGCGAGGAAGACATAGCAGAACTGCTGATCGCCAAAGGAGCAGATGTCGACGCAAGAGACAAGGGGGGCACGACGCCGTTGCGACTTGCGGCCGCAAGTGGCCATAAGGACATTGTCGAACTCCTTGTCAAGGCTGGAGCGGACGTGAACGCCAAAGACAACCAGGGGCGCACGCCCCTGCAACGAGCAAAGGAGCAGGGACACTCCGAGGTTGTCGAGTTCTTGCGCCAACATGGAGCCAAGGAGTCTTTGCACGACATCATGGCTGCAGGCGACATTGACCGTGTCCAGCGACTCATCTCCGATGGGGCCGACGTCAATGCGAAGGACGCCAAGGACCAGACACCGCTGCACGTGGCGGTCTTGGCCGGGCGGAAGGACTTGGTTGAGCTGCTGATTGCCAATAGGGCAGACATGAATGCAAAGTCGAACACCTGGGATACGACCCCTCTTATTGCTGCAATAAAGTCTGGGCACGAAGATATAGTGAGGCTGCTCGTTGCCAAAGGCGCTGATGTCCGTGCGAGAGGACGTGGGGACTACACACCCCTCCATTGCGCTGCCATGAATCGCGCTCGAATGGCAGGTTCGCCCGAGATCATGGGACTGTTGCTCGCAAGGGGTGCCGACATTGAGGCCCGGCAGGAACACGATGCAACGCCACTGGCGTGTGCGACCTTTGACGGAAACACGGAAACGACGAGGTTTCTCATCGAACATGGTGCGAATATCGAGGCCGCGCTGAACGACGGAGAAACAACGCCGCTACTGCGCGCTGTAAGCCAGCAATACGTGGAGACGGCCAGGGTGCTGCTGGATAAAGGAGCCAACATACACGCCACATGGCGGGGACTGTCTGCCATCGACAATGCAATGCTGGGAGATCGACTGTCAAACAGGAAGGGAGACCCCAAGATGGTCGAGCTTCTGATAGAGAAGGGCTTGAAGTGTCCCCCCATTCACCTAGCCGCTTTTTCTGGTGACCTGCAGGAGTTGAAGAACCTTCTCAATGATGGAGCAACGGTAGATGAGCAAGACACGGCAGGGTTCACACCACTGCATTGCGCTGTCTGCGGGGATCACATGGACATCGTGAGGTTCCTCCTCAGCCAGGGAGCAAGCGTGAATGCCAAGAATAGGAACGGCTGGACTCCACTGGCTTTCGTGTGGACAGCAGAAATGGCTACGCTTCTCGTCAACAGCGGTGCAGATGTGAGGATCGTGGACGAGAGAGGACAAACCGCGTTGCACTGGGCCGTCAACAGGGACAATCACCGCGGCGACAAGGCCTTGAGCGAATTGTTGCTCAAACATGGCGCCGATGTCGACGCCAGGGCTGGAAGCACGAGCGTCAGTTGGGCAGGATGGACCCCCTTGCATGTGGCGTGCCGGAATGGAGCCCAGGATATCGTTGAATTGCTCCTTGCACATGGGGCCAACATCAACGCCAAGACTGATAAGAGAGAGACGCCAATGGCGGTAGCCCAGAGTAATGGACACGGGCAGATCGTCGATCTGCTCCGTAGGCATGGGGCAAAGGAGTAGACGGACGCCAAGCGGAGGTGCGAAGTCAGGCCAAGTGGAATGAAACACCGGCGAGGTCAACGGAGGCCTCGCCGGTTGTCTATGGCTTTCTACATCCGTTTGTAGCGCGGGCCGCCGCCGCCTTCGGGGGCGGTCCAGCGGATGTTGTCGAACGGGCACTTGCGCTGGCAGGTCTTGCCGTGCAGACAGTTCGACGGGTTGGCCGGCTTGACCTCGCCGTGGATCGTCTCGTAGACGCCCGTCGGACAGAACGTGACGCAGGGTGCCTCGAAGATCGATCCCAAAAAAATCTTTCAAGAGAATTCTAATTTCGTGTTGACATCTACGTCGTAATGACGTATGTCTTATGGACGTAGACAGAAATGGATACCAAGAGTCATTCACGAGGTGCACCGAAATGAGCAGGCAACCCATGGATCGATTGGGCAAGTTGCAGCGGGCGGTGGTGGAGACCGTCTGGGAGATGGGGGAGGCGACGGTCCGCCAGGTGTGGGAGCGGCTGTGCCCGGAGAAGGAGGTGTCGTACACGACGATTCTGGCGGCCATGCAGCGTTTGGAGAAGTCCGGTTGGCTGCGGCACCGCGCCGAGGGCAAGACGAACGTCTATCGGCCGACGCGCACGCGAGAGCAGGCCGGCCTGAGTTCGGTGCGCACGTTCGTCCAAGGTATGTTCGGGGGCAGCGCCCTCCTGATGTTCCGCCATCTGGTCGAGGAAGGCGAGCTCAGCGATAAGGAACTGCAAGGACTACAGAGACTGATCGAGGAGAAACGAAAGGGGAGACAGAAATGATCCGAGAGCTATTCCTGCGCGACCTGTCGTTGTGGACCTGTCTGTGGCAGAGTTCGGTGTTTGCCGGACTGGGCTTGATCGCCGGCTGGCTCTTGCGGCAGCGGCCCGCCCGGGCCTACCAGGTGCTGCTTCTGGCCATGACGACGGCGGTGGCCGTACCGCTCCTGAGCGCGGCGGTCAAACACTTCGAGCTTGGGGCATTCGTCGCCCGGCAGACCGAGTTGTCGTACGCGGTGCCGGAGATGCCGTTCGCGATGCCCGCCGCGACGCCGGCAGCCGACGTGATGGACACCGCCCCGGCGGAACTCATCCCTGCGGACGTCGTCGAGCCCGCCCCATTCCGTATGCCCTGGCAGATGGTCCTGCGCTGTGGGTGGATGGCCGCAACACTGGTGCTGTTGGGACGCCTGGTCGTTACATTCCTCTACGGCGTCCACCTCGTTCGGCACGCATCGTGCGTTCCACGCGAGCACGTGCAGCGGGCCGTGAATGGGGCAGGATCGAAGCTCGCCCTCCCCCGGGGGCTACAGGTCCGCGCCAGCGGGCGCATCCGCAGTCCTCTCGTCTGGTGCTGGTCCCGCCCGCCGATTCTGCTGGTGCCGGACGCCTGTGACGATTCGCAAGTGCACTGGGCCGGTGTCGTGGCTCACGAACTGGCACACTGCAAGCGACGAGACCATGTCACGGGACTGGTGGCCGAGATCGTGGCGAGCTTGCTGCCGTGGAACCCGCTGATATGGCTGTCCAAAAAGTTTCTGATCCGGCTGGGCGAGCAGGCCTGCGACGACTGGGTCATCGCTACCGGGCAGTCCTGCGAGGACTATGCGGAATCGCTGCTTCGCTTCCGGCCGCAGAGACAGCCGGCGTTCTGGCCCGCGGTGGTCTCCAGCAAAACCGGGTTGGCCCACAGGATCCGCCGGATCGTGAGCGACGCCTGCGGCAACCCGCGCGTCGGCCTGAAGTGGACCCTGATGCTGAGCATCGTCGCGACAGGCTTCGGCCTCGGCGTCGCCTTCGCCCAGACTCGCCCGGCGTCGTCCGAGACCGCAGCCAAACAGGACGACGAAACCGCCAAATCTCTTCACCAAGCCGCGAAGGCCGGCGATCTGGAGCAAGTCAAGAAATCCATCGCTGACGGCGCCGACGTGAATGCAACGGAGGGCGACGCGAAGTCGACACCATTGCACACGGCTGCGTCTGAGGGCCATGCCCAGGTAGTCAAAGCATTGCTGGAGGCCGGAGCCCAGGCTGACACAGGCGATTCGCACGGGTGCACCCCGCTGTACTATGCGATCTGGAGCGATGACAACGCCACGGTCAGAGCGCTGATAGCCGGCGGCGCAAACGTGAATGTACTTCCCGGCAGGGAAGACTACCCGCCACTGATCTATGCAATCTGGCAGAATCATGTGGATAACGTAAGAACCCTGCTCGAGGCAGGGGCAACGCTGGACCACCGCGATGAGAGCGGCTGCACCCCCCTCTACTGGGCCGCCTTCACCAGCGGCGGCGCATTCGCCATCAATAGAAGCATACTCGATATGATCCTGGCGAAAGGAGACTACGAGGACACTATCTACCTGGCCGCCTGTAAAGGGCAACTCGACAAGGTCAAGACACTCATAGAGACAGGCATGGATGTCAACCGCAGGGACGAATTCGGGTGCACGCCCCTGCAGTGGGCCGTGCTGGCGGACTTACCGGATGTGGCGGATTTCCTCATTGCCAACGGCGCCGACATTGCCGCCAAGGATACGATGGAATGCACGGCCCTGACGGTGGCGCGCGGACCGGCGATGGTCGAGTTGCTCCTTTCCAAGGGGGCAGATGTGAACGCCCAGACAACGCGATCAGGATGGACCCGGCTGCATAATGCATGCTTTGCCGGAGATCAGGATGTGGCCGAGTTGCTCCTTCGCAAGGGCGCTGATGTCAACGCGAAGAGCAGCAGTAACATGACGCCGCTGAGGTTTGCAGCTCAACGAGGGCATGGCGAGTTGGTCGAGCTCCTGATTGCCAACGGGGCCGATGTCAACGCCGCCGACAACCGCGGCCGCACGGCGCTATCTATAGCCAGGCAAATGAAACACACCGGGGCGGTCGAAATCCTCCTGAAACATGGGGCCAAGGAAACTCTCCATGCGGCCGTCGCCGCGGGCGACATCGACGAGGTCAAGCAGATGGTTTCCCAAGGGGTGGACGTCAACGCCAAGGATGGAGATGGCCGGACACCTCTGCATCTGGCCGCCACCCAGGGCCGCAAGGCTATCGCCGAGCTCTTGATCGAGAACGGTGCGAACATCAAAGCTCAGACTAAGGATGGTGAGACCCCGTTGCACTTAGCAGCGAATCGCAATTACAAAGAAGTAGTCGGAACGCTCATAGACCGCGGCGCGGATATCGAAGCGAGAGAGAATCGTTACGGTAGTACACCGCTGCTCAATGCTGCGGCCAGAGGTCACAAAGAAGTCGTGGAACTCCTTCTTGACAGAGGGGCCGATATAGAAGGGAAGAACAGTGACGGCGGGACGCCATTGAGTCTCACAGCAGCTTACGGCACTGCCATTCGTACCGATATCATCCAATTGCTATTGGATAGAGGAGCTGATATCGAGACACGAAGTAATGGTGATAGCACGCCACTTCAAGCAGCCGTGGCCGTTGGACGCAGAGAGGTGGCTGAACTGCTGCTCGCGCACGGTGCCAAGCTGGATGTCGTCAGCAAGCATTGGGGAACAACCGCCAATCATGCCATGAGATCAAACCACCCTGATCTGGTCCATTGGTGTATCGCAAAAGGTGTTGAAGTCCCCCCCATCCATCAGGCGGCCTACTTCGGCGAAGCTGATAGAGTGCGGGCTCTGCTTAGTTCCGGAGCAGATGTCAACCAGAAGGATAAGGGTGGATTCGCCCCTCTACACTGCGCCGTGTTCGGGCAGAGAAGCGAGGTTGCGCAACTGCTGATCAAGAACGGTGCTGATGTGAAGGCCGCAAGCTGCGGGGATGCAACACCCTTGTTCTGGGCTTGTCAGCAAGGCTATTTGGATATGGTCAAACTGCTTGTCGACAACGAAGCGGACGTAAACGGTCGAGCGCTCAGCAAGATGACTTGGGGGCCCGCCCTCATCGATAACTGGAGTAACCTCCATATGGCCGCTCACGCCGGCCATAGTGATGTCGTTGAGTACCTTCTGGATCATGGCGCCGACATCCATGCACGGTGTGCCCGCGGAGACGAGGATCTCACGCCCCTTCACATGGCCGCTCGCAATGGGCGCGTGGATGCTGTCAGGGTGTTGCTCGCCAAAGGCGCTGACGCAAGCCTGAAGTCCAAGGGAGGCGGCACCGCCCTGGACTTTGCCAGAAAGGAGAATCACACAGACGTCGTCGAACTGCTTCTCAAACACACAGCAAAGGAATAGCATCCGGGCGTCGGTTAACCAAGTCAGCGCGTCACAAGAACACAACCGGCGAGGCCAACGGAGGCCTCGCCGGTTCTCTAGGGCTCTTTACATGCGTTTGTAACGCGGGCCGCCGCCGCCTTCGGGGGCCGTCCAGCGGATGTTGTCGAACGGGCACTTCCGCTGGCAGGTCTTGCAGTGCAGGCAGTTCGACGGGTTGGCGGGTTTCACCTCGTCGTGGATCGTCTCGTAGACACCCGCCGGACAGAACGTGATGCACGGGGCGTTCAGGACTGGACGGCACTTCGTGTCGCAGATCGTCCGGTCCAGAATTGTCAGATGCGAGGGCTCTTCCTCGCGATGGGCCGTCGCGGCCATCTCCAGGAGGTGCAGACCGACTGGTTTCGGTTTGTTGCAGAGCCCGTGAGGGCAGGGTATGATCTCCTGTGTGGCCCTCTTGGCAGTGTATACCTCCGGGCGAAGCGGACGGTTCTTGGACAGGAGAACGCGCTATGAAACACAAATGTGCAATCTGCGTCGCCATCGCCATCGCTCTGACGTCCAGCGCTCTCGCCGCCTCGGAACCCGCCGACCCCAACAGGTATCTCGACGCGGTGCAGGAGTTTGGGGACAACGTGCTCAAGTACGGCCGAGATACCTATGGACCCAAGCATACGCCGCTCTTCGTCGACGGCCTGAACATCCACACCCACGAGCCGGTCAAATGGATCGCGCCTAATGGCGACAGATGGATCCTCTCCAACCTCGCGTCTCAGCAGAATCTCTTCCGTACGCTGGACGCCCTTACGATCATCACCGGCGACCCCAAGTACAAGCAGGCGGCGGTGGATGCGATAAGATACGCCTTCAAGAACCTACGGACACCTAACGGGTTGCTTTATTGGGGCGGCCACAGCGCCTATGACGCAGCGGCCGACAAGCCCTGTGGTCGAGATGTGCATGAACTCAAGGAGTTCTATCCTTACTATGAACTCATGTGGGAGGTCGATCCACACGCAACAAGACAGTTCATCGAGGCCTTCTGGTCGGGCCATGTCTTGGATTGGTCTAATCTCGATTTCAACCGGCACTGTTCCCTCGGGACTCAGGCTTTGCCGAAAGCGTGGGACTACGAATACGAGGGAGGACCGGTATTCTTCACGAGCAAAGGCGGGCTCTCCTTCTGCAATACCGGCAGCGACCTGTGCTATGCTGGCGTATTGCTCAACCTGTTTTCGCGTGACGAGAAACCTCTCCTTTGGAGCAAGCGTTTGGCCTGTCGGTATGTAGAGGCTCGGAACCCCCGAACGAATATAAGCCCGTACGTATTCAGCGGAGACACTGGACCAGACACGTTCGCGTTCCCACACTACAGCCTCTCGAACTCGACAATCTGGCCAAGTGCACGTCACTGCTATATGCGAACCCCAGAGACCGTCTCGTCCCTCGTCACGAGCAGACCCCTATGTGAATTGCTGCTGGGCGACATCCTGGGGGATAGGGACGAAGACTTCACAAGATACGGTCACGAAGAACTGTCGGCCATAGGCAAAGCGTGCTACCGCAGACGGGACAACGTTTTCGTCCCCATTTCCGAGAGCGGCCTCTCCCTGGAGGGGCATCTATGCACGAGGGACGATCCCTTTGGTCCCCCAGGATCGAAGTTATTGGCGATCCCGGCTCACCCGTCTGATTTCTGGGCCTACGCCGCAGCGTATCGTTTGACCAACGACGCATTCATGTGGGAAATGGCCCGTGATATTGCCCAGGGCAACACCTATGGGGATGTCGGCGCATCGGACGCCCAAGACCCGCAACTGAACTATGATTCGACCGTCTGCGACCCTCACGGCCTTCTCGGTTTTCTCGAATTGTACCGAAAGACCAGAAACCGGGTTTTTCTGAAGATGGCCGAACAGATCGGAGCAGTCATCCTATCAGACCGGTTCCGCAGGGGTTTCTTTGTGGGAAACACCGGACTGATCTTCTGCAAGTTTGACACGATCGACTCGTTGGCCCTGCTCCATCTCTATGCCGTCACAGGCAGGCGCAGAGACACGTCGATTCCGCAGGTCTGGCCCGGCACTTCCTTCTTCGATATGGCCTACCGAAACAAGGAGGAAGTCATTGATAACTTGATCTACGCGCAGAACGAGTCTCCTCTACCCCTGTCCTGGCAAGAGGCGGCGGCTGTTGGGGACATCGACTTGATCAGGTCTCTTGCCGCGCAAGGAGCCAACGTTGACGGGCGGGAAGACACCTTCCTGAAGACGGGCCTGCACCATGCGGCCATGAACGGCCACAAGAACATCGTGGAGACTCTCCTCGCTCAAGGGGCGGATGTGAATGCAAAAGACAGTTTTCCCGGTGGAACCCCTTTGCACTATGCGGTCGAAAACGGCCGCAGGGAAGTGGCGGAAGTCCTGATCGCCAACGGTGCAGACGTCAACGCGACAAGGAAATCTCCCGAGGGAGACAGACCTCTGCATTCCGCCACAAGGGCCGGCCACAAAAATATCGTTGAACTGCTGGTCACCAAAGCTGCCGATATCAACGCAGAGAACGGAGCCGCCCAGACAGCTCTTGACCTCGCCTTGAGTCAGCACCGGAGGGACATCGTCGAATTGCTCGTGGGCAAAGGCGCTGATGTCTCCGTCCGGGCCGCCGCGAGTCTCGGGGATGTTGATGCGGTGCAACGCAGCTTGCGAAACGGCGCAGACGTCAACGCCGGGGACGAAGACGGCCGGACAGCTCTACATATCGCGGCGCGTGAAGGTTACAGGGAGATCGCCGAGCTTCTCCTGGCCCACGGCGCCAACGTGAACCTCGGCGAGAGCCGGTACAATCTGACCGCCGCAGAATGGGCCATGATGGCCAACCATGACGAGATCGTTGAGCTGCTCGTTTCCAAAGGTGCGGACATTTCCCCTCTGCACCTCGCGCTCTACAGAAAAGACGCGGCCGAAGCAAGGCGCCTGATCGAGGGCGGGGCCGAGGTGAACAAACGAACGTCGTATGGAACGGCGCCTCTCGATAGGGCGGCAAACGCCGGCTTCAAAGACATCGCCGAATTGCTCATCGCCAAGGGTGCCGATGTCAATGCGGAGGACAATTGGAACTGGACCGCCCTCCACACCGCCGCTGAAAGAGGCGATGAAGACATGGTCGCGTTTCTCCTGGCCAACGGGGCCGATACCCATGCCAAAGACGGGAGCGGGCGGACTCCCTTGTGGTATGCGGAGAAGAGAGGCCAAGCCGAAATCGTCGAACTGCTCCGCAAGCATGGGGCTAAGGAATAGAACCCCGCCCGTAAGAGGGTGATACGAACCGGGCGAGGTTTCTCAGGAGCCTCGCCCGGTCGCGGTTTACATTCGTTTGTAGCGAGGGCCGCCGCCGCCTTCGGGGGCCGTCCAGCGGATGTTGTCGAACGGGCACGTCCGCCGGCAGCTCTTGCCGTACAAGCAGTTCGACGGGTCGACGGGTCGGCGGCGATGGAAGAACGTTGCTTTCCCGCCTTCTGTTGCCTATAATATAGAGTGGCTCGCGTCTTGCAGTGACATGAACGCATAGGATGCTTTGGATCTGAAGGGCAGGGTTTGTCATGCGTGGCGCGGATGCGCATGCGGAGCCGATCGATCCGGGCCTCCTGACCACCACAAAGGTGCTGGAATAGGATCCGGCCAACAACGGAGAACCGGGAGCAACCGGTCAGCCTGCCTCAACGGACGAGACTGCGGAGGAGGAGAACCTCTCATGATGAACTTGCGGCATCATCCGGGTGGATCGGCTCGATGGCGGGGATCGGTTCTGGCAGTTCTCTGCGTCTGGTTGCTCGTGCCGGCTGATGCCAAGGGCGAGGGCCTGGATTACGGCCTGAAGATCGACCGCTGGGAGGACTGTCCGGAGGTATGGTGGGAGGGCCCTTTGTTCCAAAACGGCCCCAACGACCTCGGACCTGAGTTCCATCTGCCCCAGGGTCTCGTCGCGCGGTTCACCCTTCGCTTGAACATTCCCGAGAACAGGGAACTGGCCTACCACATTCAGGAGGCGACCGGATGGTTCACATGCGACCGGATCGACGGCGCCCTGCGGTCAGAGCCGAGAATCCAGATCGCGGCGTCGGGTGAGTCACAAGCCGGCTTCGCACCCCGGGGGAACGGCTCTGTTGAGGAAGCAGTCCGAAGGATCACCGTCACATTTCTGATCCACGTTCCGCAGGATGCGGCCCTGGGCCCCTATCGTTTTGAGTTGTCTTTGACCCCCGCTGCCGAGAATGCCCTGCCGCTGAAATGGCGTGCCAGCGGCATCCACGTCGTCCGCCCCAAGGTCTTCATCGTGGACATAGACGGCATGCGCCAGAACCTCTTCTACGGCATGATGGCGGGCTCCAACCCGCCGGAGCATCTGGCAGACCTGTTTGGCACGGCGTCGCGCCAGACGGTGCCGATTGACGTCACCCGCGGCGGCAGGAAGGCCGAGACGCTGCGTTTCCGTCACGGATACATGGTTTGCCAGGCCACCTCCACGTTTCCGACGTATACTTTTGCGGCGCAGGCACCCATCGTGACCGGCGCTCTTCCCAAGGAGACCGGTTTTCCCGGCAACGAATGGCTCGACCGCAGTCCCGCGGAAGGTGGATCGGTACGGCGTTACGCCTTCACCGGCGGAAACATGGAACCCGGTTTGGGCACACGACTCTCGCTTGCCGATACGATCGCCAGCTACTCGACGCAAGGCCTGGCCAACAGTATGCTGCGTGCCCCCACGGTCTACGACACGTTGGACGAGCAGGGCATCCAGAGCCTGATCGGATTCCATATGTACGAAGGCTCCAACGCCAACGGCAATACGTTTCGTATACCGGCTTACCTTCATGAGCAGCGCAAGTACGCACTGGCCGCGAGCTTTGTCGAGAGCAGGCACTGGCTGTCCGCACATGAGTATGACAGCGAAATGGTCGACGAGGTCCTACAGGCCCTGGGCTGTCGCGCCGACCCTATAGGCACTTCCACGTATCCCGGCCTGGACTTCGCCGAGCTCGGTGTGATCTTCCTGTACTTCGCCCACCTGGATCACTCCAGCCACCAGCATCTCTACGGCAATGTCTTCAGCACTCAGCAGAAGTGTCTGCATGATGTGGATGCCCAACTGGGTACGTTCATCGAGGGATTGCGCCGGCGTTACGGTCGGATGGTCCTGGAGCATGCCCTGTGGATCGTCACGGCCGATCACGGTCAGACCGACTGCGAGAATGTGGTCCAGCCCGACCTGCGAGACAAGGTCCTTCCCCAGTGGTACGACGTGGAAGGCACACTCATGCAAAGGTCCATTCGCGGTCCAGATCCGGTCAGATTCACTATGAGGAGAGCATTTGAGTCCAACTGCTCCGTCGGCTACAACGGGGGCTCGGCGCACGTCTATCTCCGGGCACGCCATGGTGAATGGAACTTGCTGCCAACCGATGATCAGATCATCGAAGCAGCCGACCGCATCCGTCAGCTCTGGCTCAAGCCGGATGTTCCCGCCCGTGACGGGCAACCGGCACAGTACGGCTACAGCGGCAAGCTCGACCTGATCCTCGTCCGGCTCAGCGGCGACAGGTCCGTGTTCCTGCCCGGACAGGTCCCGCCATACAGTGTTTACGATCGGGCCGGGAAGGTGATGACGCTCAAGGACTATCTGCGAAGCTCCGACTGCGTGTTCTACAGCGATCGATATGGCTGGAAGAAGCAGGATATCGACCTGATCGAAGAGGCTATCACCGGGATGAACTGCGACCGCAGCGGCGACCTTGTTCTGTTTCCCACATACCCACAGTATGAGTTGGAGGTATCCCACAACGTTGGGCAGCACGGCAGCTTGGTCTCCACCGATATGCTGGTTCCCCTGGCGACCGCCATCCCCGGCATAGACACGGCCCGATCCAACCCGACCGCCGATCGCATCCTCCGATTGCTGAGCCACAGCATCGATCTGCAGCGCAAGTCTCGTCCGGGCAACCGAGACGTGCCGGACCTCATCCTGAACTTCCACAAACAGCAATGCACCGTGGAACTCAAGCCCGTTGCGATGGGGCTGCCTACGATTGAAACACGCCGATCCAGGACGCACCCGCTGCATGTGACGGAGATTCTCGTCAAAGCCCCGATTCTCGACAAACTCAGGACCGGAGACGATGGGACCTATGGATCGGCAACGTTCGAACTGTGGGGGTCCCGGTCGCCCGACGGACCCTTCGAGCCCATCAGGGGCTCTGACGGAGCATCCTTCTGTTATGTCTCCCCGGATACTCCCATCGACCCTAATGCCAGAGTCGGCCGGATCTCGCAGGATGCGGTTCTCCTCTCATTCCAAGCGCCCCCCTCTGAGGTGCCGTTGAACCACAAGCCCTTCTACTTCAAGGTGGTACAGAAGCTGTACAAGCCGGATTCGAGACTTGTTGTGAGCGAGGTGTCGTCCAATGTGGGCGAACCCGGACAGCTCGGGCTGCGGCTGCTCTATGGCAACTCCAAGAAGGTCGCCGACGCGGTCGAACTGGACGGTATACCGTCTAAGTGGGTGCAAATGCGGGCCGCCGTCGGGTATGACAATCAGGCGTTTGACCTTTGGGGCGCCCACCTTACCGTTCAGTCCGAGGGCTGGACGGGACATTTCTGGTCGCCGCGTCTGGAGACGCACGTGGACAATAACAGCCAGATACATACCCAGGCATTCGGGTCGTCGCTTTCCTGGCAGAACGCCGAGACCGAGATTCGGTTCCCGTTCCGCCTCGCCGGCCAGACCGTGCAGATTCAGGCGGAAATGGAGGACCCGAACGCCGGAGGGCCGATGACAAGGTCCATCCGCGTACAAGGGCCGCCGGACAAAGTCGCTGCGGAACTCAGAGAAGCGGAAGAAGACGAAGCCCAGAGAAAAACCTACATGGAACGGGACATACAGAACTTCCAACAGAGCAAGACCGAGGACTGGCCCGGAAGAATCGCGGAGATCCGGAAAGAGAATGAGTACTTGGCGCGCCGAAGGGACTCCCTGTCCTTCGCACGGAAGGCGAGCAACGACATAGACATGATCGGATACAATTGGTGGTTGCAGGAAGACCATGACAGTTCCATCGCCGCTTCCAGGCTGTTCGACCAGGCATTCTCCGGACGTGACCGCGGTGATTGGAGGAATGTGATAGACTCCCTGCTCAGGCAACTGGCCCGCGTGGAACCCGATCTCCAACGCAACTTGCGATACTTTCAGGAGAGAAAGGCCATCTCTGTCCCCGCCGCCCCCGGAAGGGGTGAAAAGCCCGAGGTGGCCGCGAAGTGGTTTGATGATGCCATGGAGAAGGCCAGAAAGGACGCCGAAAAGAGGCGGTCCGAGATCATTACCGAGATCGCACAATCCGCCCCATTGGCGGGAGACGCGCAGAGTCTGAAGGGGGCGACCCAGGAGCTCATGCGTCTGGCCAGGGCTCACGATGGCGAGCGGGGCACGTCGACGGACATGTCCTCATGGTGGTGGGAGTACGCCTCGAACTGGGTCATGTTGACCGGCCAAAGGGACGAAGCGGCTGGAATCTGGCTGATCGGATGGGAAGCTCGCCGGCAGGCGCTGGGAATCCGCAGCCAGACGACCCAAGACGGCACGGAGGCGTCATACCTATCTGCGCCTTCGCTGAATACGTGGTGGCCTGTCCATTGGACGCCTGATGACGCAGCGAGCGTCCCGTCCACGGCTGATCTGGAGGCGTCTGTCCGTGCCTGGGAGGACCAGATCAGAAGCGCGTACGGCTCGACCGGCGCTGCCCCCCGCGCGATGACGGACCGCGGTGCCGGGACCGCGACCTCCGACCCCACAGTGCCAAGTCCCGCCGGTCGGAGACGCGAGGCGGCTGCCGACGGTGCATCCTCGGCACGCCCCCCGGCCGGACAACCATCCGTTGCCACACCGCCAGCACAAACAACAACGGAGCCAGCCGTCATCCTCCCTCCGGTGAGCGCGGAGGACGCCGCGGCGGCCAAGTCCTGCAACGAACAGGGACGCCGTCTCTGGAGGCAGGCCGCGTTTGCCGAAGCCGAGGCTCAATGGCGCAAGGCTGCGCAACTTGACCCGACCAACCCGGAGCATCTGCACAACCTGGCCGTCGCATTAGGGACAAAGAACCAGTACGTTGAGGCCGAGAAGTTGTGGCGCCGCGCCTTGACGTTGGCACCAGCGAATGCCAAGTATACTGCTCACTATGGCCTGGCCCTGCAAAAGACCGGAAGACCCGCGGAGGCCGAAGCAGCTATCCGACGCGCGATCCAACTGGATCCGAAGTACGGTAGTGCACACAACCAGCTCGGTATCTTCCTCCTCGAAGGGAAGCGATGGCCCGAGGCTGAGAAGACCTTCCGTAATGCCGTGGAAGCGGAACCAGGAAACGGAGCGTACCATGCGAACCTGGCCCAGGCCCTCCTGGAGCAGGGTAAACGGCAGGAGGCGGTCCAGGAGGCGCAGACCGCGCGATCTCTGGGGTTGTCGGAGCATGCGGTCTATGCGAGGCTGAGTCTCGACAGCCAGCCGACATCCCCCACCCAGCCGATCCAGACGCAACCCTCTGTCACAGGACCCGAGCCGGACATGAATCAGTTTGCGGCACTACTTTGGTCCAACAACCTGGATGCGGCTCTGACAGAAATCCGACGCCTGTCGGGGCAGTACCCGGATCACCCAATGGTGGGCGTGGCGAGGATCGGCCTGGAAGTGATCTTCAAGAACATGAAGGACGCCAAGACACTGGCGGACCGGCTGTATGGATTGTACCCCCAGCAGGCGACGGTTCTGATCGCACGCGGCCAGGTCGCGCTCAGCTCGAACGATGCGACGACTGCCCAGCAGATGTTCAATCTGGCTCTCCAGGCCAACCCGCAGGTGGCCGGGCACTACTATAGCCAGGGCATTCAGCTCTTCGATCGCAAGTGCTACAAACTGGCCTACCAACAGTTCGCGACGGTCGCCGCGATGAGTCCGCAGCAGATGTGGATGAGCCGCTACTACCTCGGGGTCGCGGCCGAGTGGCTCGGCGATCCAAAGGACGCCGTCGCACAGTACGAAGCATTCCTCAGACAGAACCCACCCGCGGACTGGGCCAACGCGGCGAGAGCGAGTCTCCAACGACTGCGGGCGCTGCGTCCTTGATGAGAGGGAAGAAGCGTCCTGCCTTTGTAGCTTCTCGTGTACTGCCCCGCCGGTCGCCCTTACATCCGTTTGTATCGAGGGCCCCCGCCGCCTTCGGGAGCCGTCCAGCGGATATTGTCGAACGGGCACTTCCGCTGGCAGGTCTTGCAGTGCAGGCAGTTCGACGGGTTGGCGGGCTTGACCTCGTCGTGAATCGTCTCGTAGACGCCCGCCGGACAGAACGTGATGCACGGGGCGTTTAGAACCAGGCGGCACTTCGTGTCGCAGATGGTCCGGTCAAGGATCGTCAGGTGCGAGGGCTCTTCCTCGCGGTGCGCGGTGGCCGCGACCGCGGTGAAGGTGTCCTTGTCGAAGTTCATATTCGGCTTGAGCCGGTACGGGGCCCCGGTCATCATCTCGTAGTCTTTCTCGACGTGGAACGCCGGCAGCCAGCCGTTGAGCACCGACAGCGGCATGCCCTGCAGCGGCCCGAACTTCGCGACCGTCTGGCGGAAGTTCTTGGCCGTCTTCATCTCCCTGGCGATGTTGGACTGCTCGACGTTCTGCGTGTATTTCACCGCCGCGGCGTCGGGTTTGTCGAGCGAGGCGACGATAGCCTTGGCCGCCTGCATGCCCGAGTCGATGGCGTTGTGCAGGCCCTTGATCTTGAGCATGTTGACGAACCCGGCGCTGTCGCCCAGGATCAGGACGTTGCCCTTGCCGATGCTCTGCGTCTCGGGGTCGCGCGGGACCGCGTACCAGCCGCCCTCGGGGATCATCTTGGCGCCGGCCTCGACGACCGTGCCGCCTTCGATGAACTGCTTGACGAACTTGTGCTCTTTGAATCGCACCAGCGCGTCCTGGGCGTTGAAGTCGTGATACTTCCAGTCGAGCCCGACGATCATGCCGACCGCCAGATGGTCCTGCTCGCCGGCGTAGACGATGCCGCCGCCGAACATGCCGGGACCGAGGACCGGCGTCCAGATCGGATAGCCCATCGCGTGGACGACGCGGCCGCGGGTGAACTTATTGTACTGCTCCGGCGTGACCTTTATCAGTTCCTTGACGCCCAGCGAGAAGAGCTGGGGCGACTGGCGCCTCAGGCCCGCCTTCTCGACGAACCGCTCGGTGACCAGCCCGTCGCAGCCTTCCGCCAGGACGACGAACTTCGCATCGATCACCTCGCCCTCGACGTAGTTGGGCTCCTTGTGCCCTTCCTTGTTGAGGCCCTGGTCGACCAGCTTGACGCCCGCGGCAACGCTGTCGCCGTCGAACACGACGTGATCGGCGGCGAAGCCCATGAGAACCTCGATGCCCATGCCCCGCGCGATCCCACCCAGCCACTTCGTGAGCCGGCTGATCGAGACGGAGTAATCGCCGTGGTGGATCATCTGGCCGAAGGCCAAGCCCATCCCTTTGGCCATCTTGATCATGGGGAAGATCCCGAACGCCATGTTCTTGCCGAGCAGGAACATGATATCGTCCTTGTCGATCACGTTGGCGAGGACCTGCTTGGCCTCGTCGGTGTCGCGCCAGCCGGGCTGGGCCGCGTTGAGCAACGTGCTCAGCGGCTCTTTTTCGAGCACGGCGCCGGAAAGGTTGTGATTGCCCAGGTCGAGGGCCTTGTCGATCACAACGACCTCGAGCTCGGGTTTGAGAACCTTCAGTTGGATCGCGGTCGAGAGTCCCGCCGGGCCCGCGCCCACGACCAGGACCGATGTCTTGCTGTATTCGCTATGGTTCGGCACGTTCTATTCCCTTAAGTTTGATCGTTGATCGTGGAAATCAAACTTCAAAATCAGACATCCCTTCACGCTTCATGCAGCGCGTCCACCAGCTTTGGGACGGCGTCTTCGACGGTCCCGACCAGATAGTAATCGCACTGCTTGAAGATCGGCGCGTTCGGGTCGCTGTTGATCGCCACGATCGTCTCGGTGTTGGCGACGCCGATCATGTGCTGGATCGCGCCGGAGATGCCCAGGGCCACATAGAGCTTCGGACCGACGGAGGTGCCCGTCTGGCCGACTTGGTGGATGCGCTCGATGAAGCCCTGCTCGACCGCCGCACGCGAGGCACCCCGCTCGACTTCCGTCTCGAGCCTCCTGCTTAGGGCGGTGGTCAGATGGCCGACGAGTTTCTCATAGCCGTCGCGGCTTTGCATGCCCTTGCCGCCGGAGACGATGGCGTCGGCGTGCAGATTCACGGCCCCGTGGCCCAATTCCGTGTTGATGATTTCGAGGCTCACGTCGTCGTCGGTGATCTCGACCTTGTGGTGGATGACCTTGCCCTTGCGGGAGGGGTCGGCCGGGAGGCGTTTCATCACGCCGGGACGGGCGGTGGCCATCTGGCTCTTGGAGCCCTTCGTGCGGATCGTCGCCATGACGTTGCCGCCGAGGGCCGGACGGGTCTGGAGCAACAGGCCGATCTCGCCTTTGCGGGAGCTGTCACGGATGTCGAGACCCGTGCAGTCGGCGGTCAGGCCGCAACCGGTACGATAGGAAATCATCGGAGCCAGCATGCGCCCCTGCGGCGTCGCCGCGTACAGGACGATCTGCGGCACGAACTTGTCGATTGCATCGGCAATCACCTTGCGATAGGCCGTCGGGTCAAAAACGCTGAGCAGCTTGTGCTCGATGGCGTACACCTTGTCCGCGCCGGCGGCGATCAGCTCCTCCGCCATGTGGGCGACGTTCTCGCCGGCGATGCACACGCCGACCTTCGTTTCGAGCGAATCGGCCAGCTCGCGGGCCTTGCCGGTCAGTTCGAACGTGGCGGGATGCACCACGCCGTCGGCATGCTCGGCGACGACCCAGACCTCGCCCTGGAAGGCGGGCTCCACCGCTTTCATCCCGGCCAGCATGTCTTCGAGGGCTTTCTTGCCGAACTTGTCGCCGACGGCCGCGAGGATTCGCCCCTGGACCGTCTCGTCGATCTCGTCGACGCTCTTGATCTTGAGGTCCTTGAGGACCTGGGTCAGCAGATCGAAGTCTTCCTGTTCCTTGGCCGTAGCCTCGAACGGCCGCTCGAAGAGGTTCGCCCGGCGTTTGGGCAGGACGTACTTGCCGTCCTCCTTCTTGCCGGCCGCGGCCCCGTCGCCGTTGCCCTTCTTGTAGTTTTCGACGATGATCTTCGCCAGTTCCCTGGGGTCGTTCACCTGCTTGCACTTGCGCGTGCTCTTGCCCGGTGGGAAGACGCGGATCACGGCGGTCTTGGAGCCCTTGGCGCCGATCAACGGCGCCTTGACATCCTCGGCGCCCCATTGGGTCACCGGCGCCTTGGCCGCCCAGCGGGTCCCGCCGAACGTTGCGAACAGAGGATACTCATACTTGGCGACGGTGAGCACGGCGGGCAGCTTCTTCGTCGCCACTGTCTGGCTGCCGCCGCTGATGATGCGGGTGAACTCGAAGCGATTGCCCTTGAACTCGGCGCCCGTCACGTAGGCAATGCAGGGCAATCCCAACTCCTCGGCGAGTTGGGCCGGCACCTGCGCGGTATCGCCGTCGACGGATTGCATACCGGCGACCACATAGTAGTTGTCGCCGCATTTGAGCATCTCCTTGACAACCCGTCGAATCGCATGGGCCAGCGGGTTGGCGGTCGCTACCGTATCGGCGCCGCCGAGCGCCCGGTCGGTCAGGAGCACGACCTCGTCGGCCGCACGGGCCATGCTGTACCGCAGCACCTCGACCGCCATCGGCGGGCCCATGGTCACCGCAACGACCCGGGCCTTGGCGTCGCCGCTGATCTTCTTCATGTGGTTCGCAAAAGCCAGTGCCTGGGCGTCCAGCTCGTTGATCACGTTCGCCAGACGCGCGCGGACCAGCGTGCCCGTCTCCGGGTCGAACGCGTTGTCGGTGATCTGCGAGACGTCAGGAACCTGTTTGACCAGAACAATGTAGTCACTCATAAGCGAAATCCCTAAACAGAACCCCCCTTCGCGGTTGGGGTACTTGAGCGTGGATGGGACGTGCAATCCGAGTCGCCTCATCTGCCTACGCTACATGTCTGTGCCTTCCGTACAACCAATGCTCCGAGACCACCGCCGTACCCTGGCGGTGAATTGCGCATCTTAGGGTTGCGTTACAGGTGTGTCAACCGATTTCGCCCGGGAGCACGATGGCGACCGGACCTGTGAGAAATTTTCTTGTACCCCAGCCCAGTTCGGTGTAGACTGATGGAGCATTGACCTTTTTGTGCCGATGTGGACCTGCGCCGGGATTCGGGTGTATACGTCTGGCGGCCTGTCAGACAGACGTTCCGCAATCGGCGTATGTGGTTACAGTAAGACCTCCCGGAGAGGTGGCCGAGTGGCTGAAGGCAACAGTTTGCTAAACTGTCGTACGGGGTAAACCTGTACCGCGGGTTCGAATCCCGCCCTCTCCGTTCCTTCCTCCGATCGGCTGGTCCTTATTTCCATCTTCGGTTCTGGGCAAATCGAGGAGATTCCCTGCTGTATCCGCAGGATTAGAGGACGATCCGGTCTGCTCCATCCGCATGCGTGCCGATTCCACGTGCAGCACAGGGATTGTTCTTGACTTGCCATCCCCTCTTTGATACAATCCAGACATCAAGTTGGGGTGGATGGCCACATTCTTCTGTGGCAACCGCAAGACTTCTCACGGACGACCTGTAACATTGGCGGTCGGATTGTAGCTCGGCGGCGTACGGCCCGGGGTCCAGCCGTTTACTGGATCGTGGGCGGATCGACGCAGGGCATCACAGGACACGGGCTATGGAGGGCAGATTGGCTTTTGGGGATGGACTGCCGGTGGGACTTGCCCCACCGCTCCGGCCCGGGCGCGTGGCGCCGGGCGGATAAACGCCATGGGGGGACGATGAGAGTGAATCGAACCTATCATCTGTGCATTGTCCGGCTCATCGGGCTGTTGATCTACGCCGGGGCCACCGACGTGTACGCGGCCGACGAGTCTCAGAGGGCTGCGTACAGCAGCCCACACCCCAGCAACAGGCGAGTCGCGAACTCGACGACAGGCAGGGTCCAAGGTCCGATACGAGACCCATTCAATCCGCAGGCCTATATGGCGGACCTTGCGTCCCGGCTGGATTCCCCCGACGGCAGGAGTCTGCTTATGAAGGGCATGGGGACACAGAACGTCCGGCAGGGCGCTCCGTCCCCCACCCCGAAGGCTGCGCCCGCGCGGCCCACGGTCAGTCCGGACATCCCTCCTGCACCGGTCGGCAGCATAGTGCAACGAACACCTACGGCAATCGGCAGCGTCGGGAGAGACTCAGGTCTCCTGACGCAGAATTCGATGTTGGGGTCGCTGAGTCCCAGCCCCCCTGCCGCACCGAGCGAGCAGAAACCGCAAACACCGAAGCCCAGTTCGACACCGCCGGTATCTACCATGATGGTGTGGAATGGGCTGTCGCCCGATAATCGGGCGGCGCAACGAGTCATGGAGGAGTTGGGCGTGCCACAGACAGCAAAGGATACGGCAGGCGGAAAGGCCGGCCCGGCCCCCACTTCCGCGACCGCGCGCGCCGCCGGCTCGCATCCGCGTGGACTCGGGGCGCTGGATCAGGCGATCCTGACGTCGCAGCCCGGCCTGGCGCTCTGGACCCCCTCTGCGATGCGTGATTCCCCGTTGGGGGGCCTCGCGACGGCTTCCGCGGCCAATCTCGTGGACACGGTGGCCCTCGATGGGCTCTCCACCACCATAGACCCGAACGCCATCCCGGTGGCTTCTTCGGAGCAAGCGCCATGGTCATTGGGAACGGACTTGGACAAGTACCGGGCCCACGCCGTCAAAGAAGGGTCGCGGGATTCCGGTGAGAGTCTCAAGAAGGCCCTCGAACGGGCCGGCGTCACCATCGGCGATGGCGTCAACGTCTTCATCCTCGGCTACGGTTCCGACCGCGCCAAGGCGTTTCGAGTCAACGACGGCAAGGGTCTCCTCGACGAGCCAGGCAAGGTGCCCGAACGCGCCGGGGCGACCGCCGTCAGCTTTGCCGACGGGCTGTATTCGATCGCTGATCTGATCTCGCTCGATTCCCTGCCCGACCCGCTCAAGGATTCGTACAAGGAGAACAGCCCCCTCGTACGTCCTCTGATCTACACGGGACGCACCATCGGCGGCGTCTGGAAGACAACCGAGGAGGTCGGCAACGCCCTGACCTGGGGCTACTTCGACAATGTGACGGGATGCGTAGGCATCGTGATCGAAGACATCCTGGAGCTGTTCAAGCACGTCGGCCAGGCCGCGACGAACCTGGTCCGGGCACCCGTGCAGCTCATCGCCGGCAAGAAGGAAGGAGTCGAGCGGGCGATGGACTGGGTCCTGCTCGTGCCCTTGGAGTTCGCCACGAATTCCGTGCAGATGAAGGGCATCGCCAACATGGACGACTACAGGAACGCGTTCGAGGATAAGGGCGTCATCGGCTCCGTGCTGGAGTTCGGCGGCTCGACCTTCCTCGTCTACCGGGCCGTCGATGAACTCATCGATGAACTCGACAAGAACCATCACCGCAGGCGGACCCAGCCGGAGACTCCGCCGGACGAGCCGCCCGTACCCGAGGTGCCCGGTTCGACGATCAATGAGGTGTTGTTCCTCGTGGACGGAGAATGGCCGACGACTTCAGCGCCGGGTATGATCTACTTCGAGGGACAATGGCCGACCGTTACGATCATCGTGGAGTGACCGGACTCCTGCAAGATGGCCATTCGGCCTACTTCAGAAGGGAACAATCTCAGGTCTTGAAGATCTCGCCGGTCAAGTCTTCTCCGGCCCGACTCAGGTAGTACTGCTTCATGGCCGCTTCGCCGCGCGTGCGGGCCTTGTCCAGGGAGGTGAAGATCCCCGCTTTGGTCAACAACAGGATCGCCAAGCAGGCCGCCACGCCGGTGATCGTGCCCTGGTACCTGGCATATCGCTCCACCGGAGAAAGCTCGGGTCGGGCTTCCTTGAGTCTGCCCGCCTCCGGTGCCTCGCGCAACTGGCGGCTGAGCATGTGGATCGCGGCGGTGTTGGCGCGCATCAGCAGGTCGAGCCGGTGCGGCTGCGATTTGATGAGGGAAAGGGCAACATCCACCTTCCCGAAGGCGGCCAGACGCTGTTGACATCTCGGGCAGGCGGCCACGTGTCTCTGCACCCACGGTGCGGCGGGACCGAGCCGGTAATGCGCTGAGTCCGCCAGACGCCCCCGGACCCGCGCGAGCCAGCCCTGGGCATTCTCCTCGTGCGAACAAGTTGTCTCCCCGCGTTTCACGAGTCTCATTGGTCGTCCTCGTCATTCACCCGCAGCGCCAGCATCTGTACCGCTTTGCACCGGTAGACCCTGGCGGTACCGGCGGAAATCCCCATGATCCGAGCGACCTCCGCGTACGACATTTCGCCGAAATCCCTGAGCATGATCACGGTCCTGAGGTGCTCCGGCAGTTGGGCGATATGAGCCCGCAGGTTCTCGGCCAGATGCCCGGCGTCGAAGTCGGTTTCCACAACCTGTCCCTCTGTGGCGGCCCGCGTCAGGCTCGACAGAGTCTTGCGCTCGACGATTCGTTGGCGCAACATCGAGATGGCGGTGTTGCTGGCCGTGCGGAACAGGTATGCCTTGACCCAGCGCGGCTTGGCTCCGCCGTCGAGATGGGCCAAGTGCAGGAATACCGTCTGATAGGCGTCGCAGACGTCCTGCTCGCTGCCCAGAATCCGCCAGAGCAAGGTCACCAGTTCGTGGCCATACTTGTGCATGGCGGTGAGAATCCACCGCTGGCTCTCCTCCACGGCCTCAAACGCCACGGAATCCCAAAGCAGGTCGTACTTGATGGCCTTGTCGAACATAAATACTGCGTCGTGATCCAGTACTTCCGTCCTATAGGACGTGCCGCCACCATCCATGTTAACACGAAAACGGCCAAACGCGAAAAGAAATCCGCACTGCCCTTCCGCTTCACTCCGTCCACCGGGTCCACTCCGTCGATGCCGTCCATCAAGCCCCTCGGGCGTCCCAGACCCGCGTAGAACGAGCATGTTGATCCGACGGCCACCCCCGTCGTATACTGGTCCAGAATATGGATAGGGGATTCCACCGATGCAGGATGCTACCCGCTCGCACAACCACGGAGGAGCACACAACCATCACGAACACGACCACGGCACCGCTTTGCGTGCGGTCTCGCGCAGGCGCCTGTGGTGGGCCCTGAGCATCATCGTGGCGTTTCTCATTGTGGAAGTCATCGGTGGACTGGTCACCGGCAGTCTGGCCCTGCTTGCCGATGCCGGGCACATGCTGACGGACGCGCTGGCCCTGGCGGTGGCGATCTTCGTCGGCTATCTGGCCGCCCGTCCCGCCACGCCGGAACGGACGTTTGGATTCCTCCGCGCCGAGGTGATCGGTGCGTTCGCCAACGGCGCGATGTTGATCCTCGTCGTCGGCTTGATCGTCCGCGAGGCCGTCGAGCGGTTCCTGCATCCGCCCGAGGTTCAAGGGGCGGGCATGCTGCTGGTCGCTTTGGCAGGTCTGATAGCGAACTTGGCCGGCGCCTGGGTCCTGTCGGGCAGCCGCAAGGAGAACATCAATATCCAGGGCGCCTTCCTGCACATGCTGGCCGATATCCTCGGGTCGATCGGCGCGATCCTCGCCGGTACGATCATCCTGCTGACCGGCTGGATGCCGGCGGATCCGCTGGTCAGTCTCGTGATCGGCGGCCTGATCCTCTGGAGCAGCGTGGGCCTGCTCCACCGAACGCTGGCCATCCTGATCCACGCCACCCCGGCGAACCTGGATTTCCGCGAGATCCTGGCGGCCATCGAGTCGAACGAGCACGTCGCCGCGGTGCACGACCTGCACATCTGGTCGGTGACCTCGGGTTTCCCCGTCCTGACGGCCACCATCTGGCTAAAGGCCGACTGCACCAGTCCTCTGTGCTGGCGGGGCGCGTTGCGGGAACTGCAGGTCATGCTCCATGACCGCTTCGACATCGACCACGTCACCCTCCAGCTCGAGCCGGCGGGCTACGCCTTGAAAGAGGAGTAGGGCCACCAATCCGGCACGATGTCCATTGCACAAGGGCGACCTATCTGTGAAGACACATCGATGCTCACGGGCCCGGCTTGTAGTGTGCCCGCAAGGGCATGTCCTCAACTCGCGGCGGGGCCGCGAGGGCATGGAGGATAACGCCTTACGGCGTCACTACGAACGGGCCTGCCACGTTCCGGATGACCACGTTCTCCTCCAAGGATTCTCGGTAGCCGCAGACCTGCATGGATGCACAGAACTCAAATAGATCGGATTTCGTTTGCATCCTTGGTGTCGGTCTGCTATGTGATAGAGTCACATATTGGAGTAGCTCTCATGCAAGACTTAACAGGCTGTGCGTGTACGGGCAAGTCGTTGCCGAGGCTCTTGCGACCGGCCATCCTTTCCGTGCTGGCCAAGGGTGGCTCGCATGGGTACGCGATGATCGA
>ENA-OSEO01002326-OSEO01002326.1-sediment-metagenome-genome-assembly--contig:-NODE-2326-length-27583-cov-5.097433_pt1 | contig 27583 bp, 16 predicted proteins | sample MGYA00237883_ERZ534232 | MGnify/ENA metagenome assembly ERZ534232
CAGTGTGCAGGAACTGGCCGACTGCATGCCGCTGGCGTTCGATCTGGCCGACCAGTACTGCATCCCCGTGATGATCCTGGCCGACGGCATTCTCGGACAGATGATGGAGCCTGTCGTGCTGGAGCCCAAGCCCCGCCGCAAGCTCCCGGCGAAGGACTGGGCCCTGACGGGCGCCAAGGGCAGGCCGCAGAATATCGTCCGCTCGCTCTGGCTCGCCGACGGCGCGCTGGAGGCGCATAACCTCAAGCTGGACGCCCGATACAAAGAGATCCAGGAGAAAGAAGTCCTCTGCGAAGAATATCGCATGGACGACGCCGAGATCATCGTGGTCGCCTACGGGATCGTCGCCCGAATCGTACGGGCGGCGGTGGACCAGGCCCGCGAAGAGGGCATTCCCGTCGGATTGATTCGGCCGATCACGCTCTGGCCGTTTCCTTCACAGCAGATCAGCCGGGCGGCGAACCCAAGGCAAGGGGACACGGCCGGGCCGTTCCCGATCTTTCTGACAATCGAGATGAGCACCGGGCAGATGGTCGAAGACGTGAAGCTCGCCGTGGCCGGCAAGGCCCCGGTCCTGTTCCACGGCCGGCCGGGCGGCGGAATCCCCGGCGTCGATGAGGTCCTGGACAGAATCAGGCAACTGACCATTCACGGCGTGCACGCGTAGTCCGTACCGTCGGATGGGGAGTGGCTCGATCATGGAAGTGATGGCGAAAGACAAGATGAAAACCGTATTCAAACGGACGAGCGTCCTGAAGGATTGTCCGACCCACTACTGTCCCGGCTGCGGGCATGGCATCGCCCATCGGCTCGTGGCGGAGGTGATCGACGAGTTGGGCATCCAGGACTGCACGATCGGGATCGCGCCCGTCGGCTGCGCCGTGCTCATGTACAATTACATCGACGTGGATATGATCGAGGTTGCGCACGGGCGGGCTCCCGCCGTTGCCACCGGGATGAAGCGGACGAATCCCGACAAGATGATTTTCTCCTATCAGGGCGACGGGGATCTGGCGGCTATCGGGACCGCCGAGATCATCCACGCCGCCCACCGCGCCGAGCAGATCACGGTGGTCTTCATCAACAACGCGGTCTTCGGCATGACCGGCGGCCAGATGGCCCCCACGACCGTGCTCGGACAAGTCACCACGACGACTCCCGGAGGCCGCCAATCCGACGGCCAGGGGTTCCCGCTGCAGATTGCGGAGATGCTGGCCCTGTTGCCGGGGGCGGTGTACGTGGAGCGATGCGCCCTGAGCAGCGTCCCGCGCATCCAGCAGACCAAGGCCGCGATCAAGCGCGCGTTCCAACTACAAGTCGACGGGGCCAAAGGCCTGTCGCTCGTGGAGGTCCTGTCGCCCTGTCCGACATACTGGCGAATGTCGCCGAGCGACGCCATGAAATGGATCGAGAGCCACATGAGCAAGGTCTTCCCCATCGGTCGGCTCAAGGGATGACGATCATTGATGATTGATGATGGATGATTGATGATTCTCTACGAAGAAATGGTCATGGCCGGTTTCGGGGGACAGGGGATCGTCCTGGCGGGCAAGCTCCTGGCCCAGACCGCTCTGCGGGCCGGCCTGGAAGTGACATACATGCCCTCCTACGGGGCTGAGGTTCGCGGCGGGACCGCCAACTGCATGGTGATCGTCTCGAACCGGCCGATCGCCTGCCCGATCGTCGGCAGTCCGAACGCCCTGGTGATCTGCAACAAAGCCTCCCTGAGCAAGTTCGCGCCGCGCCTGCGTCCCGGCGGTCTGCTGGTCTTCAACAGTTCGCTCATCCAGAAGGTGCATTCGGTGCCGGAAGGCGTGGAGATCGTGGGCGTGCCCGCCGAGGAGATCGCCATCGAATCGGGCTCGCCCAAGAGTGCCAACATGGTCATGCTTGGCGCCTACTTGGGCAAACGAGGCCACCTCAGTCCACAGCAGGCCGCCGAAGCTCTGCCCGATGTCCTCGCGGAGCGCCACCACAAGATGATCCCCGTAAACGCGGCGGCCCTCCGCCGAGGGGCGGAGTTCGTTCTCTGCCATGCGTAGCCGGCCGAGAGGTGCCGCTCCATCCCGTGTCGGTCTCCGCCATCCCTGATCAAGGTTCTTGACGTGCACGCGCCTTTCCGGCCGCGATCAGTATCGCTCGTGCCTGCGTGGTGTGTTCGGACTCTGGGTATGTCCGCGTGAGCTCGTCGAGGATTCCTTTGGCATGGTCCAGATCGCCCAGCTCGCATAGCGTGTTCACATATCGTAGGAGCACCTCGGCGCGATCGTAGGGGCTCAAATCCAGGTTGACAAGTCGTTCCGCGAGATGACGAGCCATCACGTACTCGCCCCGGGCCAGATGGAGGTCGAGCCGGATCATGTTCAAGCTCGCCGACAAGATTTGCGCCGGGTCTTCGCACAGGATGGCCTGCACATCGTCCATCGCTGTATCCAATTCCGTCGGATTGGTATTCGGACCCTTGCCCTCCGCGGCCCGAGCCAGGCCCTCCGCCCGGTGTAACAATCCGGCGTGGCGAAGCTCCTGACGGCGCAGATCCTGCTGTCCCTGGATCTGGTCCAATTGGCGCATCTGCTGCTCTAGTTCGTCTTTCTGCCCGAGGGCGAGCAGGGTCTCCGCACGGGCTAGGCCGTGACGGATGGTCCACGTCTTGTCCTGTGCCTTTTCCCAGCGAGCCTGGTTCAGAAGCCGCAGGGCGGCATCCGGTTTTCCCAGGCAGCGCAGCAGCAACTCGCCGGCGAGGACCATCGTCTGTTGCCGAAGAGGCGTACCTTCGGGGATTCGCTCCAGGAGTCTCGTGTAGAGGGCCATCGCCCGATCGTACTGCTGCACCGGTGCCGAACTCAGGTGTTGCCCCAACTCCAGGCACAGGGGATGGTGCTCCGGCCGGGCCACCAGTTCGTCCAGCCGCGTCAGAAGCACCTGCACGGCGATGTCCTTCCAGGCCGGCTCGGGCAACTCGATGCCGAACGTGCGAAGGTTGACCACGTCCCCGAGCGGCGCCCGGCGAAAGTCGACTTGGGATATCTCCTGGTGAAATGCATTCGGGTCGCGCGGATCGGTCCAGATCTTCTCCGCCAGAGTCCCGGTCTGCACCACTTGCGTGGTCGCCGCGAGCACCTCACTGCCTTTGAGCATCTGGACGGTGACCTTGCGTTCACCGGGGCGCAGGAACACCCGCTCGACGGTCTGCCCCGTCCTTGTGACCGCATCATCGAAGACCCACCGATAGTCCCCGAGAGAGGAAGCTGAAGCGGCGGTAGCGGGAAGCGCGGGCGCGTCTTCATCCTCCGGGTCCTCATCCGCGGTTTGGCCTCTGCCCGCCACGCGGTTGGGAATTACCTGAAATCTCACCCGGGTCATGGCCATTCTGTCACGGTCCAGCCGCCAGTCGTCCACGACATTCCATGCGAAGCTGACTCTCCTCCCGGTCGAGGGATTGTATTCGACGCCGGTGACGGCATACCGCCGCAGGGCGGGGAAGTCACTGCCGGTCATCACGCCGAGCCTGCCCCTCGGAGGCTGCCAGGCGGCCAGCGTGAACATCGTCCCCCAGGGGCTGTAGTTGAAGTAGTCGAGCCTGTGAATGCCCGCCCGCAAGTCCACCTTGCCCTGTTGCTGGCCCTTGATTCCGTCCCGGTAGTTGTGCTCCCCCGGCCAGTTCACGACCGGCTCATCGTCGACGAGCAGGCACGACCCCCAATGAGAGGCGGTCGCGAAGAGATACTCCCCCGTCCGAGCCGCCTCGAAGAAGCCGGTGTAGTGGTACAGGGCCAAGTCACCCCTGGCGGCCCCGTCGTCCGGATTCGCCAAGCACGGATGGACCGGGTAGCCATGATGGATGCCATCGACGAGACCTCGACCGACGACCTGATTCGCTTCCTTCCAGACTCTCATGAGCCCGGCCGGGTCCTGGCAGTCTTTCCGGCGGCTCTTGTCCACTCGCCTGGTTTCCAGAATGAGACCTGCGTCGGGTACGTACGGCGGGGCCGGCTCCACCGAGTTCTGCTTGGGGACCCAGTAGACATAGTACGTTGGCCAGCCGTGGCCCGCGAAGAAGAGATGTTCTACCTTTCCCTCCTGGGGTGTGCTGAGACGGGTGCCCGCGACGCGTTTGTCGTTGCCGGTGAACACGACCGCTTCGTACTGCGCAGGATCGAATCCCGGGACCGGGAGCGTAACGTGCCCAACCCGAGCGTCATTGACCTTCGTCCAGAATCCGGCGTTGATCCAGCCGGCCCAGTGATGGCCCTGGGAGTCGCCGGTGACGACCAGACGGAGTTCCTTCGTCCTGCGGGGAACCCGGACGTCGATCCCCACGGGCGGCATCTGGCGGGTCATGACCGGCGAGGAAAAGAGCCTTCTGGTATCGGCGAAGACCTCGAATACGATGGATGCGGACGTCACCGCATCCTGTCGCACACCCACGAGGGCCACGAATCGGCGGACGCCGTCCGGACATCGATAGGTGGTGCTACCCGGACTGATCATGCCGATGGCGTGCTTGTAGATCTTGCCGTCGATGCGATAGTATCCGCCGGACCAATCGGCCTCACTCATGGGGCGCCCGCGCACGTCGACGTTCGGCACCTGCAAGTGGTTGGGGTCCGCTTCGATGGTGAATCTCAAGACCGCCTCGGGGATATGCCACGAACCGGAAGAGGACAGCGCAATGCGGGAGGGGAGAACCAGAAACAGAAAGACGAACCGCAGCGCCGAATTCGGATTTCGTGTTTCGGATTTCGTGTTTTCCCCCGGCGTCTGTCTAATGCCCTGGGAACCTACGGCTCTCATCGTGGGCTCCTGTCATTTGTATCCTGCTCGGTCAGGGCCTGGAAGTAGGCGCTGATGATCTGCTCGTATCCTTTGAACGAACGGATCGCGCCCTGGGACTGCATTTCTTCGAGCCGGCGAGCCAACGCCGCATCGGCGGTCCTTTGCCCGACCACCTGTCTGCCGATGGCGCTGCGCGACCGGCTCAGCGAATCGATAGCCTGGCCATACGCCGCTCGAATTGCCACGCCGTCGCCCTTGCCCAGGGTCTCTTCGACCGTCTGCATGGCGGTGATGGCCTCCTCCAGCTCTGCGGTCGGCAGGTTGTGCGCTTGCAGCTTCGGCGCGATTTCCTGCGCGGATCGACGGATTTCAAGCTGCCGGTCCCGGGTTTCTCTCATCATGTCCAGCACTTTGGGCGGCAGCTTGCCGCCCACGCCAAACATCGTGGTGCCGTCGGTGGTCTTGCCTAAGCCGGTGCCTCCCGTCTGGGCTTTGGTGTCTTCGTCGCGCACCGCGCCGCTCTCCAGGGGCGTGTTCGACGTGCGTTCGCGCAGCCCGTACTCGTTGTCGGACAACGTCTTGGCCACGCTCTCGACCAGTTGGCCGTCCGACATGCCGGTCCGCCCGGCGCCGCTGCGACCCTGGATGATGTTGTCCTCGGGTCTCTGATCGCCGGTCTTGCCTTTGGCGCTGGTGCTGCTGATCGTGCCGTCGGCAATCGGGCCGGCCGTGTGGTCGAGGGAATTGAGGTAGCTGCCGATATCCTCCACCTCCGGCCGCATCTCCTGTTCCGAGGTAATCAGATCGCCGACGAGGTCCTCCAACTCAGAGGGCAGATCGGCCAGTGGCGCGACCAGTTGTTCGTCCTCGGGGATCTCCGCGATGAACTGGATATCGTCGCGGAAGCCCATCGTCGCCTCGCAGTTGATCAGCAGTTCCTCCGCCATCTCGACCGCTTCGGTCTCGAGCCGATAGGCATCCTGCCTCGCTTGTCGCATCGCGGCGGCCTCGGCGGCGGTCTTGTCGAGTTGCTCGGCCTGCTCGAATACGCTCTTGCTCTTCTCGACCAAGGTCGTATCGCCAAAATCTTGAAGGTCCAGATTGGTGAAGTCGTTCACCGCGCTCGAGAGGATCTCTGCCAACTTCGACTGATCCAGGGCCAGCGCTTCGAGGCGGGCCTCCTGCTCCGCGCTGAAATCCTCGGGCGGCAGGTCGGCGATCATCTGGCGGTCGTGCATGATCCGCTTCTGTTCGTCAACGAACGATTTCAGCTCGTTGGTGAAAGCATCCATCGCCTCGTCCGGGTCGGGTCCCAGGTCCTCCGGCTCCCCGAGGATTTCCTGGGCGGCCCTCTGGGCCTGCGTCTGATTCTCCCGGGCGACGGCGCCCTTGAGAGCGATCAGCCGGTCGAGCAGATACGCCTGCAGTCGCTCGATGGACTCCAGCGAGTGTTTGGCGGCCGCGGCGTCACGAGTGGCCGCGATCTTCTCCAGGGTCTGCTTGTGCTCGCCGTCTCGCAAGGCGGCAAGTCTCTGGACGAACTCAGGACGCGGTTCAATGGAGACCTCCCACGCCTCGGTCATGTGGTCACCCACGCGGGCCTGCCTCTTGCTCAATTCCTCGCGATGGCGGGTCAGGGCCTCGGTATTCTGCGACCCTTCCCGCGTGGGGACGATCACGTCCTCCAGGTTGGCCAGCAGGTTCCGTGTGGCGCCCAGGGCCGTCTGCTGCGCCGCGATGGCCTTGTCCAGGGCCTCGAAGGCGCCCGCCGCCGGGGCCTCGGCCGAAACGGTCAAGGCCTCCAGCCCTCTGACTTGGAGGACCAGCGGTTGTGATCGGCCCACGTTGCCCTGCGGAGAGAAGTCCCGGCACGAGGCCTCCAGTGTGTAGGTGTTGCCCGGCTCGAATCGTTGGCTGTCGATGGTCAGGAGCAGCGTCTCCGTGAGAACCCCTTGCCGGCCGGGCGGCCCTTCATAGGTCCATTCTTGCAGGATCACGCGTTCGCCGCCGGCCTGGCTCGAAATGAGCGCCACGTGGAGGTCTCGGATGCCCATGTCGTCCGACGCTCGGATCGGCAGTTGCAGTCGCTGGCCGGGGTCCACGAGGAGTCGATTGCTCTCGGTCTGGAACTCGACCTGCGGCGCGGTATCTTGTCTCAGGAGAATAGGCCCCGAGGCAATTGTCACGTCGTTTGCGGCTTCGGACGTGCGCACGTCGATGGCATATGTGCCGGACTTATGGATGCGAGTTTTCACCTGCCAGAGTCCCTCGATCTCCTCGAATTCAATCGTCTCGCCGACTGTCCTCCAGCGAAGCCGTTGAGCCTTCTTGTCCAGGCGCATCGTCACGAGGGCCTGCGCATCGGGCAGACCCGACAGCGGCTCCGGCGGGCCCATGCTCTCGGCCGGATCGAGACCTGTGTACGGCGGGGGAGTGACGCGGAAGTGCGACTCCACGATTCGCGGAATCCGATTCACCGTCACCCGGATGTCTTCGCTGTAGGTGTCTCCTGCGAAGACACGGAAGTCGAAGGAGCGACCGATCTTCTCGAATGTGTGGTTGAACTCACGGGATTCGCCGCCGGCGGCTCGCATCGTTGTCTTCTCGCCCGTGCGTTGCTGCGGGTCGATCGGCATACCATCATTCCGCCAGAGGATTTGGGGAAAGCTCCGCAACGTCTCGACCCGTCCGCCGACGCGAACCGTCACGTTCAGATCGTCGCCCTCGGACAACACGACATCATGGTCCGGCGTGACCTCCAGGATCAGCGATCCGGCCGGCGGCGTGTCGGACAGGGGACGGAGATACCGTGTCAGCGCATTGGCCGCCTGGCGCCCGAACGCCGCGGCGTAGAGCCCCCACAGCAGCAGCATGATGATGATCGGAATGGCTCTCCGTATCATCCGACGCGTGTCCCACAACGCGCCCAAGTTCGCCGCGGGCATCCGCGACAGAGCGGCTCTGACCGTCTGGCGGGCAAAGGGTTTCTCCGCCGCGTGGAAACGTCGTCCCTCGAAGCACAAGGCATTGATCAACAGGTTCTCCGGGACCTCGAACAGGTCTTCCAGCGTCAGCGCCGCCTGTGCCAGGGACTGCGGCCGGAGGATCGGCAGAAGGACGCTCTGCCAGAGCAGCCACCCAATGGAAGCGGTCGACGCGAGAGAGAAGGCGAGGCGCAATCCCGGCGGCAGATGAAACGCGTTGTCCAGCAGGCACAGTGCCAGCCACAGCCCCAGCCCCGCGGCCAGACACACCAGGAGCCCGAGGGTGAGCTGATTGGCGATCATGATTCGCCGGCCTTGGGCCACGACCCCGGCAACGGGTCCTTGCTTCGACGGTGTTGTATGCTTGCGTCTATTCATCCTTCCCCACCTTGATCGTGTCCCCCTGGCGCTTCAGGCGCCAGAGAGTCTCAGAAAGCTCCACTTGCGGCGTCGGGTCCGTCGGCAGGAAGATCAGTCGAAAGAACGTGCCGCGCGCGGTGAGCGCCAACTCCCGGTTCGGCGGGTCGTACTTCCAGCGCCAGAGACTCAAACGCCAAGGCTCGACCAAAGCCTTGCGTTCTCTGTCCCACTCGCCGCCGATCTCCCCGAAGTTCGTCGGTGCGATGCGCCGGCGCAGATTGACCAGGGTCAGGACCTCGCGGCCGTTCGGGCTGACGATGGCGCCCAGCAACTGCCGCTCGTTGTAGAAGTCGCGGGTCCGGTGGAGATGATCCCGCGCGAGGGCGAACAGCTCGGCGTCCTTCCCGCCCGGCCAGCCGACGAGGTACCGATTGTCTTGTCGCAGCGCCAGATAGATATCCTCGCCAAGGGTGGAGCTGACGACGCAGGTGTCCGCGCCGGTGATCTTCGTTGGCACCGGCGTCAAAGACTCCCGCGTCAGAGCCTGCACCGCGTCTTTCGCGTCCAGCTTGATGCCGCTCAGTTCGACTTTGACCTCGGCAGCCATCGCCTTGGGTGCATCGAGCAAGGTGATATGTTCTACGTAGACGAGGTCGGCCAGTGATTGGCCTTCCTTGCCCTGGTCCTTGCTGCGCAGGACCCACCGCAGGGTCTTTTCCGGCGTCTTCAAGTAGACCGTGGCCGTATACAGATGTCCCTGGAGCGACTCACCACTCTCGAAGTCCACGGCGGCCGCCAGGTAGCGGACCGGGCGGGGCTCGCCCGAGAACTCCTTCGCGGCGGGCGAGTAGTCGGCCTCTCCGGTCGCTTCGTTGTAGTCGGTCGTTTCGGTGAACCGCCACCGGCGCGCCATTTCTTCTCGCTCGGGATAGAACCGGATCGCGCGCACGGCATCGGACGTGAACGTGCGCACCTTGCCGTACTGGACGTCCTCTCCGGTGACCATGTCGGTCGTCTTGAGTTCGCCGGCCTTCGGCACGTTGAGCTTGAATCTGCGTCCCGGCGTCAGGAAGATGTCCCCCGTGAACACCTCCCCATTGGACAAGCACACCGCCGCCGGTCGAGGACCATCCTTCTTTGTCTCTTGACCCGTGGCGGGAAGGCTGGGGATCAACAGGCAAACCGCAATGAGAAGAAGGACCCACGATCTCAAGATACACCTCCTCAAAACAGGTTCATCTTCCGCCGAAGCGTCCATTCCAAAGCGAGCACGGTCAGCAGCACTGCGATGTATATGTAGTTGTGCTGTACAAGCGGCACGTCCATCGTGATCGCCTGGTCCACGAGGCGGCCGCGCAGGGTCTCCGCCAGTTTCGAGAAATCGCTTTCGCGGAAGTACACGCCGCCGCTCTGGGTCGCCAGATAGTCGAGGAAGGCATGGTCGATCTCCAGCTTCGCCCCCTCGTTCAGGCCGGGTTTGACGGAGAAGGTCTTCTCATATGACTCCAGCAGCTTCTCTCCCACGAAGGCCGACAGGGCAAAGACGTATTCCCCACGCTCCCGGAAGACCATGCTCGTACTGAACTCATTCTCCGAGCCGAGCGTTCCTGCGATTTCCAGTGGCTCAGGCGACGCGCTCTTCGTAGGGCGAATGTTCCCACTCGCCGCAGCGGGGTCGTGCGAGGACGCACGACCTGCGCGGAGGCTCGCCTTCAGATGCACCTGGCCCGCCCCATACTGTCCCGCCACGCGGATGGTTGCGCCCGCCCGCTCGCCGGGACGATATCGGGGTTGATCCCACTCGACCGACAGGAACCGTTCGCCCTCGCGCCACTGGGAGACATTTCGCACTGCCTGTCGCCAGAAGCGACTGTATGACTCGCTCAGGGCCTGGGAGGTCCTCGTCCATTTCCAGAGGGTGTCCGTGGCGACCGCCAGGCTGTATCCCTGCCCGTAGTGCTGCAGAGCGGCAACCGGCATCGCCGCGCCGCCCACGTTCGTTTCCAGCAGAGCGACAGCTCCGCTTCGCAGGGGACCCGTGGCATTGAGGCTCTCGATCCGGGCCTCGTTGCTTTGGGCGAGCGAGGGGGCCACCTCCGAGACGATTCGGTGGCTCATCGCGGTGGCCGGCACGCTCACCGCGAATTGCCCGATGCGAGACTCACGACCCGCTCCCTCCAGTCGCCAGGGAAACAGCGGCTCGATGGCTGTGCCGGCATACCGGCCCTGCGCGTAGGAGGACTCGCCGCCCAGGAAGATCACCGCTCCGCCTTCGCGCACATATTCCAGCAGTGCCTGCATCTGCGCCGCCTGCCACTGGGATGCAGGGAATGAACCGACGATGACGCACCGGTACAAGTCCAGAACCTCCTTCTCAGTGGGGAACCCGGCCGTCAAGACCTGGTCGCCTTCCTGGCGGTTGTCCTGAACGACGAACCGATCCTCGCTGATGCGAAAGAGCGTCGTCAACGCCAGGCTCGGATCGCGCGCCAACTCCTTGCGGACCGTGCTGAAATCCCAGCCTACTTCCTGGGCGAACAGCAGGACAGGCAGCTTGTCCCGGCCGACCTCAACAGGAAAGACCCGCATATTGTTCAGCGCGGAGAGCTCGCCCGTCACAGGCTCGATCCGCAGGCGATAGTCCCGCAGGCCCTGCTCCGTCGGACTCTCGACGCTCAATTCGACGCGCTGTCGGTCCATGCGGAGATCGACCGGAGCGGCCGATCGGACCAGCCAGCCCTCGGAGGCGCGCTCTTCCAGGAGAATCTGCGCCTGAGCCTGATTGGGCGCCAGGGCGTCGGACCCTCGTCGAATCGCGATCTCCGCCGCGACAGTGAACCGGCTCTGAGTTTCCACGACGGTGGGGGCCTCAAGACTGTCAATAGCGATATCATCCCAGCCGCTGGGGTCGCTGCCTACTCCTGCCACGTAGATCGGCGCCTGCGGGAGCCGGACGTTCTGGACCATCTCATCGCCACCGTCAGTGATCACCACGATCCCCAGGTATTCTGACACGTCCGGTTTGTCGGCCATCGTCGCCAGACAGGCGCCGAGATCGGTCTCGCGCACCTGACCTGCGTGCAGTTCCTGGACCTCATAGGGTCGCACCTGCTGATCGAACTCGTACGCCTCCCACGTCACGGCCGATCCCAGTCTGGCCTTCAACTCCTCGAACAACCTCGCCGCCCGTGCGGCCCTCGGACCGGTCGGTGCGTCGGGAGTCTGCATGGAGGAGGAGCGGTCGAGCAGCACGAGGACCTTGCGCCCCTCGTCCGGCACGCGGACGATCTTCCAGATAGGATCGAAGCAGGCCAGCACGACGAGCGACGCCACGGTGGCCTTGGGCGCCAACAGGGCTATCGTCTTTCGTAGCGGATGCTGCGCGCGTTGGCGCCGGTACAGGACCACGAGCCAGGCCCCTATCCCCAGCACCAGGGCCGCCGCCAGAAGAGGAGAGACCGGAGATCGCCAGTAGAAGGAGTCCATCACGTTCCCCTCCCCTCGGCGGTTTCATAGCGTGAATGCCGGGCCCCGGAAAACACGGGCACAATGCCCGTACTACGAGAACGTACCCGCGATGCTCCGAGGAGTCCCTCAAGAAGCAATGCCAACGTCAGCAGCAGAAGCAGGGGGATATAGAGCTCGATGACCCTCACCTGACCGCCGTGATACTGGGCATAGTCGGTGTCGGCTGCGAAAGACACGACGGTATGCGGCGTGGATCGTGCGACGGGTACCTCGTCGCCCTCGACGAACCGGTGCTCGCCTTCTCGGGGTGACGCGCGCACCGACAGGCAGCATCTCCGATCGCCGGTTGTCGCCAGGTATACGCCGGTCCTGGGAAAGGCCGGCATCTCGGCCGGACGACCTTTCCATCCGAAGGCATCCCCACAAAGAGAAACAATTTCCGTCTCGCGGTCCATCGGCCACGCGGGTGGACGCTCTCCGGCCACCAGCGGCAGGACCCGCGCGTCGGCCGTGAACTGTAGGGTGGGACTTGCCTCACCATTCTTCCCTGCGGAGGAGGATTCCGGCGGGGCAAGCCCCACCCTGCTGACGGCCATCCGCTGGGCCAGCACGACGCCCAGCCCGGAGAGGGGCAGCGTGCTCCAGGCAGGGGAGAACGCCAGGCCACTGACGAAGATGTTACCTCTGCCCAAGGTCTTGTGCGCCAGGACGACTCTCTTCGTCCCGGCGCCAAGCAGCGATGTGAAATCGCCCGGCAGATCGAGAGGGCAGAACGCATAGACTGCCATCGGTTCGGCGGAGAAGTCCCCGACGATCTGCTCGATCTGCCGCCAGAATCCCGCGTCCCGGCTCAACACCGCCAGACGCACGCCGCTGCGGTATACCTCGCGTCTCCGATGGCCGGCGCCCAGCCAGGGTACGGCCCCGGCGGGGAAGGCGTCCTGTCCAGGGGACAACGCAGGGACAATCAACAGGTTGCCCCCGGCTTCAACGTATTGACTCAGTTCCGTCCCGCGGGAGCCTGTCCCCGCCAGACCGGCCCACGTTGCCACGATCAGCGCCGGAGTTTCGTTTGGGTCGAATCGAACCGATGGCGAGAACTCCGTGACCAGACCCGTCAACTGTCCGCGTCCGAGTGGGGACACGGCCGTTGGCAGCATGCCGAATTCCCTGGGCTCTCCGACGAACAGCACGGTACCTTTCCCCTCGCAGAACAGCCCGATGCCGGCGGCGTTGTCCGCGGTGAAACCGTCGCCGTCGACCCAGGCTTTGAGCCAGTGGAATCCTTTCTCGTTCGGGGTGATGGGCAGACCCACCGTCGCGATCTGCTGCTTCTGCAAGGACAGACTTTGGGTGCTCTTCTGGCCCTGACTGCTGACGGAATTGACGCGAATCTCCGCCGCAGCGTCCGAATTGTTGCGAAGCGAGAGTCCGACCTCATACGGCTGGCCGGCGAGGATTCGTTGCTCCGGGAGTTGGACGCTTGTGACGGCAACGTTCCCCCGTTCGAGCGGTGCGGATGCGATCCTATGGAAGTACACGTGGATGCGACTGTCCTGGACCTCGGAGGAGTCCTGGTTCTGTGCCCACTCCGCCTGCTGGAGATCAGAGAAGACATGGATGACTCCGCCTCCGGCGGGACTGTCGTGCAGAAGCTCGAACGCCTGGGCGAGTGCCCGGCGGGCATCTCCGGTCGCTTCGGTCGGATGGATTTGGTCGAGGCAATCGAGCAGGGCGGTCCGGTTGTTGCTCAGTGTCTCCGGAAGGGCCACGGCCGAGTCCTCCACCGACAGGACCAGGGCCGCATCGGCATCCGCCTCCAGCGAGGACAGCAGCCTGCGGACGCCTTCCTTGGCGCACTCGAGTTTCGTCAGGTCGGCGTCTTTCGCGCCGGCGCCCATCGAGCCGGAGTTGTCGACGATGGAGACCAGCGACAGCTTGCCCCTGGCCCCTGTGGACGACCGGAGAGTAGGCCGTGACAGAGCCAGCAGGAACAAGGCAATCATCAGCACCCGCAGCACCAGCAGCAGCCACTCGCGCAGTTGCCGACGCGAGTTGAGCTTGGGGTCCACGCGGTGGAAGAACATCAGAGTCGGGAAAACGAGCGTGCGCTTCTTCTGTTTGAGGACCAGGTGAAAAAGGATCGGCAGACCTGCGAGCGGCAACAGATAAAGGAATGTCGCGGCCGAGAAGATCATATCGCCCGGCTCCTCTTGAGGATTACATCATACACATCCGTGCTCGTCTGGGCCAGGACGTAGTCCGCGCGGACCTCCTGACAGCCGCGGCGCAACTGCTCCAGGTACTGCTGCAACTGCTCCTGATAGGCGTCGCGAATCTGACGCAGGTCCACGATCAGCTTCTCCTGCGTTTCCAGCGAGACCACCTCGACCAGGCCGGTCATGGGCAGGGCCAGTTCCGCCGGGTCGAGGACATGGAGGAACGTCACGTCCTTGCCGTCGTGGTACAGGTGGTGCATCCCCTGCAGGACCCGGTCCGGCTCCTGCAGGAAATCCGAGATGACGACGACGAGCGATCGGCCTGCGCTCATCTCCGCGGCGACGTGCAGGGCGGCCTCGATATCCCCTTCGTTCCTGGCTTCGATCTCCTCCAAACCGAGCAGCATCGGCCGCAGGCCGGCGAAGGTCCCGCAGGGCTCGTAGCGTTTGCGAATCTCGCGGTCGAAGGTGACCAGTGCGACCGTGTCGCCCTGCTGGATCATCGCATACATCAGGCCCGCGGCCAGGTGGCATGCGTACTCCATCTTGGACATGGGCCCGTCCTGGCGGTATGCCATGCTCGCGGAGGTATCCAGCAGGACGGTGCAGCGAATACTCACGTCCTCGTGGAACTGGCGGATTACGTACCGGTCGCTGCGTCCGTACACCGGCCAGTCGATCCGCGCGATCGGGTCGCCATGCGCGTACTCGCGGTACTCCGCGAATTCGACCGACGACCCGAACGAGGGCGAACGGTGCAGGCCCTGGTGGCTGCCGTCCATCGGCCGGCGGACCGCGATCTCCAGGCCGCGCAGACGCTCCGCCATTTGGGCCGGCAGATAACGATAGCCGGTTGATTCAGCCATAGCTCCACGACTTGTGATTCTTGATTGTCGATTTCTGATTTGTGAGGGAAGGTTCGAGGCCAACTCCTCCGTGAATCAGCAATCACAAATCAACCATCAAACATTGTCTTCCTTCACGGTGTCCAGGAGTTTCCTGATCACGGCGTCGGTATCCAGGCCCTCACTGGCGGCGGCGAAGTTCAGGATGACCCGGTGCCGGAGCACGGGCAGGGCATACGTGCGGATGTCGTCGCAGGCGACGTTGAAGCGTCCGTTCAGGACGACGTGCGCCTTGGCGGCCAGGATGAGCGACTGTCCGGCCCGCGGGCCGCTGCCGAAGCGGACGTACTTGCGGACGAACTCGGGCGTCTCGTCCGCCTGGGGACGCGTGGCCCGGCACAATCGCGCCGCATAGCCGGCCACGTGCTCGCTGACCGGCACCTGCCGGACCAGTTCCTGGAACGACAGCACTGTATGGGCGTCGAACAGGCTTTTGAGCGCCTGTCCATCCCGCCCGGTGGTGGACAAGAGGATTTGCTGTTCCTCCTCCAGGTTCGGGTAATCCACCTTGACCAGCAGCAGAAACCGATCCAACTGCGCCTCGGGCAAGGGATACGTTCCCTCTAACTCCAGCGGATTTTGCGTGGCCAGCACGAGGAAGGGACTGGGCAGCGCGTGCGTCTCACCGGAGGCGGTGACCTTGCGTTCCTGCATCGCTTCGAGCAGGGCCGCCTGGGTCTTCGGCGGGGTCCGGTTGATCTCATCGGCCAAGAGGACATTCGTGAAGATCGGGCCCTTCTGAAAGACGAAACGCCGTTCTCCCGTCTCGTGATCCCGCTGAAGGATGTGGGTCCCGGTGATGTCGGTGGGCATGAGGTCCGGCGTGAACTGGATGCGCTTGAACTCCAGACGCATCGTCTGGGCGAGGCTGTGCACCATGAGGGTCTTGGCCAGGCCGGGCACGCCCATCAACAGGCAGTGTCCTCGTGCGAAAAAGGCCGTCAGAATCTGATCGAGCACGTCCCGCTGACCGATGATGATCTTGCCCACCTCCGCCAGCAGCGTTTCTTTCGCCCGGCCGAGCGCTTCGACCTGAGCCATGCTGTCGCGCGGACCGGCTGTCTCTCCGGCGGGCTCGGTCTCCGCCGGCTCGGGAGCGACCACTTGTCCCGTCGCCAGATCGAATTTGCATCCGCATTTGCAGCGAGCCTTGGTCCTCGACGAACTCACGGCCACATCATAGGCTCTGCCGCACTGGGGACAGAACACCGTGGAGGTCTCTTCGGAAGACATAGTGTATTCCTAATGGGTCATGATGTAGGCGATGATATTCATCCCCAGCCGCTCGGCGCTGCTCGATTCGTAGCCCTTCATCAGGGGATAGCGGGCGGGCAGCCAGCCGGCCTCCAGATCATACGGACTGTACAGAACCCGCAGATCCCCGCCGAGGAAGACGCCCCACAACTGGGGACGATTCCCCAGAGAGGGATTTGCCTGAGCCAATCCCGAGCCGTACTGCACCTCGTTGATCTGGAACAGGCTGCTGTACAGACCGTGAGTCCCCGGGAGCAACTGGAATCCCGTGTCGGGCAGAATCCGGGCCAGCTCGCGCCGCACGGCCTTGTCGAAGGTGCCCAGGCCCAGGCCGTTGTTGACCAGCAGGAAGCCGCCCGACCGCAGGAACTGCTGCAGCGCCGAGACGGCTCGTGGCGAGAAGGAGAAGTCGTCCAATCCGGTCAGGTAAAGGAACGCGTAGCCCGCCAGGTCCTCCTGGTCCGGATCGACCACCACGCGCTTGAGGTTCACGCGGATCGTCGTGTGCCGGCGGAGTTTGGTCAGCAGGTTTGTCGCGGCGCCGGGATGCACGTTCCATGCGCCGTCGTGCTTGAGCTGAGCGAACACGAATTCGTCCGTTGGCGCTCTGCGGTCCGCGGTCCCATAGATCTCCGGTCGGGCCTCCACCTCGCCCGCCTCCGCGTAGCCGACGAGGTAAGCAGTGAGATTCACGCCGATTTCGCCGGCGCTCTTCGGGTCATAGTAGGCTGCTCGGGGGAGCCGGGCCAACCGGTCCACGTCGCGATTCCAGCCGCAGCCCAATCCGTACTTCGAAATCAGCACGCCCGCGCGACTGCCGATATAGATGCCTTCCAGAAAGGGTTCGGTCATCCCCGCTTGTCCGGGGCAGGAGACCCGTGTGACATCGACGAACATGTGATAGATCGGATGGTCGGACGGGATCACCCGCCAGCGGCACTCGGGGAAGGCCCGTAGGAACGCCTTGCGGGCGGAATCGTAGAAGTACGGCGAGCCCGCGATCGAGTCGCACAGGATCGTGCCGCCGTCGAGGACGTAGTGGCGCAGTGCCGCGAGGTGCGCATCGCTGAGCCGCAGCGTTCGCGCTCCGCTGAAGAGCAGGGCGGGCAGCGTCTTGGGATCGAGCTGAAAATCGTTGAGATTGACGTTCGTCCAGTGATACGACAGTCCCGTCTCGCGGGCCTTCTCCAGGAGTCGCTGGACGTCCGTCGGGCACAGGTTCCAGTCGGCGATCTGCATCTGCTCGCCGTTGCTGTCGGCGAAGGAGGCGGACTCGCCCCAGATTACCTTGCCAATCAGGACTTCGGGCTGGGGCGGCTTCTTTCGTTCCGTTCGTCGCAGCGGGGTCGCCGGCAGAGGCAGGGGAGGCAAAGCCTCGGCGGCACTGATCTGCTTGGGCGGTGCTTTCGGCGGCGTCCTGTCACCCAGGTAGACGAACCAGTCATTTTCGCCATTGGACCCGCCTGGCGTTTGTGGGGCAGGTGCGCCGTCGGTCGTGGAAGCGGCAACCACGACCTTGCCCATCGTAAGAGCCAGGAGAATCAGCCGTAGCGTGATGGTTCTGCAGAGCCTCCGGGTGTGCGCGACCGCTCTTGCATTCTTTGCCATGGGTGCCATCTCCATATCGTAGAGTGGACAGTAGCCACAGCTATTCTACCCGATTCGGAGGGCGGTTTCAAGCTCAGTCACCGGCCGGTGTGATCTCCCAGGCGAGGACACTTCGGGGCGCCAATTTCAGCTCGTGCCGGTCGATGGGACCGGTAACAGGTTCACCTTTCGTCCCGTCCGGTGCCAGTGCGATCACCGTGAGCGGTTTGCCTCCGAGCCCATAGTCCCTGGGGTCCAACTCCAGGTGCGACGTGAATGGACTGTCGGAGACGTTGGCAAACAGCAGCACGACCCTGTTCTCCTGGAGAATCCGCCATGCGCCCGTCAGCACCGCATCGGTCGTGACCGGCCATACCCCGCTCCACTGCCAGTCGGCGGTGACCTTGGGGCTTGGAGTTCTCAGCTTCGGCGGGCGGGCCATGTGGCCCCGATAGAAATACTCCTTCAGCCGCCAACGAAGCTGGATACATTCGCGCAGGAATCGGCCGCTATCGGGTCGGTCGATAATCTCCGGCCCGAACCAGCCGATCTGTTCTCCGAAGACCAACTGCTGTCCGCCCTTCATCCGATGAGCCAGGTCCTGGGTCGGTCCGCCGCGGTAGGCCCGCCCGAACATCTGGACCGTGCCGCCGTAGACCGCCGGGAAGGCCGGGACCGTATTGGGCTCCTGCCAGTGCCACGTCAAGTATCCGTCGTGCCACTTGATGTAGGGCTCGGCGTTGCATTCTGTGGTCAGCATGCACTCGGCGGGCTTGGCGGCGCGGATGGCGTCCAGCATTGCCCAGTACCCCTCCATCCACCAGTGGCCGCCGCCCAGCTCATGCCCGTGCGAAGCATCGAAACACAGCCGTGGCGCCGCCGCCGCGATCTGGTCGATGTACACGCCGCTGACGCCGTACTCGTTGAACAGACGCAGCACGATATCGCGGACCCGATTCTGCCAGAGAGAAGTCGCCGGGCACATCACCGCCAGCTTGACGCTGTTGCCGTCGGTCTCCTTGCTCCGGTAGGTTTCGACATAAGGCTCACCCTCTTCATTCTTCGTGGCCGCCGCCCGGGCCATGCGGGTGAACTGCCAGTCTTCACTTCCCTTGTCATGCGTATCCCACAGCCGCCCGTTGATATAGGGCATCGGATAGACGCCGGCGGCCTTGAGCGCGGCCACGCCTTCGCCGAATCCGTTCTTGGTCGGGAAGTAATGCGGGTAATCGTTGTCGAAGGGAATCTGATGCCAGTTGTACCAGTGAAAGCCGGTGGGCGTGCCGACCGCCTGGGCGAAGGCCTTCACCCGCGGGACACAGTCGGAGGGCGCCCCTCCCGTCATCACCCAGGCGGGCAGTTCCCGCATCCACAGCGGCGTATCCTCGCGCCCGCCGGGCCCCAGCTTGGGCCACCATCGAGCTTCCCGACTCGCCCAGGTGCGATAGATCTGGGCCGCGTCGAACCAGTCCCCGCGCAGCAATTGCCACCGTGCTTCGCCCGGCAACTCGAAGTCGGCGCCCGCCTGGCCCATGTTGGCGGCCGGATGCTCGAACCGGAAGGTCATCGCGTGCTGCTCGGGTCGGCTCTCGCCGAAGATGTCCTTCGTCGAGCCGAAAGGATCGTGCATGGCGACGTAGAGCCCGGTCCGAGCCGCAGGGTTGTAGGCAGCCACGTACTGCATTGAGGTCCACCCGCTCGGATAGGTACCGCCCCTTTTATAGGACTTGTTCCACAGCCCGGAAAGCTCCACCCCCGTGATGATGGGCAGAAACACGCGGCCGTTCCGGCCCAGGTCCCGTACGGATACCGCGGGAAACACGACGCGCCAGGGCGCCCATGCGGGATTGCCGTTGACGATTTGCAGGTCCCACGTGAGGGCATTCTCAGCTTTCGACGGAACCAGCGTGACTTCCACCCGGATGTCCTTCAGATGATGGTCGGCCGGCGAGCCAAACGCCAGCTTGTACGTCCCCGCGGTGTCGTTCCGGGACACGTCTACCTGCCGCCAACCCGAGTCGGCGGCTATTGTCACGAGTTCTTTGGTCTCCGTGTTCCGCAGCGTCAGGGCGAACAGCGCCATTGGATCATCAGCAAGCAGCTCCTGGTTCGCAGACGTGTCGAGCAGGCTGAGCACACGCAGACCCTGCTGCCCTGTCTCCAGGACCATCCGTAAATCGCCCGCCTCAACGGTGATTCGATTGCCGGTCTGCTGGGCGTGCACCGTGTGTGCAAGGAGAGACCACCAAGCCCCGCACGCCAGGAGTGCGACTGACATTAGGCGCAATGTGTTCTTCTGTTCCTGCATACGGATTCCTCCTGATCGTTATGTCCTGCGATTGTAACCGTCGCCATCGACCGGGACAATCGATCTGGTCAAGAGCCCTCGAAAAAAAGTCCTGCATGTCGCCATGGGAGCCTCTGTTGTGGTATCATGAGGAGAAGATGGGTCGCTGACACCAAGTCGCCCCGTCTGCCCACGGATCGTGGAGTTGGAGCCAAGGACCTATGCGGACGTCCCTCCGAAACCTTCTGTTGAGGGCAGGGATAGCAGCGGTTGTCATCGCCGCCTGCTTGGCGGTCTTCGTCATCTGCAGGAGAGGGCCGGATCCACAGGAGGTGCTGGCGTCCTTGGCCGCGACGCCGCAGCCGGGCCGGCTGGTGATCGAGTATCCACTGGATGAGACCCTGTTCCCTCCCGATCTCGCGGCCCCTACGTTTCGCTGGAGAGATGATGTCGCGGCTTCAGATCTATGGCTGTTCAGTATTGAATTCCGCGACGGCCGACGGCGCATCGACTGCTTTGCCCGGCAGTCCGAATGGCGACCCGAGCTGGCGGTCTGGGAGGAAATCAAACGTCGATCCTTGGAGACGCCCGCGGTTGTGACGATTGTCGGAGTCAACGGCAAGTCACCGTCGAAGGCGTTGTCCGCAGGACGCATCACGATCCGGACCTCGTCCGACAAGGTCGCAGCGCCGCTGTTCTACCGGGAGGTGAATCTGCCCTTCGTGGACGCGGTGATGGATCCATCCACGATCCGCTGGCGCTTCGGGTCGGTCTCGTCCGTCCAGAGACCGCCGGTGGTCCTGGAGAACCTGCCCGTGTGCGGGAACTGCCACTCGTTCTCCACCGACGGCGCCGTCCTCGGGATGGACATCGACTACGCCAACGACAAGGGCTCCTACGCCATCGCGCCGGTCCGCTCCTCCATGACGCTCGACAAAGAGGCCATCATCACCTGGAGCGACTACGGGCGAGACGAGAAGACGCCAACCTTCGGCTTGCTCTCGCAGGTCTCGCCCGATGGCCGGTACGTGGTGAGCACCGTGAAGGATGAGTCGGTTTTCGTCCCCAAGCCCGGCCTGGACTTCTCGCAACTGTTCTTCCCGGTGAAGGGAATCCTGTGCGTCTACGACCGTCAGATGCGCACGTTCCAGTCGCTGCCGGGTGCGGACGATCCGAATCTGGTTCAGAGCAATCCTACCTGGAGCCCGGATGGCAAGTACATCGTTTTTGCCGCCACGCAGGCATACAGCCTCCGGCGCAGCAGCGAGTCGCGCACCGTGCTCTTGCGTCCGGCCGACTGCCGCGAGTTCCTGGAGGACAAGAAGCCCTTCACGTTCGACCTCTACCGAATTGCCTTCAACGAAGGCCGAGGAGGCAAGGCCGAGCCCCTGGTCGGGGCCTCCTGCAACGGCAAGAGCAACTTCTTCGCGAAGTTCTCCCCCGACGGCAAGTGGATCGTCTTCTGTCGGGCCGAGAACTACATGCTCCTCCAGCCCGACAGTGAGCTGTACATCATCCCTGCCGCCGGCGGCGAAGCCCGTCGGCTCCGCGCCAACACCAAGCGGATGAACTCCTGGCACAGTTTCTCTCCGAATGGCAAGTGGCTGGTCTTCTCGGCCAAACCGGACTCGCCCTACACGAAGCTCTACCTGACCCACATCGATGAGCAGGGCGAGAGCACACCGGCGGTGCTTCTCGACCATCTTACCGCTCCTGACCGCGCCGCCAACATCCCGGAGTTCGTCAACGCGGACCCGAGCGCGATCCGCCAGATACGTGAGCGGTTCGTCGACGATGTCTCGTACACCCGTGCGGCATGGCAGTGCTTCAAGTCGAACGATTATGCCGGCGCCGAGCACCAGGCGAAGAAGGCGTTAGCGTTGAACCCCAAGAGCTATGACGCATTGCGTTGCCTGGGTCTGACCTTCTTCGGGCGGGAACAATATGAGGAGGCGGCTCAATACCTGTCGGAGGCCGCGAAGGTGGACCCGGAGAGCAGCGAAATCCAGGTTGACCTGGGAGCCATATCGATCGCTCGTGGCGTGTTGGACGAGGCGGTTCGTCATCTCCACAAAGCGCTGGAGCTCGCTCCGAGCAGTTCGGAAGCCTACTTCGATCTGGGTGTGGCGGAGTTTCGCCGGGGCAACAAGCAGGAGGCCCTGAGGTGCTGGCTGCGGACGACGCAACTCAATCCGGACAGCTATCTTGCTCATCATAATGTCGCCGTGGCGCTGGCGGAGCAGGGCAAGGCGGACCAAGCCATCGAGCACTACCGCAAAGCTGCGCAGCTCAAGCCGGATGACCCGATGGCACGAGTCCACCTGGGCAACATCCTCTGCGCCAAGGGCGCGATCCAGGAAGGCCTGACCCATCTGTCCGACGCGGTGAATCTCGACCCTGCCAACGTCACCATCCGCTACAACCTGGCGACCACCTTAGCCCGGCTCCAGCGACACGACCAGGCCATCGCGCATTTCCTGCGCATCCTGCGTTCGGAGCCCCGCAACACGAATGCACTAACAGCCTTGGCGGCCAGTTACGCCGAGACGAATCAGACGGACAAGGCCCTGCATTACCTGGACGAGGCGCTGCGGATCGCCCAGTCCACGGGCAATCAGCGACTGGCCGGTGAGGTCGCCAAACAGATCGAGCGTTACAGCCGCTCCCCGCAGCGATAAGGGATGATCCGTTCTAGCGGCCTGCCCTCGGATCATGTGCCCGTTCCACAGGACGGGCCTCACCGCCTCGGCGCCGCGCTGACATCGACCTGTCCACGAGGAAACGGCATTCGTGAATCAGGCGGCACAGGTTCGGCGGTGTACACCGCCTCCGAGACCGTGGTGAGGAAGTTCTTGGCTACGTTCTTCGCCATGAACAGGGAAACCAGATCAGGGGTGGGCCGTCTCTTTTCCAGCGTGCCTTCGGTGTAGGCCTGGTGGAAGTGACCGATGGCCTGGGCGATGCCTTCGACGTCGTCCGGATTCGCGCGTAGGATACCCTGGCAGGGGAGGAGATCCGCAATCACGCCGGGGGAGGGGCTCAGTGCCAATACAGGTCTCTTGGCCGCCACGTAGTCCGCGAACTTGGAGGGAAGATAGATCCCCTCCTCTGTACACTCTTCCACGAGCACACAAACCGACGCGCTCCCGATGTGCCGCAGGCTCTCTTGGTAGAGGACTCTTCCGGTAGACCGGGCGACATCGTGCAATCCGAGGTCCGTCAGCAGACCTTTCGACTCCGTATCTTCCGGACCCACCAGGGTGAGCCGAGTCCTCGACGCCGCGCCCGGGGTCCGCAGCAGGAACTGCTTCAATCCCTTGAGAAAACCGGTGGCGGACCGCCGGTGCGCCCGGCCGATCAAACCCGCGTGGAGCAAGTGAAAGAACGGTTCTGACTGTGGCACGGAATCACAGGCATAGCCGATGTGCGGGACGATGACGCTTCGGTGGGGTCTGCCCGCGAGCCGAACGTGGAAATCGCGCAGTCTGTCGGATGGGTACGCCACGAGGGTGGCGGACGTGACGGTTGTGCGGAGCCAGTACCGGCTCATGGCCGCATGGATGCGGGAGCAGCAGCGGGGGTCGGCGCCGGGAAACAGATGGGCATCCCAGGGATCGTTGACTCCCGCAACCCAGGGTCTGTGGAGCGCCTTGGCACACCAGTAGCCGGCAATGTGCGCCACCATCGGCAGAGACCGCGAGTACACGAGATCGAAGGGCTTGGCGCGATGCTGTGACAGAGCCTCCCGGACGACGGCGTCCACCCAGCGTGAGTGGGATTCCGTCTGATACCGGAGGGCCGACAGGATGGAACGGGCCCGGGTAACACCCTGACGCGGCCTGACGCCGAGGGAAGTCTCCACCGCCGCTCTCCAAAGCGGAGACTCATCCACGGCCTTCTGCGGCTGTAGCGAGAGATCCATCCGCAGGACGGTGACGTCGCATCCGAGCTCTGCCAGAGCCATGATCATCTTGGCGCCACAGAAACCTTCCGGATCCGCCATCGGCGGGAAGTGCGGGCTAATGCACAGGATGCGCAGTGTACCCGTTTGCATGCAGCTACCCTCGGCCACTCTTCTTCAGGACTTGGCCCATCACCGCAAGGGAATAGGGGAACATGGGAACCGACGGACGGCCCAGAAGAGGTCTCAGCACTTCCTGATTCAGAAAGTACCTTATCCGTCGCCATCCCTGGAACTCCTTGAAGCCGTAGGGCCCGTTGGATGAGTGAAGCAGATCCGCGGGGTGCGGCGTGGTTTCCGGATATACCAGGATGAAATGGCTCTGGAGCCTGGCCATCAATCGTTTGTACTCGCGGACGCCCAGTTGTTGATCTCCGCGGAGGTCCAGGTCGAAGGTCAGCAGCAGGATTCCTTCCGGTTTCAGGATTCGCGCAATCTCGTCGACGGTGTCTTCAAACCGTTCGATGTGCTCGATGACGCTGATGCAGTAGACCATGTCTGCTTCCCCAGCGGAGAAGGGGAGGGCCTAGTCCGCAATCAGACGAAAATCGACTCGCCCCGGCCTGCAGTCGATGACCTGTGCCGCCCGCGCCAGGTCCTTCGCGCAAACCGGGTCGATATCGGCGCAGGTGACATGGCAGCCCAGTTGGGCAACGGAGAACGGGAAGAAGGTCACGCCGCTGCCCAGATCGACGACGCGCGGCGGGCCGGAAGCGGAGGACCGGGAGCAAGACTCTTCCACGTGATGGTGGACATACGGGTACTCCCAGACGCGACTCCACGTATGCAGCGGGTCGCGCGGCCATTTGTACTCAGGACTTCGGAATTCCGCCGCATGACTGAGGAATTCCTGCTGCTGTCGTTCCAGATGGGCAAACCGCGCGCGACACTCGGGAGAGTGCAACTCGGAGAGTGCGGCAACACCACAACGGTCGAACAAGTGAGCGGGTTCAGGCGGCATCGTTGTGAAGGTCCTTACTGGTACTCCTGAGATACAGATAAGCAAACCCGAAAGTCCACGTGGCATGGAGCAGGTACGCGCCCAGTCTGGCCAAGGCGATTCCCAAGGCGCCGAATCGGACGAGCAGATAGGACAGGCCGACGAACAGGAGGGCCCAGCCGGTGTTCATCAGGAAACCCATCCACATCCTGCCCGAGGCCGCGATGATGTGGCCGATTGGGGCCTGCACCGCCAGGAGCCCCGCCGTGACCAGCACGACGATCAGCGTGAGGTACCCCGAGCCGAAACCCTCCCCATAGAATCGCATGATGAACGTGCTGAGCAGACTGCCGATCACCACCACCGGCGTCACCACCACGATCGTGGCGCGCATGGACACTTTCAACAGCTTTCCGCATTCTTGGGTGCTCTTACTGGCCAGGCGTTCGGAGAGGATGGGCAGGATGACGCTGCCGATGGTCGTGGGCAGGAAGAGCAGAGCGTTGAACCATTGGTTGGCTGCGTTGAAGATGCCCATCTGGGCATAGCCGTCCGGCTGGTTGACCAGCATCGCATCGCAGGCCCAGTTCACAGGAGCCACCATCATGCCGGAGAGCACCGCAGGGAGGCTGAATCTCCAGAGCAGCGGCAACTCATGGAGACAGCCGACGAATTGGAGGGGCACGCGGAACCGGAGGGCTTCCTTCCGGACGGCGAAATGGAAGAGCAACCAGGTGCCTGCGCTCGACACCACCATGGCCCACACGGCTCCCTCAAGTCCGCCCAGGAGGACCCCGGCGATCATAATGGGGAGACTGAGCACCCCGGTGGCCATGTTCAGTCGGGCCGTTGTCTTAAATGCCTCGAAACCGCTGAGGGCCCCGGATTGCGCCGAGTTCAAGGCGGTGATGAACAGCGTGATGGCGGTGATGCGCAGCAACCGGCCCAGGTGGGGTGCGGCCAGCACCTGTGCCGCCAGCCAGGGCAGTGTGGGTGATGATGCGGGGTACTCAAGCCGGTACGCCCTACGGGTACTCTTTGCGGGAGTTCGAGATCTACGGTCCGGCAATCACGGTGCGAGGCAACGGCATCTCCGTCTTGGATGACGATACCACCCCGAGTACAACCGATCACACCGCCTTCGGCTCCGTGATCCAAGGCGGGGCTCCCATCAGCCGCACGTTTACCGTCTGTAACGAAGGTGCTGCATCTTTGACCCTGGGAACGGTAACGGTTCCGACGGGCTTCACGTTGGTCGAAGGGCTGGCGAGTACTCTGATTCCTGGGGAATCGGACACGTTCACCGTGCGGTTGGATACAGCCGTGCCGGGCGTCAAGAGCGGTGATGTCTCGTTTGCGAGGAGCGATGCAGCTGGAAATCCGTTCAATCTCCGGATTACAGGAACCGTAACCGGGCCGGGAGACTGGGATCCGACGTTTGATGCCGATGGCGTCGTTACCACGGGCGAGGAATTGCTGAATGAATATGGTCGTAGTGTAGTCCTCCAGCCTGATGGCAAGATTGTCGTGGCCGGCTATGGCAGCAATGGCAGCGACGATGATTTTGTCGTGATGCGGTACAACGTCGATGGATCGCTGGACAGTTCCTTCGGCATAGGCGGCAAGGTGACCACCGCCGTAGGATCTCGAAATGACCATGGCTACAGCGTGGCCATCCAGTCCGACGGCGAGATCGTGGTAGCGGGAGATAGTGACACCGCCCATTACGAGGACATGGCTGTGGTGCGGTATAACACCGACGGGTCGCTGGACACGTCGTTTGATGGCGATGGCAAGACCACCACGAATTTCAGCGAGTTCTCCGCGGATATCGCGCGCAGCGTGATTATTCAACCCGATGGCAGAATCGTTGTGGCGGGATCCACGGGCGGCGGCGCCGAGGACTTCGGTTTGGTGCGACTCAACACCGATGGGTCGCTGGATATGTCCTTCGGTGTCGACGGCAGGGTGACCCTTGGATATGAATCTACACACGAACGCGGACACGGCGTGGCCCTTCAGGCCGACGGCAAGATCGTGGTCGTTGGGTACATCTTGACGGAGTGGGATTTTGCTCTAATCCGGTACAACACTGACGGGTCGCTGGATACGTCTTTCGGCATCGCAGGTAAGGTCACGACGGATTTCCGGTCCCTCAGGGGTTACGCCTATGGTGTGGCCATCCAGTCGGACGGCAAGATCGTCGTGGTGGGAGGGAGCGGGGGCACGAGCCCCACGAACTTGGTCCTGGTGCGATACGATGCCAACGGATCACTCGGTACGTCGTTTGGCGACGGTGGCACGGTCACCATGGACTCCAGGTTCACGAGTTGGGGCTATCCTGCCAGTCGAGGCTACAGTGTAGTGATTCAGCCCGACGGTAGAATCGTTGTCGCCGGGGATGCTTATGTCAGCAACTGCAACGATGACTTTGCGGTGGCACGATACGACGCCGGTCCAACCATGATGACGGAGATCGCCGTTTCGGGCAATGGGATCTCGATCTCGGATGGCGACACCACGCCGAGCACCGCTGACGGGACCGATTTGGGCTCAGTGACCCCGGGCGGCGCCCCCGTTACCCGAGTCTTCACGGTTCGCAACGAAGGGGCCTTCGCGCTGACGCTGGGAACGGTGAGTGTTCCCACCGGCTTTACGCTGGTGGAAGGTCTGTCCGGCAGTCTGGCCCCGGGGGAGTCGGATACCTTCATGATTCGACTGGACGCGGCGGTGGCCGGTACGAAGAGTGGAGATGTCAGCTTTTCAAACAATGATCTCGACGAAAACCCGTTCGCCTTCCGGATCATCGGGGTGGTCGCAGGTCCTGAGATCAGCGTGTCCG
>ENA-OSEO01002328-OSEO01002328.1-sediment-metagenome-genome-assembly--contig:-NODE-2328-length-27574-cov-4.151362_pt1 | contig 27574 bp, 28 predicted proteins | sample MGYA00237883_ERZ534232 | MGnify/ENA metagenome assembly ERZ534232
ACATTATCAGGGGAGTTCTATCCATCCGCGCATATCTGCCATTGGCAGTTTGAGATCCATACAAAACGCTAAATTTTATGTTCTAGCGGCACTACCAAAAGCTTAACGGTTCTAACCGGGTCGGCCGCTAATTCGTTCAATGGCCTTTCTATTCAGCACCAACATACAGATCGATTTTGCTTTTTTTGCATATCAAACCAACCGCTAATTAGCGTATTAGCTTATCAGCTCAAGAGCTGATACAGGTGGATCTATGATGCTGGAGCCTGAAACAATCCGTCTTTTTTGATGCCTTAAAGAAAGGAGGAACACGCTAATGAAAAGCCTTAAACTGAATCTGCAGGGAGTCGCCAAGGAACTTACAGTGCTTACCCAAAGAGTTGAGAGTCTGATCCAATCAATTGAAACGCAGAAAAACCCGAATCCTAAAGCTCTTAAGACAAATGCAGACAATAAGGCAGTATCAAAGAGGGCCGGAAAACCGACAGATACCGATAAAGTGTTAAATATCATCAAAAGGTCAAAAAAGGGTGTCGATACCGCCCTGTTAAAAAAGAAGACAGGCTTTAATGATAAAAAAATCTGGAATATAATCTATCGGACATTTAAAGCGGGAAAGATTAAAAGAGCGGATAAAGGCATTTATATCGCCGTATAAATTATTTCCACCAAACTTCTTGGGGTTGCAGTATCTTACGGCGCCGCAATCAGGAAATTGCAGTTCTGCTTTTGCTAAATGTTGAGACCCCCTTGTTTTTTGCTGACAGGGATGCCACCTTGCGACACGAAGTCGCGTATTTAAGATTAAATGGAGCAATATGAGTAATACACGTCATTATCTTTATCTGATGCTGATCTGTCTATTCATCGTCGGTGTTATCTGCGTCCTTTTGTTTGCACCCTTGAAAACAGCATTCATGGCCAACTGGGGCTTTAACCTCATGATTCTGTGCGCGTTTGGTGCGGGTATTGGTATTAACATGTATCAGGTTTTACGACTGGAACCGGAGGTCAACTGGATGAACGTGTTTCGTACCGGACAAATTGGCCGTTCGGTGGCGGAAGAAAACCCGGTTCTTCTCAAGCCGCTGATAAAGCATCTTTCGGGCATTCGACAGGACCGTTTTAAACTGTCGGCACTATCCCTGCGGACAGTGCTCGAAGGGATTAGAGCCCATCTGGACGAATCGCGTGAGATTTCTCGGTATATGATCGGTCTGTTAGTGTTTTTAGGCCTGCTGGGAACATTTTGGGGCCTTTTGGGGACTATTGCTGCGGTCGGTAATGCCATCGGCGGGTTACAGGTCGGCACCAAAGATTTTGCTATGATATTCGAGACATTGAAAGCCGGCCTACAGGAGCCTTTGACCGGGATGGGCACCGCATTCAGTTCTTCGCTGTTCGGATTGGGCGGTTCGTTGGTGCTGGGATTTCTTGATATTCAGGCCAGCCACGCCCAGAATCGATTCTTTAACGAAATGGAGGAGTGGTTGTCCGGTGTGACGCAGCTGGTCGACAAAAGCGAAGATACCAAAGTGGAACAGACTGCGCAAGCCGCTACCCCCAGAGACATGGTAAATCATATCGATGAGTTGGTAAAAGAGATCAGAAAAAATCAAAAATCTATCGAACATCTGATTGAACTGCAGCAGAAACAAAATGAAAAAGATTCGCATTAATTCTCAACGAGTTAAAGAAAGAGAATATGATCTCTTCTGAAAAACGGGCCATGAGATCGGCCATTGTGTGGCCGGGATATGTTGATGCCCTGTCGGCCCTTTTGATGGTCGTAATTTTTGTGGTCCTTATTTTTACTATTGCGCAATTTTTATTGAGTGAAATTCTTTCCGGCAAAGAGAGTGAACTGGCAAGCCTTCAACAACGGGTGACCGAACTTGTTCGACTGTTGGGTTTGGAAGAACAGCAAAACCAGGCGTTGAAAACTGAAGTGTCCAGGCTTGTTGTCATGATGGAGGATCTTACAGAAGAAAAAGAATCTTTGAGCGCTGAACGGGCCATACTTTCTCAACAATCTGAGACGGACCGACAGGAAATAAACAGGCAGCTTTTATTCATTTCCAGCTTACAGGAGGATATTGATGCGTTGCGTTCGACAAGGCATGCTTTAGAGCAACAGGTCGGACTGCTTGCATCTGAGCTCACGCGTAAAAATATGGAAACCGGTGTTTTAAGAGATAGAGCCAAGGCACTTGAAGCACAATTGGCAGATGAAAAGGAAAGAACTTTTCTGGCACAAAAAGAGATTGATCAAAACGAAATTCGTATCCAGGCGTTGTCCGCTCTTGTGGGGGAGCAGGAGCAGGCGTTGAAGGAAGAACGCAGTCTGTCGAATAATGCAAGGGCCGAAGTCGCTCTATTGAATAAACAAATACAGAACATGAAGCAGCAGCTTGACGAAATCAGCCGGGCGCTTAAAGTGGCCGAAGCAGAAAAATCTCTTCAAACAGCAGAATTGAAGGATCTTGGAAAGCGATTAAACGTCCTTCTGGCGCGACAAGTCAATAAGTTGGAGAAATATCAGTCGGAATTTTTCGGCCGTCTGAAGGAAATACTTGGGGACAGCCCTTATATTCGTATCGAGGGAGATCGATTCGTTCTTCAGTCTGAATTGCTATTCGAGTCCGGGTCTGCTGATATAGGCGAATTAGGTAAGCGTCACCTAATTGAGGTAGCAAAAATTCTGAAACAGCTTTCTTTAAAAATTCCTGAAAATATCAACTGGATTGTGAGAATAGATGGTCATACCGATCGGGTTCCAATTCATAACAAGCAATTTGCATCAAACTGGGAACTTTCATCAGCAAGGGCAGTGTCTGTGGTTAGATTTTTAGCTGAGCAAGGTATTCCTGAAAACCGGATGACAGCAGCCGGGTTTAGCAAGTTTCATCCGATAGATCCATCGGATATGCCCGAAGCTTATCGTAAAAATCGGCGAATCGAAATCAAACTTACCTCTCGTTGAGGTACACAGATTGTCGGTAATATTTATTTAAAAATCCTTCGATATGATTCTTACGTTTTTTATTTTAGAAAAAAAGCTATAACAAAGCCCCCTTGAGGAGATTCATTACAGTTTCACCGCCGCTTCCCTTAACATAGTCAAGAATGATGGGAATAAATGCATTTACCATGCTGCCGTTTAGCCCAAGTTTTTCAAATGAACCTGTTAAACCGGCCAGCCCGCCAAGCTTTGAAGAGCTGCTGCCAAACAGGGACGAAATACTTCCAAGGGTGCCTGAACTCCCTTCTGTTTTTGGCGCGGCACCCATCATCTGGTCAATTCCGGGGACAGCCGTTGCAACACTCGAAAAGTCTTTCTCGTTAAGATTATGTTTTGCCAGTTGAAAAATTGAACCGGCGCCGCCTGAAGCCTGATCTGTAGTGATTCCGAGTTGACTGGAAAGCAGATCGACCAGTCCTGCGTTTTGAGCATGGGCCGGCGGGAGCCCCATCAAACCAGCCAAAATAAATGTGAAAAAAATATTTTTGAAAATTTGTCTTTTTGTCATTTGCTTCTCCTTAATCCATAAAGAGCCCAATGGTCGCTATTAAAGAATAATCTTAGGTTTAAATAAAGACCTATCCGTAACTCATTTCAACGCCACCATATGATAGGTTGTCGTGATTGTCAAAAATTGTTTGTTCAACTTAACGGAAACAACTCTGCTTGCCAGAGCTACAGGTTCTTGGTATGAAAATAATAATTTTTTGAGAAGTTTCAGGGCAAGCGGGATTTATCCACTGGTGTGTAACGAAGCATGTTGAATGGGGGAAAAAGGCTTAGTCAATGACAGATTTTGCAGATAAAATGATAGACATACTCAATTACGGTTCATTAAACTTGGCCATCGGCATTGGTTATAAATACAAAATTTTCGATATCATGGAGAACCTGGATAAACCTTTAACTGTTAAGGAGCTTTCAGATAAGTCTGGACTCAATTCGCGGTATTTAGAGGAGTGGCTCGGAATCATGGTCACTGGGAAAATCCTGGGATTAAAACAAGGTAAAAGGCCGAAAGAAAAAGATCGGTATTTTTTGCCGGCTTCCCATGCAGCCGTCCTGACCCGGAACGCAGGTCCCCATAACCTGGGTGTCTATGCCCAGGAGATCCCTTTGTTGACAGTTTCGGCATTAGCCGGTGTGGAAAACGGATTTAAAACCGGACAAGGTGTTCCCTTTTCAGCGTATCCGGATTTCCAGAAATTCATGTCAGAACTTGCCGATGCCAAACATGAACAGACGCTTATACAGGACTTTCTCCCCTCTGTGGACAGCGGCGCCTTGGTTGAGAAGTTGAAAAAAGGTGCCACTGTATGCGATATCGGATGTGGCCAGGGCATCGCACTCAGGCTCATGGCTGAAGCTTTTCCCCGGTCAAGATTTACGGGTATCGACAACCATGAAGGGGCCATTGAAGCCGCAAAGAAATCAAATGGGAAATGGCCTAATCTGGATTTTTTAATTTTGGATGCGGCGGATCTAAAAGACAAACCTGAATTTCACCACAGATTTAATTACGTGACGGCTTTTGATGCTATACATGATCAGTCCCACCCGCTTGGCGCACTGCAAGGAATTTTCAACATAACGGCACCGGGCGGCCTGTTTTCTATGGTGGACATCAAGGCAGGCTCCCGGCACCGGGATAACCTCGATCATCCCCTGGGACCGTTTCTTTATACGGTCAGCCTGATGCACTGCATGCCTGTGGGGCTCAATGACGGGGGAAGGGGGCTTGGGATGATGTGGGGCAAACAAAAGGCTCTAAAGCTTCTCAAGGAAGCCGGATTCAATCGGACAGAGGTCCTGGATATTCCCAATGATGATTTTAATCTTCATTTTCTTTGCCGTAAATTGTAATTCTTATGTTCCTCATGGAGCGGTGGACGTATAATTTTGGTTCAAATAAGTTCGTACGCCATCTAGATTTTGAAAATGACAAATTGATCAAAATTGAGACAGATGAGATGGGGAGTGATTGATCGCATGAATGTAACTTGTCGGCGAGGCGTAAGGTATGCTTGCCATGTTTGACGTGAGTCCCGGAGAGGCAAAATGGGTAAAATGAGTGAAAATGATTTTGCCGCGCTTAGAAAGATCGCCCAGAAGATGCTGGAGAGGCAGGCGGAATCCGATCCCGAAACCGGGGATGCCGACCTTATGCACCTGATTCATAAGCTTGAGGCGCACCAGGTGGAGCTTGAGCTTCAAAACGAAGAGCTCCGGCGGGCACAGGCAGAATCGCTGTATGCGGTGGAAATGAGCAGTGCGCTCAACCGCATCAACGAGACCTTACGCTCGACCCTCGACTTTAACGGGATCGTGCAACAGCTTATTGATGAGGGCGCTGCCACGCTCGGCAGCGATTCCGCGGCAATCTCAATGCGGCAAGGCGATGGGTGGACGGTCAGCTATGTGAATGGGATGCCCGGCAATCTGATCGGCGCTCGGATGAATGACAAGGATGAACTTCACGCCGTTCTCGCCCTCCGATCCCGCCGGCCGGTTGCGGTGAATGACGCTTTCAACGACGAACGTTTCAACAGGGAGCACCTGCGCCGACACAATATCCGTGCGGTTCTGGTTACACCGCTCATTATCCGCGATCGGACTTTTGGCGTTATCTTCTTTAACTATCACGCGGGCCCCCATACGTTCACGGAGACGGAGTTAAATTTTGTCCGCCACCTGGCGGCGATTGCATCCAGTTCATTAGAAAATGCCCGGTTGTTTTTCGAGCTGAAACAGAGCGAGGAGCGCTTTCGCACCCTGGCGACGGCCAGTTCGGAAGTGTTATATCGTATGAACCCGGATTGGAGCGAAATGAGCCAGCTCCATAGCCGGGGGTTTCTCGCAAACATGGAAAAACCCAGCCGCGCCTGGCTTCAGGAATATATTCACCCGGATGATCAGCCGCATGTGACTGCCGCCATCCATGACGCCATACGGGCAAAACGCATTTTTGAAATGGAACATCGGGTCCGGCGAAAGGACGGCAGCCTAGGATGGACATTCTCGCGTGCGGTTCCGCTGATGGATGCCAGCGGCGATATCGTTGAATGGTTTGGCGCCGCCAGCGACATCACCGGGCGCAAGGTGACCGAGCTGCGAGTCGAAGAGGAATATCGCGAAATCACATTGGTCAACCGCATTCTTCGGGTTTTTGCCCAGGCGAGCGACAAGGAGTTGTTCGACCAGGTGCTGGACATCGTGCAGCAGGGACTGACCAGCAGGCATGGGGTGTTTGGCTATATTTCCGAGCCGGGATATTTGACCTGCCCCAGCCTGTCGAAGATGCTGGACGCGTGTGAAGTCGCGGATAAATGCATCCACTATCCACCTGAGAAATGGAAGGGGTTGTGGGCCCGAGCGCTTCGGGAAAAACGCTCCTTTTACTCCAACGAACCATCGAAAGTGCCATCCGGACATTTAGCGATTCGCAATAACCTGGCCGCCCCCATACTTTTCCGGGGCGAAGTGATCGGATTGTTAAACCTGGCCAACAAGGAGAGCGATTATACCGAAACCGACCGTACGCTCCTGGAAGGCATGGCCGATCGAATCGCTCCGCTGCTCTATGCCTGGATTCAAAAGAAGCTGCGAGAGGATGAAAGAACCAAAGCCGGAGAAAAGCTGCTACAAAGCGAGCAGCGTCTGCGTTTGGCCCTCGAAGCCGCCTACGTGATCTCATTTGAGTGGGACATCCAGGCCAACGAAGTGCGCCGGTTCGCCTCTATGGATTCGGCGCTTGCGGTAACACCGGAACAGATCCCCAGCACCTTTGAGGCGGTGCGCGAGGTGGTGCATCCGGATGATCGCGAACGGTTCAGCGCCAACGTCCTCGCCGCAATGGAACGGAAGGACGGACGCTATGAAAACGAGTTTCGTATCGTCCACCCGGAGGGCAAGATTCACTGGCTTTACGAACGCGGTTATGTAGATCGCGATGCGCAGGGTAGGGCCGTAAGGCTGATCGGGCTTTCACAGGACATCACCGAGCGCAAGCGGTCAGAGGAAGCGCTTCAGCAGCTAAATGACACCCTGGAGCAGCGGGTGGCCGAACGCACCGAATTGGTCGAGAATCGGACAAAGCAGCTTCGTTCCTTGGTTTCGGAGTTGACTCTAACCGAGCAGCGGGAACGGCGGCGCCTGGCCGAAATCCTTCACGACCATCTTCAGCAGCTTCTGGTGGGAGCCAAAATTAACTGCGAAGTTCTATCTGCAAGAATCGGTATGGAACATAAGCAGATCGCTGAAAACGTTCTAAACCTTATCAACCAATCGATCCAGACCTCCCGTTCCCTGACGGTCGAACTTTCGCCGCCGGTTCTGCAGCAGGGCAGCCTTTCCGCCTCACTGGTCTGGCTTGCTCGAAGGATGAAGGAAACCCATGATCTTACGGTCGACTTGCAAACAGGCCCTGCGATGGATCCGAAACGGGAAGATATCACCGTACTTTTGTATCAGAGTGTCCGGGAATTGCTCTTGAATGTGGTCAAACATGCCGGGGTCAAATCGGCGCGGGTTGAAATGATCCAGGATGAACCAAACCGGCTGCGCATGACCGTAAGCGATCAGGGACTCGGATTAGACCCGGAAACCATCTGGGGAAAGGCTCAGGCCGGTTCAGGATATGGTCTTTTCAGCATCCGCGAGCGGCTGGAGCTTCTGGGCGGCATTCTTGAGATCAAAAGCTCTCCCGGACATGGCGCCACTTTTTCACTAATTGTTCCGCTGTAAGAGAGGTTGCCGCGTTTGTATAAAAAAATAATAAATTTTGTAACATCCGGGTGATCCATACGTTGAAGGATATATGATGTAAATGCGCCGTATGCGGCAAGCCCGGGTTTGTTGAAGGCAAAATTGGCAGGAAAACCGGAGGTCATGCTAGTTATGGCCGAACCGGGCATGACCAGCGCGGCCCCCGGGGATTGTCAACGCCTGCGTATCCCGCACGCCGGTGGGGCCATAACTGGATTTCCGCTGCAACCCCAACGAGGGTATCTATGCCAGTTTTTTAGCGCCGCTGTAAACCTCTTTGACATCAATGACAACGGCCGCATGACCGGGATATTTTTTGTCCAGCCAGCCGTTTTTCATTTCGTCAAATAGGTTACCACTTTTCTGGTAACTTGCGGACCCTTTGAATTGAAACGCTTTTTTCTCTTTGGTGATAAACAGCACGCTGACGGGAGAACCGGCCATGATATTCGCCTGGGTCTTATGCATTTTATTGTCGGCAACCACAATTTGATCGTCTGGTGTTTTGTTTACACAGGTAACGTAGATGCTGTTGGGAGTTCCGTTTGAATCGACCGTGGTCAACACCGTGGGCCCCTCTCTATTTTCCCACCCCTTTAGCGCTATTTCAGGTAACTTCATTGATGATTTCCTCCTTTTTAAATGTTTGTGTGAGCTGTGATGAGATAAATGATAACCCGCTCAGGCTGAAAAAGCCAGTTTCATTTTAACAGCCACCCCCAGCAGCCACAGGCCGGGGACTTCAAAAGACACCTCCAGCGGCAGTCCTCGAGCCGTCAGGGCGCTGCGAAACTCAGCACCGTAAAAACGATTTTCAGCAGGATGAAGCAGGATATGCCGGGTGATAAAGTTCTGGTACAAGGCCGGGTAAAGCTCTTCGATATAAAACAGTCCACCGGGTTTTAATATCCTTTCAATTTCAGATAACGCTTTCTGCCAGTCGGGCACATGGTGCAGTACGCCGAAATCAAACACCGCGTCCAGTGACCTGTCCTTAAAGGGGATTTGAACCGAGTCCGCTACTGAAAGCGAAATGTTTTCTTGATATTCGATTCCGAGGTAGCGTTTGGCTTTATGAATCATTTCAATGTCCAAATCCTGGGCGTGCATCAGGGCAGGCCTGAAGGCCTGTCGGATAAGTCTTGCGCCGGCGCCGCGGCCGCATCCGATCTCAAGAATGGCGGCCCCCGGTTTTAGAGGCAGTTTTTTTTTAAACCAACCGATTTCAATTCTCTGCTGAAATACCCGTGAAGGATTGTTGACAACCCAGCGTTCGGCCCAGTTCAGTTTCATCTTTCAACCTCTATATTTTTTGGCCCAGATGCACCACGGCGATGCCGTTGGTCAGCCGGCGATAGGCAACCCGCTTTAACCCGATGTTTTTAAGTATGCCGGCCAGTTCGTCCGGCAATGGAAACGACCGGATCGATTCCGGCAGCAGGGTATAGGCTTTGCGGGAACCGGCCAGCAGTTCGCCCAGAAACGGCATAATTTCAAACGAATAAAAATCGTATAGAAAACGGAATAAGGGAGCGGTGGGTTTTGAAAATTCCAGGCACATCAGTTTGCCGCCGGGCTTCAGGACCCGGTGCATCTCCATGAAACCTCGCTCCATTTGGGTTACGTTGCGGATGCCGAAGCCCACCATGACGGCATCGAAGTAGTTGTCCGAAAAGGATATCGCCTCCGCGTTGCCCTGGACATAACGGATTCGGCTGCGGATGGAGGCATGCGCCGGTTTGGTCTTGCCGGCCTGAATCATGGCGCGGTTTATATCATACAAAACCACCCGGCCGACGGGGCCGACCGCCCGCTGCGCCAGAATCGAAAGGTCTCCGGTACCGCCGCATACATCCAGAACGCGATCTCCGGGTTTTATTTGTATCATCTGAACGGCCGTACGCTTCCAGAGATAATGGATGCCGAAACTCAAAAGCGTATTCATGAAATCATAACGACGGGCTACGGTTTCAAAATGAAGGCAGGTTCGCCGGACTTTTTCTTTCCGAGGAACTTTTTGGTAGCCGAAATAGACGAGATCCTCCCGGTTTGTCGGCCCGCCGAATCGGTCCGATTTGCTTTGCTCGTCCAACCATGATGGTTTTTTTGAAAACATCCTGTCGTTCTCTAATTGCTCTTTGAGTTTAAGTCTCCACAGCTTGTCGGAGCAAAGCGCAGATCCCGTTTTGGGGGGATGACTCCTGCCTTCTTAATTCTTGATGCCCCGCAGCTTGCTGCGGGGTAGTTCATTTGAATTATATACCAAAGCAAGAGTGAAATTGCCAGAAGGGTTTAAATTAAAACTTGAATAAAAATAGGCATAAAGTTGTTGATTTTTTCCCCCATGTTGTCCTAAATGGGTCAATATGCTTTTACCTTCCTTTTTTTAGTGTGAGTTTAATCGCTTTTTGGGTTTAATTTTCCGCAGCTTGTCGGAACAGAGTGGAGATCCCGTTTTTGCGGGGCTGCGGGGCAGTTCATCCCCCCTGAAAAGAAGAAACGATGAGGAATGCATCCGACGCAGATCGGCTTTCTCGAAGCCAGGCGACCCCTTTGAAAATATTTTTTCTGTTTATGTTTGCGATAATTCAACCGGGACTGCTGGTTCCGGCTGCGGGCGCCGCAGAAGTTAAAATCAACTGCAACGTCCATCATGGCAGCTGTTCCCAGAACCTGGAGGAGCTTGAAATCACGCTGGACATCAGCCCGAAACCGGTTAAGGCCATGCAGGACTTGGTATTCAAGGTTTCGCTTGTGGAAGAAGGTCTGGACCGGGCGCCCTATATCGACCTGGGAATGCCCGGGATGAAAATGGGCCCAAACCGGGTAATTTTAAAAAAAATATCCCGGACTGTTTTCGTGGGAAAAGGGGTGATTGTGCGCTGTCCCAGCGGCCGCCGGACCTGGCGGGCGACGGTAACGGCGCCCGGCAGGGGAAAAGTGGATTTTATCTTTGATGTTGTCTATTGACGTACTTTATCTGATATTCTTCACGACCGGTTTTACCGTCGGCTTCGGTCACTGTATCGGCATGTGCGGTCCCATTGTGGCATCCTTTTCCCTGAATTTGAAAGGGAAAAACATCTTTATTTCCCATGGTCTCTATAACGCCGGCAGGATATTAACATATGGGGTTCTGGGAGGTCTGATGGGGGTTGCCGGGTCCTTTACGGCTGTTTCCGCTAAGATTGTCGGCATCCAGCAGGTCGCCATGATCGCGGCGGGTATGCTGATTATGGCAATGGGGCTGGTTATGAACGATTGGCTCCCTTTCGGGAAATATTTCCAGCGCCATGACCCGGCCGGGAAGCTGTTTTCCGGGGGGTTTCGCAGACTGTCTACCACTGAGTCTGCCTATGCCTACTTTCCCATCGGCCTGCTACTGGGCCTGCTGCCCTGCGGGCCGGTCTATACGGCTTTGATCGCAGCCGCCGGCGCCGGCCTTGAGGCCTCCAACGCACTTTACGGCTTTCTTTCCGGGGCGGGGTTGATGGTTGCTTTTGGTCTTGGGACGGTGCCCGCCCTGATCCTTGTGGCCAAGCTCGCCGGCCTTGGATGGTTGACATCCCGGCGGCTGATTTACCGGATCGGATCGGTTCTGATGATTCTGGTTGGAGTTTATTATGTCGTTAAAGGCATCCGGTATTAGATAAACCGTAATCGTTTAGCTTTTTGAAAAAAGAGGATAAGCCTGATTGGGTTTGGGCCGCTGCGCACCGCAACGCATGCAACCGTGCTTTCGCCCAACGCCCCCAAACTTTTAAGAGAATTTTAACAGGCAGCAACGGTATCCGCTGTCGTGCGAGATGATCCTTTGGGGCTGCCTGGAACGTTCTGAGCGGGTTATCCTGCCGTTGCAGAATCCTGAGACCTATTGTTGCAGTGCGCTGCGGCCCAAACCCAATCAGGCTCGATAATTTGAGAAACAGCTAAATTGATACGATATTTTTAAATTGTCAGGCGCTTTGCTTGAATCCTTATAGAATCACCAGCGCACCCGGACTTCCTGAATGGTCTGGGGCGTGCCTTTCTGGACGGTATAGGTGACGCCGTCCGCCTTGATGACCGTTCCCACCTGGGGAACCTCCCGCGCCCTATCGAGCAGAAATCCGGCCAGGGTCACATAGTTGCCCTTGGGTATTTCAAGATGCAGGTCCTCCTCGAGGTTGTCGATTTCGATGCGGGCGCTGACAATGTAATCCCGATCGGAAACTTTCCGAACCCACTGCTGCGACGGTTCGTCGGCGTCATATTCATCTTCCATTTCTTCAACGACTTCTTCCATGATATCTTCGATGGTCACCAGTCCCTCGGCGCCGCCATATTCATCCACCACCACGGCCACGGTATCGCCGTCCTGGCGCAAATCCAAAAGCAGTTCACGGATGCCCCTGGAAACGGGCACATAGCGAACCGGCCGGATGTAAGACGTAATGGGCCGGACCGGATCCACACCCAACAGCTCCAAGGTATTTAAGACGCCGATGACCCGGTCAACGCGGCCGTCATAGACCGGCAGGCGCACATGGGCGTTTTCCGCGGCGAGGCGCACCGCCTCGCCGCAAGCAGCCTTCTGATCAATGGCAACCACATCGATCAGGGGAACCATGACGGTTTCCGCAGTGGTCTCGGAAAAATTAAAAACGCGACGGATCATGTCCTTTTCCACATGCTGAATATCGCCGCCCTTGACCGGCATCTGCAACAGGGTAATGATTTCTTCACGCAGCGTAAAAGGGTTCTGATCCGTACCGCCGAAAACCAGGCCGGCCAAACGCGTAAGCAGGCTCAATACAACCAGAATGGGGAAAAAGATATAGGAGGCCGCCCCTAAAAAAAACACCGCCCGGGGGGTGATGCTATCGGCGCGGTGCTGAAATATACTCTTGGGAACAACTTCCCCGAATATCCAGATCAGCGGCGCCATCGTGACGATGGCAACCCAGCCGTTCTGCTCGCCGAAAATGGAAATAGCCAGAGCTGTGGCCAGGGTCGTGTTGGCCACCACGGCCACATTGTTTCCCACCAGAGTTGTGGCCAGCAGCCACTCGGGTTTTTTGAGCATTTTCAGGGCCAGCCGTGCGCCCCGGGAACCTTTGGCGGCCTCATGGCGCAGTTTCATGCGGTCGGCGCTGATGACAGCGATTTCCGATCCGGAAAAAAAAGCTTCCAGCAGCAGGCAGATCAGCATCACCATCGATGTCCAGCCCATATCCATCGGTTATTCCTCCTGCGTCCCGGAAGCAGGTTGAGCGGCCGCGCCGCCCTTGGGGAGTCCGGCCGGCTCTGTTGCAGCATTCGCCGGAAGCGATGAGCCTTTTTTGATTTCCAGCAGCAGTTCCTTGATGCGATTTTCCTCTACTTCAATAACCTTAAAAGAAAACTCATCAATTACGATAACGGCGCCCTCTGCCGGCAATTCGCCGTATTCATGCAGCAACAGCCCGCCTACGGTTTCGGCCGGTTCTTCGTCGAAATTGCTGCCGATCTGACGGTTCAGGTCCGCCACCGGCATGGCGCCGTCGATGGCATAACGCCCCTCTCCCAAATCTTGAATATACGTGTGCGGACTGATATCCGACGGGCTGTGAATTTCCCCAAAAATGCATTCCAGCAGGTCTTCCATCGTAACCAGTCCGATCACCCCGCCGTATTCATCCACCGTCAGGGCGCAGGACATCCGGCGCTTGCGAAAAGTTTTAAAAAGTTCGGCGGCCAATTTTGATTCAGGCACAAAATAAGGTTCACGCAACAGTTTTACGAATCTCTGGGGGTCCTTTGACAGGTTCTCAAGATCCACACCCAGCAGGTCGCGCGCATACAAAATTCCCACGATATTATCGCGGTGTTCCCGGTAAATAGGCACCTTGGTGTGACGCGTGCGACGCAGCTCTTCCACTTTTTCGGCCATACTGCTCTCCAGCGGCAGAAAGAAGATGTCCGATCGCGGCGTCATCACATCTTCCAGGGTCTTATCGCCGAAATCAAAAATGTGATCGATGAATTGGGCCTCGGTGCGATCCAGTGCCCCTTCACCGACAGCTTCATGAGCCAGAACGCGCACCATATCTTCGGTAATGATATTTCCGTGCGAACGTTCTTTACCGATGATCAGGGTGATGAACACATCGGCAACCGTTCGAACCAGCCAGCGTAAGGGTTTGACCAGCCGGGCAAAGAATTCAATCGGGCGGCACTCAACCGCTGCAAAGGCGACATTGTTGCGGATCGCCAGGGTCTTGGGCGTCACGTCGCCGAACAGCAGCAGCATCGGCACCATCACCAGCAAGTTGACCCATTTGCTGCCGATACCCATCAGACGTATAATGACGGTTGCCGAAATCACCGATGCGGCCACATTGACCAGATCGTTGCCGATGAGAATGGTCATGATCAGGCGACGCGGACGGCTCAGGAGCCGTTCGATCAGGTCAATAGAGGGGTGCCTTTTGCGCCGCATGTGTTCAAGCTGAATACTGCTGAGAGAAAACAGGGCGGTTTCCGAACTTGAAAAAAAAGCGGAGAGTGCCATCAGTAAGGCAAACAGGACGATTTCAAACCAGAACGCGTAATCCATCAGGCCTCACCCGTGCTGGTGATAAACGCCTCTGTGCATGGCCGGCGAAGGGGTAGTCCGGCCATCGGCATACCGTGAGGAATATCAGGATCCGATAGGTTGGGCATGTTTTTTAAAAAAATAATGCAAGTTTTTTGATGTGTTCTTAATACTATGGTTTCAGTTTGATTGCAAGCCTTTAGTCGTTTTGAAAACGACCTTCGGTATCCTTCACGGGGCTTTGACAAACCGATAGCAAAAACGCTATGCTGACGGTAAACATGATTACGATAGGTCCGATATGATTCAGATCGCACCCGGCATAACCATCGGCGCGGACGAAATCCAGATTCAGTTCATGCGCGCATCCGGACCCGGCGGGCAGCATGTAAACAAAACCGCCACCGCCGTGCAGCTGCGTTTTGACATTAAACAGTCATCACTGCCGGCGGATATTCGCGAACGTCTCTTGCGATTTCGGGACAGGCGGATTACCACAGACGGCGTGTTGGTAATCACCGCCCGGCGGTTCCGTTCCCAGGACCAGAATCGCCAGGATGCCTTCCAGCGTCTGGCCGATCTCATTCAAAAATCTGCCCGCTTACCCAGACGGCGCCTCAGAACAAAACCATCCGGGGCTTCGATCAAACGCCGGCTGGAACATAAACGGCGTCAAGGCGCCAAAAAAGGGATGCGGCGTCCGGTTTCCAAAACCGACGATTGAAGCTCCCTGCAGCCCCGCAAAACGGGATCTCCGCTTTGCTCCGACAAGCGGGAATGCGTTCGCCGGTGCGGTTCGCTTTGAACTGGCGTCTAAGGTTTCTGGGGGCTGACCCGCAGCTTTTGTCCGGGCTGAATTGCCGCGCCGGGCTTCAGATTGTTGAGACGAAGCAATTCATCCAATTTTATATTATACCGCAGGCTGATCCGGTAGAGATTTTCACCCGCCTGAACCACATGGTGCGTTGCTTTCCGGGCCGGAGCAGTTGCTGCGGACGCCTGGGGCGGTGGCGGCTGGACGGGCGTCGCCTCCGCCGTCTTCTGCGGTTTAAGCATTGCCATCCGTTTCGACAAACTATCAATCTCTTTCGTGAAAACCGCTTCGAGCCAGTCGATTCTTTTGGTCAGTTCAGCAAGGGTTTTTCCGTGTTCCGCAGCCGCGCCTGCCCCTTCGACCAGGGGCTCAAGACTTGAAAGCCTGTCTTCCAGGGCTTTGACTCTGGGTTCCAGCAAACTAGTCTGTTGAACATTGGAGTTGCTGCCGGAGCCGAAAATCAGCCAGATTACCAAAACTACCAGTATCAGCACCCCACCGCCCACTAAAATGGCAGGGATTCTCTTTCCCGGCAAGAAATTCAGACCTGAATGGTAACTGCCGTTGTCTCTTTTAATAGAAAACGATTGGCCGCCTTTAGGATCATCGGCGGTTTCATCATTGAGTTCAACGGTGTCATGTGAGTCTTTCCACTTCATGGCAATCCCTCCAAAAAAAATCGATAATTTGATAGGTTCTTTCAAAATACATCGTGAAACTCAGTCAGCATAAATCAAAACTGCCGGCAACATCAAGACATATTACCTGAATCCGGTTTGAAAATAAACCGGTCAAATGCCTGCCAGAAAACGCTGCGGACCTGATCGGTTTCTTTGAGCACTTCGTGGCGGGCCTGGGGAATAATCCGGATACGGCCGCCCGGCAACCGTTCGCAAATCTGTTCCTGTGCTTTTAACGAAACAACCCGGTCGCAACCGGCCCCGACAATCAGGACCGGCGTCCGAATAGCTTCCGGGTATCCGCTTCCCTTGAGAATGTCAATGGAGTCCAGTGTCGCTTTCAGCCACCGGTAAGTGACACCGCCAAGGGCCAGATCCGGATTTGCGGCAATCGCTTTTGGCACGTCCATAAAGCGCCGGGGGTCGGATGTGAGTCGATTGCCGTTAAATTTCTGATCGGCGGCGCGGTAATCCCCTGAAGCGACGACATACATATGGTCCATTCCGGCGGAAACTGCAAAGCGGGCAACAACCCGAATCAGCAGGCGTTTAAAAGCCGATGAGACGATATCAATCATCGGTGCGGTGAGTACGGCCTTTTCAACATGGCCCGGATGGTCGTGCAGATACCGCAGCGCAATGTGCCCGCCCATGGAGTGGGCCAGAATCATACAGGGCAAAACCGCCCGGGGACTGACCACCCGGTTGACAAACCGGTTTAAGTCATCCAGGTAGTCGTCGTAGGTACGCACATAGCCTTTATGCCGGTTCGGCAGCTGCCGCGCAGACAGTCCCTGCCCGCGCCATTCCATCGTATAGACGTCAAAATTGCGCCGGTTCAGTTCGGTGATGGTCTCCGTATATTTTTCAATAAATTCCTGACGACCGCTCAGCAGAATGATGCTGCCTGCTTTTTTATCGTCTCGGCAGGTCCGGATGCCGTAGCGGATGGTCAAATCATCATAAGTTTTGAAAAAAGAAACCGGTGCCGTCATATCGCGTGTAAAGTGAAGCTCCCTGCAGTCAGGCCCCAAACGGGATTTGGCCGTAAGGAATTTTTATCTGTTTTTGGATCCGCCCGCCAAACCCCTAGTTCCCCCTGCGGCGGGACGGGGAATGCCCTCGCAATTGCGGTTTAGATCTCACCTTGACAAAAATGTGCCATCGCTCTATTAGTACCTCAGAAATGATTTTCTGCGTTTTTTGGCAGAAAATCATTTCGTGAAGGTACTTACCCCGTTTGTCGGGGTCAGGGGTGATATGGTTTCATCTGCCGTCCGGTTTTTTCAAGCGACGCCGGATGTATCCATATTCCAAATATGATAAGTGATGTCAACAACCTAATTTTAAAAACATGAAACATACACACCATTTTAGTGAATCATACGACGGGCTGGTCGGCTTCGGATTCAACCGGGAAACAGATGAAAAGACGATATGGTATTATCTGCAAAAGTTTTCCGATGACGCCCTGATGGAAAATTTATTAAAAAAATTGTCTGATCAGGAACTCCAGGAATTGTTTGATGTCATGACGCGACTGCTGAAAAAACATCTATCTGAGAGCGAGTATCATCGGCTGTTTTTAAAAGATGAGTAGAAAGGCATATCCTATGTTCACTGAAAAACAGCTGGATCGTTATGCTGAAGTTCTCTTGTGGGGACTTAAAAAAGCCCGCCGGCGGCGCTATAAAAAGAATGATCTTGTTCTCATCCGTTATCATCGTCCGGCCTTACGGTTGGCGGAAATTCTGTATGCCAAAATTCTTGCCCTGGGGATGCATCCCTTGCAGCGTATGATTCCGACACCGATGATGGAGAGAGATTTTTTTAAACTTTCCAACACCCGCCAACTGGTCTTTCAGGCGCCTGGGGACAAAGTGCTTTTTCAAAGTTTGAATGGCAGCATTTTCCTGCATGCCCCTGAATCCATTACCCACCTGAGGGATATTGATCCTCAAAAGGTCGGCCGGGTCGCTGTTGCGTCAAAATATCTTCGCGACATTCTGAACAAAAGAGATGAAGCCGGAAATTTCGGCTGGACCTTGTGTACGTTTCCCACCCCGGAACTGGCCAAGCATGCCGGACTTTCCCAGCAGGACTATACCGGCCAGATTGTGTCGGCCTGTTTTCTCAACCGGACATCCCCCATCGACCACTGGGACAAAATTTTTAATGCCTCCCTGAAAATCAAAAAGTGGTTGAACGCAATGCAGGTGGATGCCTATCATATTGAAGCCGAAAACATCGATCTGATCGTTACGCCCGGTAATAATAGAAAATGGATTGGCATATCCGGCCATAATATACCCAGCTTTGAATTGTTTTTATCACCCGACTGGCGCGGAACCCGAGGGATATATTATGCCAATCAGCCTTCTTACCGCAGCGGCAATTACGTCAGAGAAGTCCGGCTGGAATTTAAAAAAGGAGTCGTGGTGGACGCTTCGGCCCGGGAGGGGGATCGGTTTTTAAAGTCACAGCTGACAATGGACAAAGGCGCCGGCAAAGTAGGCGAGTTTTCCCTGACCGACAAACGGTTTTCACTCATCGATCGGTTCATGGCCAACACGCTGTTTGATGAAAATTACGGCGGCCGTTACGGCAATTGTCATTTGGCCCTGGGTTCTTCCTATTCGGAAAGCTACACCGGCGACCCCGGGCGCCTGACGCCTGCGGCCAAGCAGAGGCTCGGATTTAATGATTCGGCTCTGCACTGGGATCTTGTGAACACCGAAAAAAAACGGGTTACCGCCCGCCTCGCTTCCGGCAAAAAAATTGTCATATATGAAGACGGAAGTTTTCTTTTATAAAGGCTTAAGCCTTTTACCTTCACGCCTATACTTTACCGGCACGCCCGTCATCGCAGGGTTCGCCGAAATCATCCAGCCTGGCATGCTCGGCGGTGGTCGATACTTCACAGGCCGGCAGGTCTTCAATTTTCTGCATGGGTTTGTTGCAGCACTCCGGCACTTTTGTTGGGGATGCGGCCATTTCTTTTCGGGTGCCGCAGACCTCACAGTTAAAAATACACTTATCGTCCATTTTGCCCTCCTTCGTACAGATGAGATTATGTGAACCAAAATAATAAGATTATGCGCCGGTGTCAAGCCGCATGAAAAAAAGCCCGCAACAACCCGAGTGAAAATAACATAATCCATTCATTTATATTTGCCTTATCCATGGGAATCATGTAAGAAACCATCTTTATGTGGTTTTTTATTCTATCGGCGATTCAACATTACCATGGAGCAAATGAATGAAAGTTTTGATTACCGGCGGCGCCGGTTTTATCGGTTCCCACCTGGCGGAAGCCTTTCTTGAAAAAGGCGATGAAGTGTATATCATCGACGATCTTTCCACCGGTTCCCTGGAAAACATCCAGCCGCTTCAGCAGAACCCCCGCTTTGCCGGCAGGGTTTTTACCGTCTTCGACACTATTTTTAATCATGATGCCCTGCTCGAATTGATCGGTACCTGTGACAGGGTATTTCATCTGGCGGCCGCCGTCGGCGTTCGCTATATTCTGGAAAATCCGCTGGAATCAATAAAAATCAATATCCAGGGGACGGAAAAGATTCTGGGATTGTGCGCCAAATTCAAGAAAAAAGTTCTGATTACATCGTCTTCGGAAGTTTACGGCAAACATGTTCATGCCCCCCTGGTTGAAACGGACAACATCATCTATGGACCGTCCAGTAAATTTCGCTGGAGTTATGCCGCATCCAAACTGATGGATGAATTTACCGCCCTGGCTTATTTTCGAACAAAAGGACTCAAGGTCATCATCGCGCGGCTGTTCAACACGGTCGGCCCCCGGCAGACCGGCGCATACGGCATGGTAATCCCCCGCCTGGTTTCTCAGGCGTTAGAAAATATTCCATTGACCGTTTACGGAACCGGACAGCAGTCCAGAACGTTTACGTACGTCGAAGATGTGGTGGAGGCTTTGATGGCACTCATGGAAACGGAGGAATCCACCGGGGAGGTCTTTAATATCGGGGGGACTGAAGAAATTACCATCCTGGATCTTGCAAAAAAAATCATAAAGCTGGCAAAATCTTCTGCAACCATCGATGTTATCCCTTACGAAAAGGCTTTTGAAGAAGATTTTGAAGACATGCAGCGCCGCGTTCCCAGTATTGAAAAAATCAGGAATGTTATCGGTTTTGAGCCCAAAACAGATCTTGACACCATCCTGCGAAATGTCATCGCCTTTGCCCGGCAGCTGCACCCAAAGGGGTTATGAACCCCTAAGCAACTGCCGCAACCGTTCGGCGAGCCAGATCATTGACGGTATCAACCAGTGTTTGCAGGGTGAAGGGCTTGGGGAGGATGCTGTCAAAGTCGTTCAGTTTGCTCTCGATGAGCCATGGTGTCGCTGAGATGGCAATAATCGGGGTGGACTGTCGCTGCGACCGGCGAATATGGTCCGCCACCCCCCGGCCATCAACTCCGGGCATACGGATGTCGGTAATGACAACGTCATAAGATCCTTTGTCAAACTTTTCAATCCCCTGCCGGCCGTTCACTGCCGTTTGTACATCATGTCCGAATTTCATCAACGCGATCTTGACGATATCCAGAACAAACTTTTCATCATCGATAACCAGGACGGTGCTCATGGCTGCTGCCTCATCAGTGGTGGATGGTTCCCCAATTGAATTTCCACTTTGAGCAGCATACGTGAAGATACTGGCGATGTCAACAATATATTGTATGTTGTTTCATAAGCCATACAAGATGCAATGTTTTAAACTTTGAATTTACCGAAATCTTCAGGGGAAAGACTGGCAAGATAATCGGCCCACTCCTTTCCTTTTTTGCTTTTATCCAGGATTTCGCCTTCGCCATATCCCTGCTGTGATTTTTCAATCACCTGATCGTCAATGTAGATGGGCGCATCAAACCGCAGGGCTATGGCAATGGCGTCGCTGGGACGGGAATCCATGCTGAATAGCTTTCCGTCGGAAGAAAAGTGGATTTTAGCATAGAAGGTATTTTCCTTTAAATCGCATACTTCGATTTTAACCACGGCGATTTGGAGCCGGTCCAGAAGGTTTTTAAACAGGTCATGGGTCATGGGGCGGTCCAGCTTGATATTCTGGAGGACCGATGCGATCGATGTTGCTTCCAGCAATCCGATCCAGATGGGAATCGCCCGGTCATCATCATCCGGTTTTAAAATGATAATCGGTGTATTGGAGGTCGGATCCATCGTCATCCCGGCGATACTTACCTTATGCAGCATAACTCGTTTCTCCTTTCAGGCGTCGAGAATCCGATTCAAACCCCATCGCATGCCCCCAGAGCGAATGCGGCAGTGCTTTCTCTATCCGGACATTCAGCAGTCGTCCCGTATAGTTCTGCTGACTCTCGACGCCGCCGGCGGTCTGAATGAAATTAACGATCTTGTTGGTGGTGGTCCGTCCGGTCCACTGGATGGTCTCAGGGTTTCCGGAACCGTTTTTTTTATTCTGTTTTTTGCTGAACCCATCAACCAGAATTTGCACAATCGATCCCACCAGGGCCTTGTTCTTTCGCAACGTGATAGCCTCCTGTTGCGCCAGGACGGCATGCAAGCGTTTATTTTTTTGTTGTTCGATTATTTTTCCGGAAAATCCGGCAGACGGGGCCGACGGGCGATCCGAGTAAGAAAAGGCAAAAACATTGTCGAATTCAACCCGATGCATGATTTCCAGTGTTTTTTGAAAATCGGCATCGGTTTCACCCGGAAAGCCGACAATGATGTCGGAAGTTATGGCAATACCGGGGGATGCCTGCCGCAGCCTGTCTACTTTCAGCAGATAGTCTTTTAAGGTATATCTGCGGTGCATCCGCTTCAGGATAGCGTCCGATCCGGACTGCACCGGCAGATGGATATGGCGGCACAGTTTTTCAAGTTTGCCGAACGCCGCCATCAGGTCTTCGGAAAGGTCCTTCGGGTGTGACGTGGCAAAGCGAATCCGCAGCAGTCCCGCCACCGCATTAACTTCTGAAAGCAATTGAGCAAATGACGGCAGGGCTTCTTTTTGACCGTAGCTGTTCACATTCTGCCCCAGCAGGGTCACCTCGCGCACACCCCCGGCAACCAGTCTCCGGATCTCCTCCAAAATGTGCCGGGGCTGGCGGCTGGCTTCCCGTCCGCGCACATACGGAACCACACAGTATGAACAGAAATTGTCGCACCCCCGCATAATCGTAACAAAACGGGACGGACTTTCGTCAGCTTCAGGTTTTGCTGCGCCTCCGGGTTCGTCGATGGCATCGGTCAGGACCGTATCCACCAAACGGCATCTGTCGGTTTCGACCCGATCGACAATTCCGGCGAGCCGGCCGATGGCGTGCGTCCCGAACACGAAATCAAGATACGGCATCTGCCTGAGAATATTTTCGCCTTCCTGCTGGGCCACACACCCGCCGACGCCGATCATCAGGTTCGGGTTTTTTCTTTTCAGCCGGGCGGTTCGTCCCAGAAAGCTGAAAGCCTTCTGTTGGGCCTTTTCCCGGATGGCGCAGGTGTTCAATATGATCAGGTCGGCGGTTTCCATGGAGGGCGCCGCCCGGTAATGCAGCAGCTTGAGAGCGCTCTTTATCTGGTCCGAATCATTCACATTCATCTGGCACCCGATGGTATGAACATATACATATTTGGGTTTCATATGCATGGGTCGCACCGGTGCCCGTCTTCGATCATGATTTCCTGCTTGAGATCACTCAAGATCATATCCACCACCGCTTCGCAGCCCGGTGATATATGAAGCGCCACCATACCGCTTGAAGGGTCAACCGTCCGCAAAAGGGCGGTTCCGTCGTACGCTTCGATGATAAATTTCAAGAAACCGATTTCTCTGCGATCTATACGGTAATATTTCTGTAGGGTTTCCATGTGTTGTTTCCAAAAAATACAGGCATTCGGCGAAGCTCTTTTTTTACGCTACCATCTTCCCTTCGGTGATTCAATAAAAAAATCCGATTCAGCTTGCCTCTGGCGGCGTTATCGGATAAGGCACGCTTATGAAACGATGGCAAATCTTACCCGTGGATGCAGGCGCTGTTGCCGACATCAGCCGCCGGCTGCATTGCAGCCCGATCATGGCAACGCTTCTGGCAAATCGCACCTTCCTGAATGATACGGACGCCCGCCGCTTTTTAGACGCCTCCCTGGCCCACCTGCATTCGCCGTTTGGCCTGGCAGGCATGGATACCGCAGTTTTGCGCATCGTCAGGGCCATCGAACTCGGCCAGAAGATTTTAATCTTCGGCGATTATGATGTTGACGGCGTCACCGCCACGGCGATTCTGTTGGAATTCTTCCGGCATCTGAACGCCGATGTATCCTATTACATCCCCCATCGCATCCGAGAAGGTTACAGTCTCCAGCCCGCGCACATCACCGGGTATGCCGTTGCCAATGATATCGACCTGATCATTACGGCCGACTGCGGAAGCAGCAGCCATCAGGCGGTGGCAGCCGCCGCAGCCGCAGGTATTGATGTCATCATTACCGACCATCATCAGATTGCCGACCGCCTGCCGCCGGCCGTGTCCGTCATCAACCCCCATCGTTCGGATTGCTACGCCGGATTTGAAATTCTGGCCGGCGTCGGAGTCGCCTTCGCCCTGCTGATATGTCTTCGCAAACATCTGCGCGAAACCAACTTCTGGCAAACGACGCCGGAGCCGAACCTGAAAGACTATTGTGATCTGGTGGCCGTCGGCACGGTGGCCGATATCGTGCCGCTGCGGGACGACAACCGCATATTAACTGTTGCCGGCCTTGAGATGATCCAATCGGCCGGGCGGCCCGGTTTGAATGCCCTGGTGCGGGAAAGCGGGATGCGCCCGGAGGCGGTCGATGCCCAGGATATCGCATTTAAACTGGCGCCCCGCTTGAACGCAGCCGGCCGTCTGGACCATGCGGCTGCGGCAGTTGAACTGTTAACGACCCAAAACCCCGAGACCGCCCGAGAGATTGCGGCGAAGTTAAACGAACTGAACAAAAACAGACAGGGGGTCGAACAAACCATACTGACGGACATTTCCTTACTGTTGACCGCGCATCCGGATTTACTCCGGAACCGGTCGCTGGTATTGGCGCATGCCGGCTGGCACGAAGGGGTCCTGGGAATCGTTGCCTCCCGGCTTCTGGAATTGTATTTCCGGCCGGTGGTGCTGCTTTCCATCCAGGATGGTTTGGCCAAAGGTTCCGCCCGAAGCATCCCCGGGTTTGATATGTTTAAAGGTCTTAGCGCCTGCAGCGCCTTTTTGAAAAATTTCGGCGGTCATGCCCAGGCCGCCGGTTTGTCGCTGGCGGTTGAAATGATTAAACCGTTTCAGCAGCACTTTGAAAAAACCGTTGCCGAAGCCACCGTTGCAGACGATTTTTCGCCCAAGCTGACCATTGATTGTGAGCTCAATTTCAAAGACATCAACGCATCCCTCCTTGATGAACTGGTATCTCTGAAACCCCATGGCTGCGGAAACCCTGAACCACTTTTTACCGCCGAGAACATAGAGGTGTTATCGGCATCGATTGTCGGGAAAAACCACAGACGCATGTCGTTGAGTCAGCCGGGCTCCGACACCGGCAGCCGCTTTAGCGCCATCCGCTTTAACATTGATCCGGGCAAACCGGTTCCGGGCCGTTTGGAACGAATTGCTTTTCGGCTTCGCTGGAACCACTGGAACGGAAAAAAGACCCCGCAGTTGATCATTGAAGACCTTATTGAGATGAGTCGATAATCTGTTTTTCAATTTTTTTACTTGCAATCCATTTATATTGACATTATGATGCCGCAAAATATATGAAAAGAGGATCGATCTTTCTGACAACTATCTGAAAAAACCGGTAAATTTGCATTCAGGCAAACTGTAACAAAGCGTTTGTCTTCAAGCTCTCTGAAAAGGTGAGAATCATGGCCAAATTATTTCGCCCCAGCACGCGCGAATCCAGCATTTTATCTAAAATAGAATCTTCAAAAGAACATGCCCGCCGGCAAACTCTCAGCAATTTAAAGGATTGTATTGAACCACTGGCAAATGCCATTGCGATGAAGCTGGTTGAAAACAGCCTGGTGGAAACCGTCAGTAAAAATTCGCTTGAAGAACAGATCGGCGGATGTCTTGAAAAACTGAGCCGGGCTGAAGACTTCGATGTCGACTACCAGATCGCACCCTTCCGGCAATTGATACCGAACCCGCATGTGGTCAGTATTTATGTAACCGCATTTATAATCGAGAAGTTGATCAATCATAAGGATACGATTGATATTTTCGGTTCCGATGAAGAAATCTATTCCTGCATTAATTTTCAGGTAAAAAAATTTCTGCCGGATTAATGCGCCCTTCATTTCATCCCAGATTAGTCAACGGTCCCTTTGATGATCCGGGTCTATATGTCTCCTGTATCTTTGAAAACAGGGCCTACCTTTTTGATCTGGGCGACATTCATGCGCTTTCGCCCAGAGAAATCCTCAAGATCAACCATGTGTTCGTCACGCACACCCACATGGACCATTTCATCGGTTTTGACAGGCTTCTGCGTCTGCTGCTCGGCCGTGATAAAATCCTCAATATATATGGTCCCCGGGGTATCCTGAAAAATGTGGAAGGCAAATTGGCCGGTTATTCCTGGAACCTGGTGAAGCATTATACCAACCGTTTTGTTTTGAACGTAACCGAAGTCCTCCCGGACCGGCTGGTGTCAGGGCAGTTTGTATGCCAGGATGGGTTTATCGCAACCCGACCGGTCGAAAAACCGTTTGTTGAGGGCGTCCTGCTGACCGAACCGGCCGTTACCGTTTGGGCTGTTATCCTGGACCATAGCCTCCCCTGCCTCGGTTTTACCATCAAAGAACAATTTCATATCAATATCATCAAAGACAAGGTGCTATCCCTGGGTCTTAGGGTCGGTCCTTGGCTTAAATCATTTAAGACCGCCTTATTCAATCATACAGATCCCGAATCCAAATTCGTCGTGACCATCGCCCTCCCCCCAAACGCTCAAAAGACATTTGTATTGGGAGACCTCGCCGCTAAAATCGCAACAATTACCCCCGGCCAGAAAATCACCTATATTGCCGATGCCGGCATGAGCGATGCCAATGATAAAAAGATCGTTGACCTTGCAAGGGCCTCCGACCACCTTTTCATCGAAGCTGCCTTTCTGGAAAAACACCGGGAAATCGCAATAAAAAAATACCATCTCACCGCCCGGCAGGCCGGCACCCTCGCCGCCCGGTCCGGCGTCAAGCAGTTTACAATTTTCCATTTTTCACCCCGTTACGCCGGCCAGGAACACCTGCTGCTGCAGGAAGCCCGGGAGTCGTTTGCGGCTGATTCGGAGGGCGGGGTTTAAAAAGAAAGGCTGGAGGCTGGAGGAGAAAAAAACGATGAATTGATGAGGTGCTGAGCCTGTTTCCCCTCAGTCTATATACCCCGAAGCCGGTAAACTTAAGCGCTCAACTGCTCATAAACCTGCCGGCTTGAAAAAAACAAGAGCGCCTGATATACAGTTTCAGTTTTTATTTTTCCGGAAAGGCACCTGTCATGACGACTGCAGCTCAAATTGAACCCCACGGCGGCCGGCTGATCAATCTCGTTGTGGATGAAAACCGTCGCAGCCTCCTAAAGGACATCGCGCAGAAGCTGTCGGATATCACCCTGAACGAACGCCAGCTTTGTGATCTTGAACTCCTGGCCACCGGGGCTTTTTCGCCCCTCAGGGGGTTCATGGTCCGTTCGGATTATGAATCCGTTCTGGATCGGATGCGGCTTCAAAACAACACCCTGTGGCCGATACCCGTTTGTCTGGACGTTTCAGAACTCTTTGCCCGCAACCTCGACGCCGGTCAATCGGTGGCGCTGCGGGACCCGGAAGGATTTTTGCTGGCTATTTTGCACGTAGCAGACATCTGGCCGCTGGATCGCGATAAAGAGGCGGACCGGGTTTACGCGACCCGAGACCGGAATCATCCCGGCATCAATTACCTCTTTAGCAAAACCGGCGATTATTACATCGGCGGTATGCTCGAAGTCCTGAGCCTACCCCTCCATTTCGATTTTAAAAAACTGCGCCTGGCACCCCTGGAAACCCGCAGCAGCTTTCTGAAACTGGGGTGGAAACGGGTGATCGGTTTTCAGACGCGCAACCCGCTGCACCGCCCACAGTTTGAAATGACCGTGCGGGCCATGCGCCAGGTGAAAGCCAACCTGCTGCTGCTTCCGGTCACCGGCATGACCAAACCGGGCGATTTTGACCATTACACCCGGGTGCGCTGCTATCGCGCCGTAACCTGTCACTACCCCCCGGATGCGTTCATTCTGAACCTGCTGCCCCTTTCAATGCGCCTGGCCGGCCCCAGAAACGCCCTGCTGGATGCGATTATCGCCAAAAACTACGGATGCAGCCATTTCATTGTCGGCTACGACCATGCCAGTCCCGGGTTTGACGGCCGCGGCAACCCATACTATGACCCCACAGAAGCCCATTGCGTCACTGCCGCGCACAGCTCGGAAATCGGCATCACGATCCTGCCGTTTGAAGAAATGGTCTACCTCCCCTTCGAGGATGAGTATCGTTTTAAAAACGATGTCCCCGCCGGAACCCAAACCATTTCTCTGAGCGGTTCCGAAATCCGCAACCGCTTTTACAGCGGCCGACGCATACCGGAATGGGCCACTTTTCCGGAAGTTGTGGCGGAGCTTCAAAAAGCCTATCCGCCTCCCCGGCGACA
>ENA-OSEO01002329-OSEO01002329.1-sediment-metagenome-genome-assembly--contig:-NODE-2329-length-27552-cov-3.461292_pt1 | contig 27552 bp, 18 predicted proteins | sample MGYA00237883_ERZ534232 | MGnify/ENA metagenome assembly ERZ534232
AGCTGAAGAAGAGAAAGAGGCATTGACAACCAGGCCCTGTCGGATATGGCTTCAAGCCTCACACCTTCCTGGAATCTAACAGCATCGCAGTTATCGGTTCTTAACGGGTGCCGGCCGTGGGTTGGCGGTCTTTTCTGAGAACCGATAATAGCTGATTTGGATAACTGCAATATCACTGCGGGACTCGCGCAACGACAACAGGCGCAGAGATATTTCTTGTTTGTGACAGAAAACCAGCAAATGAGGCAGTCTCATTTTGGAAAAATAGCCAGGTGGGCGAGGCTTCAGAGCTGCGAAAAATGATCATGTGGGATCGGCTTCAGAGCTGCGGAAAATGATCATGTGGAAGCGGCTTTCAGTCGCGAAACGTCGTGGCACAATTCCATTCGCACCGTATTTTGACCCCAAGTCCGTTTCATAATGAGAATTGCCGACGCTGACCGATATGCCTTGACTTATGTCACCTTTGGGTGTATCAGAACCCTCCAATTAAACATCGACACAATTTGTCTTCTTTGACCCCATGGCTCGGGCTTATCCGCGGGAGCACCCTGTAACGAATAGCGTCCTGCCGCAAGCATGCACAGCCCCCTCCAAAATCGGATCAAAGCCGCACCAGGATAGGCACGAGAGGGAAAGAAGATGGTAATTGCAGATTTTTGCCCAAAGACCCCGTTTCTCCATACAGATGGAGGGCGGGGTTTTGTATTTTGTGGGCTTGGAGATCTTACCTGAAAAAAGTGCGGCTGGAGAGCAACTAACTCAACCAATTCAAAAAGTTATACGAAATTACACTCAACCCACCCGCAAAGGAGATCTGTGCGATGAAAATAGACTTCAATAAGAACATAACCATGTTTGCCCTTATTTTTTTCATGATGATCCTGCCAGTTGTTCGCCCAGCAGGAGCGGCCACCTTCTGCGTCAGTGATGCCACTGGTCTTCAGTCTGCCCTAACCCAGGCTGCGAGCAACGGTGAGGATGATATCATCAAGATCCAGCAGGCAACCTATGTGGGCAATTTCGTCTATGCGTCCTTCGAGGCCAATGTCCTTACCATCGAAGGAGGCTACACATCGGGCTGTGACTCCCGGTCCATTGACCCGGCCAACACGGTCCTGGATGGCAATGGAACTGGAAACGTCCTGGCGATCTCCACCGACAAGGCCACTCCGGCCAAAATAAAGGGTATCACTTTCCAAAATGGCGTGGCATCGAATGGCTTAGGCGGGGGGATATATTTCAACACTGACGGGGGTAGCCTCGAAGCTAATGGTTGCGTTTTCGATCGAAATTCGGCTTCCGCAGGCGGCGGGGTGTATACTTATGCCGGTGATCACGGGACCATCGCCCTCACCAACAACACCTTCACCGGAAATTCGGCTTTCGCAGGCGGCGGGGTGTATACTTATGCCGGTGATCACGGGACCATCGCCCTCACTAACAACACCTTCACCGGAAATTCGGCTTCCGACGGCGGCGGCGGGGTGAGTGCTTCTACTAGTTATTCCTGGAGCACCCTCACCTTCACGCTCACCAACAACACCTTCACCGGAAATTCGGCTTCCGCGGGCGGCGGGGTGAATACTTATGCCGGTGATCACGGGACCATCGCCCTCACCAACAACAACTTTTATGGCAATCAGGCCACAACCCATCATGGGGGCGCAATCTGCACCTGGCTGTCTGGTACCAATAACACCGCCCGCATCTACAACAACATCCTCTGTATGAACACCGCTTCCGAGGGGGCTGATCTGTGGATCAATAATGACGGGGATAATGATTTTCTCCCTTCGCCGGTGGAATTGTTAAACAACGACTTTGACCAGAGCGCTGCAGGGACTTATATCAAGATCCCCTTCCCCATCGACCCGAGCAACCTGAACAAGCTGGATCCCCTCTTTGTGGACGCAGCGAACGGGGACCTCCACCTGTCTGCCGGATCTCCCTGCATTGACTCTGGGGACAATGACGCCCCAGGGCTGCCCTCCACGGATAAAGATGGCAACCCCCGCATATTTGGCGGCATAGTCGATATGGGCGCGTATGAGTACCAGGAAATCCTGTATGTGGACACGGAAGGTCTGTGCGGGGGAAACCTCCCTTGCTATACCAGCATCCATGAGGCCATTTCCACTTCGGGGTCCACGGCTATCATCAACATCTCCGGGGTGCCATACAACGAGGGTCTCACCTTGAATCAGACCACACATCTGACCCTTCGAGGCGGATGGGATTCTTCGTTCACGACGCAGTCTTCGTACACAACGGTCACGTCTATGACAATCAGTAATGGAACGATTGTGCCGGACAGAATCATTCTGAAATAGGAGGAACCAGGATGTCAAAGCAGGGAATACTGGGATGGGTGGTCTTTCACAGGCTTTACATAGGCGAGATCGACACATGGGAGTGGGATTTTGGGGGACTGGAGGGCGAGCACGGAGCAGTACCCGGTTCATGTTTAACCCACGGCAAGGGCCTACCCCGTCGCCCTCACCATGATCTCATAAAACTGGTGTGTCAGCCTGCGGGGTTGTAGGTCGACGGCGGTGCTCTGAGACCACCTTGTTCCCCGGGTAATTGCGTTACTGAATTTGTCATGTGCGCCTCGGGTCCGAGGGCACCGACAAAGTTGGGGTAAGTAGTTTCACAGAGGGAGCTGAGGACTGGGAGAGGGAAAAGGGCGGTGGGTAAGGCTTGAAAGGGGAAGGAGAGTAAATGGTAAACATTGATTGGTCTGCAGCAGGGTCGATCGGAACGGCATTAGCTGTTCTTGTTGCCGCCTGGCAGGTACACAAGAACACCCAACAAGCGAGGACGGATTTTGAGGATGAATTATCCCGGGAATACCGCGAGGTGGCCCGGTCCATTCCAGTGAAGGCTCACCTCGGGAAACAGTTGGGAGAAGAAGAGTTTGAACAGGCATTTCAAATGCTATATCAGTATATCGATCTCACCAATGAGCAAATCTTCCTCAGAATGAATGGCCGAGTCTGTAAAACCACATGGAAAAACTGGGCAGAGGGGATAAAGTCCAACCTCAGTCGGCCTGCTTTTGCAAAGGCTTGGGCTTATATCAAGGAAGGTGCAGTTGGAAGCTTTGACGAACTCAGAAGACTTGAGAAAAGCGGGTTTGCGGCCGATCCGCGCACTTGGGTATCTGCGCAACAGAGGTTCTGGCGATGCTAACCCACCGGATCAACTGGGAATGTGGAGATGGGGTCATCTTAATTTGCGAATTGGCGCGTGCAAAGGTCTCTTCCATCGCAGCATGGGAGAAACAGGAACGATGGCGAGACGTTGGAGCGAATGGGCTGGGGGACGTAGTTGACTTTGATGACTTGTTATCCAGACCGACGCACCATCTTGGATATGGCTGACGTGGTAACCCCTACAAGCCGGGCAATTTCCGCCATTGGTACGCCATACTCCTCCAGGAGACCCATTGCGATTCGCCGCCGAAGTCTGGAGACCTCTGGTCGTCGGCTCCCTGCACGCAACTCCTCTATATTCGCCCCTTGTTTACGACACTGCTCCCTAATATCTTTCTGTATTCTCTCGGCGCGTTCGTGGTCCAAAAACCGCTGCCTAACGTTTAAATCCGCCTCCCCAACGATTTCATTCACAAAATCGCCGCTACCCAATATGCGATCATCCGATTGCTCTTTGAGACCGAGCCTGCGCATGGAAACCACTTCTGACCAGCCCCCCATGGATCGTATCAGTCCGCCCCCCACCAGTTCGGGACGATTCCCCTGACCCAGTCCTTTTTCCACATATCTGTGATACGCGCGCTTCGCCTCTCCCGCCCCTTTGCCAAACCATCTCAATACGTAATCCCGATCCTGCCAATCGTTTTTCGTACAACCCGCTATAACTCCGTGGCCGCACCACCGATACCGGTCCAGTTCAGGTATGTCCTTGACAATGCCCGCCCGTACCGGATTCAGGTGGATGTAGCGAATCAGTTCCTTGAAGTAGGCATCCTCCTCGCAGACGATCGATTTGTAGCGATTCTGGAACAGGTGTCCGTGCCTCGAATAACGCAGGTTGAAAGAAACCGCGTACCCCGTAAGAAGGCGCCGCATAAATCCAGGCAGTCCAACCGGACCGCTGCTTAGAAGGATGTGGGCATGATTTGACATCAAGGCCCATGCATAAACATGGGTACCGGTTTCAGAAACCAAGTTGCCCATGCGGGATACGAAATCTTCCCGGTCCGTGTCGCAGATGACGATTGCTTTCTTCTCTATCCCTCGGATGATGATATGATGCAGAGTGCCCGGTGCGTCCAGTCTTGCCTATCTCGGCATTGGTTTCCCCTCCTGACGATCCTTTCAGGCAACCTTAACATCTCAATTCATCGTAGTCAACTACGTCCCCTATCCCCCCAGATAGAGCTTCTGGAGCCGCGGATCGTCGAGAAGCGCTCTGCCTGGGCCGCTCATGCGGTTTTGCCCCAGTTCGAGCACATAGCCGCGGTGCGATGCGGAAAGCCCCTTGCGGGCATTTTGTTCCACCAAGAGAAAGGAGACCCCCTGGCCATTCATATCGAGGATCTTGTCAAAAATATGGTCCACCACGAGTGGTGACAACCCCAGAGAGGGTTCGTCCAGAAGGACCAGGCGAGGATGTACGATTAGAACCCTGCTCAGGGCAAGCATCTGCCGCTCTCCTCCGGAGAGAGTGCCCACTTTGTCGTTGGCAGATCTAACGGCAATGCCAATGTCGGCGAGGGATCTTCTGGTATCGCGATCGATACAACTCATGTTCAGACAGGGCAACGGACCCACTTGACAGATCGGTTCGCGTCCCAGGAAGAAGTTTCGTCCGATACTCATCAGATTGACCAGGGCCAGATCCTGATACACGGTCTCGATACCCAGCGCCCGCGCGCGACGAGGATTGCTGATCTGCACCACCTCCCCTTCGAAGCGAATCTGTCCGCTGGTGGGGGCATATATGCCAGTCAGTATTTTGATCAAGGTGGATTTGCCGGCTCCGTTGTCGCCCATAAGGGCCATGATTTCCTGCGGTCGGACGTCGAAATCCACATTGTCCAGAGCGACAACGCGTCCGAATTTCATGACGATGTTTTCCATCTTGACCAACGGTGTTGCATTTCCAGTCACTTGTGGCATGTTTACCTACCCTTTCGATGTATTTCAGATCAAGCGGTCACGAATCCAGTCGTTCAGCAGGGCTGCCCCAACGATGGTCACTCCGACAATCGCCTCGAAATTGTCAGAAGGCAGACCCAGCAGAATAGTACCGGTCCTCAACAGCGCAATCAACAGGATGCCGAGCAATCCACCGACAATGCTCCCGAACCCTCCGGTCAGCAGCGTACCGCCGATAACCGCAGCCGCGATGACCTTCAATTCCACATTGGCGCCGGTGACGACCTGGGCGGTTGAGAATTGGCTGAATGTCAACATGCCAGCCAGACCGCACAAGAGCCCGGTGATGATGAAACAGGTGATTTTTACTCTCTTGTTGTTCACACCTTGACTCAATGCGGCTCCGGGGTTTCCCCCCACAGCAAAGACATGGTTGCCGAATTTCGTACGCGTCAGAATCAACTGAAAGATGATACCTAAGGCGATTGCCCATACCGCTGCTGTCGTGAAATTGGCCTGGGTGAAGAGGTTGTTCACGATATCGAGACGCCCGTTGAGGATATCCTGTATCGGGAGTCTGTCGGTGACCTGGATCATCGTGCCGCCTGAGACCACCCAGATCAGGCCCCTGTAGATGGAACGAGTCCCCAGGGTCACGATGAACGATGGGATCGCGGTATAGGCGGTGAGCAGGCCGTTGATGGCGCCCATCGATCCGGCGACCAGCAGGGTGACCACGATGGCGAGCACGGGAGAGCCACCGTTTACCAAAATGTCGGCGAAGACGAAGGCGCTCATTCCGAGTATCGCCCCGACCGAGATGTCGAACTCACCGGATATCATCAACATCGTCACGCCGATCACGATTACCGCATTGATCGAAGCGGCTCCCACGATACCGGACACGGTACGGACCGACCCAAAATTGGGCACGAATATCCAGAAAATGATCCAGATGATAACCTGGGTTACCAGGGGAGAGAAAACCGGTGAACTGAGAAACTCGGAACGCCTCTTGATCTGCCTGGGTTCAAGCGTTGCACTCTTGCTCACACTCAATGAGGTATCTCCTTGACGTACTGCTGCGAACGCGACGGGCCTCACAAGAAAAGACCAGGAAATTCGGTACTGGGACTGGGAATGATGCTGCTTCCCAGTCCCCCTGGCACAGCTACCATACTGGACTAGCGATACTCACCCGCCAGACTCGAGACCAGATCGATATTGGTCTTGTCGATGAAGCCGGGGCCGGTAGCGGTCACCTCGGCTGCCGGGAAGAGCCCGTACCGGTTGATCCAGGTCAGCCATGACACTGACAAGAATCCCACGAGGTAAGGCTGCGAATCGATGGCGAAATCGGTGGTGCCGTCTTTGATCCGTTCCGCGACCTCTGGTGAGAGGTCGTTAGTCCCATGTGCGATGTCTCCAGCCTTCAATCCGGCGTTCTTCATGAAGGCGTAGAAGGGGGCAACGCTAAGCGTACCCAGCGTATACCACATGTCTGCATCAGGATTGGCGGTATAGTAGTCGTCCATGATCGTCGTCGCCTCGGCTGGATCCTCCGTGACCGAGAGCACCTCGCCCGGGATACCCGCTTCAGTCAGGCGGTCTACGAAACCCTGGCAACGTGCATCCAGGGCACCATGCCCCACCGAGTGGTTGACGCATACGCCCCTCGTGCCCCCATGGTCCTTGATGAGCCGGTCCGCGGATCTAACGCCGCTCAGATACTCATCGGAGCCGATGAAGGTGATATACGGGATTTGTTCCTCTTTGGGCCGCATGTCGGCTGTGTCGTAAGCGATGACGGGAATGCCTGCCTCAATAGCGCGCATCATCGGTTCCTGGAACAAGGCGCCATCGATGATCGTGACAGCGAGACCATCGGGTTTCGCCGCAATCGCACGGTCAATGTTTTGCACTACGGCCTCGGGATCCCACTTCGACGGGGCCAATTGGATCACATTCACATCCAGTGCTTCGGCAGCAGCCTGCGCTCCCTTGTCCACGATACACCAGAACGAGTCCCAGGAACAGGCTCCGAGTTGGACCATGTAAATGTTGAGTTTCTGGTCTTCTTGGGCAGGTGCGGCGGCAAAAGCCGGTAAGACCGAAATGACCATCAGCACAACGACGAGAATAGCACAGACCTTCGCTTGGGTTTTCATCTTGTTGATCCTCCCTACCAAAAATGGAAACGATTTGAACGAGACATACAACCCATCAAATCTCCGAGATCTGACCCTCCTTTCCGTTTTGCTGGTGTGCCTGTCTTATTCGCGGCCTCTGATGAGTGTGTTGGCGAGCATCGCGAGAACCAGTATGAGGCCGGTTATGGCCTCGAAGACCTCCTGGGCGATCCCCATAGAGGCTAATCCCTGTTCCAGCATGGCCATCAGCAGGATGCCTACACCGGCCCCGATGATGGTCCCGTACCCGCCGGTAAGACGCACACCTCCGATCACCGCTGCGGCGACTGCCAGAAGCTCACTGCTGTACCCGGTCAGAGGATTGACGCTGAGACGATGACTGAAGAAGAGCATGCCGGCAAAGCCAGCCATCAAACTGCACAACACGAAGCTGATCAGTCTGGTTCTCTTCACACTGATTCCCAGAGCCAGGGCCGCTGGAGGGTTACCACCGACAGCGAACACCCAGTTGCCAAAACGGGTGCGTGTCAACACGAAGGTCATAGCTGCCAGAAGCACGACGAACCAGATGACGGACGCTCGAAGGTTGCCGGCCGGCTCAAATAGATTGTTGATGGGCGCCAGGTAACCGTTCAGTGCTTCGAAAAGCACGGGTTTGGAATCTGCCGGCAGGTTGATGAGTTTTCCATGACCGAGGAAGCGAGCCAGACCGCGGTATGCGAGCATCGAGCCGAGCGTGACAATGAACGAGGGAATGCGGGAATTGACGACGATGAGGCCGTTGATCAGACCCAGAATCATGCTGACCACAAGAGCAAGACACACTGCCACCAGGGCCGGAACCTGCATTTGCATCAGCAGTACCAACACGTACATGGACACTGCCATGACCGATCCGATCGATAGATCGAATTCACCTGCGATCATCAGGAAGGCAACGCCGATCGTGGCAATCCCGTAGATGGCGCCAAACGTCAGGAAATTTGAAATCGCGTAGGCCGTCAGAAAAGAACGAGCCTGGAAAGCGAAAAAAATGAAAATCAGGAGAAAGGTGATGACGACTACAACTTCCGGGATGTCGGCCACTTTGTGTCGAATAAAGGAAAGTCTTCCGCGTGATGATTCCAAAGGTCAGTTCCCTCCGTCAAGAGTTTCTCAGGAGCCTGCACATGTTCCCTTTGCGCCCAGCAGGCTTTGCCGGACTCGATGTCTCTATGCTCTGGATTGATAGTTCGGGCAGACAGTTGATATGAAGCGGAGAGCCCAGTCTGTTGAGGCGCGACGAGACGATACGGTCTCCACCGGTTGGCTCCCTCTACTCTCGAAGCTAGTATAGCACAAATACAAGCGCTTGTCAATACCTTGCCGAGTCATTCGCCCAATCCTATGGACTTCGGAGAAGCGCAGCCACATGACAATTCTTGTTGCGGAGAGTCCAGGGCGCGCAATCAGATATGTGGCGTGATTAGCAATATTATAGAAATAATAACGATCAATATACATCGCTCGGTGACGATGCTAGTGGGGGAGTGAATGGAGCAGCCGGTACCTTCGCTTGACCGGAGCGCCTATCTATGATATAATGTTGTGCAAGCGCGTGCACGGAACTCAAACGAAGACAGAGATCTGCGCCCCCAATTCCCGTTGCGCGAGGAGTTTCATGTGCCCGTTTCGATGAAAGACATCGCCGAGGCCGCCGGCGTAACCGAATCCACAGTCTCCAGAGCTCTGGCGGACAGTCCACGGATCAATCCGAATACGCGCCACCGTATCCAGCGTATTTCCAAAGAGATGGGATATATACCCAGCGCCATTGCGCGTGGGCTGGCAACCAATCGGACCTCGACATTGGGCGTTGTCGTGATGGACCCCTTGGAGGCCTTCAATGCCGGCATGGTTATTGCTATCAACAGAAATGCATGTGGGTATGGTTACAGTGTCATTCTCTCGATATGCGACCCTGACCCGGAGCGCGAGATGAGTGCCATCCGGCTGTTGCTTCAGCAGCGGGTCGATGCAATCATTGTGCCTGATCCACACATAGCCGACTCCGCTTTGCCTCAACTGGAGCAGATGGGGGTCCCCGTCATTCTAATCAACCGGAGCTCCTATGCTTTCTCGGTGGGGACAGATAGCGTAGATGGTGCGAGGCAGGCAACGGAGCATCTATTGAATCTGAACCACCGGCGGATTGCGTACATCGGGGGTACCAGAAGTGCCGAAGAAAGCCTGGAACGGCAGAAGGGGTACCTGCAGGCCCTGCAAGCGCGCGGGATTCCGCCGGACCCTCTACTCATCGTCCAAGGTGATGGCTGGTGTGGCGGTGGCAAGGAGTGCATGGAGCAGTTGCTGGCACTGCCGCAGCCGCCCACCGCGGTGTTCTGTTTCAATGATGTGACGGCGGCAGGTGTTCTACAGGCGATCCACAATGCCGCTTTGCGCGTGCCGGAGGACGTATCCGTTGTGGGGTTTGATGACACCAGCCTGGCGTCCTGCCTGGTGCCACCGCTGACGACATTCGCACAGCCTATGGATGCATTGGCCCGCCTGGCGTTACGGACTGCCTTCGATCCCCTGGCAGAGCACGAGACATCGACTCGGGTGATTTTGTCCGGCAAGCTTGTCGTTCGGGAGTCCACAGGTCCTTGCCCGTGATGGTTTGAGCACGCAGTGGCTCGAATCGTCTCGTCAGCAGAAAGAGGGGGGAATGGTTGTACCATCGTCGCGCGAACGTATGCTGGCCGCGCTTTCCCGGCAGCGGCCCGATAGGATTCCGTGCTGCTTCATGATCTATCAGGCGCTTCGCCAGGCGTGCCGGGACGATTTCGAGTTCTTCGACCGGCAATTGGCGCTGGGTGTGGATACCCGAGTCGAGCTCCCTGACCTTCCGTTCCGCTTCGCCCCGGACGTCTCCATCAGAACGTGGAAAGAGCTCCCGGTGGCAGGGGGGCCGCCACAGCTGCACCGGGAATACGATACGCCTTCGGGAACGCTGCGGACTGTGGTCCGGCAAACTCCCGATTGGCCCCATGGCGATGCCGTCCCGTTGTTTGACGACTATGTCGCCCCGCGCGCCCAGGAATTCCTGGTCTCCGCGCCGCCGGACCTCCCGGCGCTGCGTCATCTGTTGGTGCGGCCCAGCGCTGACGACATCCGCGCTTTCCACGAGCAAGCGCAACGATACCGGAAATACGCCGCGGATCAGGGATTGCTCCTGTCCGGCGGGTGGCGCGACTATCACGACCACGCTGTGGCCGTCTTCGGCACCCAGGCAGGCGGCCTGGTGGGAATCGATGCGCTGATGTGGTTGTGCGGCGCGGCCGCGCCGCTCGAATGGGCCTACGACCGGCCCGCCTTCCTGGAGGAATTGGTCGATATCGTTGCGCAATGGGCGCGCGCCAGGTTGGAAGTGGTTCTGGACGTCGGCGTAGACCTGATTATCAAGCGTGCGTGGTATGAGGGCACCGAACTATGGTCGCCAAAGCTGTTCCAACAATACATCGCTCCTGTCCTGCGCTGGGATATTGCCGCAGTCCACGCGGCGCGGTCGAAGTTTGGTTACGTAAACACCAGCGGAACCCGCCATATCTTCGGCCAGTTGCTGGATCTGGGGGTCGATGTGCTGATCGGTGTCGATCCGGTGCAGGGTGAGGGGACGGATCTCGCGCTGTTTGCGCAGCAGGCGGCGGGGCGGATGTGTCTCTGGGGGGGCGTCAGCGCTCCGATGACGGTGGAGCCTGCCGAAACGCCCGCTGCGATTTGGGGTGCCGTGGAACAGGCCATCGCGGTGTGTGGCCCTGCGGGGGGATTCATTCTGTCCCCGGTGGACAACCTCATGGATACGTCGCCTACAGCGCGACGGAACGTTGTCGAGTTTGTGCGGGCATGGCAGCACTGTCGAACGCTGTAGGTTGCGACGGGGTTTTGCTCGCTATACACAGGAGGGCAGCATGAAGCTATTGATTACCGGTGGCACCGGTCTGGTGGGCAGCAATCTGCTCGAGGTCGCACTGGAGCACTTCGACGTCGAGCTGGTCGCCTCGCTGTACGAGCGGGCGCCGGCCCGGCCGTGGGAGCTGCCCACGGTGCGGATGGATCTGCTCGACCCGGCGTCCATCGCCGCGGCGATCGAAGCGACCGCGCCGGATTGCGTGATTCACTGCGCCGCGGTCCGTGACGAGGACCGCCTGGAGCGCGATCACGAGTGGGGCTGGCGGTTGATGGTGACGGGCACTGAAGCGCTGGCGCGCGCCTGCCGGCGCGTCGGGGCGAAGCTGGTGTTCATCTCGAGCTGCTGGACCTTCGGGAACGCGGGCGCGCCGCCCTACGCGGAAGATGCCGCTTCGTGTCCGGTGAATTACTTCGGTCTGCTGAAGACCGTTGGCGAGACGCTCGTCCGTTCGCTGTGCGACGACTACGCCATCGCGCGACTGCCCGGCGTGCAGGGCATCAACTGGGCGGCGGCGGACTTCAACCTGGAGCATCGCATCGAGGGCATCGGCTTCGGCTCGCTGGCGAACTACTTCCGCAGCCGGCTGAGCCAGGGCCTGCCGGTGGCGGTGTGGGACCGGCGCTACAACCAGTGCGACAACCCGATCCTGGCGACCGACCTGGCCGAATTGCTGCTGACCGTCGCGACCGGTGAGCACCGCGGCGTGTTCCATCTGTGCGGGCGGACCAGCGTCACGCGGCTGGAGCTGGCGCAGCTCGTGGCGGAGACGTTTGGGTATGACGCGGCGCTCGTCCGGCCGGCGACGGACGCGGAGATGGACGAGCGCCTGCTGGATGGCGTGCTCATCGCGCCGCGCGACACGCGGCTGCAGTTCACCGCGAGCGAGCAGCGTCTCGGATGCACTTTCCCGGTGCTGCGCGATGGCTTGCTCACCTTCCGCCGCCAGGTGGAGATGATCGAGGCGGAGCGCTAGACGGGGCCGGACGACATAACGGTGTGGTGCACAGGCGCGCAGCGACACGCACGACCGTCGCGGAACCGCACCCATGGACTGCGCAAGCCATGCTTGCGCCGGCGACAGCCGCAGGGCCTCGGCGCGAACCGGACGTCACGGCGGCAGGATGGCGCGGATTGGGGTTCGCTGCGGCGAGCGGCGCACAGGCGGCGATTCATCGCGTGCACGGACACCTGCGAGGGGTGTCCCTACACGGTGTCCGCGTCGACCGGCGGTCCGGACGGCGTTCCCGAAGGCGGCGTGGAAGGCGATAGGGGCGCGTCTACGTCGAGCACCTCGCGCACTCTGGCGATGAGCGAGCCCAGCGTGAATGGTTTCTGGATGAATTCGACATCCTCGTAGACGATGCCGCGTTCGACGATGACATCGGCGGTGTAGCCGGACATGAACAGGGTTTTCACGCCGGGGTGATGCTCTTTGATCCTCGCCTGCAGATTTTTGCCGTTCATCGTTGGCATGACCACATCGGTGAACAGCAGGTCGATAGCGCCGTCGTGTGCTTCCGCCAGGGCGATGGCCTCTGCGGGTGTGGTGGCGGCGAGCACAGTGTAGCCGTTGTTTTGCAGCAGTCTCAGCACCAGGCGCAGGATCTGCTCCTCGTCTTCAACGAGGAGGATGGTCTCGTGTCCGCCGGAGGGTTTTTCTGCAGAAGGCGTCTCGTCGATCACGATGGGCGTTTCTTCGAAGCGGGGAAAGTAGATCGTAAACGTCGTGCCGTGCTCGATCTCGCTGTCCACGGCGATGGCTCCACCGTTCTGAACCACGATGCCGTACACTGTTGCCAACCCCAGCCCGGTCCCTTCTCCGACACTCTTGGTGGTGAAGAACGGTTCGAAGACGTGTGCGATGGTCTCGGCGTCCATGCCACAACCGTTGTCCCGAAAACGCAGCATCACGTATGGCCCGGGCGCTACATCGAGGATGGCGGAGTCGTTCGTCAACGTGACATTGCCGGTTTGGATGCTCACCGTGCCTACTCCGCCGATGGCATCCCGTGCGTTGACCGCCAGGTTGGTCAGAATCTGATCGACCTGGGATGGGTCGATGTGCACTTCCCAGAGCGGTTCACCTGGTGTGAACTCGATACGGATGTCTTCGCCGATCAACCGGTCCAGCATTGTCTTTTGCTGTGCAATGGCCTGATTGAGGTTGATGACTTGTGGGACCGCCATCTGTTTGCGTGAGAAGGCAAGCAGTTGCCGCGTGAGGTCGGCGGAGCGCTGTGCAGCCTTGCGGATTTCGTCGAGGTCCTGGTACAAGGGGTCACCTGGCTCGAGGTCTGCCAACAGCACGGCGATATAGCCGAGGATGACAGTGAGCATGTTGTTGAAGTCGTGCGCGACACCGCCAGCCAGCCGGCCGACGGCTTCCATGCGTTGCGCCTGCACCAGTTGCGCTTGTAGCTTCTCTCGCTCCTTATCTGCCCGTTTGCGTTCTGCTTCCATCTCGATGGCGTGCAGCGCAAACGCGACATCGTCGGCGAGCTCCCGAAACAGCTCTTGCTCTTCCTGCTCGGAGGCGAGTTGGACCGGAATCTCCACCGACAGTAGACCGAAAATCCGCTCTCCGTATTCCAGCCTGATGGTCAGTGCGCCAAATCCAGGTTGTTTTCCGAGCAGTGGGCAGTTTCCACATTGGGAAGGCGGAACGTCCAGAATCACAACGCCTGGGCGAGCCAGTGCCTGCTTGCTGCAGGCATTGAAGTCTTGTGTTCTCATCTGTTCCAGCAATGTGTCGAATTCATCGCCAAGGCCAGCCTGCGCCGATTTCATGACCTGCAGGTTTTCGTCGAACAGAACCAACCAGGCGCTGTCGTAACCTCGGGTTTCGATCAGCAGCTCACAGGCGCTGTTGATCAGCCTGTCTGTGTCGTGTTCCTGTGCGATGAGCTGGTTCACGTTGCGGATGGCGCGCAGGACCTCGTTGAGATGCTTGATCCGCTCCTCCTGCCGCACGCGCTCGGTGATGTCCTGTGTGATACCCTTGAGAATCGCCGGCTTGCCCTCGTCGTCGCGAACGGCAACTGTGGCGCTGGTCCACACCGTGCGCACGGTCCCGTCCGGGCGGACGATGCGATTCTGGAACGTAGCGAGCTTCGAATCGGCCGCGGCTGAGTGCATCGCCTGCCTCAGGATTTCCCTATCATCGGGGTATGTCGAGCTGGCGATGACATCTGCGAGCTGTCCACTGAAGCCATCGCGGTCTATTCCGAAGATGCGGAACATTTCGTCCGACCACTCCACCCGACCGGTTTGCAGGTACCACGTCCAGTTGCCCAACGCGGCGATTTCCTGGGCCTGCTTCAGGTCTGTCTCCGACTGGCGCAGTGCCTCCTCGGCCTGCTTGCGCTCGGTGATGTCCATGATGTTGCCGGTGATCGTGACGATCCGATCCCCTTCCCACTCTGCCTGTGCCGTCGTGCGCACCCACAGCCGCCGGCCTGCTGTAGTGGTGAAAGGCATCTCGAGGTCGTAGGGTTCTCCCTGTTCAACACACCGCTGGAACGCCGCAAGGATCACCGGACGGTCGTCTGGATCGTAGCACTCCAGGCTTTTGGCCATGAGCTCTGAAGTGTCGGGTTGCAGTTCGCCCGCAACAAGGTCGTGGATACGATACGTTTCCTCCGTCCAGGCCCCGACCTGTTTCTCGACATCCCAGTTCCAGCCGCCAATCTTGCTCAGTCGCTGCGTGGCGTTCAGTAGGGTCCTACTCCGGAGCAGCGCTTCCTCCGCTTGCTTGCGTGCGGTGATATCGATCCAGTTGAGCACGACGTTCGTCAACTCTCCCTGCGGGTTATGGATCGGAAACATCGTGGCTTCGATGCTCACCGAGTTGGAGCCCTGCAGATCCAGCGTCGGGATGTCTTCGCCGCTCCAATCGCACGTGAAGTGGATGGACTGGCCATCCTCGAACACCGTGCGGATGAGTGGGATCAGACCCTGGCGCTCGACGACCGGGTCCTGGAGCACGTTGAACTTGCCAACCAGTTGCTCGTCGGTAAGGTTCAGGAAGCGCTTGAGGGCGGGGTTGGCAAGTTGCAGGGTGCCCTCTGCGTCGGATACCCAGATAGCAAACGGGCTCTGATTGATGACGCGGTCGAGGAATTCCTCTCTCTCGCGCAGTACCTCCGCCGCTTGCTTGCGCTCGGTGAAGTCTTCGGCAAGACCGACGACACGGTAGATCTCACCCTGCTCGTTGACGATCGGTGAGGTACGCGTCCGGATCCAGCGCGTGGCGCCATCGGGGCGGATGATGCGGAATTCGACGCCGCTGTACTCGCCTTCCTGGCGTCTCTTTGTGATCGTATCCTGGAGCGCGGCCCGGTCCTCCGGGTGTACTTGGTCGGTGAACGCCAGCGAATCGTCGTAGACCGCTTGGACTGGCTGCTGCCAGATGTGCTCGTACGCCGGGCTGACGTATAGGAACCGCTCCTGGACTGGATCGAATACGTAGAAGACCTCAGGGATGTTTTCCGCGATCTGCCGGAAGCGCTCCTCGCTGTCACGTAGAGCGAGTTCCGCCGCCCGTTTTTCGAATGTGTCCTCGAACATGGCGACGACCTTGCCGGACGGGAGCCTGAAAATATAGTTCTCGACCCATTGTGCGATGCGCTCGTCCTCGTACCGCTTGAGGGGAATCTGCGTCGAACGGCCAGTCTGCCAGGTCTCGCGTAGCTTGGCGATCAGCCCGATGGCTGGCTCACCCGGGAACAGCGCAGAGATTCGTTTCCCCAGCACATCTCCGACTTTGTAGTGCGTGATCCTTTCCCCGAACTCGTTCATGTCTACGAAGACGAAATCTTTGCCGTCATCCACAGCTTCATAGACGGCGATGGCCTTCTCCATGCTGTTGGTGACTTCGCGCAGTTGGGCCTCACTTGTGCGCAATGCCTGCTCCGCACGACCCGAACGCCTCCACAGGGCGATCAACAGCACGATCAGTGCTCCTTCGACAAGTATTGCGCCCAGGGCAGCCATGATCCACCCTTTGTATTGCGCCCATAGGGAGTCGGGCTTATTGATCAGCACGCTGTTTGGTGGGAGCCGTGACTCCGCGATGTCGACACGTCGGAGCTGTGCATCGTCGAACATCGGTCGTGATCGGCTATGTGTGACCGGGATAGTGTCCGGGTCCTCGCCGGCCAGGATGCGGACAGCGATCTCCGCCGCCTGCCGTCCGTGTTCTTCGCCCGCCAACAAATAGCCGCCGACGATGCCGAAGCCGAGGCGATTCTCGTGCAAGGCATAGACTGGCACAGAGCTGGCGGAGGTAATTAGCTCCGTGGCGGTGGCGCGGGTAAAGGTCTTGCCCTCGCTGTCAGTCACGAAGGTGAGAAGCATGACGAGAGCATCGGGAGACAACGCGGCGATCTCTGCACGCAGCTCGTCCATAGACACGGGTTCGTTGAAGTCGATCCGCACGCGGTCTGCGAAACGCGGCATCACGGCCATCATTTCCTGCCGTACCGCAAGACCGGTACCGGTGTAGTCGTGGATTGCCAGGATGTGCCGGGTGCCGGGGTGAAGAGCCAGGAGCAACTCGAGGTTCGCTGCCAGGTCATGGTCTTCGATCACTCCGGTGATCCCTGCCTGTCCGTCGAGCATGGCGGGATCGAAGCCACTCACCCCGGCGAAAACGACCGGGACATCTTGAAACACCCTGTCGCGAGTGTCCAGGACGAAATCGAGCGCGGGATTGTCGAGGGCGATGACGAGATCCACCGGCCTGTCGCGGTATTTCTCGACGAGAAACGCTTTCATCCGCTCCAGGTTCTGTGGGTCGGGAAAGCGCTTGGCGTCGAGGTGCTCGATAGATGGCTCCAGATCCGGGTAATGTTCCTGGAGTGTCGCCAGCAACCCGGCGATCTCCGCGTCGGCCCAGCCTTCGCCGTGGTGATACGCGTCGATGATGAGCACAACCGGGATATCTTCCTGAGCACAAGTCTGTTCGGGGAATGCAACCAATGGGAGCACGCACAGCAGCAGGCAGAACAGCAGGGCTGCTGCTGTGCCACAGATGGGGAATAGCTCACCACGCAAACGGGCTCTGCGCCGCAGGAGGAGCTTCACTGACCGCCGCCAGCCAGACACCGCGCTTAAAGGCTTGCAGCCTATCGTGCCGGAGCATGCATGACTACTCATCGGTCCTCCTCTTCGCGGCTGATTTCCGGATGAGCTGTCCTTGCGCAGGTTTCGTGGCCTGTTCGCTGGGAATATCGCCGCGATTGCGGGTGTTGGCAATAATCATTGATATGGGTGGGTTCCAAACTTGATTATACATTATCTGATAGGCGATGCAAATCATGGATCGGAGGGGGGATCCGTAATGGGGCCTCCCGCTCGTCCGGCGTCCTCGCGTGAGAGGTGCGGAGGTTCCCGCCTCGCTCCGGAGGATCTCCAAGTTCCCAGCGATAACCGGCATGCTTCGTGACCTGGGAAACAGCGTCCACAGGATGGAATTTCGGGCGCTTATCGTGTCGTGCTATACTGTTCGCATCGTACTGCAAATGTTTGTCCGTCTCGCCCACAATATTCATCAGCGAGCGGCCGAACAGGCACAGTGGCGATAAGCGTAGTGGGTGACGTTCGCAAGTGCAGAAATGACCCAGGGAGGGATCAGAATGAGACGGAAGATTTTTGACATGTTGGTGGTGATCGGACTGGTGTTGCTGATCGTGGTTAGCTGGACACCGGCGCAAGCCACTGCGCCGGAGACGGAGACAACCGCGCCTGCTATAACTCGATACGAAGCCGGGTATCGCTATGACCAGTACGGCTGGACTTTTCTGCACATCGAGGGTGAACCCTATACGCGCGGTTATCAACACGGTTATCTGCTCGCCGATCAATTGGCGGAGGTCGTACGTTATAACGAGGGGCTGTCGATGTGGGAGACTGGCCAGGACTGGCAATATTTCGTCGATGAGGCCGAGCGGCAATTCGTACCCAGGTTGGACGAGGAGTACCTGGAAGAAATCAAAGGTATTGCTGATGGGGCGCAGGCAGCGGGCACTGAGATTACCTGGCAGCAAGTGCTTGCCTGGAATGGCGCGAACGATCTGGAGGCGTGGTATCCGTTGGCCGAGGAGGGAAATTCCCCTGCGGGCAATGGACATTGCAGCGCATTTGCTGCGACCGGAACGGCCACGGCAGGAGGCAAGATCGTCATCGCGCACAACTCGTGGGACTCCTATACGAGAGCGGGGCTGGATTACGTGCTCCTTGATATCGTGCCGAGCGCAGGGCATCGCGTGTTTATGCAGAGCTCGCCGGGCCTGATCGACAGCGGGACGGACTACTTTGTGAACGATGCTGGCCTGATGGGCACGGAAACCACCATCGCGTGCTTCAGTGCCTATGACGCGAACGGCGCGCCCGAGTTCTTCCGCGCGCGCAAAGCGATGCAATATGCGGAGACCGCGGATGAGTTCGTCGAGATCATGTTGGTCGACAATAACGGTGGATACGCGAATAGCTGGCTGCTGGGCGACGCGAAGACTGGAGAGATCGTGCGTTTCGAGCTCGGGCTGAAGTATCACAGCGTGAGCAAGCTCGATGATGGCTACTTTATCGGTTTCAACGGTGTGTACGATTCGCGCATCCGAAATCTGGAATGTGACTATGGCGATTCATTCTCGGATGTAAGGACGCAGGTGGGCGCGCGGCGCGTCCGCCTGACGCAGTTGATGGAAGAGAATCTGGGGAACATCAATGTAGACGCTGCCAAACGCATCCTGGCTGATACCTACGATGTGTACCTGGATCTGCCCAATCACCCCAGTGCGCACACGGTGGATGGTCACTACGAACTGGACCCGCGCAACTACTTCAGCTATCCGGGCTGGTGGCCGCTGCCGTACCAGCCGGAGGGCGCGCTCGATGGCAAAGTGATGGACAGCGAGATGGCCGCCGATCTGGCGTTCTGGACCCGAACCGGTGGTCCCGGCGGGATACCTTTCGACGCGGACGCGTTCCTGGCGGAGCACCCGCAGTGGGACCAGTATCGCGATTTCCTGCCGTCGCGCCCGAGCGAACCGTGGGCGCTGTTCGCTGCCGGAGCCGAAGCGGCAGCGGAGATCTCGGTGTCACCACTTGAGCAGATGCGAAACGCACTGTACGGCGAATGGGCCACACCGGAAGAGGGACTGTTCGCTTCGGTTGAGTTTCGCCAGGATGGGTCCGTGCTCCTCGGTGCTGCGGGACAGACCATCGAAGCGAACTGGCATCTGAGCGATCCGCGCACGCTGGCGATCACCGCGGCTACCGGTTCGTACCTGGAATTCGGTGTGCTGCTGGAAGACGGCAATCTGGTGGTCTCACGGGATGATGTGATCTCCACCTTCACGCGGGCGGGCTGACCGGACGCTGGGGCAGTGGTTTTGTCCGTCTGTGTGGGGTATCTGGACAAACGGGCGGAATCATGCTATAATGTACATAACATTCACTGTTGCCGCTCCGCCGGTAGATAAGGGGGGCTCCCGGCGGGGCGGATCTATTATCGTGCCTCCGGATGCTGGGGGCCGCACGCGTCGCACCATGTGATGGGCGGCGTTCGTCGTTTGGGGGGATGCCCTCACCCCCGGCCCCTCTCCCAAACTTGGGAGAGGGGAGATTGCGGTGTCGCCACGGCGCTCGCCCGACCGGCGATGAAGTCGCTGGTCTATAGGACGGCGCCGGATGAATCCGGCTTTTTGTCGGTCGATCACACGGCGGATGTCGCGGGCAGCCACAGGGGACTGCCCCTACGATTGGGCCTGCATTCACGTGGTTTGAAGTCCGCTTCAGCAGAGGCTGTTCTGCAGTCGGGTCGATTCATCGTCCACTGGTTGTCCCTCCTCGCAGCGGTTCAGCCCTGGACGCGCGCGTGGAGGCGCCGGATGAGGAAGGTGAGCCAGGGTGAGGGCGCTTTCTTGTCGGCAAACGACCAGTGTTTCCACGCGCGGTACATGGATGTGGCGGTGTAGTGTCCATCCCAGTCCGCCTGTGCGGTGATCACCTGGACCATCTCGGCGAAACGCGGGTCGGCGTGGACGAATGGGAAGCGGCTCAATACGTCGGCGACGTGCAGGATGTCGTACCAGACGAAAGGATACTTGAGTCTGCGGAAATCGCTGCCGATGCCGAAGAGGTAGAATTTCTCCTGCCCGCGATGTGTCCAGTGGGTGAGAAGCATCTCCACGCCGCGGCGCGTGGCAGCGCTGTCGAGCAACTCAGGTACCTGCGACAAAGCTTTCAGCGCGTAAACATTGGCGATCGGGCATGGGTCGGAGCGACGACCGGGTCCCTTGAACTTGCCCAGTTCCGGAGCCGCCGTGCAGTGCCAGCCGTTGTCCGCAACCAGGCCGCATAGATGCTCCACCGCTGCGCGGACATGAGGGTCGGCGCCTTGCCCCATCGCCAACAATACGTAAAGCAGGGTCGGTGCATCGCATGCTATCCACGTCCAGATATCTTCACCGCTACCGCCAAAGGCAGTGGGGATGTTGACCACCGTCTGGAACGCACCCTCGGATGATTGGTGTGCCATAACGGTGCCGATAGCGGAGGCCAAGCCGGCGTCGCTGGCCTGCAGGCCGAAATCGGCCAGCGTGCTGAACGCATAGAGCGGGTGGCTGGCGTCGTTGTGGCGTGTGAGCGGCCTCCCGGGCCAGGCCGCCGCTTCGGCTTGCAGCGCCTGAATCTGCGGGTGTACTGCCATCTCCGCGTAGGCCTGGCGCACGACCGGATCGTCCGCCGGACGATGTTTCAGATCGCGCAGGGTCCGGTAGCGTGTCCACGGTTCGTTGCATCCCAACAGCCAATCCAGCACTTGATCGGACATAGTGGTCTCCTCCTTGCAGATTTGTGGCGGTCCGTCACACCGGGCCGTGTCGCCCGTCTGGAGCTGTCCCAGAAGTAATTGGCGCGCCGTGCGACGGGGCAATGCCGTCCACGAATCGAACACGAATACACGAATAGAGCCATGCCGGCTGATGTTCATCCCATTCGACCAGTGCGCATCACTGCTTGATGGGCTGAATCCACTCGTAGCCGCCCGTCTCATACGCCGCGCGCCTAAGTAGGGCGTCATTCGCGTACCCGGCCCGCGATATGTGGGCATCGAGCGACATTCGAGGATGGCTGGTGTCTGCGACTTACTTGCCCGGTCCTGCGCCACTATCGCTGCCCCCATTGGACGGCGCCGGCTGAAGGGGGAGGATTGGCACAGCGTTTGCCGCGTTCGACACGGGCGATTCGTGCGCTACGGTCGCCCGAGATGTTGTACGAAATAAGCGGTGCTCTCCGCCAGGCATGTAACCAGCCCATCGCCCTCGTAGTCGTGGTCTTCGTTGGCGAGCGCGATGAAGTCGTACGGCTTGTCCGCGCTCTCGAGCGCCTGGATTAAATTGACCGTGTTTTGTAGATGCACGTTCGTGTCGGCCAGACCATGCAAGAGCAACGGTCGCACCTGTAGAGCCCCGACCCTGCTGATGACTTCCGTTGCGGCGTAACTCTCCGGATTCTCGGCCGGAGTTCCCATGTAGCGTTCGGTGTAGATTGTGTCGTAATAACGCCAATCGGTGGGACCCGAGCCGTCCACGCCGCAGTGCAGGACGTCAGGAGCATGGATCAGCGCATACAGGGTCAGAAAGCCTCCGAACGAATGGCCGTCACTCCCGATCCGGTCAGCGTCGACATAGGGCAGTGTCCGCAGGTATTCGATACCCGCGAGCTGGTCATTGAGTGCGGCAGGACCGAGCTGCCCGGCGATGGGAATCTCGAATGGATGGCCGCGACCGAATGCGCCACGGTTCTCCAGCCGCCAGACGATGAACCCTGCTTGTGTGTACAACACGTCGCGTTCGATGATGTTGAAGATGTTGGTCGAGCCGTAGCGGTTGGAGACGAGTTGCAGGCCGGGCCCACCGTACCAATGCACGACTACCCCATACTTGCGGGACGGGTCGAAGTCTGCGGGCTTGACAATCTGTGCGTACAGAGCAGTGCCATCGTGCGCCTCGATGGTGAGGAACTCGCGCGTGAGTGGTGGCACGTCGACCGCCGGACCGGCGCACTGCCCCAACACGGTGAGCGGCTTGCCGTCAGCCTGTAGAATCGAAGTGACCGGCGGGGTATCGACGTTGCTGAAGACGTCCACCAGGTATTGCCCGTCGCCTGAGAGGCTGGCGAAATGGAATCCGGCCTCCGTCGTGAGTCGCTCCGGTTCGCCGCCGGCGAGATTCACCCGGTAGAGCTGTCTCACGAGCGGGCTTTGCTGTGTGGATGAATAGTACGCCCAGGTTTCGGAGGGGTCCAGATAGACCGGCTTGCCGGGGACCAGAATGTCCCAGGGCGTCGTGTCGATGAGCCACTCTCCACGGGTCAGTTGCCGGATCAGCTCGCCCTCCCGCGAGTATAGATAGAGGTGCATGTACCCATCCCGTTCGGACAACCACAGGAAGCGCCCATCTTTCAGGAACAGCGGCGCGACGTAGAAGTCTTCGTTGACCCAGTAGGGATCGGTCTCGCGGATGACGGTGCGCCCGCTGCCACTCGTCGCATTCCACGCTTTCAGCTCGAGGAGCTTGTGGTCGCGCGTCTGCGTGACGTAGAATACCTCAGTGGAATCCGGCGTCCAGGTGAAGAACGGCAGGATGTACTCGGCATTCTCGGGCAGCGCATGCGCCTGGGGTGACTGACCGGCTGCGAAGTCGAGCAGGTGAAGGGATACCGTCGGGTTCGGACTGCCTGCGGTTGGATATCTGGTGTAGCTGACCGTGGGGGGAATCGGGCGAAAGTCGGTGATCGGGTGTTGTTGTACCATGTCGTCGACGATACGCAAATAGAGCAGCCAACGCTCGTCGGGCGACCAGGCGTAAGCTGGTTGTGCGGCGCGGGTTGCCAGCTCTTCGTTGTATACCCAATCCAGGGTCCCGTTGAAGATAGTCTCGCTGCCATCAGTGGTGAGCCGCTGCACGCGTCCCTCGTCCATCGCGACCGTGTAGAGGTCGTTGTCCTGGGCGAATGCGACGCTTTTCCCAGAGGGGAGGAACATCAGCGCCGTCTTGTCGTCACCGCCGGCGATGACCTGCTGCAACGTCCCCGACGTAACGTCCAGCCGCCACAGCGCATCTTCGCCTGCCAGCAGCAGCGCGTCGCCCTGCGGTGACCATTGCACTGAAGATAGATCGATCTTGGCGGAGTGTGCAGCGGGGTCGAGCAGGAGGTGTCTGTCGCCCGTCGCTGCATCGTACAGCCACAGGGTGTCGCGCCCGTCCTCCGGCTGTACGTAGGCCAAAAGTGCCCCTTGCGGGCTCCAGGTCAGGTTCACGGGGCCTGCTCCCATCAGTGCATTGGGTTCAACGAGCATCCGCGCCGTGACGATATCGGGCGGCGGATCGCTGGCTGCTGCCGGAATAGTGAACGCCGCCAGGCAGGCGCACAGCAGCAACGTGATACTTCCGATACGCTGCAGCGCACTTGACTGGGGGCAGGCTGTGCGTGGGTTGCGGGGGATCCCCGCGTCGCGTGGGAAATACGGACCGTTCATGTGCTTCTCCTCCTGATTGCAGCATGACGCTCGTGCCGGTCACGTTTGCGACGTGACACGACGCTTTGTATAGACATAAGCACACAACGAAGCAGATACCTGGCAGTAGCGCCCCGGTTCAGGGTGCTGCCTCGTCTGCGAAATCAGCCGGATTGATCTCATGCCAGTTCGGCTCGTCCGGATCGGCCTCCGATTCAGGCAGCAACCCGCCATGCGTGGTTCCGGTGCCGCTCTCAGTGGCCAACAGGGCGTCTACGGTTAGCCGCTCACCGAACCTGCCCATTCCGCGATTGAGTTCCCTGCTTTTACGGTGAGCGTTGTGCAGATGAGTTTCCAGAGTCTGTGCTGTTTCCGCTAATCGCTCGAATTCGATCTGTAGTTGCAAGAGGTAGTCCAGCACTTGTCCCGCCTTCTTTTCGATCTCCAGGCCGCGCAGGCCGTATACGATAACGCTCAGATAGGCATACATCGTGCTGGGAGACACCGGGATGACGTGTTTCTGTAACCCGTAGTCCCAGACTGTCCTCGTATCTTTGCTTGCTCGGTCCAATGTGCACAGATTGTCGGTGCAAACCAATTCGTAGTACACAGCTTCCGCCGGGAGAAACATGAGCGCGAAGTCGAGAGTTCCTTCCGCCGGTCGAATGTACTGGGCGGTCTCATCGATGCGCTCGCGCAACGCACGAGCCAGGTCTCGTTGCGCCCTGCGGAGATTGGCTCCGTCCCCAGCGTTCTGCAACCGGCGATAAGCATCGAGCGTGAACTTGGAATCGATGGGGACTATCTTGCCGTCGGGCAGGTGGATGGCCTGCTCTACCCTCGTGCCGTCCCGGAACACGAAAGGCCCATGATAGGTGGGGATCAAGCTGTCGAGCAACGTTCCCAGCATTTGTTCCCCCCACACACCGCGCTTCTGGGTCACCTTGAGGACATTGGAAAGCTCGTTGACCTGTTCGCCGACAGTTACCAGCTCGCCCAACTGTCCTCGAATCTGTCCGAAAACCTCCAATTGTCGAGCGACGGACTGCATTCCGCCGGTGACCTGAGAACCCAGATTGCTCAGAACTCTGACGCTTTGGTCGGTGTGCCAACGCTGCGATTTGAGCGCGGAAGCGAAAACCACAATCAGGACAAGGACGAGCAGGATCAGCAAGGCCAAAAGTCCAATTATGACAGCCTGAATTGGATCGATAGCATTCATCGTGTTCATCCCTTCCTCGGCGCCTCGTAGGCAGCCACGGGGGTTTACTCCTGCGTTTTTGGCGCGTGTGCTCCGGTCGCTGTTTTGTGCCGGGGACATCAAAGGCCCGGCAATTGCCTTCCGTCAACCGGACCAATCTTCACTTCGAGTTTGGCCTGCTTCGATCTCCGCCTCGCTCGCCCGGCCGACGCTGAATTCGTCGCTCCCTTGTTGGTCGGAACCCGTAGTCCCGGGCGATCTCGAAGCCGATCGGAGCGACGGCCAGGACCACCATCAAGTGTAGCGCTGTCGATTGCGTTGGTGTGTATTGAATGGCTACACGTACACCCGGCTGTCGAGATTACTTCGTGCGGATGTCCCTGCGCTCACGCCTTATGCCGGGCGGAACAGGTCTTCGAGTGCGCGGATGGTCTTCTCGACGGCGGCGTCGGGAGCGAGTGTGTACTGAAAGCCCAACTCGGCAGAGACAGCGCCCCGGTAGCCGGTTTCCCGAATTGCGTGGACGAAGGGTGCGAAGTCAATGCCGCCTTCGCCGGGAATCAGATGGGCGTCACTGTCGCCGAAATTGTCGTCGATATGGATGTGGAACGGGATGCCTTGCAGGCTGTGGACGACTGCGGCGAGGTTCTCACCGTTCACGAAGGCGTGCCCCGTATCCAGCAGAATCCCGAGCCGGTCCGAACCGATCTCCTCGATCATGCGCAGGCCGTCCGCGACGGTCAGGATCAAGGTGCTTTCGAAACGGTGTGCCGGTTCGATGAGCAACACGGTATCCGTACCTTTCGTGTATGCAAGCAGCTCCAGGAAACTCCTCCGGAGCTGTGCCCACCCGCGCACGAGGTCCTCACCGGCGAGCGTCATCCCCGGACACAAGCTGACGTGGCGTGCGCCGAGTGCACGCGCGGTGCGGATCGCGTCCTTGATGTAAGCGACGCTATCGAGCCGCACCGTCTCGTTCATGGAACAGAGGATTGATGGGTAGCGGAACTGCGCCGGAATGAAGTTAGGTATGGCCATACCGTGGGTGTCCAGCAGAGTACGGATGTCCGCGATCTGGTCGTCCAGGTCGCGGCGATAGGCATGCGGCCTGCCACCCCAAATCTCGACACCGTGGTACCCGAAGGTATGCAGGCGGCGAATGGCCTCCTGCAACGAGTAATTGAAATAAACGAACGAAGATTGCGCAAAGAGCATATCAGTCGCCACCTAAGCCAGTACCAGCAGTGCGGCACGCATTCTGTCGAGCGCTTCTTCCAGTATCGCGCGCGGACAGGCGAAGTTCAGCCGGACGAAACCTTCACCACCCTGCCCGAAGGTTACCCCATCGTTCAAGGCGACCCGCGCCTCCTGCAGGAAGAACTCGTACGGATTACCGGGGATGCCGGCCTCACGGCAGTCGAGCCAGGCCAGGTAGGTTCCTTCGGGCTTACTCATCGTCACGCCGGGCAGGTTCGTGTTGACGTAATTGTACAGAAAATTTCGATTTGAACCCAGGTATTGCAGTACCGCATCCAGCCAGGGTTGTCCCTCACGATAGCCGGCCAGTGCAGCGGTATAGCCCATGACGTTCATGCCGTGGACCAGACCGGTGTGGATGTGCGTCATGGCTCTGCGTAGCGTTGGGTTCTGAATGATCGCGACCGAACACTGCAGCCCGGCGATGTTGAATGTCTTGCTCGGAGCCATCAGCGTGATTGTGCGGTTTGCTATCTCCGGTGCCAGGGAAGCGATCGGAATGTGGTGGTGTCCCGGGTACACCAGGTCGCAATGAATCTCATCCGCGCAGATGGTCACATCGTGGCGCAGACAGCTCTCGGCGAGCCATTCCAGTTCCGCGCGGTGGAAAACGCGTCCGACGGGATTGTGCGGGTTGCACAGGATGAAAAGCCGCGTCTGCTCGCTGATCGCCTGCTCGAAGCGGTCGAAATCGATCGCGTAGTGCCCGTCCGCCTCGCGAGTCAGCTCCATTTGCTGGGCGGCCCGTCCGGTCAGCGCGGGTGCCTTCGGGATCGGGAAATACACTGGCGTCTGGAACAGCACTCCTTCACCCGGTCCGGCAATGGCGTGGCAGGCCAGGTTGAATCCCGCGATCACACCGGGGAAATAGACCACGTCTTCCGTCGTTACCTGCCAGCCGTAGCGTTCGTGCAAACGCGCCACGACGACTTCGCTCAGTTCTCGTGGCGGGCTGCCGTATCCGAATATCCCGTGATCGACACGCTCGCGCAAGGCGCGGAGGATCGGCTCGGGCGCCATGAAGTCCATGTCCGCCACCCACAGCGGGAGCACGTCGTCTCCATAGCGTCGCCATTTAGTGCTATCGGTGCTACGTCTCTCGATCCGTCTGTCAAAATCGTACATGTTACATGCTCCCTTGCAGAGTCTCCTGTCGGGAATAGAATACCCGACAGCACGCCGGATAATCATAACCCTTTGGGAGGCATTGTCAAGTGGCGGCAGCCCCAGGGGTGTGGCCAAGATTTTAGCGACAAGTGTAACGCTTTTGAAATGACCAATGTGCTGGAGAGCACGCCCACTGGAATAGACTGTGCCAATCTACCACGGTTACGTGCAGCGTG
>ENA-OSEO01002331-OSEO01002331.1-sediment-metagenome-genome-assembly--contig:-NODE-2331-length-27527-cov-5.907905_pt1 | contig 27527 bp, 20 predicted proteins | sample MGYA00237883_ERZ534232 | MGnify/ENA metagenome assembly ERZ534232
TCATCCCCTCACGCATAAACGGTTTTAAAATCAAGACAGGCTCCTTTCGGCCAAAAAAAAACCACAAAGGCACTCCCTCTTGGGGAGGATTCACCTTCGTGGTGTTTAATCATCCTTGAATATGTTCTTGTGGGACGTTCGGGCTTCTTGACCTTGAGAGACTTCTTGTCTCGACTATCTTTATAACGATTCCTTTTCCCCTTGTCAACCCGAAAGCGGGGTGCTCAGGAGTTCTCATTTTGGGATCACATCTGGAACCAAAGCGCAGGAACAAGAGCGAGATACACGGCAACGATAAAAACCGATGCCTGAGGTCCTAAAGCGGGACGAACCCGCAACCCAATTTTGTCCCTCATCTTTGACTCTATTGCTCCCATCCCATGAAAGACTTTCTTGAGCTATTCATTTTTCACGGGAGCGGGCTGTCTCCGGAAAGGATTTCAGGGCCTGATGCGTTCCCACTAACGCGATGCCGTCTGTTTTGCTTTTTGCTTAAACCAGAAAAAGACCAGCATGCCGAAAGCGATGGTTGCTCCACTGTAAAGGGACACCATCGGATTTTCCTTGATGCAGAAAACAATCATCCAGACGTTGAACAGGATAAAAAAGAGGGGTGTAATCGGATAACCGAAGGTTTTGTAGGGACTTTTCGAATAGAGTCCTTTCGCACGCAGGACCATCATGCCGATCACCGTCAGCATGGCGAAAAGGGACAGCGTGACGCCGATATATAAAAGGAGTTTGTCAAAAGCGGAGGTGACAACCATCACGATAGCGATGCCTGCCTGCAATAAAATGGCATGGGCCGGTGCTCCATGTCTTCGGGTGACCTGCCCGAAACTGGCAAAAAAGAGATGATCCCTTGCCATGGCATAATAGACCCTGGGACCGGCCAGAATCATGGCGCTGATAACAGAGAGGATACAGAAGGTGATCGCCCCTGCGAAGATCCTTTCCACCCCTTCTCCGAACAGGGCGAAAGCCGATGCGGCGCCCACTTCCAGAACTCCGCTCATCTGGAAGGGAGGTAGCGCATAGATAAAAACGACATTCAAGAGGAGGTAAAAGACCACGACCGAGAGGGTCCCCCAGAACAGAGAGAGCGGGAGATTCCTGGCCGGGTTCTTGATCTCGGCACCCAGATAGGCGGCTGCATTCCAACCGCTGTAGGAAAATGAGATAAACACCAGAGATGAGGCAAATCCGCTTGAGAACAGTGAAGCCGTATCCAGTCCGGAAGAAAAATGGCCTATGGATCCGTGACCAAAGGCAATCCCTGCCCCTGCAAACGCAAAAATGACGGCGATTTTGAACCCTGTCAGCACGTTCTGGACCCGGCTTCCAAGATAAAGGCTGTAGCAGTGGATCAGAGAGAAGAGAAGGATCACTCCTGCAGCAAGGAGTGACAGAGGCGAGATATGGACCCATGTCCCCTCAATCAACGGGGCGCTCGCAGTTCCGGGCAGGGCGTTTGGAAAAACGGCGAAGAAATAGGAGGCAAAGGCCATGGCCGCGGCCGCAATGGGAGCGGAGAACCCGACAATCAGGGATGTCCAGCCGGAGAGAAATCCGCTCAATCTGCCGAGGCTTTCCCTCAGGTACACATATTCTCCGCCGGCACTGGGGAACATGGCCCCCAGTTCGCCATAACAGAGGGCCCCCGAAAGGGCCAGGACCCCGCCGAAAAACCAGCACAGGAGCATGGTCACGGGATCGCCAAGGGCCTCCATGATAAAACCGGATGTGGTAAATATCCCGGTCCCGATCATGTTGGCAATGACGAGGATAACGGCAGAGACCAGGCCCAGTTCCCGTTTCAAGCCGGGCCGGGATTCACCTGTCGCTTTCATACACCCAGCATTTATATCCATCTTTGTCTCACAACCATACTACCTCAACGGAAACGCCATTATTTCCTGATGTTAAATGCGACAAGCGCATTTCAGCAGGCGCCTTCCCATTTGCAGCCGCAATCTTCTTTCGGTTCATTTATTATTTTATAATGCCTCTATCACGATCGGCACAGTTCCCTTCGGAAATTTTTGCAGAGGGGGTAAAGAAAAACGGTCTTGCGGGCCTTCAATTTTTTCTGACCGCTGAAGTAACTGTACCCGTCCGTACTGCCCACCTCCAGCCAGTTGGCAGCCTTATAACAGGTTCCTGGAAATCGATCTTGTTGCACGAATGTCTCCAGCAGCACCGGTTGAATGCCGTAGACCGTCTTCCAATCCGAGGCGACCCTTTTCACGATTCGGCCGAGAATCATGGAGGCCAGGTTCGGACATTGAATCCAGGGGAGGATCAGGAATCGGCTGTTGCCGATGATCCGATTTAACCGTTCTTCCCGTTGCTGATCATCCCAGCCTATAAAGGCATCCCGGCTCGCCAGGCGCCAGGCGGCATGGGAAAAACCGATGGCCCCCAGCAAAATGCCACTATCCGGCCCGGATGCTTCCAAATTCCCTTTGAAATTGCCGCCCCAGATGAGGTAGCGCAGTTGTGGGCCGAACAACTTCGCCCTTTTTAAATAATGCCAGCGGCGCATCATGTCGTTCCACAGATGCTGTTGGTCCGGATTCTGGATCGGTACAAATTGCAACGGCCAGAGGTCTTTGTGATGCCAGGCGCGTGTCTCCTGCGCATTCAGAAGCAGCCGCTGCGAGACTGCCTTTTTACGGCAGGCGCTACAGCGAGTCGCTTTCGGCAACCGGATCAGGTTGTCCATATCCATTCGCTTCAGGATATCAGTGACGGTGCTGATCTTCGCTTTCCCGGCTGGAGAACGGAAATCGAACTCCTGACATGCGATCCTCGCCAGTTCGCTACGCGTGGCCTCTGGATGGGCACCGATGATCGCCCGGATTTTCTGAACCATGGCACCCGTGAAATCGATGCCGATATAGCGAACAGAGAAAGACCGCCAGTCCCCACCCTTCTGTTGTGAGGGCTTTTCCAGCATCCCGAGCATCTTTTCTACGCGGGTTTCTCTTGAAGTAGGTTTCCGCGTCGGGTTCTGGATGGATTTCAGACCCTGTTGTGAAAAGGCCTCCACACATTTGACCACACTCTCCGGAGGGACCCGGACATCCAGCACAAGTCTTTCCAGGGTCCTCCCCTCAAGTGCTCCCAGAATGATTTTGGCCCGTTTCATGCGCCAGATGCCTATGGTCCTGCTTTGCGCCATCTCTTCCAGCCGTTTTCTCTGGCTGATCGAGCAGTGGATATGGGGCAGACGCAGGATAGGCGAGGGCTGGCCTTTAGAAGTGCCCCTTTCTTGTTCCAGCCAGAGACGCAATATATCCCCCTTTTTTGTGTCGGTTATTGTATCGAAAAATCGCATCCACCAGACCCATATGGAGTTTTCCATAGGCCTTGGCGTATCGCCTGCTCACCCAGCGATAATAGTTTTCCATGCTTTTCATGTTCTGAGTGAATACAATACCAATCAGTCGATCGATCCATCTGTCCGGCTCTGCCCCAAAAAAATCAATGATACCGGGTGGAGGCCCTCCCCGCAGGGGCAGATATTTCTGCGTGAATACATATGCTCCCGGAAGGGAGCGAAGAAATGCGAAACGATCCACATCTTCCTCGATCGTCGTATCGTAGCCGTACATGCAGACGAACTCCACATTGTCGCGTGGTTTGAAATCGAACAATCGGTATTTTTCGGCAACCAGATCGAGATTCCGGTTGTGGTTCAGGCTGAAATGAAAATTGCTTCTGGTAAAGCGGGTGTTGGCGCATTGAATGTTACGCAGCATCCCTGCCCGATCCCGGTTAACCAGCCGCAGATCCAACGTCTGCGTGAAGTTCACCTGGATACCCCGTTCAGCCATTTCCAATAGAAACTGGTCCGCATCGGAATGAGACAGGATATTGTCGTCCAGCAGGATGAGTTTGTTTCGACGGCCCCCTTCCAGCAGCGTATCCAGGTCGCTTACCTCCCTCGGCTTCCCCTCCTTCAGCGGAACCACGCAGAAGGGGCAGGAAAATGGGCATCCCCGGGTGATAAAACCGATGGCGCGGTCGCCCAGTTCCGGATAAAGGGCGTAGTCCGGGACCAGGGCTTCCACGGCATCGGGCAGGCGGGAGGTGATGTCCTCCCCTGTGCCTCCAAGGGTCAGCTTGCTGCCATAGTAAAGTTTCAACGCCTGATTCCGCCTTTCCGACCGGGGCGAATAAAACAACGTGGATGCGTATACCATGTCCGAACCTTCCAGAAAGCAGCCTCCTTTTCCCAGCCACACCTTATGCCCGCTGCCTCGATAGTGCGCTGAGAGTTTCATCAGGGCCAGGTTGGGCAATCTGCCGTCCGCATCGATCAGAAGGACCGTGTCCCTCGTCAGGCGGACACGCCTTGAGCCTGGTTGTGGCTTTTCTTCATCCGGAAGGGGGAGCCGCTTTTTCCAGAAGGAGCTCGGAAGGGAATTTACAGATGCGGCGTCAGCCGAAACGATAAACTGTATTTGGGGGAATAGGGCGTCCAGCAAGGTCAGGTAGTCTTTGAAACGTCTTCGGCCACAGTAGGTTTCGGGCCGGTCCAGCAGGACCACGCCCGGCATATCCAGAGGAGTGGCGCTTTTCGAAAAGGCATCCATCATATGACGCGCCATATCCAGAATGGGGAGGGCCGCACGCTGCTGCCAGGCACGCAGCCTGTTCCACGCATTGACAGGATCTATTGCAATGTCCGACCATGGATCCGTCCTCATGTGCAACCGTTGGGACAGGTGGGTGCACAGGGTTTGAAGCACATATTTGGAAGGCGCCCGACCCCATCGAATCCCCTTGTAGCGTAGCCGTGCGATAAAATCGGCCGGATGGGTCAGCGGGGCATCCGACACCAAGAGTGAGTGAAAACGGTTGCGGCGAAAGAGCGGGTCGGTGAATTGGAAATCTTCTCCCCTTGGACCCGGCAGGTATTTCCGACCGTAGGCGAGGAAAAAATGGGCGGATAACCGTTTGCCTATATTCAGCTTTCTTGCGGGGACATGAGAAGGGACAAGGAAAAGGTCCCTCGCCCGTAGCGGCGTGACATGTCCGCTGGCATCCATTTGGACCCCGCTTCCCAGCACCGGTTCCCTCCGTGTCTGCATGTCGTGCGGATAGTGACGGGCCAGCACATGGGCTACCCTGAGGGGACGACGACGGTCCCCCGCCATCTCTGCCAACACGGGGACTGCATTGAGATATTTCTCTCCTCCCAGCCCGATGGTTATCAGCCTCAAAAGCTCCCCGGACCTCTCGTCGTTTCCCAAGTGAGTCCACTTGGCAATGGTCCGGCTGTCTTTTCTTTTTTGAAAGTCGAATCCGCCGTCCCCGGTACGTGCGCTGTTCTCGAAAATCAGTTTCAGAAGATACATGGCCCAAAGATACAGGAAAATTTCATTTCCTTTCAAGGGCAAAAAGAAAGCCGTCCATTGGATCGTATTGAAGCCAATGCCTCTTCTTCCCAGTTCGGCTCATTTCTGTAGGGAATTATGAAGGTTACAGCTATTGTGTGTATGATCTCAATAATTCGGGGTAGGTGCGGCTTCAGCCGCACAAGGACCGGGGCTCGTGCGCCTGAAGGCGCACCTACAGGAATGGATTTATAATCCGCTTGTTTGATCTGTGCGAAGCCATCCCCCTATTTATTGAGATGATACAGGTTACAGCTATTGTCTTTATTCGTGTTCATTCGTGGTTCAAAAAGGCAATTATGAGATGATCAATCCGGCCCAGAGCTGTTCCAGGGAAAAACGCCAGGGGAGAATTTCGATGCCATCAGATGTCTGTCGGGGGGAAGTATCCCTTGATACCAGCAACGCCTTTCGGACCTTGTGCTCTTCCCTGAATCTTCGAAGGCCCTTGAGGTGTGCGTCATTGGCCAATTCTGTGGATTTCACCTCGATAGCGACTTCATGATCCCCGAGAACAAAATCAACCTCGAACCCGGATGCCGTCCGCCAGTAGGAGATGGGATAGAAATGTTCTGAATAGGCCGAATGGGCCGTGATTTCCATAAACAGGTAATGCTCGAAGGCCCTTCCGAAGAGCTCCGAACCGGGAACAACCTTCTGCCTTCTCGTGAGCTGGATCACGGGCGAGAGATCGAAAAAGTAGAATTTGGGGCTTGTGATCACCCGCCGCTTCTGTCTTTTCTGGAACGCGGGAAGATGTTTCGCGACGAGGGTGTCTTCGAGGATCTGAAAATACTCCTTCACAGTAGGGGAACTTACCCCGCACTCGCTGGCGATGTTCGTATAGTTCACGATTCCCCCGTTGGAAAGCGCGGCGATTTCAAGAAAACGGGTGAATGCCGGTATGTTTCGCGTCAGGGCCTCTGCAACAATCTCTTCCTTGAGATAGTCACCGACATAGGATTGAATCAGCCGATTCGGCTGGGGACTTTTGTAGTGACGGGGGATCATACCGGCGTTCAGGGCATTTCTCAGCGAAAAATCAGGGACCTCCGGAAACACGAGCGGAAAAAGCTCATAACGGACCGCGCGCCCCCCAAGAAGATTGGCGTGTCCTCTTCTGAGTTTTCTCGCACTGGAACCGCATAAAATGAAACGGATGCCCCTGTTTTCGATCAGCCAGTGCACTTCATCGAGCAACATGGGGAGCTTTTGGACTTCGTCGATAATGACAGGGCTCTCCTGGGTACTGCGGTCCAGGCCGGCAGCCTCACATTCCTGCCGCAGCAGGTCCGGCCGGCGTAACAGTCGCTGGTAGGTCTCCGAAAGGAGGAGGTCGTATCGTGTCGCCTTCGGAAAAAGGCTTTTCAGCAGGGTGCTTTTTCCCGTCTGACGGGGTCCCCACAGAAAGCAGGTTTCCTCAGCGCTCAAAGACAGTTTTTGAAGTCTTACATACATGATGATCTAAAATAGAGTTTTAAATATACAAGTATTTTTAACACAGATATTTGCATTCGTCAAGAGACTTGAGTCTTGTGCAAACAACCTGTTTATCCCCTACACCCGAAACGTCTTGCCTAAGGAAATCAGGTCGCTTTTTATGTCAATCACCCTACAGCAGGGATCACCTCCGGCCTCGAACTCGCGCCTCGATCCATGCAGGATCTCTTCGCATGGGAAGTATGGCGACAATACAGGCGGCATCATGATCGATTTCGTAATAAATTCCGTAGGGAAATCTTCTGGAGAGCATCCGGAAAGAGCCATATTGCCTGGCATGAACGCCCGCAAAAATAGACAGGGAGTCCATGTCTGAGAGAAGGCTGTCCCAAAAATAGTCTCCAATACCAGCCTACCTCCGCTCGTAAAATATCCGCCCTTCTTCGAGGTCTTCGACTGCTTCCTTTGAGACGACAACCTCTTTGATCATGATAAATGCCGCCTTGCCTTGAGCTCTTTGAGTGAAATAAATTCCATTTCACCGTTTTCCATTCGCCGCTTCCTCTCGGCCAAAATATCGCCATGCCATTCAGGTGACGCCGGCTCGCCATCCTCATGGATCAAGGCATCCCAAAGCGCCTCCATGGCCCGAAGACGCTCGACTGTGTTCATTTTCTTTATTTCTGCAGGTTGCATGAGAAAATCTCCTTCTTCAAAACTGGCGTCAAAAAACCGACTGAACATTTTTCACACCTCCACAACCGAGGTTTGCCCAGATTCCTCATGTTCATGACTCTAAAAATCTCAATGAAACCCATAAGGTTGAGTTTTACGGGCAGGCATCTCCCCTCACCCTTCCTTGCTATTGACGTGATATTGAGAAATTGATTGTCTTGGCCTTACAGGCGTTAAACCAGTGTTGGTGAGTGTTCTCTGAAATGCGGTTAACCCTTACAAACTCCGGGCCTGAGCCGTCGTAGATATCCAGCCCGATTCCAAACTCAACGCCTCCAACGTCGGTCAGGACATAGCGGTCATGGAGCTCGTCCCAAGGCCAGAGGACAAAGTTGACTGTCATTGCGTGAAAGAGATTTCTTGCTATATGTTTCTTACATAAGGATGCCAAATAGTTAGCACTGAGCCTGTCGCCCACATGAAATGTCATTTCATGAAAGGAAGGGCTAAATTGCCTTCCTGATAGGAATTTGGCCAGTTCTATAAGAAAGGGCCTCCATCTGTATTTGTCAGGGTCAAAATTCCGATCTATTAAGATCACCTCCCGCGCGCAATCGAGCATTGGCCTTATTGCCTCGACCATTGTCTGGGGCCGCCTTTTGATAATTTGGTCTGAAGGGATTTCCCACCTCATATTTTCTATAAGAGCCTGTTCGTTCCTTATTACGCATTCATTCTCGCCATCGTAGCCGTCTGTGATGATGGCTCTAAAGGGTCGGTCCTGGTGAGCGGCTATAGCGTGGTCTATCCATTCATCGCTATAAGGCTCAGGAACCGTGTTTCTTCTGTATATGACCTTCTGCCGGGCGAGCTTTCTGATTCCCTCGTACAAAGTTTTTTTCATTCTCTGGCCATTGTCTGAATCTCTGATTGCTAAGTATGCCAGTTTCATCCATCTTTTCCTCGGGATGTCAGATAACAGCCTGCCATGTTCGCCTCCGAATGTTGCAAGAAAAAACCGGAGGTCCTGCCAGTTGGTTACCAGGGATGGGGAAACAGCGAATTCGTAGATCATCAGTAAAAAAGCTCCTCCTCTCGTTCATCGAAAAAGCCTTCGGGCCACTGTTCAAGAAATTCGCCGTCTTCGTCCACAGGTATTGGGATGATTTCTGACCCTTTATCGGTTTTCTTGACATAAAGAACGGATAAATCAGAAGGCCTTATTGGGGAAACCCCCTCCGGCAATTTGCCTTCACTGGTTTCTCGAATGCGTCGGAGAATACGAAGGATTAAGTGCTCCGAATGCGTCTCGATCAAGAATTTGTTCTTTTGTTCTCCCAGGGCAGAATTGATAAAGAGATCACCAAGCTCCGCCTGTAGAGCAGGGTGAAGATGTAGCTCTGGCTGTTCAATGAGCAAGGTGTTCCTATTTGAAACAATGCTCTGAACTACGATGGGGAGGACTTGGCTAAAACCAAAGCCAACGTCTCTAATATTTGCCGAGCTGCCTGTTAATTTATCGTAGACTTTTATACTAAAAACCTCTTTGGCATGTGATTCCTCGTCGTGCAGTTTTGAAATTGCCAACCCAAAACCCGATCCAAACTTCTCCAACTCCAGATTCACCGTAGACATCAATTCCGGGTTCTCAAAAAGAATGTCCGGGACCATTTCGCCTGAAAACCCAACCGGTTGGGCCTGATTCCCACGATACCTATAATATCTGTCAGGATATTTTCTTAATGGACCGATGTAAACAATATCTCCGAAAAACATCTCTAAGTAAGCACCTGCAGTAATAAGAAAAATCGATGGGTCTCTGGAGTCATCCCAGAAGGCGTCTTTGTCAACAAGATCCCAGATGGTGCGTTTATTCAGCCTACGTGGGAAAATCTTTTCCAAGTCAACCTGGCTATTTTCAAAAAGGATTTCATAGAGTTTAATAGCGGAGGCAAAATCAGCGCAGCCAGGGCTGGAGGTCGCTAACTGGGATCCATCTGTTCTTGGAACCTGGTCTTCCATTTTAGGGAAAGGCCTATTCTCAGTCATTTGTTTAAGACGGGCTACTAAACGTTCTCTTTCTTCGGTCGACATTTTCTCAAATAACTCAATGATACTGCTTACGGGGTCTTTAGACTCCCGGCTCTCTCCCAAGGTAAGGCGTTTGAGTTCTTCCGGATTCTTGGAGTCGAATACTTCCCAGTATTTTTTCCAAAACGGATGCCCAAAATTAGCTTGGAACTGAAAATCGGAGGATTTCCAGCCATATCTCTTGTAAGTTAGTACTGGCCACGGTTCTTCCTCCATGTACAAGTCTATATAAGAAACCAGTATGTTAGAAGACTCACTGTCAAACGAAAAGGATATGTTCAAACCTATTTGGTCATTTCCTGCACACGTTTCCAAGAGTTCAATATGCTTGTGGATTCCAAAATTATAATCGGATTGATCATAGTCCAAAAGGACGGCGGCGGATTCAATGTTATGGGGTTTTAGAATAGCCTTAAATGAAAACGACAAGGATTCATTGTGTTTAAAAATGAAATCCCTAAAATCCCCTAAATCAACCAAATTACCGGATGTCGTTAAAGCGTTATTGGGATGCTGCCTATGAGTCTCGATACTCTGTTTGAGAAGGAGCACAGATTGAAAAATCGAGCTTTTTCCTGACGAATTGGGCCCGAATATGAGCGTAATGGGTTTCACGGGCACTGTTGCAGGTCCGGCAAACGACTTGAAATTGGTTATTTGGAAATCAATCAGCATTTGCGTAATCCCCCAATGTGATTTTGCGGCTAATTAAAGCCTTATAATACAACCGGATACTGATAATATGGTTTCTTAGAAAAGGACTTGACTTCCGCCGCATCCCCCAAACAAAAGGCCGCTGGATTTCGGTAATGGCAATCTCCCCGGACTTGACCCAAGAAAGCAGGGGCTTGATGAGATGCTGATTGACGGAATATTTTTGTGTAGCCATCACAGTTCTCCGCGAAAGGCGCGTTGGTTCAGAACTCCCATAAGCTCAGAGCAGTTATCTAAAGCCAGTAGCAACCTCGCTTTCTTTTTCCTGACCCATTTCACCATCTCTGAATATTTGCTTTGAAGTTCAATAGGGGAGATTAAAACCTTAATATCTTGGAATTCCTGTGCATTTATGTTAGCCATCCCAATAATATTCTTGCACATACTCTGAAGCGTAGCCTTACCGTGTTTGGAATTAAGGTACGATGAAAGATAGTATGGGTTTGAATTTCTATTCGAACGTACCCGAATCAAGTAGCCCGCAAAAGCCATAGGTGTATCGCGATCATAAACGGCTGTCTTTCCAACCAGTTCTTTACTGTTTGTTCTGTTGAAAAGAAGGTCACCCTTGTGAACAAAATACTTCTCCTTTTCATTTTCGTTGAGGTCAATATATTTGAGATTGGTTAGGTCCAAATTGCCTTCATAGGAAATATTATTCATCCTCAGAATAGGATATTCGCCGGTAGATTCCTTGGCCTTTTTCGATGTGCCATATTTAACATCAGAGACCAGCTCTCTGATTGTTCCCAGAGGCCACCCCTTCGGATTCGTCACCGGATCTCCAAACATATCCAGAAAAACCGACCGCAAAAATTCATCAGCGAGTTTTATGGCCTGTTGGCGTTTGCGGCGGATGGCGTCCGCCTTGTCGAGGATGGCGGCGATGCGTTTTTGTTCGGGGAGAGGAGGGAGAGTTATAGGAATTTTTTCCGCACTGCTCTTGTTTAACTTCTGTCTTGTTGCCCCATTGATGAATCGCGTGACATCATATTTTTCCAATTGACGACATAGGAAACCAATATCCACACCAGACTTTGCGCGTAAAACGTGGGCGTGATTATTTACCCAAAATTTTCCACTGACACGGTAAGCTATCGCTCTGTTTGGGTCTCCAAAATAGCCTCCATCTTCAGCCATCAGGATCAAGGGTTCATTAAAAATATAGTCAGCAACAGAATCCTGTTGCCCGTTTGCTCCATAGTAGGGATAAGGGCCAGGTACTCGGTCTCCGGCAGTAATCGGGCGTCGAAGATGGTCAAGGAACTCTACCACATCTCCTAATGGTTTTTGAGGCCACGAAGGGCTAAGCGTTTCAGGCCGTATCATGTCAACATCCCCTCCAACTCATCCATATCCTTCATAATCTCCATCTCCAGTTCCTTCATCCGCGCCAGGATCTCTTTGGGGGGATCGTATTTTTCTTCCTCGTAAACCGTCTCCTTGTAGCGGTTGATGGAGAGGTCGTATTTGTTGTCCCGGATCTCCTGGACCGGGACAAAGAACGCCTTGGAGGTGCGGCCGGTGTCCTTTTTGGGATCTCGGGATTTCCAGCGGGCGATGAGGTCGGGGAGGTCGTTTTGGTCGATCTTTTCGCGTTTGTCGTCGAGGGAGAAGCCGTCGGCTTGGACGTCGTAGTAGAAGACGTGGTCGGTGCGGCCCCCTTTGGTGAAGACGATGATGGCCGTGGAAACGCCGGCGTAGGGTTTGAACACGCCGGAAGGGAGGGAAATGACGGCTTCGAGCTGGTTGTCGTCCACCAGAGTCTGGCGGAGGGAGAGGTGGGCCTTGGAGGAGCCGAAGAGAACGCCGTCCGGGACGATGGTGGCGGAGCGGCCCCCCATTTTGAGCATGCGAAGGATGAGGGTTACGAAGAGGAATTCGGTCTTTTTGGTCTTGACCCGGCTCAGGAGGGAGGGGTGAACATCGTCGTAGTCGAGGCTCCCCTTGAAAGGGGGATTGGCCAGGATGACGTCGAAATAGTCGAATGCCAGTTCCGGAAAACGGTCCGGGAAGTTGTTGCTGAGGGTGTCCTGGTAGTGGATGTTGGGGGCGTCGAGGCCGTGGAGGAGGAAATTCATGGAGGCAATGCGGAGCATGGTGGCGTCAAAATCAAAACCGTGGAACATGCGGTTCTGGATGTGGTCCATATACGGGTAGAGCCGGTCGCCGGTATAGTGTTTGTTGCCTTCCTCGTCGGTGATGACCGCCTCGGGGGAGGTGTAGGTTTCCATCAGGTATTCAATGACCGAGACCAGGAAGCCGGCCGTGCCAGACGCAGGATCAGCGATGGTGTCTTCGGGTTTGGGGTCCACGATCTCCACCATTTTGCGGATGATGTGGCGGGGGGTGCGGAACTGGCCGTTGATCCCGGCGGTGGTGAGCTTGCCCAGAAGGTATTCGTAGAGGTCGCCTTTGGTATCCCCTTCGGTCAGGGGGAGCCGGTCGATCATGTTGACGGCTGAAACCAGCAGACTCGGTTTCTGGATCATGAGCTGGGCGTCTTTCATGTATTCGCCGAATTTAGCCCCGTCCACTGCAATTGTCTTGAAATGGGGAAAGACCCGGTCGCGCACGAGCTTGAGCATCTCCTCGGCCGGGGTGAGCTTTTTGAACTGGGACCATCGGCATTCCTGGTCCCTGTCCGAGAAGACGCGGTGGAAGTCTTTGTTGGTGCGCCGGGCCTTTTTCTCTTCCCGGGTTTCCCGAATATCCAGGAGGCGGGAGAACATGAGAAAAGAGATCTGTTCGATCACCATGAGCGGGTTGGCAATCCCGCCGGTCCAGAATTCGGTCCAAAGTCTGTCTATTTGATTGCGTAATTCACCGTTGATCATTTGTTTTCCTCTTTATTAGCCGCAGACGGACGCGGACACTCGCAGACAAACGGCTTTGTTGTTGGTGAAGCAAGTCGGCGTCTTTCTTCGTGGGTCTGCGTTTCATTCGTTTTCAACAAAATCGAATACCATGCGTTTGATCTGGGCTTTGGTGTGTTTGAAATTGACCAGGAGGCCAACCTGTATGCCGGTGGCCTTCAAATAGTTCAGCAACTGGGCCTCGTGGATCCTTTCGAGCCTTTCAGCGGTCTTAAGCTCGACAATGACCTTCCCCTCCACCAACAGGTCCGCAAAATATTCGCCCACACATTCCTCTTTGTAATGGACCTTTATGGGCGCCTGGGTTTCGACCTTTAGACCGCGGATTCTCAGTTCTTTGGCCAGGGCCTTTTCATAGACCTTTTCCAAGAAACCAGGGCCCAGAATACGATTCACCTCGAAGATGGCCCCGTTGATCTGGTATGTAATATCGTTGATATCCATATTTCATTTTAACCGCAGACACACGCAAAGCGAAGCGGACCTGATTGCCCTTTATCTTTGTTTTCAGTGCACGCAACAGACTTGTTTGACCGACTCCCAACACGCCACCCGTAATATAAAATGTCTGCGTCTTTCTGCGTGCGTCTGTGGCTAATTCTTCCTTTCTGTTAGCCGATATTTTTGTAGACGGCTATTCAGCCACCTCGCCCTCAGAGTGTTCTTTCCGTGATCTGATGTGGCTCACAGGCTCAGCGGAGCTGACGAGCGCCTCTAACCCATCCCTCGTAATTATGTAGCGTTGTTTCGGGCTTTTGGGCTTGTCCGGTATGGTCATGGATATCAGTTTTTTCTGAATAAGCGGGTTCAAATAGTTATTCAGAAATGTTTCACGATGCTTCAGCCCGAGTAATTGCATGATTTCTCTTACAGTTCGGCCATTTTTGCAGTAACCAAGGATTTTGATCATGTCCGGTTCAGATTCAAGCCTTGTCCGGATCATGTCCGGTACTTGTCCGGTACTTGTCCGAATGGGGGGCAGAGTTGAACCAAGTTCCGTCTTCATAATGAACTGGGCCTGGAAAGCGTAACCAGCTTCGTGGAGTTTCAGCTCGATTTCCGGATAATCAGCCAGTTCGTCGTGCATCTTCTGGATGCCGCTGCCCCAGGCCTCGATGAGTTTCAGGTCCTTAAAGATGGGCGCCAGGACGCGGTTGCGGATTTCGCTTCTGCCTGTTCCCAAATCCTCAATGGGAAGGCCATCCGGAAGCGGTCCCGGGCTGGTGATCTCCAGCATGTGGTCGTAAATGGCCACCTTGATGTCGCTGCCGAGAATAGCGTAGTCCCGGTGAATAATGGCATTGATGAGGGCCTCGCGGACTGCCTCAAGGGGATACTCCCACCGCTCCTGACGATAGATTTCGCCGATGGTGGCGCCCAGGGCAATATTCTTTTTGATAAAGGCCATGCAGGGTTCGACCGCCTCGTGGACAGGGCCGTCCACCGTTGTCTGATCGAGGAAGACCCTCTTGTCCGTGCCTTTGAAACGGGCGCACTCCAGCTTGGCATAGGGAAAGTATCGCTTCCTGGCGAGTGAACTGGAAAGGAGAAGGGCCGCGTGTGTGGGGAGGACCTGGTCCCGTTCAGCATACAGAAGCCCCATATTCTGAAGCTGAGTGGCCTCGATGGATTTGCCGGTATGTGCAAGGTAGGCCTTTTTGAAACCAGATAAGTCTACATCTTCCAGCGGGCAGTCATAGACCGGAAGAGAATCGAATGAGACCTTACGCCGTTGTCGCTCAAGTGCCTCGATGCTCTCTAACGAGGCCTTTCGATTGGAGGACCCTACGCGGATATAAGCGCCTTCCTGCTTACCATGGGCCTTGATATAGTAGGGCTTGTGGGAACCGGGAAAGATTTCGACCACCAGAAGGCTCTTTCCCTCCGCTGCCTGGATGTAGATCTCGGGTACAATGGTCGGGGCGCACTGATTGAAAATACTGGCAGTGATCTTTTCTTCCAGAGCAAAAAGTCCATCATCAGGAATGCCCACGATCTCTCGTGGGGTATCTCTAACCCCAAAAACGATTTTGCCTCCAGCCCCGTTGGCAAATGCCACAGCCGTGCGGACCACCTGCTCCCCTTTTGAAAACGTCTCTTTGAACTCCAGACGCCGCGATTCCGGCTCCTTCAGATACTTGGGTTGAAACGGTTCAGTGCGGGTCATGGACATTTTCCTCTTCTGCTGGAGACCGGGGTTGAAATGAGGCAATTACCGCCAGCACGGCCTGGGCCGTAGGCTCGTCCGAAAAAACCCCGTCCAGGCCGTTGCTGTGAAGGGTGGTGAACGGCGGTTCGTAGAGGGCATCGATCTCGATGGAGCCATATTGGCTGATGTGGTTCTTCAGAAGATTGAGGAAGCTGACCTGGCTGGCGGTAAGCCCCGGATGGGTGGCCACGAACCGGGCGAACCGTTCATTTACCGCCTCCGCATCCATGCCGATGATAGAGCGGATGGCATGGTCCAGGTGGGCGGCGGTTTCAAAGAACTCCCGCAATATCTCCTGATCCACAGTCGGGTGCTGGGTGAGGATGAGGGAGACCAGGGCCTTCAGGTCGGCATCGGAGACGGCATTCCCGGCCTTGATCTTCTGCAGGGTGGGATTCTCGTGAAACAGGTTGAGCAGAACCTCCTGGACCCGCTTTCGAAAGCCCGGCATGTCCGAGAACTTGAGCCTCGTGGGGAGCCGTTTGTACTCGATCCCGCCGTCCACCACGTCGATATGCTTGGGGGGTTCAGCGGCGTAATCGGGTTTGATGGCATACCTCATGATGCCTCGAAGCTCCGTGCGCACGGTTTCCAGGGCCTCGGCCGACACGGTCTGCCAGAAATCGGCGCCCTTGACGGCATTGATGGTTTCGACCTTTTCCCGAACCGGATTGAGGTGCATGGGGATTCGGCTGATCTGGTCAAGCATCTGGTCCTTGACATCGGCGAACCGGCCGGACTTTTTCAGGAGCTCGGATTGAAGTGTGGCGATCAGGAGGTCGAAGCGGTATGCCTCGGTGTGGCTCCGAATATCCACCCATTTCATCAGGGGCGCCATCTCATGCCGAAGGGCCTGTTCCGTGGCAGGCGCAAATGCGTGGAGTGTTTCCGGTCGAGACAGCTCCCGTTTTTCCCGCCACTTCTCCCGAACGCTGATGGTATCTTCGGAAAGCCGCTCCAGGTCCTCTCGAATCAGCCCGATGGCAAAGGAAAAGACCTCCGGTTTTCCCTGGTTCAGGGCGGTGCGTGCCAGTGTCAGCCGGGTCTCGAAAAGCTGCTGCATGAGAGGTCGGGATGCTGATGGTTCGGCCTTTTTGTAGTGCTTGTCAAAATACTCGAAATTGCCCCAGTGATCGAAGATTCGAAAATGGGTCTTGTTTTTTCCGGGGCCGAACAGATTCGGGCACAGCCGAGTCCCCCGGCCGATCATCTGTTCGATTTTGACCAGGGAGAGGATCGGTTTGGCAAAGACCAGGTTGACGGTCTCGGGCACATCGATGCCGGTGTCCAGCATGTCCACGGAAATGGCAATCCGGGGATCGCTGTTCTTGTGGCTTTTGAAGTCGTCGATCAGTTGCTCGGCTCGCGGATCGTAATTGTCGATGACCCGGCAGAACCGGCCCCCGTACTGGGGGTACAGCTCATCGAAAATCTCCGAGAGGAGGACCGCATGGTTGTGATTGCGGGCAAAGACGATCGTTTTTCCGGGCGCCTGGCCGGTTTCATCGGGAATCCCGTTCTCCATCAGATTTCGAAGGATAGCCCGGTTGGTGTCCCGGTTGAAGATCTGCCGGTCGATCTGGTGATTTTCGTAGTCGAAGGTCTCAGGCTCCTCCCCGTCTTCCTCCAACTGACGCTTCTGTTCATCGGTCAGGTCCTTGTATTTTATCCCTGATCTGAGGAATTGGGTGGTATGACTGAAAACCTCATAGGGGACCAGATAGCCCTCTTCCACGGCCTGCTCCAGGGAGTAATAAGCGGTTGGGTTTTTCTCTTCGCACTGGAACATGCGAAAGGTGTTTCGCGAGATGAAATCCACGGGCGTTGCCGTGAGACCGATCTGAAGCGCATCGAAATACCGGAACATGTCCCGATACCGGTTGTATATGCTTCGATGGGATTCGTCGGCAATGATCAGGTCAAAGAAGCCTACGTCAAAGGTCTGGTAGATCTTGTTCATGGCCGGATAGGTGGCCAGATAGATCCGCTGGTTGCGGTCCCTGGCCGTATGGGCGGAGACAATGGTCATGGGCTCGTCGAGATAGTCGTTATACGCGTTTTTGGCCTGCTTGCGCAGCTCCTTTCGGTCACACAGAAAGAGGACCCGAATGATCCATCGAGCCCGGTAGAGGAGTTCCGTCAGGGCGATGGCCACCCGGGTCTTTCCGGTTCCCGTGGCCTGGACAATGAGCGCCTTGCGGTGTTTGGAGGAAAACGTCTCTGTAACCCGTTTGATGGCCTCCACCTGATAGAGTCGGTCCACGATGTCGATTCGCGGGGCGAGGGTATTCAGGGGAGCGCTGTTCTTTCGCTGATACACCAGATACTGGAGACTGTCCTTTGAATAGAAACCGAAAACCTGCCGGGGCGGATACCCCTGGGCATCGTCCCACAAAAAGATGTCAAAGCCATTGGTGTAAAAGATGATTGGCCGCTGGCCATACATCTTTTCCAGTCCGTCGGCGTAGAGCCTGGCCTGCTCCCGGCCGAGCTGGGCGCTTTTTGCGGTCTTTTTGGCCTCGATGACCGCAAGGGGGAGTCCGTTGTCATCCCAGAGGACATAATCCCCATACCCCTTGCCCGTGGCCGTAGGCTGGTGATCGATCGGTTCCTCCTGTCTCACCTGGGCGGTATTGGCGCCGCTGGCCCCCACATCCCACCCGGCAACAGTTAGTTCGGTATCGATCAACCGCTTCCGGGTGGTGGCCTCATCAAAGCCCAGTACATCCGCGGCCGCCTGGCCGGCGTTCAGGATGGCTTCGAGTTCATCGACCCGCTTTTCAGCGACCAGGGTCTGCGAACGGGCTGCATCGAGTTCGGCGAGGAGCGATTCCATGTCCCGCTCGTTTGCGGCGAGCTGTTTCTGCAGGAGATGGCGCTGTTCCTCGATCGCTTCGGGGGTCAGGGTAGGCTTTTTCGACGGCGCGTAGGGAGCGATGTCTTCCCTGCTGCCCCCGTTAGTGAGGTAAAACCAGGACCCGAGGTCAAATGCGTCTTTTAACAGGCCCGAAACATTGAAGCGCGAGATGGATTCTCCATGAGCCGCCTTGTTGCCCACCAGACGAATGGCGTGAAAGGCGTTGAGGATGGCCCGGGGGATGCTCCGTTTCAGTTGATCCGCCTCCAGAAGGTCATACAACGATGCCTGAAACGGCTCGGCAATCCCCTTTTGCTCATAAAACCGATGGATCATGGCCTCGGCATAGGCCCTTAGCTTGACCAGGGCGCTTGCAGGGTCGGGCCAGGCATACGCTTCGGCAAACCCGGCCAGGCTGGCCAGTTCCGGCCACTTCTCACGAAGGAATTCAAAATTTGCTGATTCCATGATGATGCCATTCATGCACGGCTATTGAGCAAGGAGCGTGCCGCCGCTTATCCAAGATTGTATTTCTTCATCCAGTTCGAAAAGGTCTGGTAGCTGGGAAGGCCCACCAACTGAGCAGCCTTGGTCTTGTTGCCGCGGGCTTCATCCAGGGCCCGCTTCAGGTAGTGTCGAGCCAGCTTTTCAGCCAATTCCGGCAGGTTGACGCCGTCCTTCAGACTCCGATTCAGGAGGGTCTCGTCCCCGGAAGGGGGCATGGGGATCATGGCCTCCCGGATATCTTCCGCACCGATCGTTTCTCCCGAAGACCAGAGCATAGCCCGGGTCAAGGTGTTTTGGAGCTCTCTGACATTGCCCGGCCAGTCGTACTGGAGCATAAGGTTTTTTGCGCCGGTAGAAAGCTTTTTACGTGTGCGGCCGGGATTGGCCTCCCCTTCACTGTCGATCTGATCGAGCAAGAAATCCATGATCAGGCCCACATCCCCGGCCCGATCTCTGAGAGGCGGGATTTTGAGTACGGCCACGGCGATGCGGTAGAAGAGGTCTTCCCGGAATCGGCCTTTTGAGATTTCTTGAATCAGGTCCCGGTGGGTGGCGGCAATGATGCGGACGTCAAAAGCTATGGGTCGGGTGGAACCGATCCTCATAATTTCCTTTTCCTGCAGTGCCCTCAGAAGTTTCACCTGGGCCTGGGTCGGCAACTCGCCGATCTCATCCAGGAACAGGGTCCCCTTGTCCGCAGCCTCGAAATAGCCTGATTTTTGTCGGTCCGCGCCGGTAAATGCGCCTTTTTCGTAGCCGAACAGCTCGGATTCCATGAGTTCGGCCGGTATGGCCCCGCAGTTGACCGGTATGAAAGGGTGGTTCCGTCGAGGGCTCGCTTGATGGATAGCCCGGGCCAAGAGTTCCTTGCCCGTTCCGGTCTCACCCTCGATCAATACGGGAACGGAATGGGCCGCCACATGCCGGGCCTTCAGAATGATCCGCTTCATGGCGGCGCTCCGGTGGACGAGATGGGCAAACTCCGGGGCCTCCGGGGGGAGGCCTTCGGCCAGACGTTCGAGTCGGTTGTCCTGATGGCGCAGGAGGTCAGGAAGAAATTCGGCCGATATATCGAATGGTACAGATGCGGTGCGGACGCCTTCCTTGAGAGAAGACTCGAGGAGTTCAGCAGGGAAGCGGGTCTTGGCCAGGATGATCCACACCGCGGCCATGGCCGGGGTGCCCGGACTCAGGTGGAAGGCCAGGGAGGCATCCTTTCCATGCCGGGTACGGATGTCCATTACCACCCTGGTGGCCGCCTCATAGATCTCGCCGAATCGGGTGGGACCGGTGAGTTTTTCCGGGCGAAGAACGATGGGGGTTTGCGTCAGTGACCCGAGCCAGTGGACAAAGTGCCCTGCCTCATTCGCAGGCAGGTCGCTGATGAGACAGATTTCATTGAACTCCCCCGCCCTGACCGCCTGGCCGATGGGGCCCAGACCATCCTTCTCAGATTCCTTGGATGCGCGAATATCCGTGAATCCGATCCAGCTTGCCAGAATCTTTTTCATGGCATCTTTGATACAAAATTTTTTGTGGTATTGCAAGGATTCTGACAGGCTGGTGGGTGCACTTGACTGGATTAATGTCCGGCGCCTTGCGCCTTTGTAGACCTATTTAGTGCCTGAACGAAAACCCCGTTCAGGCACAATTGCGAATTTAGGAATTGCGAATTCCGAATTGATGGAATAGAGTTGAAATTAATAAAACCAAGTTTTCGATTCCACCCTTTTTTGGATTTCCGGGTTTCCGTTCAGGCACTAGATAGGCATGATTGCTCCTCAGGAAATCACGTTGAGCCACTCAGTTAATTGAATTTACGGTATAATTATCCTTATGCCTCATTCTTGAGAAGGACCGCCATATATGGGATTTTTCGTTTCGTTCTTCCATTTCCAGCCTGGCAAACTCCCTGAGCAGTTCTTCCTGCTCTTTGCTCAGTTTTTTAGGTATTCGTACATCCAGGATGACGACCTGATCTCCCCGTCCCTGTCCTCGCAACCTTGGGATGCCTTTGCCCCTTAATCTCAAAACGTCTCCAGGCTGTGTTCCTTCCGGGATGTGCATTCTTTCAGATCCATCAAGGGTCGGGATCTCCAGAGTCGTTCCCAATGCGGCGTCCACAAATGAAATGGGAACACGGCAAATCACATCATGTTCTTGCCTTTCGAAAAATTCGTGTGGTTCGACATGGATCTGAACATAAAGGTCTCCGGGAGGCCCTCCATTGGAACTTCTCTGTCCCTCGCCGGTCAATTTCAGGCTCATACCATTATCAATGCCAGGTGGTATTTTCACTTTGATCTTCTTTTTCACCTGGGCCCGGCCGGTACCCCTGCATTGGCTACACGGATGGGTGATGACCTCACCCGCGCCTCCGCAGTTGGGGCACGTGGTGGCGATACGGATAAATCCCTGGGACCTCACGATTTGGCCCCTGCCTCCGCAGGCCCGGCAGGCTTCTCTTTGAAATCCGCTTTCCACGCCTGTTCCGTTGCAGCTCTCACAGGTCTGGACCTTTGGGACCTCGATCTCTTTTTCCTTTCCAAAGGCCGCATCAAGAAAGCTGACCTTCAGGTCATATTGAAGATCGGCGCCTTTCCCTGCCCGCCTGCGAGAGCGTGAACCGCTGCCAAAGCCGAAAAAATCTTCAAAGATATCGCCGAAAGAAGAGAAGATATCGTCAAAACCCCTGAACCCCTGAAATCCGGTGCCTTGAAGCCCTGCATGGCCATAACGGTCATATATTTGACGTTTTTCAGGATCACGGAGGACCTCGTAGGCCTCGGCTGCCTCCTTGAAACGCTCCTCTGCTTCCTTGTCTCCCGGATTCCGGTCCGGATGATATTTCAGGGCCATTTGGCGATATCTCTTCTTAATCTCCTCATCCGACGCGTTTCTGTTCACACCCAGAATGTCGTAGTAGTCACGTTTGTCATTCATTCCTGCCGCTCTTTCTGCATTCCCATGGGGTTACGGCCTAAGGAGTTTAGGTCCCCAGCGCCGGTCGTGAACTGCTGAGGCACAGATCGACAAGATCCGAAATCAGAGCTGTTCCCGCACACATGACCGTGTCGGCTCCGCCCCAGTAGATTTTTATCGATCCATCCTCCTCGGGAACGGCCCCGCAACAAAAAACAACATTATGAACATATCCTGATACTTCCCACGGGTCCTCCGGCTGAAGGATCCACTCATCCGCAACCCCCAGGACACGTGAAGGGTCCTTAAGATCATGAAGGGCGACCCCCAATCGATAGACGGCACCGTCCATGGTCTTGAACACACCATGGTAGATATTCAGCCATCCCTTATCTGTTTTGATGGGCGTTGCCCCGGGTCCGATCTTCATCTCATCCCAGTGATACCTCTCGGGCTTGATGATAACCCTTGAATCTCCCCAGTGAACCAGGTCGGCTGCGTAAGAGATCCATATGGACCAGGGCATATTTTCCGTATGTGGACGGTCCAGCCGGGCATATCGGCCATTGAATTTCTCCGGAAAAATGACGACGTTGCGGTGGTCTGCCTGGGTGATGAATCCAAGGCGCACGGGCACCTTGAAATCACTCGTCTGGGCCAGGCCGATTCGAACGCCGTACCGGGAATAGGCGCTGTAGGTTATCAGATATACGCCCCCCAACGGGCAGATACGCGGATCTTCGACGCCGAACTCCTCGTAGATCGCAAAGACCCCCTCTTTGTGCGGGGTCATAAAAGGCTCGGGCCTCACCTTGAATTGAAATCCGTCATCACTATCTGCAATGCCGATAATGGACCTGCCGTTTCGAAGGTGTGATCTGAACAGCATGATGTACCTGTCTTTATATTTCACCACGCCGGCATTGTGGACCGTCTCCACAGGATAGGGTACGTCATCCTTGGTGAGGATCGGATTTTTTGAGCAACGCTCGACCAGACCTTCCATTGCAGCCTACCGAATTAAAGACTTCGAGCCCTCCTCGAACTTCAACCGGAGGGGATTCGTGAAAATGAGATCAAGAGCGGCCATAATCATCCTCCAGCCGCTGGATGTCGTCCTCCCCAAAGTAGGTGCCTCGCTGCACCTCAACGAATACCATATTTCGGTCACAGCGATTGGCTATGCGGTGCGCCCCTCCGCGAGGGATATCTATGGATTCTCCCTCTGAAAGAATGACCTCCTGGCCGTCAAGGGTCACCAGGGCCTTCCCGGCCACCACATGCCAGTGCTCGCTCCTCTGCTGATGCCTCTGATAGCTGAGCCTTTTCCCGGGATACACCGTAATCCTTTTGACCTTGTGATCCTGCTGATCCGACAAAACCTCGTAAAAACCCCAGGGACGGTGGTCTTCCCGCTTTTTTTGTTCAAGTATCCGCTCGTAGACGCGGATGTAGTCCGCCGCCATGCGATCTGCCGTGAACCTCTCCTCCACCCACCTGCGGCATTCGGCTCGATCGATTTCTTTTACCCTGGAGACCATCTCCGCCATCTCCAGAGCGTCCGAAACCAGGTAGCCCGTTTTCCCATGGGCAATCACCTCGGCCATACTGCCCCTGTTGACGGCAATCACCGGGGTGCCGCAGGCCATGGCCTCAATCACGGAAAGACCGAACGGCTCATCAAAGTTGATGGGATGGAGCAGCGCATAGGCCCCTCCGAGTAACTCATTCCTCTTTTCAGGCCCTGCGCTTCCCACATAGACGATCCTTTCTTCATCCAGGCAGGGCTTGACATGGCGTTCAAAATAGGCCTCGTCCTGCACAATGCCTGCGATCACGAGCCTCATTCCGTTCCTTTTGGCAATATCGATACACTCCCTGGTCCCCTTTTCGTGGTGAATACGGCCGAAAAAGAGGAGGTAATCCCCGGGCCTCGATTGAAAGGTGAACCGATCCAGGTCTATTCCATGATGGATCGTGGCAATGTAATCGATCTCCGGGTCTTTGTCGGCTTCACTGATCGCCACATAGTAGCCACGGCCGTTATATTTTTTGTAGACCGGGAGGATCTTTGGCGAGGAAAAGCCGTGGATGGTGGTAAGCACCGGGGTGCTGGTCATGTTCATATAGGTCAGGGGCAGAAAGTCGAAATGGTTGTGGATCAGATCGAATTCATCACCCCGCTCGAAAAGCTCCGAAATGTGGAGGCACTCCCACACCTTGGGTAGAAGCTCCTTGTCCTCTTCGTATCCCCGGGGACAGACGCCCACGAGTCTTCCTCCGGTCTCCGAATTCTGCGTGGCAAAGAGGGTGACGTCCAGGCCGCGACGCACCAGCCCCTCCGTCAAGAGCGAAACGACGTTTTCCCATGGGCCGTAGTGTGTTGGCGGCGTGCGCCAGGCAATAGGAGAGAGCATGGCGATTCTCATGACCTTACTCCCATTCCATCCGGTTGTGCCTGTCCAGCCAGTCCAGCATCTCTGATATGCGGGCCGTGGCCAGGGCAATACGCTTGTCCGCTCCGCCGTAATAGAGGCGCAGGTCGTCGCCTTCGGATACCCATCCGCATGGGAAGACCACCTTGTCCACGTCTCCCACGACCTCATAGTCTTCCTGGGGAGCGAAGACCCATTCGTCCGAACGGGCGAGGAGTTTTGTGGGGTCCTCCAGATCAAGGAGTCCAAGGCCGAGCCTGTAAAGGCATCCGCTCGCCGTTATCCGTACCCCGTGGTACAAAATGAGCCAGCCTCTATCCGTCCTCAAGGGCGGCGGCGACAAACCGATCTTGTTGGCATCCCACCATGCGCCCCTTCGGGCGGGTACCACGATCTGGTGATCGCCCCAATGCTTCATGTCCGGACTGAAGGAGATCCAGATGTGGGCGCCCACGTTGGCAAAAGCGGGCACCGGCCTGTGGAGCATGGCCCAGCGCCCGTTAAAGCGGACCGGAAATATGGCGGCATCTTTGTCTTCGGGCGGCATCACCACCCCTTTTCGCTCGAAGGTTTTGAAATCTCGAGTAGTTGCCAGCGATACAAGAGGCCCGCCTTTCGAGTAGGAGACATAAACAATGACCCAGAGATTTTCTTCCTCAACAAAGCTGATCCTGGGATCCTCGATGCCCCAAACCTCTTCAGGGTGGGTTTGCGGACTGGGAAGGAGGGTTGGCTCAGGATCGATCTTCCAGTTGGTCACCCCATCCTCGCTCCTTGCCGCGGTAAGGTGGGACATGCCTCGCCGATCTTCGACCCGCATGAGAAGCAGGGTATCCTCCCCCACCCTGGTGGCTCCGGCGTTGAACACGGAATTGGCCTTGTAAGGGATGTCCCATGCCCCGATAATGGGGTTGCCGTGATACCGCGTAAAAAGCTCGTTAAACCGATAATCCGTCATGGAACCTTCCTCCGCACATCAGAATTCGAGATCCATCATCAAAGGTTTTCCGGTCCTTTTCGCCTCCCGTGCCAGTTCATAGGCCCGGTTGTACTGCCCGGCGATAATTTCCCAGGAAGCAACTTCGTCAAGGTAGCGTTTGAGGTTCTCCCCCAGTTCGAACCGCAGCCTTTCATTGCAGGCAAGTTTGATGACCTTCTCTTTGAGCATGGCTTTGGTCGTAAAGAGCAGTCCCCCCTCGCTTTCTAAGGTCTGAGCGGTCAGGCCTTCCATGGGGGCCGTGGTAATGTAAGGCTTGTTCAAGGCGATGATTCGCGCAAGGGTTCCTGACTGGGTTTCATCAGTCGAAGGAAGAACGATGAAATCGCAGGCGCCCATCACCTTGTAGTAAAGATCTCCCCTCGGAATGAATTCATAGTAGTGCCCGATGCCTTTGAGTTGAAGCTCAAGCGCACCTGCCTTCCAGCGCTCATAATCCGTCTGATGATTCGGGTCCCTTACAGCCCCGGCGGCGAGAAGGTCCCACTCCTGGCCGCAACGTCGCTTTATATCCCCATGTATCTCCTCCCACATGGAAAGGAGAATGTCCCATCGCTTGTTGGATTGAATCCATCCGATCATTCCTACGAGATGGTCGGAGAGTCCCATCCTGTCAAAGCCGAGTTCCTCTCTGATGGCCGGTATTTCATGAATCCCCAGGCGTTTATCCGGCCGGGCGCCGTGGGGCACCACCATGATATTTCGAGGGGTCTTCCAACCATAACCCGGAAAAGTCCAGTCAAGCCGCCACTTCTGGTAGTGGCACTTAAACAGAACCACATCACTTCGCTGGCAGAGTCCATAGATGAAGTTGGCCTCAAAATCCGTCAGCCGGCCATGCACCGTATGAGGTTCCACCACGATCGGATAGTCGGCCACAGCAGCAAGAAGGGTCAGGAAGCCCTCATTGCCGTCGCCGATTCCCCGTTCATCCCTGTATTCGTATAGCCCGTATTCATGCTCGCAATGGATCACGTAAGGCTTGAGCTCCTCGATCTTTGATGCTACAGCCCTCCACCATTCCTTTCGGCCCATGTCGATGATCGGGAAAACGCCTTCCCCCTGTCCGTCCGTATGGCTTATGACCAGGACATCCCGTTCTGAATTTGCCTTTTGAATGAATTCCCGGGCCTCCTCCGCGAATGTGGCGATACCGCACAGCCGTGGAGGATAGGAGCTAATGATGACGATCGGAGCGTTCTTCATGTATCTCCTTAATAGATTCTATTGAATGCCTTACACTTGCCTCAGTATCCATCAGTTGATGGAGGCTTAAAAGGGAAAGGAGCCAGGCCAGCGTGGACTCCGCTCCCTGGTTCAGGTTCGGACCATCTGCTGTAAGACCGTCCCGGCATCCGCCCGTGGTGTAGTCATAAAGCGGGGCGTTCAGGTCATTACGGCCCAAGAACCATTCAAAGGCACGACGCGCCTCTTCAATCCATTTCTTATCGCGGGTGACGTGATAGGCCTCAACACAGGCTTCAATCATACTATGGGGCTCGATGGGCTGCTGATCGAACCGGGCGCGGTCTCCGTTTCGCGAAAACCATCCCCGGTTCCCGATCGGCACAAAGTGTCCCCTGGAATCCGACTGGATCTGTACGAGCCATTGCAGGGAACGCAACCCTGCCTCAATCATCTCTCCTCTCTGAAGCCATTGACCGGAAAGCAGCAAGGCCTGGGGGATCTTGCCGTTGGCATAGGTGACCGTGTCCTCCAGCCAGGGCCAGTCGTCTGTGGCATTCGCCTGATAGATCTTGAAGAGCTTGTCTGCCAGGCACGCCCGAAGACGCCTGACCTCGCTGTCCCCGCTGAATTTTCGCAGGTAGGCATGAATCCCGACCAGGGCGAAGGCCATGGCCCTTGGAGATGAAAAGTCAGCCGTTGTTTTCAGGCTTCTTTCAAAGACGTTCAGGGCAACCCCCGTGAGGCCCTCTAACTTTGAAGATGCCACAGCGATTCCCAGGCTCCAGATGGCCCGACCGTGGCTGTCCTCCGAGCCTGTCTCTTCCAGCCACCTGCGGTCATACCCCATGAAATTTCTGAAAAATCCGTTGTGACCATTCAGGGCATGGTCCAAAAAACTCAGGTAGCGGCAGGCAAGCTCTTTCAACTCTTTGCCGTTCGAGGTCATTTCCTGGGCCATCAGGACAGCGATCAAGGCCCTTGCATTGTCATCGGTGCAGTACCCATGGGAGCGGTCAGGAACGATGAACTTTGCATGTTGCAAGATGCCCACATCGTCGGTTAACAGTTTGAGATGATCGAGCTTCGGCCGGGGCAATTCCGGAGGGGCTGCATCCAGGGTCTTTGTCAAAAAGATGGGTTTGGGCTGAGACTCCCGTTCCTGTTTCACCTCTGAAAAAACTTCCATGTAGCTCCGTGCCACCTCTTTCCAG